>Ga0307478_10000169_pt1 | contig 76092 bp, 69 predicted proteins | sample atmos_gasesECM4C_2_FD_203713 | JGI IMG/M metagenome (GOLD analysis project Ga0307478, IMG submission 203713) | Hardwood forest soil microbial communities from Morgan-Monroe State Forest, Indiana, United States - atmos_gasesECM4C_05 | ecosystem: Environmental > Terrestrial > Soil > Temperate...
AGGCGTGCACAGATCAGAAGCAGTATCCCGATGTCACCCAGTAGTTCTGGTCTTCGATAGCCTGGCGATGATCACACGAGACGAATTGTTGTATCAGACCGCCGATGGGACACCGAGATGCGTCATGGTCCGAATGCCCACGCCACCATGAGCGGGAACTCTTCTCGCCAGAATGCGCCACCGTGCGACCCAGTTCGCTCATTCATGACAACATCCGCATCTGCATCGCGCAGCGCGTCCGCCCACCTCCTTGCGTTCTCGAGGAAGAACGGCTCCTGTGTGCCAGCGACAAGGTATGTGCGCGGAAGTGGACTCGGCATAATGCCAGGCGGCTTGTAACCGCCGCCAGGTGAGGCGCACAAGACCGCACCGTAGACATGTGGATGCCGAAGCCCAAGAGCGAGGGCCAGCTCTCCGCCCGCCGAGACGCCGAACACTGCGGTACGTTCAGTGGGCAGAGCCACGCCAAACCGCGACTCCGTCCAGCGGCGGATGTCCTCGACGAAGAACTTCTGGTGTGCCGCGAACCGCTCCGGCTCAAAGCCCGGTGAGTACTCATGGAGCCGCAGCGTCTCATCGGTCAGCCCATGTACACCAACGATCATTGTGGACGGTACGTCGGCCTTCTCGAGCAACCGGCCCCACTTCGAGATTCGCTGACCGTCACCGGCGAAGACGATTGCTTGGGGCGGGTCCGGTGGAAGGTACACCGTGACGTGCCTTCCACCGTCGTACTCGAACATCTCGGTGACAAACTCTCCCGAGACTGCGCCGATGGGCTTGGCGGGCGCTCCGTCGGACTCACTTAGCTGGCGGTTGACGTGATCGCGTGCTTGCTGCTTCATGGCCTTGCCTTCATTTTTATAACATGGGCGGCCGCCGGGCGGTTGGCTTCCTGCAACGGCGGCGGACGAGGGTGTCCGCCCACTGTGTCCGGTGGGATAATGAGGAATGACGGAGTTGGATCGGGTCGCAACCAATTCTGGTTTCGCTCATCCAAGGTTCATTAGTGCTGGTTAGCCCGACGTACAAAGGAGATGGAATATGAAAGCAGTTGTTATCCACCAATATGGCGGTCCTGAAGTGCTCAAGTTCGAGGATTATCCTGATCCGGTGGCAGGTCCGGGCGAAGTACTGGTGCGGGTCGCGGCCACGAGCGTGAATCCGATCGACTACAAACGACGTGCAGGGTTGACGAAAGACTTCTATCCCATCCAGTTTCCGGGATTGATGGGAGTCGATATTGCGGGGACTGTGGTCAAGGTTGGGCCTGGAGTGGAAGGCTTTTCTGGCGGAGACCAGGTGTTCGCAATGGCGGCGGACACATACGCCGAACTTTGCGTGGTGAAAGCCGCGATTCTGGCGAAAGTTCCCCAGGGCCTGGATTTGATCCAGGCGGCGGCGCTTCCGTTGGTGACGACGACTGGCAACCAACTAGCTGTTGCTACAGGAATCAAAGCAGGCCAGGTTGTGCTGGTCGCAGGTGCTGCGGGAAATGTCGGTCGTTCGGCGGTATTCACAGCGAAGCAACTGGGAGCGACCGTGATTGCAGGGGTTTTGAACAGGCAGATGGACGAAGCGAAGACCATTGGCGCAGATCAGGTGGTCGCAACCGACGACGACAACGCGATTGCGAAGCTTCCACTGCTTGATGCGGTTGCCGATACGGTAAACGGCAAGACTGCCGAAAAGCTGATTGCCAAAGTGAAACCGGGAGGAGTGTTTGCGTCGGTTCTCGGGGCACCGCAGAATGCCGCGAAGTTCGCATCTGTAAAGATGGTGCACGTGGCCGTGAAACCCGATACGAAAACTCTTCAGTTCATGGCCGAAGCGGTCCGAGATGGCAAACTGGTGATCCCGATCAGTCGAAAGCTGCCACTCAGCAAGGCCGCCGAAGCTCAAGCCGCAGCGGAAGAGGGTGGTATTGGGAAGGTCTTGCTGGTGGCTTGACATTGTTCGTGATGGTGCGTGCAGGGTCAAAAGGTGACGCCGAGGGCTTGCAGGTCGCGACGGAGTTGGTCTGCATTTTGCATTTGGATGGCGTGCATACCCAGGCGGGCGGCGCTCTCGAGGTTTAAGGCACGGTCATCAATGAAGCAACATTCTTCGGGCGGACGCTGGGTGATTTCCAGGGCGAGGCGGTAGATGGGTTTCTCGGGTTTGCGGTACCCGACAAAACAGGAACTCACGAACAGGCTGAAGATCTTCTGTAGACCGAAAGTCTTAATGCGATAGAGATTCAAGTCGGTGGATTCGTTATTGATGGTGGACATGAGATAGCGTCCGGAGTTGGCCAGAGAATGGGCCAGTTCGAGGACCGGCGGATTGGGTTGAGACAGAGGCAGCATGTAGTTCTTGAAGTCGTCGAGAGTGAAGGGGCGGGGACGGTAGAAAACGGTGCGTTCGAGATATTCCTGAAGGCCGATCTTGCCGCGTTCGAAAGAAGAGACGACCATGTCGTGGCGATCATCGAATTCAGATTCATCGAGGCCGAAGTGATCGAGGGTCTGTTTGCGCTGGGTGTGGTCCCAGGCGTTCGAGAGCAGTACGCCACCGACATCCCAGAAGAGTGCGGTGATTTTTGGCAAGACGTCCTCCGTGGGGTGAGAGCCGGAATGATTGTAAAGCTTTTAACCGCTAAGGGAGCAAAGGGTTCGTAAAGATCGCAAAATAGGGAAGCGAGCCAAACGCGGGCGACTGTTGTGTCGCAAAGAACGCGACACAGCGCGCGGCTCGCCCAGATCCTTCACTGTGCGAAGAACGCTTGTTCAGGATGACAATCAAACGGAAAAAACCCGGATTCCTGGGATGCAGGAATCCGGGCGGATTTGGAAGCGATGACGGAATTTAGTTGGTGCAGACTCCGTTGACCACGTTGGCGCAGGGCGAGAAGCTCTGGCGATAGCTGAGGTTGTCAATGTCGCGGAACATGGGGGTGCCCGGCGGCAGTTGGTCCGGCGTGGTGAAGTCGGCATCGAAGGTGTAGTTTCGAGCCGGAGGGCTGTAGGTCTCGCCGCCGTCTTTATCGGTACCGGTGGCGTAGGTGGAGTAGTACATGCTGACCATGGAGCCGTTGTAGTTGAGAGTTTGACCGCCCCAGTTTTCGAGCAAGCGGAGGAAGTTGTGCACGCCACCATCGGTGCCGAAGTCACCGACGGCCCAGGCTATTCCGGCAACTGAGAAATTGATGTTCTTGCCCATGGCAACAGCGGTGCGGTAATACGTGGTGGTGGCTGGGCGGCCGGCGGCATTGCTGGGTGAGTTCAAGCTGGCGTAGTCAGACCAGCTGTTGGAAAGCGCGGTGACTGCATCGGCAACGATACCAGCCGCGGAATGGGCTACGTCAGCGCCGCCCTTCCAGATGGGATCAGTGGAGTTGGAATTGTAGTCGCCGTAGATGTAAACGGGATTCTCTGAACCCACGGTGAAGCCTCCGCTGAGCGGGAAGGCGAGATCGGGGCGGACGGGCAGGTTGCCGAGAGTACCATCAACGAGTTTCAGAACGTGACGAGCACCGCTGACCCAATTGCTCTGCGCGACCCAGCAACTGGGCATGCGGCCGGTGGTGAGATAGAAATTGGGCGTGGTGGGTACGACGTTGATCAGGTTATTCACTTGCTGGGTGGCGGTATAGGCGGTGCCTGCCGTGGTCGATTGGAGCGGGACGTAGCTCATGCCGAGGCCGAGGTTTTGGGAGCCGAAGTCATCCAGTACGCCATTATTGTTGGTGTCCTCGGGCGACTGGGTCTTGCCGGGCTCAATCGGTTCCAATATGCCGTCGGGATTGCCATTGGCGCCGCTGGCTAAGTTGATGACATCTTCAAAGCCGGAGTCTCCGGTCTTGGTGTTCTTTGGGTCGACGAAAGTTCCGTTGGGATTGGGCATCATTCCGCGGCGATCAGAGAAGTAAAGGACGTAGCCGTTTTGTGCGACGTAGTCCACTGAAGTGCCGCTGACGCCGGTTTTACCAGCCAACCATTGTTGCAGGTTGCCCACATCGAGTTCGACGGCATTCATGATGCCGACGGGAGCGCAACTGTCGTTACCCCACACTACGTCACGACCTTCGCCCTCGCGGGCGTCGTAGAAGTTGATGGGAAACCAGTTGTACTGGCTGGAGCTCTGCGATCCGGCAGCCTGGCTACTGTCGCCATACCAGGGGCTGAGGGTGGAGGCGTCGGTTGTGACCTCGGGGGGCTTGCCGGGATACGGAGTATAGGTGGTCTGGACACACTTCCCGGACTTCGTCTTGGTGCAAGCGGAGGTGGTGTAAGGGGCCGCACCGACGGCATCAAGAACGCCGTCGTGGTTGCGGTCCGCCGGTTCCTGCAAGAGCAGAATAGCATTTGGGTTGACGGGGTTAGCTCCAATCGTAGTCGGAGGTAAGGGACCGCGGGCAAAACCTAAATTCAGCCATTCCTGAGTTATGGGATGGTAAGCGCCGGCAGCATCACGATATTCGACACGCAGGTAACCATCGATCAAGTTCCAACTGCTAAGCAGGTTGCCAGCTGGAGTAGTGGGATAGGGCAAAGTGAGCGGTGGAGCGCTATACGGAGTCAACGAATAATAAGGGTATCCAGTAGGTGCGACGTCGCAAACTGGCGGAGTGCCCGGTGGGACGACTGTGACAACGGACGGGTTGCACAAGTCCAAGTTGGCATACCCTGGCGCCTGCTTGACGGCATTCCAGTTCTTGTTATCAAGCACCATGTAGGGTGCTTCGTTCAGGCCCGAGGGATCATGAATGGTGTTCACCGGGGGCGGATAAAGCGGGCCGGTCAGCCACGCGGATAGGACAGTGGTGGATGCATTCGTCCAGAGTGTGGGGTCGGCGACACCGCTGTTGGCGGTGGCGAAGTAGGTGGTCCGTTTGCCGCCACTGGCCAGTCCGGGGAGGCCTCCCGGGACACTGGCGATGACGCCGTGACTCAAGTCGACACCGTTATCTGGATCTTTGTAGTTGGACAAGCGAATGTTGTTCACGTCGGCGGCGCCGCCGGGAAGTTCCGCGGGATCGTCCACCAGCATTACGCGAATGGAAGCTTCGTTGTAGAGACGTGAAGCGCCAAGCAGGGAGGTGGGAGATTCTCCGGCGGGCGGCTTGCGCACAATTTCATAGGGCTGAGGACCGTTGGGATTGCCGCTGGCGCCACTCACGAAAGGAAGCGAAAGTTGCTTGGCGCCAGTGCCTCCGGCCAAGCCCTGATTTCCGTCGATGATCCAGGAGTTGTAAGTGCCGGTGGAAATTCCCAGCCAAGCTGGGTTCTGCCCGCCGGTAGTCCAGGTGTTAGGAGCGGCGTTGGGAGTGACGCTGTCTTCGGTGGGAGCCATGTTGCGGCAGGCCGGCTGAGCGCCATCACAACCCTGAGCTGCGGTGGGGATGTTAACGTTGCCGAGGTGGCCAGGAGCGGCGCTATCGAGAATGGAGTTGGGCAATTCCCAACGGATCACGTTTCCGTAGGCGGTCATTTTGTCGTGAAAGGTGACGGTGGCGCCGGTGCCGGCGGCCAGATATAAATCGCCATTGGTGTGGACACGACCGTTGAAATCCAGATTGGCTCCAGCGAAGAAGGAAAGATCACTGTCGGAGTAGATACCGAACTGAAAGACTGGGATCAACGCGACCTGAACGGTGCGGGACATATTGACTTCGTCGCCCAGAGGGCCCTGCGCGGTCGCCTGGAGGGTCACGGGCAGAAGCACTGCCGATAGGCCCTGATAGGGGCCGGAGGCGATCTGCCCATTCGAAGTCAGAGGACCTCCCGTTTTCGGGTTAATGGCCGGAGTCAAACTGTAGACGGGATAGCTGAGGGCGAGAGTGTTGGCTGGCTGCAACGAACTAAGACCTTCGATCTCGCTGACGGTCGGAGACTCGATATTTTGAAAAGTATTGGCGAGATCCGAAGTCATCTTTTCGATGGCACCTTCGGCGGCATGGAAGGTCGAGTTGTTTTGCACGTCCTGGGTGCCTACTTTGCCTTCGGTGCTGACCATCATGAGCATACCGATGGCGATGCCCGATAAGAGCAGCAACAGCAGCAGAGTTGCAATCAGCGTGAATCCCTTTGACCTAGGTCGCGTGCTTTCCATGTTGTAAGTCTCCATATTGTTTCTCCAACGTCGTGCCGTTCCGAACTGACAGCCGGCCCTGTACGGGCGCCGGGGTTTGTTTCTAGGGGCCTTTGGTAAAGGTGTAGCGGTTCTGGTAACTCAAGTTGCGTGCACTGATGGAAGTCTGCACGTCATAGCCTTGATATCCATTGGTCGCATAGAGCGCGCTGCGGGCGCCATCGAGCTGGCTGCGGATGGTCAAATGCGCAATGTTGATTTTGCGGATCAGATTGAGCGAGACGCCGAGTGATTCGCCGCCGTCAGGCAACTGGTTGAGTAAAGTGCCATCGGCGGCATAAGTGTCATAAGTAAATTGTGTATTGATGATGTTTTCGGCTGCCGGGACGGCAGTGCGGCCGTTGACCTGGCGCATCAAGACGGTTGTCCCCGCAGTAACACCTGTAGGGTCCTTATTCAGCTGCAGGTAATAAGTGATGACGAAGATGCGGTTGGCGACGGTGCCGACTGAACTAGCTTTTCCGCCGGCGGCAAAGCCGGAAATCTGGCTGAGGTCATTGGCGGCGCCGACCTGATTCATCTGTAGCGGGTCACCATTGGCAAAGGCGACGACATAGTTCGGGGCGGCGCCGGCAACGTTGGTTACTTCACCGATGGCAGGCCCTAACGCAGTATTTTGAAAGTACACCAGATCACCGGGCTGAAGGCCCACGGCAGCATCGTTCACGTTCTGAGGGAACACCAGACCGGGAGGCAAAATGCAGCTCGACGGTGGCGGATTGGCAGGGGCGGTGAAGGTGACCACGTTGCCGGGCGCGGTGAAGGTGACGGTGTAGCAATTCAGGGCGAAAATAGTGTCACTGTAGGCGACGGTGATCACATCGCTGATCGTGGGGCTGCCGGGAGGTGTGATGCCCAGGGCAAAGCCCGGAGTGAGTCCGTATAAAGTGGGGATGCAGGGCCCGACGTTGGAAGCGCAGGGATATTTGACGCCGCCGTTGGGCGGGCAGCCGGAGGCGAGCCCGGTTTGGTCGCACCCATAGATGGGGATCAATCCAGTACCGTTCGGCAGCGCGATGCCCTGGCCGCCGGCGATGCCGGCGCCTGCCAGACTGATGTCTTTGACCAACATATTTTGAACAGCGCGAAGGTCCTGCTGCATTTCCGCACGCTGAGAGACGACCCAAGTGGCATCCACACCCTGGCTAAACAGTTTTACCGCCGCGCCCACGATGAGAATGCCCAAAGTCATAGAGACCATCATTTCGATGAAGGTGAAGCCGCGGGCGCGATATTTGGATGGGTGTCTCATAATTCCTCTTCTAGCGATATTGCGAAACATAAGTTGTGAGCACATAGTTCTGGGGGATCTTGAGTTGGGGGTTGGTGTACTGAATGGTGACGGTGACGATATTCAGCGTGGGGATCGGATTGCCGAATTGATCGGTGGCCGGCGTGATTTTGATCTGACGCTGATAGTTGGTCAAGGGGAGCTGCACATCATCGGCCGTGCCAAAGATTCCGTCGGGGCCGGGCATGGTCAGGATCTGGGGGCCAGCTGCGGCATCGTCGGCGGTGCCAATGATGCCGTCGGCTCCGGGAAGATCGATGGGCTGGAATCCGGAAAGGAAGACCCCGCCGGAGCCGGTATTGGCGATGGCAGCCCAACTGACATTCGCGGTTTCGCGCTCGGTCAGGACTCCCTCCAGGGCCTCATTGGCCAACTGCTTGGAGATGGCGTTCTGCTGCGAGGTTTGGGTGGAAGCCATGGCCAGGCCGAAGACTCCTAGGAGCGCGACCAAGCCGACGGTCATAATCACCATGGAGATCATGACTTCAATCAGGCTGAATCCCTTTTGCCGCCGAGATGGCTTCACATTTGCCTCCAGTACTTCACACCAGCGTTGGTGTAGAGACGCCAGCCGCGGAGACGCCCAGTGGCTCCCCACAGGGTAATGGCGTGCGAACTGAAAAGATCGCCGGTGCGCGCGATGTAGATGACGCCGTTGTTGAGATTGCCGGCAACGTCCTCGGCAGTGCCATCGGGATAGAAATAGACTGCGTTCTTGGCTCCGCCGGCGACGCCTTGATCAAAATCGATGGCTACGCCGCCGCCGCCAAAATTGTCCGGGGCGTTGCCGGCTCCGGGAAGCCCGACCAGTGCCTGAAACGAGACGTCGATGGGGATGGTAAAGTTGCTGACGACGTTACCGTTGGCGCCTTGAGTGATGGTGATCTGGTCTGGGGGGATGGCGTTGTGGGTGAAGGTCACGACGTAGACCTGGCGTTGGGCAACCGCGGTATCGCGAGCCTGGCGCATGGCCATCAAGGTGATGTTGTAAGCGTTGGTCTCGCGGGTATATTTCAGCGTGGGCTGAAGGGTGACCAATGCCATGGCGCTGATGACGAGACCGATGGAGATGACTGCCATCATCTCCAACAGCGAGAATCCGCGCATTCTGCGTTGCAACATGAGATCCTTCTTCCCCTTCGAGCTTGGGTGAGTTGAGCCCGCCGCAATGTGTTTGCGCGGAGGAGCACAGGTCCATAAACGGACCTGCTGGCTAACCCAGTGAATTCCATCGTAAGTAGAGGGCAGAGGAGCGCCAAGGTATCGAAGGAACAGAAAAGGCATTGACCTTAAGTAAGGTAATTTGAGGGTATAACTCTGGTCACTTTGGCACGAGGAAGAAAGCAAATCTGTTCAGAAACATGGCCTTTCAGTGGGGGGATGGAGGTTAAAAACGGGTTTGTAGGGCAGAGCGGGAAGACGGTATGTTGTGGGTTCTAGTGACGGAGGTAATGCGAGGTCGGAGTACGGCAGGGAGGGTGCTGAGCGCGCGGAGGAAACTTGTTGAGCTTTCGCTCAATGCCAGATCTTTCGACTCCACTCAGGGCAAGCTGAGGCGTCAGGGTCTACGTGAGTTGGAACGAGGCTTGGCGGAAGTATTCGAGTGACATGCGCAGGCCGGTTTCGAGATCGATTTTGGGCTCCCATCCCAGCAGGGTCCGGGCCTTGGTGATGTCGGGACAGCGCTGCTTAGGGTCGTCCTGGGGAAGCGGTTCGTAGCGGATTGCGCTCCTGGAGCCGGTCACAGCCAGTACGCGTTTGGCACATTCGAGAATGGTGAATTCGGTGGGATTGCCAATATTGACGGGCGAATGCTCGTTCGATTTGGATAGACGGATGAAGCCGTCGACTTCATCGCTGACGTAGCAGAAGCTGCGGGTCTGGCTGCCATCGCCGAAAACGGTGAGGTCCTCGCCGCGGAGCGCTTGCTTCATGAAGTTGGGGACGACGCGGCCATCGTTGAGCTGCATGCGCGGGCCATAGGTATTGAAGATGCGTACGATGCGAGTGTCCAGCTGGTGATAGCGGTGGTAAGCCATGGTGAGAGCTTCGCTGAAGCGCTTGGCTTCGTCGTAGACCGAGCGCGGTCCGATAGGATTCACGTTTCCCCAGTAAGTTTCCTTTTGTGGGTTTTCGAGTGGGTCGCCATAACATTCCGAGGTCGACGAGGTCAGATACCGGGCTCCGTATTTGTGGGCTAGCTCGAGAGCGTGCAAGGTGCCGAGGGACCCGACTTTGAGAGTTTCGATTCCATGTTTCATGTAATCGACGGGACTGGCGGGGCAAGCGAAGTGAAAAACGTAATCGATCTTTCCGCAGTCGAAGGGAAGGTTGATATCGAGTTGGCGGAACTCGAAGCGGGAATCGTTGCGCAGGTGATCGAGATTGGAGGTGCGTCCGGTGAGCAGGTTGTCGACGGCGATGACTGAGTAGCCTTCGGCAAGGAGGGCATCACAAAGATGAGATCCGAGGAAGCCAGCTCCTCCAGTGACCAGGGCGCGTGGTGAATTCATGCGTTCTTGAGTTTACCCGAAACGGTGGAGATGAGTGGGTGACTCGGGAGAATGACCAGATCGGTAGAGTTTGCAGAGGGAATCGCAGAGACCGCAGAGAAAGCCCAAAATGGGAGTTCTAACACATGCTCTAAACGGGCCGGTCTTTTCCGGTTGACAAGGGGAGGGTTTCGCGGGAGACTCCGGTCATTCGGTAATGGTGTTGCGTATGGCCCACAGCCCGATTTTCCGGCCCGAGTCTTCTGATCCTCACCGATCGAAAAGTGCGTCAAGCGCGGCGGACAGTGGCGGACAGGCGGAGCCGGAAGTATTTTCGCAATTGGCGCAATGGCAAAGCATTCTCAGCGCACACGGCGGAGGGGAGGCATCCGCTGACCTGGCGCTCGATCTGGTACTCAATGAGATTGTAGAAGTGACGCGGGAGTCGACTCACGCTGATGCAGCGGCGATCGCGCTGGCGCGCGATGGGGAAATGGTTTGCCGGGCCACGACGGGAGATGGCGCACCGGACCTGGGAGTGCGACTGGGTGGCGATACCGGTTTGTCGGCGGCCTGTGTGCAGATGGGGAACTGGCAGCGTTGCGATGACAGCGAAAGTGATCCGCGAGTGGATGCGGAATTGTGCCGCCGGCTTGGCGTGCGATCCATCCTGGTAGTTCCTGTGCTGAAAGCAGGTGAACGGCTGGGAGTGTTGGAGATTTTTTCAGGTCAGGCGAGGGCGTTTGGCGAGCGCGAGGTGCGGACTCTGCAAATGCTTTCCCGAAGCATTGTGGAGAACATTGAGTTGGCGCGAAGGGCGTCGGCCAACGCCGAGGCGGGACGAGCCATCGAGGTTGCTGAGGGAAAGGGAAAAGTCGGGACAGAAGCTCGTCTGGTTAAAGCCGATCTGGTTGAAGCTGGCGCGGTAGAAGGTGGAGAAGCGCAGGAGACTGCGGATTTCTGGACGGGCGCTCTGATGGTGGCGGTGGTAGTGCTGGCGTTGACTTTGGGGTGGATGGTGGGCCGCGGCAGCCGGCAGGCGACGAGAGCCAACAGTTTGCGGCAGAGCGATGCGGCGTCACCGAATAAGGGCGACACCGGCAGCGCCAATGCGGCGGTAAATCCCGCAGCTAAACCGGCGATGAGCACGGGAGTATCCGGTGGAGGATCAGTCAGCGAGTTGGTGATCTTTCAGGATGGAAAAAAAGTCTTCCCCACGACGCCGCCAGCGAGAGATGCGCAGCAGCCAGATTCGCGGCCAGCGGCGGCAGTGCGGCCGGCTGTCGAAACCAGCAAGGTGCAAGCGGTAGGGCCGGTGCGGATCCCGCCGGAAGTGTCGGTGGGAGTGGTGACGCAGCGGGTAGAACCGGAATATCCGCAGTCGGCGAGGGAGCGGCGGGTTCAAGGCGCGGTGGTGCTGGATGCGCTGGTGGGCAGGGATGGTGTAGTAGAGAAATTCACGGCCATTCGCGGCGATCCGGATCTGGCAGCGGCGGCGTCAGCGGCAGCGCGGAAATGGCGGTTCAAACCTCTGGTGAGCAATGGGCAGAGCGAAGATTTTCAGACGCGGATCACGGTGGTGTTTCGGCTGCCATGAGGAAGATATTCACCACGGAGACACGGAGAAACCTTACGGCCTCACCATAAAAAACTAAGGGAAAATCAAAGTGAGGGCGCAGTGTCGCAGGTCAGCTGGGTAAATTCGAGTTCTTTAGCAAGACGCGGGACTCGGCCAGAGGTGGACGTTTTAGGGATTGCATTTTAGGGCGTGGGGCCTGGGCCTGTTTGAGTGTGTAAAGGGTGAGTCCGACGCGGGTGGTGACTCCGAGTTTCTCAAAAACGCGGAAGAGATAATTCTTGATGGTATGTTCGCTGAGCGAGAGCCGCTCAGAGATCTCGCGATTGCTGTAGCCTTCGGCGACCAGAACAGTGATTTGCTCCTCGCGCTTGCTCAGAGGACGTGATCCCGGGAGACGAGACACGACTGGGCCACGCTCGACGAGCGCTTCGAGCACGTAGTGAAGTCCGATTGAACTGACCCAAATCTGGTCCTCATTCACGCAACGGATGCATTTGCACAAGGCTTCGAAAGTATCGGAGCGGGTGAAGATGCCGCGCGCGCCGGAACGAAACGCTTCCACTACCAGACTGCGATCAAGGGCATCGAGCAAGACCACGATCCCGGCTTCGGGATGAGCGCTCTGTAATTGACGAAGAAACTGCATGCTCTCGGCGGGGTCTTCGGAAATCCCAATCCCGACCAAAATGACCTCAAAACGTTCCTTTTCGAGCAGTTGGAGAACCTTCTTAGGGGTGGAGGCGGCGACGGCATGATAGTGCTCGCTGCGTTCCAAGGCATCAGCCAAGAGGTGGCAGCTCATGGCGCCACTGTCGGCCACCAGCACTCTGATTCTCGGGTCGGGATTGGGAACAGGGATCAACGTCTTAGTCTAGGTGGGCCCGGGGGCAGGGTCACAAACTGATAAGAATTCTACGGCGGAACGCAGCCGATGACAAGGAGTCCTGTGGCTCCGGGTGCTTCGGCGTTTTTCGAAGGTCAAGTTGGCGCGCATAAATAAATTCCGTAGAATCAATGACAGGTCAAGGATGCATGGAGCCCAGCTTGTGGATTAGATGCTAGACTCTGTGACTTTTATCCACTGGCCAAATGCCTGTTGCAGAGGCAAAGTGTAAGCGGGGAGATTCCTGACCGGATCTCCTGTAAGCGACGGAGGAGCGGGGAATGTATTTGAATTATTTCGGATTACGGGAACAGCCATTCGGAGTCACCCCGGATCCGCGATTCCTCTATTTGAGCGCTGCCCACCGGGAAGCCTTTTCTTCGCTTTACTACGGTATTGAAGCCAATCGTGGGTTTCTGGGCCTGATCGCCAAACCGGGGATGGGCAAGACCACCATCCTGTTTCATCTGCTGGAGAAGTTTCGCAGCACGGCACGCACTGCATTTCTGTTTCAGACGCAATGCAACTCGCGCGAGTTCATGCGCTACTTGTTGGCGGAGTTGGGTTACGAAGGCGAATCGCAGGATTTTGTGCGGCTGCATGAGGAATTCAACCGGCGTCTGTTGCAGGAAGCGCGGGCAGGGAACCGTTTGATTGTGGTGATTGATGAAGCCCAGAACCTGGATGCGTCGGTGCTGGAAACGGTACGTCTGCTGTCGGACTTCGAGACCCCGAGGGCCAAGTTGATGCACATCATTCTGGCGGGTCAGCCAGAATTGGCGGACAAGCTGGCCAGTCCCGGCCTAGCACAACTACGGCAGCGAGTTTCGATTATGCACGGCCTGGAGCCTTTGCCGGCATGGGAGATCAAAAGTTACATTGAGCACCGGCTGAAGATTGCGGGATACGAGGGCGAGCCGCTGTTCACTCCGGATGCCTACGAAGCGCTTTCCGACTTCACCGAAGGCATTCCGCGGAACGTGAACAACTTTTGTTTTAATGCGCTCTCGCTGGCGTACGGGCTGCAAAAGAAAATCGTCGACATGGACATTGTCAAAGAGGTCATCTCGGATCTCGATATTTCCAGGTTGACGACTACGAAAGGGCGGACGCGCGTAGCTCCGGCACCGGAGCCGGAACCCGAGCCCGTGCCAGAGCCGGAGGTGTTACCCACGCATCCGATTTCAGGGCCTGCGGCCCCGAAGCGGGAGCGGGAGGAGATTCTGAGTCCGGCGGAAGCTGCGGCCTACATGCAGGAAGTGGCGTTGAAGTTGAAGAATTGGCAACGCTCGCTGGATCAGTCACTGAGCGGGGTGGAACGCAGTCCACGTTTCCGAGTGGATGAGGAGAAGTAGATTATCCGGTCAGTCATAAAAAAACCCACGGCTTGCACCGTGGGTCTAGTTTTGCGCCGGTTTACTAAGAGACGGTTAGTTAGTCGAGCCGGTACCCGACAGTAGGGCGGAAGACATTCGCGAACTGGAGGCCACATGAGGAGCCGACGCCGCGGGAGTGGTTTTTGGCTTGCCCGCACTCGAAGAACGCATCGCATCTGAACTGCTGCTCAAACTGTAGGCGTAGAGCACGACCTCAACCCGCTTGGAAACGCCAAGTTTGTCGAAGATGCGGAAGAGATAGTTCTTTACGGTGTGTTCGGTCAGGCCCAAGCGTTGTGCAATTTCTCGGTTGGATAAACCTTCAGCGACGCAGCGAACTACTTCCTGTTCACGGCGGGAAAGCAACTCGGTTCCGCGAGCGTCGATGACGCGTAGCGGGAGAGCCTCACCCAACGCTTCCAGCAGATATTTCAATTCTTTACTGTTGGCCCAAATCTGGCCCTGGCTTACGCAGAAAATGCATTTGGCCAGCGACTTCAAAGACTCACTGCGAGAAAATACTCCGCGCGCGCCGGCCCGGAACGCTTCGACCACCTGGCTGCGCTCGCTGCTGTCGAGCAGCATGACGATGCGGGTTTCGGAATGGAGGGAATGAACTTCGCGGGCGACTTCGAATCCGCGGCGAGGATTGCCGTCGATTTCGGCGCTGATTATCATCACAGCCGGTTTTTCTTTTGCCACGGCTGCGATTACGGTGCCCACGTCGGCAGGGGAATCCAACACCTGAAAACGCTTATCGCGCTCCAGGGCAGTGGTCAAGAGCTGACTGTTCATTCTGGTGCTGTCAGCGGCCAATACTCGGATAATGTCGGAAACTTCAGGTAAAGCAATTGCGTGCGCCAATGGTCTCTCCCCAGGACTTTGTTTTCAAAGCAAAGGAAACGCTGCTGAACAGCCGGACGGGCCAGAACTGCATGGGAGGAGAACGCCCACCCCTACAGCCGCTACTGCTAGCGACTATCGTGTAAGGACTTTATTCTCACAGCCTGAAGCTGTAAATAGCACTTTCGTGCTACAGGGACAATGCTAGGGCTGTGGAAAAAGGTTTACTGAAAAGCGACAAGAATCACCAACTCGTTGGAAACAAGAGTGTTGCCTCGTCCTAGAAGATCGTCCAAAAGGCCTGCCAGACAAGGGTTTTGGGGTGGTGGAAGTGGTGAGAAAGCCAAAAAATTATTCCATTTGTAATATCTAGCGGGAGTCGAGTGCGAAATCTTGCTGGGCCAGGCGGGCGATTTCCCGCCCGATGGGAAGGGAAGCGGTAGCGGCTGGAGAGGGTACGTTCAAGACGTGGATGACGTTTTGCGCGCTGACAAAATGGAAGTCGTCGACCAGGGCTCCGTCGGGGCGAAGTGCCTGGGCGCGGACGCCTGAGCCATCGGCGATGACGTCGGACTCCTGAATTTCGGGTACAAGAGTTTGCATGGAACGCACGAAGGCGGACTTATTTAGCGAACGGTAAATCTCCGCGGCTCCGTTCTGCCAGTGTTTCGCCGCCATGCGCCAGAATCCTGGATAAGAAAAGGTTGCGGCGGCGTCTCGCAAGTTGAAGTCAGTTCGGCGATAGCCCTCGCGCTTGAGGGCCAGCACGGCGTTGGGACCGGCGTCCACACCGCCGGAGATGCGTTGGGTGAAATGGACGCCCAGAAAAGGAAATTGGGGATCGGGCACGGGGTAGATCAGGGTGCGAACCAGGTGCTCTTTGTCCGGAACCAGGTCGTAGTATTCGCCTCGAAAGGGAACGATCTGAACGGCAGGGGTCTGATTCGCCATGCGGCTGATGCGGTCGCTGTGCAGGCCGGCACAGTTGATCAGGTAGCGGGCGCGGAATTCACCCAGAGTGGTTTTGATGATGCATTCATTCGAGTCGCGGACGATGCCTGTGACCTCGGTCGCGGTGCGTATTTCGCCTCCTTGTCTGGCGATGATCTCAGCATATTTTTCACAGACACGGCGGTAGTCGGTGATACCGGTGCCAGGGACGAGCAGCCATGCGACTCCGCTACAGTGAGGCTCGATCTCCCGCAGTTCTTCAGGCTGCAACATTCTCAGGCCGGGGATTCCGTTGGCCTGGCCGCGCTGCATGAGAGTTTGCAGGCGGGGAACTTCGGGGTCGTTAACGGCGGCGATAACCTTGCCGGTGATCCTGTAGGGAAGACTGTGTTCGCGGCAGAAAGCCACCATGGCAGCCGCGCCTTCAACACAGAGCCTGGCTTTTAGCGATCCAGGTTTGTAGTAAATCCCGGAGTGAATGACACCGCTATTGTGTCCGCTCTGATGAGTGGCGACGCGGGCTTCTTTCTCGATCAGCAGCAGGCGAAGTTTGGGGAAATCGCGGGTGAGACGCATCGCGGTAGAGAGCCCGACGATGCCGCCGCCGATGATGATGATGTCGCGCTGATCCGGCATCCGGATCATCGTCGTCGATTTGGTGGGGGAATGTCGAGGGGAAAAAGGTTTGGGGTCTTCTGGCAAGTTCAAAAGCTTGAAACGCAGAGTTCGCAGAGAACGGCCAGAGTGCGCAGAGAGAACCGGCGGAAAGTAGACTGAGACCGCGGAAGTCCATCCGTCGAAATCATGGAGCTAGTTTACGGTGAGGGCGACGACCACGGTTTGCGTGGGTGAACCGGGAGCGGAGTTCATGGTGGCCGTGGCGGTCACGAGATAGGTGCTGGGAGTGGTGCCGGGTTGGGGGTCGGCGATGGACGAGCCTTGCAGTCCGCCGCCGCAGGAGAGTGTACAGCCGAGCAAGAGGAACAGTGCAGCGAGAGAAAAGAAGAATCCAATGCGGGAACGGCGCGGCCATCCAATAGAGAACGTAAACATCAGGCCGGGGAACGACAGCCAGAACGCGTAGAGCGACAGCACTCGAGCAAAACCTGGTGGCGCGCGCATGCCGGCGACGGCGACACTGGTTTGAATCTGCAGAGCTACGGTAGTGGTGGATTTCCCTGCGCCGACCTGTGTTGGCGTAAGGGTGCAGGTGCTACCGTTTGGACAACCAGAAACCGTGACAGTTACGGCATCCCGAAGCTTGCCGCCGACGGGAGCAACTACAAGATTAAAGGTTGCCAATTGGCCGGCTGCGATGGACTCTGCGCCGGAGTTGTCGATAAAGGTGAAGAAGGAATTGGGACCGGAGCCGGAACTGGCAGTGAACGAGACCAATTCGACGCTAAGAGTAGAGGCTGGGTCGGTGCCCTGGCCGACGATATCGAAATTGTAGGTCTGGGCAGTGGTGCTGTTTACGGTGACGGAGAATGGCGCCCCAGTGATTGTGGGAATGAGGACTTTGGGGGAAGCTGCGCACGACGGAGGTGATCCCGAGCCGCAACTCAGTTGTACGGGATATCCGTAACAGGCGGTGGCAAAGAGATTGCCGTTGAATGTGGCTTGCGAGCCTACGCCTGCGGTGAGTGAAGCGTTGTTGACGGCCAGTGTGAAGCTCGGAGGTACCAGGCTGGTAGAGACGAAGGCTACGGGAGCAGCGTGCGAAGTGGTGAGAGAATCGGTGCCTTTTGCCAGGATGCTGAAGTTGTACTGACCGCACTGTGGGCTGCTTACGGTGACGGTAAATGGCGCGCCGCTGGAGGTAGGAGTGACGGTGGCTGGAGCGGCGGTGCAGGTGGGAGGGGCATCGGGTCCACAGCTCAGATTCACCGGGCTGTTGTAGCCGTTCAAGGATGTCAGTGTGCCGTTGAACACCGCGGTGGTGGTTTCGAGCGCGGTGAGCGAAGGATTGCTGATGGTCAGCGAATAGTCGGAGGTCACGGTCAAGGATAGATTCTGCGTTTTGGTCGGACCGTTCGTCACCGAGCCACTGACGGTGATGGGGAATGTGCCGGGAGTAGTGTTGGCGGCAGTAGTGATGTTGAGGATGATGTCTGCCGGTTTGGTCGAAGTGGGATTCACCGCATTCGCGGGCTGAAAGACGCAAACGGCGCCGGAAGGTAAACCGGCACAGGCCAAGGTCACGGTTTGATTGAAAGGACCGGAGGCGGTGACCTGGAATTTGATGGCAGCCGAAGTGTCGTCCGGCGGCACGGTGATTTGGTTGGGAACGAGAGCACTCAAGGCGAAGTCAACCACGTTCAGAGTGAAGGGAGCAGTGGCGGTGAGGTGATTCGAATCGGTACCCACTCCTTTGACAGCGAATGCGCTGGTGCCGACGGGTCCGCTTGCCGTGATATTGAATGAAGGAAACGACGGCGTCACACTGGTGGGCTGGACTGAGCAAGTTGTGTTTGGCGGCAGCGGCTGCTGACAGCTCAAATTGACGGAGTTCGTATATCCGTAAAAGAGGACTGTGCCGGGGAATTGCGCCGGCAACTGGTTGGTGAAGACGGTCTGCGGCGTATTCGCCACCGAGGGCACGAAGGTCGGAGTGATGGGAAATTGCCAGAGGCCGCGTCCGTAGGTGGAAGCCCGCAGCAACTTGCTGGGTCCGTTGTTTGACATGTTCAGGGCGGTGACGGCGACGTTGGGCAGAAATCCCGGGTCGCCGCTGTTGGGTGCGGGGCCGACTTCGGTCCAGTTGGCGCCGGCAGTGGGGCTGGAAAAAACGCCGACGTCGGTTCCGACATACACCTTTCCCGGCATGGAGTTGGTTGCGGGATCGACCAATATGGCATCGGCTGGCGCGTCGGGGAGATTGGCGGTGAAGTCTGTCCAGGAAACGCCGCCGTTGGTTGTTTGCCACACATGGGAAACATGAAAGCCCATGATGCTGATGTAGGCAGTGAGGCCGGTGACGTCGGAGGTGTCGATGGCGATGCCGGAGATGGGGAATGCGTCGGGGTTGATGGTGCCGGTTTGGTCAATCCATGTGGCGGTGGCGCCGGCAACATTGGTGCTAACCCAGACGTGGCCGCCCGGAGGGATGGTCGGAATGAGTGGACCGAAGCCATCAGTTCCGGCGTACATAACGTTGGACAAGCCGTTAGTGTCGAGCGGGCCGCCAGCGGCCGCTGAGCGGACGAGATTGGTTTCGGCTCCGGTACAAATGCCGGAGCCACCGGTTTCGAAGTTATCGCTGAGCAGGGTGAATCCTGCGCCGCTGCTGGTTCCACGCCACATGCGGCAGGTGCCCACGAGTAACTCGCCGGAGTTTTGCGGATCGAGAAGGAACTCGGGATAGTACGGTCCGGTATCTCCGCCGACGGTTACGCTGCTGACGACCTGGTCGTTCTGAAAGTCCTGAGTAAGGCAGTTGATACCGGATTCACAGCGGAAGATGTTGGTCCCGGAAGAGAAATCGGGAGGGTTGGAGACGAACCACTCGGTAGAATCGGCGGGATTGATCTGGGAGTTGCCGCCGTCGCCGGAGTTCACGTTGAGCCAGGGAGTGTTGGAGAGAGCGGATTGGGTGGCGGGAGATCCGTTGGCCCCGGCACCGGCGAGAACAGTGTTGAAGTCGGTGGGCGACTGCGAAAAAGAGACGAGTTGGGTCATCGAGCCAAGAGTTTGGTTGAGGCTATCGAACTGATTGCTGCCGCCGCAGGTTCCGGTGATGAGTCCGGTATAACCGTCGAGCGCGCGGTACAAGCCGCCGTCGTTGGCGAAGTACATGACGTCTTGCGTGTTGCCATTGGTCAGTTGGAATGCCACAGCGTGTTGTGCGGGATGAACCAGGGCGATCCCACTGCATCCGTAGGCGTGAGTGAGATTGAGAAACGTGTTTGAGCTGGTGCTGGGACCGTTGCAGGTTGGGTAAAAGCTGGTGATCTGGCACTTATAGAGGTTGACGGCGCCTGCGTAGAGGTCGGTGGCTCCGCCGTCGGGGATAGCGGCAAGTTCAAGGTTGTAGGCGCCATCTTCGGTGCCGCAGCCAGTGGTGTCGCCGCAGTTGGTGATCCCGGACTCGTTCAGCGCCGTCCAGGTGTGGCCGCCATTGAGAGTTGTCCAGATGCCTTGGTCGTTATTGTTGGCGTCGACGTACCAGACGTACATTTCGTTGCGACCGGGAGCGACAGCGAGTTCGCCGCGATAGATGGGGCACGAGGTTGAGTGAGGATTGGCCGGGCAAGAGCTGGGGTTGAGTCCGGGACCAGGCTGGGTAGCGAGGCGAGTCCAGTTGAGGCCGTCGGGTGAGGAATAGAAACCGTGATAGCGCAGTGCGGCGAAGAATAATCCTGCCACAGAGTTGTAGACGACGGCCGTGGCAGAGCCGGGATCGATGGTGACATTGCCGTCGTTTAGGGTGGCATAGGTCCAAGTTTGGCCACCATCCGACGAGTTGTACAGGCCGAGATTCGCGGTGATGGGATTGACGAGGCCTTCGATGATTCCTTCGGATGCGCCCGCGGTTGCAGCCACCGCTATATTGGGACTCGCAGTGTTGAAGGCGATTTTGCTGAAAGCCATGCCAGCAAAGGAGCGGGTGCCAGTCGTGTCAGTTGGGATCAAAGTCCAGGTTGTGCCAGCATCAGCGGAGCGCAGGATGCCGAGACCGTAATAGGAATCGGCGGAGCTGTTGGCCTCGCCAGTGCCGACCAACAACACGCCCGTGCCGCCGGGTTGAATGGCAATGGCACCGACGGCGAGCGTAGCTTGATCGTCGATGAGCGGAGTCCAGACGACGTTGCCGGGAGATTGGCTGGTTGCGTTGGTGGATTTCCAGACGCCTCCGTAGGCGCCGCCCAGGTAGACGGTATTGGCTGTTGGGTCGGAGGAATCGACGGCGACGGCGGTGGCGCGTCCTGAGACCCAGTTGTAGTTTTGTTGGCCGACACCGCTGGCGTCGGAGGCCAAAGGAGCGGGGCCGAGGGAAGTCCAACTGGAGCCGGTATTGGAGGGAGTCTCGTTTTTCGCTCGCGCGGCGCGCAGAGCGAGTTTTTGCGCGTGGGCGCGGCGGAGGAGTTCCGCAGTGGGTTGACCGGGGAGGGTGCGTCCGCGAAGGAACCATTGCTCGCGCTGGGATCGGTGAGCATCAGGGTGAGATTCCGCCGTCTGGGTGAAGGCGGGCAGCGTGAATGCCAGAAAAAAGGCGCAGTGCCGCGAGATTGTTTTCAAGTTACGACGCGGCGTGCGGCAGCGCATCACTAGGCGACCTTCTCGGGGAACAAGGGGCCGGAGTTATTGGGCTTGGTGGGGGCGATCTTCCCTAGTTTCACCAGGCGAGCTGCGATCGCGGGGACGGTGCGATTGTGGGCTTTGGCAATGTCATTGATGTCTTGACCCTGTCCAACTTCGGTGCAGACTTGCTGATCTTCGACGCGCGACCACGCCCTGCCGCCGTTGGCCGGATTTCGTTTCTCACGGTCTTGCTGGGCGAGCAGTGCTCCCAGGGCGCGGTTTAGGGCTTTGACGGATTGCGGCTGGCGGCAGGTGTCGGTTGCGTCGAGAGCTTCGCTAGTGGTTGGGTTCAGTCCGTCGGCGAGGGCGCGGATGGTGGTGATGGCTTCTTGAAGTTCCATGATTCTGCCTCTGCGTGCAGTATGGGGGAAGGGCGGATGCGGAGTTTGTGATGAGTGAACATTGTGATATCGCTGCGACCCAGTTTGGGAATCAAATGAACAGGCCCTCGTGGATAACTTCCGGTTTGCCCGTGACTCGAGAGCAACGCAGTGGGTGTTGGGCTTATACGAAGCTCATCGATCCGCCGTTTGCCAAATTGATTTGGGGTAGCTGGTTTGCTAAGGTCGTCATCATGTCCGAGCGTGTCATGTCCGAGCGTTCCCCCGAGCAGATACGCGAATTGCTCGACTCCCTTTATCGCGTGGATTCGGGGCGAATCCTGGCAACTCTGATCCGCTTGCTCGGTGATTTTGATCTTGCCGAGGAGGCCATGCATGAAGCCTTTGCGGCCGCGCTGGGCCTGTGGCCGAAGAATGGACTACCCGATAACCCGCGACCCTGGCTGATTTCGACGGCCCGATTCAAAGCCATTGATACTCTGCGCCGACGGGCAAGATTTGATGCGTCGCAAGACGAGCTGGTGCGACATCTCGAAGCGCAATCGATTTCGGCGGAAAGGTCGAACGAAGAAGACAGCCTTGAAGACGCCCGCCTTGAAGATGATCGCCTGCGGCTGATTTTTACCTGCTGTCATCCCTCTCTACCGCCGGAAGCGCGCGTTGCGCTCACCTTGCGTGAGGTGTGCGGGCTGACCACCGAGGAGATCGCCAAGGCCTTCCTCACCACTCCACGTACGCTGGCGCAGCGCATTGTGCGCGCCAAGGCGAAGATTCGAGAGACACCGATTCCGTACGAAGTGCCGACGCCGCAGGAATTACCGGAGCGGCTGGGGGCGGTGCTTCACGTCATCTATCTCGTCTTTAACGAGGGTTATTCGGCTGCGGCCGGAGCCGGAGTAACCCGGGCCGAGCTAACCGGCGAGGCGATTCGACTGGGCCGGTTGCTGGCCGAACTTCATCTGACTGAACTCGGGCCAGAGCCGGAAGTCATGTGGGTAGAAGTAACGGGACTGCTTTCCCTGATGTTGCTACAGGAATCCCGTCGCGCCGCGAGAACCTCTTCGACCGGAGAGCTGATTTTGCTGGAAAATCAAGACCGCACGCTCTGGAACCGGGAGCAGATCGCCGAGGGGGTGGCATTGCTGGAGAAAGCCCTGAAGTCGCGCCGCTTCGGTGCTTACACACTCCAGGCTGCGATTGCGGCGGTTCATGCCGAGGCGAAATCGACTGCTGCGACCGACTGGCGGCAAATTGTTGCGCTTTACGACCAGTTGCTACGAATTCAGGCTTCGCCGGTTGTACAACTCAATCGTGCCGTGGCAATTGCCATGTGCGATGGTCCAGAGGCCGGTCTGGCGCAGATCGACGCGGCGTTGGAACATGGCGAATTGGCAAATTATTACCTGGCGCATTCCGCCCGTGCAGATATGTACCGCAGGCTCGGCAGGACCGCCGAGGCTCGTGCTTCGTATGAGAAGGCGCTGGCGCTGACCCAACAGGAACCCGAGCGGCAATTCCTGCAAGAGCGAATTCGGCAGCTAAAATAAAGACCTCGACGACTTGTCGAATTTCCGTCCGGCGTTCGACTATGTGGTGAAGGCCGAGCAACCGGCCCGCCAGATCTTATATAAAAGTAGCGGCCCCGAGACGGTGTCCGCACAATACTCTAAGGAGAACACCATGCGCTTCATGATGATCATGTTTCCGAAAATCTACGAGAACGCAAAACCCGGCTGGGTACCCGACTTCAAAGACATGGAGGAAATGGGCAAGTACAACGAGGAGCTAGGGAAAGCCGGCGTGCTGCTCGCGCTCGACGGGCTGACCCCGCCCGCGACGATGAGCGCGCGGGTCACCTTCAAAGGCGGAAAATCGAAAGTGACCGACGGTCCGTTTACCGAAACAAAAGAAGTGGTCGGCGGCTACTGGATCATCCAGGTGAAGTCGCGCGAAGAGGCGCTCGAATGGGCCTCGCGCATCCCCGGAAAGGATAACGAAACGGTCGAAGTTCGCCGCATGTTTGATATGACCGACTTCGATCCTGAGACCCAAAAGTATATCCAAAAGAAGTTCGGCGACGACGTGGCTGCTGAGATGAGACTGTAGTAAAAAACTCTCCACGCTTGAGGAAGACTGGGGGGACGGGCGGAACGTTCCACAATTGTTCGACGAATGGAAAGTGGTGAGCGTCCTGTGTGGTCGCCAGTTCCCCCAGTTTTCAACCGCATCCCGTCCGGGCCTCGCGTTAACCGTAGGTCAGGTCAGTGCTCTGTCCGACTTCGATAATGTAGCCGTCAGGATCGCGGATGTAGCAGCGTACCTCGCCATACTTAGGGATCGGCTCGGTGATGAACTCCGCTCCTCGACTTTTCCATAATTTGTAGCACGCTTGAATATCCGCAACCCGGAAATTCATAAAGCTGTTGATGTGATTCGGGTCGGGGACGCTGAGCGTTACCGTCGGCTTATCCGGGGTCGGTCCGCCTCCAACGTTCAGGATCATCCAGATATTCGCCAGTTGAAGGTACGGAGGCGCGTTGCCGTCACCCATGGTCAGAATGCGAGCGCCGAAGACCTTTTCGTAGTAGCGAGCCGATCGCTCGACGTCGGCAACGGTGAGAAAATGCGCGATGCTGATCCCCTCTTTCGGGGGCATCTCATAGCTCTTTTGTTTGATTTGTACGCTGCCCATTAACGACTCCTTTCAATACAGTGCTCATTATAAATAGGGTGTCCCGAGCCCCGCTCCTCCTTCTATTGTTGATCGTTCATCTTGAGCCTTCAATTTGACAAGACTAAATTTGACGGAATCGGAGTGTACGACTCGTCGCTCGTGGGGCCGACCAAGGCTGGAACCCGTCCGCCATCCACTTGCCGAATAGTTCAATCCGAGATTGCGGCCAAGGACCTTCTCCTCTTGGCGGCGGGGGCGGCATCACGGCGCCGCCGATTCCACGAATGCGATCGTAGATCGCGCTGGCGTGCCTTTTGACGTCATCGTAACTTGCTAGGTTGAGCGCCTTGCTCATGCCATGAATGTCCCGCTCCGTAAAGAGCCGGCGAATATCCATTTGAAAGCTCGTCGTTTTCACCATTGCACCTTATACGATGTCGCGGTCTGAGCAAACGCCTGGCTGGGTTAACGGCCCTCTCAAGCGACTTCATCCCGCACCGCGCTGCTGAACACAGTTCACGGCGTTCTAAACGCAAGTTCCGCCTGAAATTAAGAGGCTGGCGAACGGTGATGCGGAATGGAAACCAAGGATTTAAGGCGTTTCTGCCCTATCTGAAGATGCCATCCAACCAGTCGAATATGATCTGGCGCTCAAGCTCGCGTCGTTGACTCCGCGGTGGGCCTCGCCGTCCTCCTTCGTGGTGATGATGTTGTTGTGCCTCGGGACAGGCTGATCGGTGCGGAGTGGTGCTGGAGCTTCCCATCTGCTTGAGAAGGAGATCGTTTGAGCCAAGCGAGAAGGGAGACACGACGCACTAGCCTTCCCCTTTCAACCCAGCCGCCATCCGGCTGGCTTCTTTCTTTGGCGTGCCGACGGTTTGTACGATTGTGGGCGTTCGTCGTAGTGCTGTTACTAGTTGGCCTTAGTGTACCGTTTGGCTACCATCGTTAGGTTTACACGTCTCGGATCTCGATAAACACCTTCCTTTAGCACGGCAGAACTGCTCGTCCTGTGCACAGCACGTTCCTACGCTCCGGTGGGTTGACGGCACCGCGCAGGACTCGCCCGGCGAGCAACACATTGGGACGTCTTGGGGGCTTCCATTGGGCGGCAGTCCTTGGCCGCAGCTGGCACCATCATCCCATCCCTTCTCGCCGCATAAATGAAGGCCTTTACCGTAGTTCCCTCCGCCCACTTCAGCGAGCCGGAGTTTTAGGTCCAACTGTTCGGAAAAGGCGTCGATTTTTGCTGCGGACGCGTCTGTGAGGGCTTCTCCTGCTTTCTGGCTCGGGACGACCTGCGCCGTGGGAGCTGGAACCATAGCAACTGCATTAGTCGCAGATGCCGGCTTTGCCTCGTTGGGGGTCGAAGATTGTCCCATCAATGAAAAAGCCCACCCCGCGATTAATGTTGCCAGAATCAAACCTCTTGTCGAATTCATTTCTTCACTCCCTCCTTTTCGAAGATCAATAATGACACGCGTACTCGCCGCTGTAGTGCTGATATATGGGCCTGCCATTCCGGTCCACGGGGGTGGAATCTCCGGGGCAGGTGAAGATTTCTAGCTCGCCTCCGCCCAAGTCTTTCTGGCTACATCCTGTTCCCCGATGAGCACCCGAAGCAAGATCGATAGCCGTGCCAAAGCACGAGCCTCGGCTTGTCCAAGCTATAGTGACCTCGGAGTTACATGAGTTCACAACGTCCGCATAATCGTTGCGCCATGCTACGTGGCCACACATGGGCACGCCTTGAGCATACTTTGGGCTTTGCGGCTGCGCTTGGCGCGCCGTCATCGTCAACGCGACCAAAGCAAGCAAAGCTAACGTCGTCAATTTGGGCTTCACGATAACAGATCCTCCACTGCACCAAGCAATCTCAGATCGTACTCGGAAAACTACCCCAGACAGCAAAGTTTTTTACCCTTGTCAGCTTGCCCACCACGAACTTCGCCCGGAAGGAGTTCGCTCAGGCTGTGCGGCAGATTAAAGCCCAGTCCCCAATATTTGTCAAGTCAAACTCTTGCTGCAAACGGCTGACGCTACTTGCCGGAGGAAGGTGCACTACTGTCCACATCCGATTGATTCCTCAAAGCGAAAAATAGCGTTACGGTTGCGAGAACCGAAAAGAGTTAGGGACGCTTTTCGGCCCATCTTTGGAATCCAATTTCTACCTGCTTTCCACTCTTCCCACGAAGTTCATCTCGTAGATATACAACGTGAACACCTATACTCACTGTGTCCCGGTATCGCACAGGACGTGTAGGACACCAGTTGGGCTGTGGAAAGTTGTTGCGTGGGGCGCCCGCGATGGAGTCCCCAGCGATCCTTGGCCTCGGCATCGTCCATCCTTGATGTAGGTAGGGCAGGCACCGTGCTGCGCCCGAATCGGCTTGACGGCGATGGTATAGTTGGTGCCGTTCTTGAAGTCAAAAAAATGGGGAGACAGCACATGAAGCTCGGATTGGTAGCGATAATTGCACTCGTTGTCGGAATGAAAGCAACTCCACTTCAAGCCCAAGCAAACACCCCGCCCGCGGCATGCATTTACTGGTACTGTAATGATCGACTGGTACCCGATCACTACCCACTGCGTCCAGACGAAACATCCTACTTGTGGGTCAACACCCGTGTCTTCCAAGGTAAGAATGGTTGCGGTGAGGATCAAGTCGCCCAGCGCGAGAAGTACGCCCAAGAGTTTCGCGCTTACAATAAAGGACGAACCTATCCAGGTTACAAAACGACAGAAGCCTATCCAGCCAGTTGCTTCGTTAACGCTTTCGGTCGTGACGCTGAGGAAAAGGACCGAGATAGCCAAATGAACTATAAGTGCAAAGGACTTAGAGGGGTAGACACCTGCGTCGATTCAGACTGGACGCCGACAGACTAAAGGCTCGGACAAAGTGGGTCCAGACGTGACGTTCACTAATTTCCATTGTCGAAGAATGGAAAACGTCCCCAGCCCCGGTTTCCCGACTCACTTCCTCCTCCCGTTGAGCGCCGGCAGAAGAAGGTTCAGAAGCGCTTGATCGGAGAACGGGTTCTGACCTGAGATCAACTCGCGATCTTGAAGGACGTAGCTCCCCCATGGAGCGACCACACTTACGTCACCGCCGGCCGTACGCAAGGCGAAGTCCGGGTAGAAGAGAACCTTGCCACCAATCTCAAGCGGCTCGCGCTGCTGCTCTTCCGCCGTCGAAAAGATAGTCATCTTATATCCCGAATAGATCCAACCTTGGGCCTTTGCCCGCGCTCCCGCGGCATCGCCGGCCGCCAGCGCGGCGACTACCTCCTTCGAATTCGGAAGAGCCGAGAGTAGTGAAATCGGGCCATGGCAGAGCACCGCCGTCGGCTTCGATGTTTGATGAAAGTGTCTCATCACGGTGCCAGCATCGGGATCATCGAGAAGGTCGATCATCGGGCCATGGCCGCCGGGGATGAATACCGCGTCATATTGATCCAGGCCGGATGCGATGACATCGGAGATGCGCTTTGGATCTCTGAGCCCAGCCAGGCCGTCGCGGAATATCATATAGTCCTGAAGCTTGGCCGCGTCTCCGCCGAAGAAATCGGCGACCTCTGAATGCACATCCACTTGGGGCGCGTTGCCTTTGGGGTTGGCGAAGGTGATTTCGTAGCCCTCCTTCATCAGGGCGCGAACCGGAACCGTCAGTTCGTTGAGGTAGTAGCCGGCGCCGGCATAAACCTTGCCATCTTTCAAAGGCAAGCCGCGACCGCTCGAGACCAGTACCAGGACTTTTCCTTTTGCTGCCATTTCGTTCTCCTTTCTGAAATCGAATCCGTTCTCCCGAAATATAAGCTAGCTCATCGAGGCCACTTCACCCCGCCCGCCGCACCTCGCCGTCTTCGCGTGAAGCATCGGCGAATCCTTGCACCAACGCGGCAATCCGATCTGCCGCCGTGTCCAATGCGAAATGACCACCATCCACAATGTGAACTTCAGCATTGGGCACATCTCGCCGGTAGGATTCTGGCTCCGAGGAGTCGAACGACAACTCATACTTGCCCCAAATCACCAGCAGACGCGGCTGCCTTTCACGCATCCAGGCTTGCCATTTCGGGTAGGCATCCACATTCGTTCGGTAATCGTAGAACAAATCGCTTTGAATCTCGGCCTGCCCCGGCTGGCTCAGGAACGCAAACTCGTCCGTCCACAGATCAGGATCGTAGCGTTCCAGGTTCGGATCGTTTCCTACATGGCGCGTGCGGGTGGTTTGCAGAGAAAGAAGATTTGTCCGCAGTGCGCTTTCATTGGCCGCGCGGTCCGCCCAAAAGGCTCTGCGTGCCTTCCAATTCACACCCAACCCCTCATTGTGTGCCACCGCATCCTGCACAATCAGCGCTTCGACGCGCTCTGGATGTGCCAATGCCATGCGGAAACCGACCGGGCCGCCATAATCCTGCATGTAGAGCATGTAGCGCGTTAGACCGAGCGCCTCAGTGAAATGATTCACAACCTCGGCGATGTGGTCGAAGGTGTATGCGAACTTCTTCGGATCCGGCCAGTCGCTGTGTCCGAAGCCAGGGTAATCAGGAGCGACCAGATGATAGCGATCGGACAGCCTGGCGAACAGCGGCTCGAACATGCGCGACGATGAGGGAAGTCCGTGCAGCAGAAAGAGTGTGGGCGCGTCTTTCGGACCGGCCTCCCGATAGAAGATCGACAGACCGTCAATCTGTATTGTGCGATAAAACGTGGAATGCGTGTTCGAGGTGCTGGGGGCGGTCATGTGCGTGGTCTCCTGAAGTACATTATGATAATCCTTTCTATACCTGCACTTGGGGCGCCTCAAAAAATCTGCAAATCGCGTGTCGATTCCCGCTGCTCCGTTCGACTGGGGAAGTGTGGGGACAGAGAAATGTGGGGACAGACGGAACGCTCCCTGGTTTTTCGCGGCCCTCTTATGAGAAGATGCGGCCGCTGACCCAGCAGGAACCCGAGCGGCAATTCCAACTGCGGATTCGGCAGCTAAAATAAAAGTTGCGATCGCTGTCGATTTTCCCTCTCCCCAGCGACTATAAGACAAAAGAACGATGCGCTACGGCTCCTGAGTGAACGGGAAACCAGTCATCGGGAACAAACCACGGAAACCTTAAGGAGAAAAAGTCATGCCGCAATATCTAGTTTGTAATTACCTCCCCGACAACTTCGACCCGTCCACCGTAACCGAAGCGATGATGGAAGAGATCCACGCGCTCAATCGCGAATTGATTGCTGCCGGCGCCAGGAAGTTCGCCTGCGGCATTTCCCCGGTCGCCAACGCAAAGACGGTGCGGAAGCAGCCCAACGGCAAGGTGCTCGTCACCGACGGACCGTACACCGAGACCAAGGAGCACATGGGCGGATTTTGGATACTGGAAGCCGCCAATATGAATGAGGCGCTCGCATGGGCGAAGAAAGCTGCCATCGCCTGCGATGTGCCCGGCGAGGTGCGCGAGCTGCTTTTCTTCCCGGCTCCGGAACTCATATGAGCAATCAACTCACTCGTCGCGACTTCGCCATCCGCACCGCCGGCTTTGGTCTGGCTATGACACTCGCGCCTGCTGCCACGCTGGCTGAGGCTGAGCAAGCCTCGCGCTCAGAGACTTCGCCACCGGTCGCGGACCCATATTCCCTTGTCGATCCGGAACTTCTTCCTGCGCTCAAGCAGTTCCCCGCCTCCTTTGACCTTTCTGCGGAGACGGTCCGCCAGTTCCGGCAAATGCCCGGCACGCCCCCGTTACCTGCTCCCGCGCCGCAGCCCGTGGAGCGGCATATCCCCGGGCCTTCAGGAGCACCCGAGGTTCGTCTTTGGGTGGTTGATCCTGCGCCGTCGGAGAAGGGCAAGCCGTTGTTGCTTCACATGCATGGCGGCGGCTTCATGATGACCGGTCCCGGGTGGATGCCCCTGCTCCAGGAGATCGCGATGGATTGCCATTGCGTCGTCGTCTCAGTTGACTACCGCCTGGCTCCAGAGACGCGCTATCCCGGCGCGCTTGAGGACAATTACGCCGCGCTCAAATGGGTCCATGCCCATGCGGCGGAGCTCGGTATTGATCGTTCCAGGATTGCCGTGGGCGGTGAGAGCGCGGGCGGCACCCACGCCGCGAGCCTTGCCATTCACGCGCGCGAACGCAATAAAGAAGACGTTCCCATCTGCTTCCAGCTGCTCATCTACCCCGCGCTAGACGACCGAACGGGCAGCTCCGACCCAGCGGCGCCTGCCGTCGGCCACTTTATGTGGACTGCGAGTGCAAATCGTTTTGCCTGGAGCTCGCTGCTCGGCGTTCCAGCAGGTTCGTCCAAGGTGCCGGTAGCAGCCGTACCCGCCCGGGTAGCCAGCGTCGCCGGCCTGCCGCCTGCCTGGATCGGCGTCGGTGCTCTCGACCTGTTCGTCGAAGAAGATATGGAGTACGCGCGGCGGCTCGTCCATGCCGGAGTCGCAACTGAACTCCTGGTCGTGCGCGGCGCTTTCCACGGATTCGATATCCTCGTGCCGGATGCCGAAGTCTCCAAACAATTCGGGGCGAGTTGGAAGTCGGCATTGCGCAAAGCATTCGCCACGTCGTCATAAGGTCGCTAAGCCGAATTGTGCAAAGGGCGCAAAGCGCTGGTACACAAGAGAGGACAATCAAATGAGAAACGTAATCTACGCAATCAACCTTAGCCTCGACGGCTGCTGCGACCACACCAAGTTCAATCCCGATGAGGAAACACATGGATATTTTACGCACCTCTTGCGAGAGGTTGACCTGCTCGTCTTTGGGCGTAAAACCTATCAATTGATGGTTCCCTATTGGCCTGATGTCGCAAAAGACCCTTCTTCGACAAAATCAGACAAAGAATTTGGTCAAGCATTTGCCTCCAAGAAACATCTTGTCTTCTCGCGATCATTGGATAGCGTCGAAGGAAAAAAGACGAGAATTGTTCGTACCAACCTTCGCGACGAAATACTTAAACTGAAGCAAGAACCAGGCAAAGATATTCTGGTCGGTGGTGTAGATATTCCTTCCCAGCTTATAAAGCTTGGACTGGTTGACGAATATCGTTTTGTCGTTATGCCAATCATTGCTGGCGCAGGGAAACGGTTGATGGAAGGTGTCAACCTGCCGGAGAAATTACGATTAAAACTCGTCGACTCTGAGATTTTTAAATCAGGAAGTGTTGCGCTTCGTTACTTGAAGCAGTGATAGGAGACCCTATGAGAAAGATCAAGATCATCGAACACATCTCGCTGGACGGCGTGATTCAGGCTCCCGGCGGCCCGAACGAAGACCCACCTTATCCCTACGGCGGATGGGCGGGGCCGCATGCCGGCCCGGAGGGAGGAGCGGCCATCGTCGCGGCTCACGGTGAGGCTTTCGATCTGCTGCTGGGCCGCCGCACTTACGATATCTGGACCGGCTTTTGGCCCAAAGCCCCGAAGAGTCCGATGGCGGACAGTATTAACGCGGCCACGAAATACGTCGCCACCCACAGGCCGAAGAGTCTTGCATGGGGGCCGGCCGAGGACCTTGGAGCGGACATCGTTGCGGGCATTCGCCGCATCAAGGCGAAGATCGGGCCGCACCTGATCGTCTGGGGCAGCTCGACGCTGACCCCGGTGCTGCTCGAACACGGGCTTGCGGATGAGCTCTTGCTGCTCGTCTTTCCGGTTCTGTTAGGCACTGGCAAACGTATCTTTTCGGATGGAACCCCGCCCCGCGAACTCGCGCTCGTCAGCACCAAAGCTGTGTCCTCGGGCGTCATCATCAGCACCTACAAGCCCAGCGGGCCTTTGCGTACCAGTTCCTACGGCGACGCGGGGGATTGAGAGAGTGAAACCGGGGACAGACGCCCCAATCTCCCGTCAGGAAAAACGGGGAACGTCCCGTCTCCTCCAAGTGCTCGGAGACCTCCGTCTCCTCTTGACTTTTACTTATCATGGATGTCCCCAGTTTCCTTCCGGGAGTGATGGTTCAGCGAGAGTTGTTCCCGGCCATTCTGGAAGGGATTGGGCGGCTGAGCTTGCCCGCAGCGGCAACTGGATGAAGCAAAAAGTGAAAGGACTCTCATGAAAACAGTGGAAGCCGCGGAGGAGGTGTCTTCGAATGGGATGGAAAAGCGCGTGGAAAGGCCCAACTGGCTATCAATCAAATCGGAAAGAATCCAGTTGTCGGCCGCTAAGAATCTTATCCTTATTTTGGGCCTGCTTTTTTTGTGTGCTCCCGCTCACGCGCAAGAACCGCCGGCCCCGCGCTTCAAGGCGGTAGCCTTCGATTATTTCGTCATTTTCGACGCCGAGTCCGTCACGCCTGAGGTCGAGCGGGCCTTTCCGGGCAAAGGCGCCGAGTTCACCAAAATGTGGCGTTCAAAACAGTTTGAATATTGTTACTTGCGAACCATTACCGGCCGTGAAACTGATTTCTTCAAAGTAACCGAGGACGCCCTGGTTTACACCGCCGAGGCCATGAAACTGGAGTTGACCCCCGAAATGCGGAAGCGCCTCTTGAATGCGTACCTCACCCTGAAGCCATGGCCGGATGCTGCCGGGGCGTTGCACAAGCTGAAAGCCGCCGGTGTACGCATCATCACCATTGCGAATTTCAGCGGAAAAATGCTTCGCGCCAACGCCGATGGCGCGAGCATGACCGGCCTCTTCGACGAATTAGTAAGCACCGAAGCCAACGGCACCTATAAGCCGGACCCGCGGGCTTATGAACTGGGAATGGAAAAGTTGAGACTCAAAAAAGAAGATATCCTGTTCGCCGCCTTTGGGGGATGGGACGCTTACGGGGCCAAGAGTTTTGGTTACACGACCTACTGGGTCAACCGGTTTAATCTGCCCGCAGAGGAACTCGGGATTGGTGCGGACCGCACCTCAAACAATCTGGACGGGCTGTTGGATTTTGTCCTAGGCCATCATTGATCGTTCTACCGTGGAACCGGGGCGGGCGTGCCGTTCCGGATCACCATAAGCGAATGATAACGCCCGTTATCATTCACTATCTGGATTGGCAAGCGAGGAAAACCGGGACAGAACGCTCCCCAGTTTCGAACGAATAGAAATTGGTGAATGTCCGGTCTGTCCCCAGTTCTGCCGCGTCCCCAGTTTTGCCCCGCGCTTACTTACCACGGCGTTTAAACACAAGCGGCAGAGAGAGGCCGCTCTGCTTCCATTCACCGCTAACCTCCGAGTTGTCGTGGATCATCTTGCCGTCGAAGCTGCTTCCGATGCTTCCGATTGCAAAGTGCAGATCAGGATCCTGGTAAGAGATCAGGTCGATTGCGATTCCGGTGGTGCCCTGATCCGGGCTGTCGAGGCTGGCGGTTAATTTCCCGTCGGCCGCCTGTGAAATGTGCACGATCACTCGTAAGCTGCTGCCGCGGGCATCGATCGTTCCTTCCCAATCGCCGATCGCCGCTGACGCGGGAGCCCCGGTCGCGGCTCCGAGCAGCAACGTGGATGCGATCATGGTCATTAGCACCGCGAAGAATCCGAAGCTTAACGCTGTTCGCTTGTTCATGAGTAGTTCTCCTTTTTGTGTGTCGGTTATTGTGACTTTTTGTGGTCGCCACCGGAAAACGGCCGGCGCGTTAGCCGGCGGGTTTGTCATCGCCGGGTTCAAAGATGGTTTCAATGGGTTGCTCGAAGAGTCGCGCGATGGCAAAAGCCAGCGGCAGACTCGGGTCGTACTTCCCGGTTTCGATTGCGTTCACCGTCTGGCGCGATACCTTGAGCCGGCCGGCCAAGTCAGCCTGGGACCACTCGCGTTCCGCGCGCAAGACTCGAAGCCGGTTTTTCATCGCACACCGCCCCGCGGACCATCCGTCTTCTTGCCATCACTGCCGCTCCGCTGGCTCATCGGTACCTCCAGGCTGAAAACCCGTAGGCGAAGGCCCACACCAGCAACATGAAGCCTCCTACCTCTTCCCACGGTGGACGGCCAAGCCCAGCTTGCTCGACGCCGCCGAAAAAGGCAGTGATGATGAGAGTCAACAAGAACGCAACGGATGCCGATTCCAAGCAGATCCGCTTTTGCATCTCGTCCATCTTGAGGAAGCTGCGCACCATCGCCGCGAAGAAGATCATGTAGGGCAGAACTGGCAGAAGCCCCAGCACCCTCGGAACCTGCCCGTGATCGACGAGCCATGTCACCAGGAGTTGTGTTAGCGCCGCTGCAACCGCCCAGAGAAAGACTGGGCGAGTGAAGCGGGAAGAGAATGTTCGACTGTTGGCCATGATTCAGCACCTCCGCAATTGAAGTAAAGCAAACTTGACCTAACGAAAGTAAAGTTAACTTTACTTATTGTCAAGCGTTATTTACTTTACTTGCGCCGACCAGGAGCCTGGCTCCCAATGAATCTCTTGGCCACCCTGTCGTCTTTTGCCCGCCGTTTCCGATTTCCTAACTAGAGTGGCAAGCTGGTCGAGCGAATATGTTCTAGAGATTCCCTGCAACCCACTGAACTAAAAGGGTTGCATCAGTTCAAGCAGGAAATGTCCCCTTTAGGAGGAGTTCCATGAAAAACTGGGCGAGCACTTTATGGCTGCTTTCAGCCTTGGTTCTACTCTGTGGGTGCGGAGGAGGAGTAAGCACTTCAGGTCCATCTTCGGGCCTATCTTCAGATCCGCCTTCTGGTCCGTCTTCAGGTTCGTCGCCGCAGGGCCTGAACGTTGCAGGCAATTGGCAATTCACTACCTCCACGGCGGGGATACCTCCCGCAACGATTGCCGGCAGTATCGCTCAATCCGGTGGCTTGGTAAGTGGCGTGGTGCACGTCGAAGGTTGGAATTGCTTTAATAGTCTGACGCCCATCGGCCTGACCGGTACCCTGACTGACAGCAACCTCTCCCTGACTTCGGCACCCGTGAGTGGCCAAGTCGTCACTCTTGACGGCACCGTCGCCAACTATGCCCTTACCGGAACCTACACCGTCAAGGGCGGCTGCGCCGACGGCGATACGGGAAGCGTCACCGGCATCAACATCCCGACAATGGCTAACATTCTGAATGGCACCTTCACGGCTTCCGGGGGACAAGCATTCGACGTGTCAGCCAGCGTGGCCCAGAGCAGCACGGCCAGTCCTGAGGGCAGCTTTGGCATTACCGGCACAGCTACTTTCGATGGACCCTGCTTTAGCTCCGGGACAGTCACCTCCGGAGCCTTTCCCTCTGGCAGCTTCATCATGGGCACATCTGTGGCGCTCGAGATTGAGACTGACAACGGCACAGTTACGTTCCCCGGGATGCTGAACAACGATAGAACCCAGATTAGCGGGGATTACACTGTCTCCGGCGGCACCTGCGATCAGACCGGCACGGCGCTCTTGATTCCTTCGAGTCCTTGGGATTATTGAGATCGAAAGAGAAGCCTGAATATTAGAGTTAAGGCGAATCACGGCCGATCCTAGTTGCAGTTCGCGGAGGGTGATTCTATCAATTCTGCCATCCTCCGAATATTCTGCCATCCTCCAAATAATGAGGGGTTTGTAAATAAGGTCGATGACTATGCCGATGATCGTCCACTGGAGGAAGTAAGCCACAGCCATTTGCAATTAATCCAGAATTCCTTCTTGGCCTCGAAAACTCGGAAGATTGTACTCTGAGGTTTCCCATCCTCGGCACCATTGAACCATTCCAAGCAGTTGAAATAAAACAATGGAGTAGCTGTCGATTTTCGCTCTCCCTGAACGACTATCTGATAACAGAACGATGAACTGCGGCTCTGGGTCATAGGAAACAAGGAGTCTCAGGAAACGTAGAGGAATGGATGAAATACATCTGTTTGGGCTATCTAGAGCCCGGAAAATTCGAAAAGATGACCGAGGATGAGCGACACGCAACGTTCGACGAATGCTTTGAGTACAACGACCATATGCGTGCCAACGGACACCTTGTCGCCGAAGTGCCTCTTCAGCCTCCGGAGAGCGCGTTGACCCTGTACTGGAAAAACGGCAAAATCGCAACGACGGATGGCCCCTATGCGGAGACCAAGGAACAGCTTGGCGGCATTCAAATCCTTGAGGCGCGAGACCTCAATCATGCCGTTCAGCTTGTCTCCCAGCAACCCGGCTTTAAGTTTGGACTTGGGCCGGTTGAGATACGGCCAGTTATGGATTTGAGCGAAATCATAAAAGAGAGTGAGCAGCGGCGGCAAAAGCACGCGTCACGATGAAGGCGGTAGACTGACCTCCAGAAAGGAAGAGCAAAATTATGTCATTCGTTAACGATTTGAGAGTTGCGTTCCGCTCGCTGTCTCGGACCAAAGGGCTTGCGTTCGCGGTGGTGCTGACCCTGGCGCTTGGCATCGGCGCCAACTCCGCCATCTTCACGCTGGTGCGCGGCGTGCTCCTCAAACCTCTCGTTAACCGCGACGAGGACCGTCTGATCTATATCCGCCAGAGCGCTCCTGGACTCGGCGATGACGACACAGCGTTCTCCGTGCCCGAAATCCAGGATTTGCGCGCCGGCGTTAAAACCCTGAGTGCGTTCGGCGATTTCTCGACTGTCGGCTTCACCGTGATCGGCCTGGGTCAGCCTCGCGAGGTTCAAGCTGGCGTGGTTGGCGGCAACTACTTCGATGTTATGGGCCTTCACCCTGTCCTCGGCCGTCTCATCGGACCGCAAGACGACGGCCCCAGCGCGGCCGGAGTCGTCGTTCTCACCTATCGTTTCTGGACCACTACTTTTAAGAAAGACCCTTCGGTCATCGGCAAAGCCGTTCGCCTCGATAGCGGTGTCAGTGGCAATCGGTCTGCCACCGTCATCGGCGTTCTCGAACCCTGCGTGCCCTATCCCCAGGACACCGAAATCATCGCCAATGTCGTCACCAGCCCGCACCACCTCTCCGCCACGATGGTCACCGGCCGTATCCATCGCATGACTGAGCTCTTTGGCCGTCTCGCTCCCGGTGCCACCCTGGATCAAGCTCGCGCCGAGTTGCGCTCCGTCTACGGAGCCATGGTCAAGGAACATCCCGAAGCATATTCGCCCAAAGCGAACTTCCAGATTGGAGCGAAGTTGTTTCACGAGGAGATTACCTCGGGCGCACGGACCGTGTTGCTGGTGCTGCTCGCAGCCTCAGTACTGGTCTTCGTCATCGCGTGTTCCAACGTCGCCAACCTGATTCTCACGCGGACGGTTCGCCGCGAAGGCGAGCTCACCATCCGCGCGGCGCTCGGCGCCAGCACCGGTGCGCTACGCCGCATGCTGTTGGCCGAAAGCCTTCTGCTTTGCAGCGCCGGCGCCGCTCTCGGTGTGATCAGCGCGTACCCAATGGTGGCTATCCTGGCCCGCTACGCCTCGCGCTTTTCCGTCCGCGCTCTCGATTTGACGGTCGATTCCAGCTTGCTGTGGCTGGGTGCCGCGCTGGCTATCGTGGCGGCGGTGATTCTGGCGTTCGTCCCGCGCCTGCCGTCGGCCGACACATCCAGTGGCCTTACCTTAGCGAGCGGCAGCGTGCGGATTACCGGCAGCACCAGCCGCCGTCAGCGGATCTTCGCGGTGACACAAATCGCGGCATCCTTCGTGCTGCTGGCGGGCGCCAGTATGTTGATCACCACGCTGATCGCATTGCAAACGGCGCAGACAGGTCTCGATACCCGGCATGTCCTCGCCATCAACGTCCCCGCGATGTCTTACGGAAAAACACCTCAGCAAGTGGTCGATTTCTACAAGGAATCGATTCGCCGGGTGGATGCGCTACCCGGCGTGAAAAAGACCGCTTTCGGCCTGATGGTTCCCTGGCGCGATGCCGCGGCCGGCATCGGCCTGCAATTCTCCGCCGACGGTCATGTTCATGCCGCGGGCGAAGAGGATCCTCGCGCGCAGTGGCGTGTCATCTCTCCCGGATTCTTTGCCGCGCTCGGCGTTCCCATCCTCACCGGTCGTGATTTCAACGACCTCGACGGCCAAAATAAAGACAAAGATCCCGTCGTCATCATCAGTGAGACTCTCGCACAGCGAATGTTCCCCAATCAGGATGCCATTAACCGGCATGTCTATTGGACGGATCCCGTGCTGAAATTCGCCCCGGGGATTAGCGCCGCACCGCACCGCATCATCGGCGTCACTCGCGATATTGACGACCAGCACGTCGTTCCCGAGCCCATGGTCACCATCTACAGCTCGTTTGAAGAAGGGCCAATGTTTGGCGGTCGCCTTTTCATCCATACCGATGCAGATCCGTATTCGCTGGTCACACCGGTCACGCGGATTATTCGCGACATGTCCGTCGACCAGCCCATTGAGCATGCCGCCACGCTCGAAGACGTCCGCGCGGAAGTGCTTACACCGGACCGTTTGAACTCGCTGGTGTTTGGCGTGTTCGCGGCCGTCGCGTTATCGATCGCCTTGGTGGGCGTCGCAGGCGTGCTGGCGTTTTCGGTCAGCTCACGGACGCGCGAATTCGGTATCCGGCTGGCGCTGGGATCCCAACCAGGGACTCTCCTGCGCGGGGTCATCACAGAAGGCGTTGTGATGGCTGCGGCAGGCGTCATCGCAGGAGCGGCATTCGGGTTCGTGATGGCGCGTTTGGCGCGCAGCTATTTCCTCGATGTGCAGATGCCGGGTGCCTTGCCCGTGGTCCTTTCTGCGTTCGTGCTGCTGGCGGCCGCGATCGTCGCGTCCTCGGTGCCGGCCGTGCGCGCTGCACGCATCGACGTCATGAAGGCTCTTCGCGCCGAGTGATCGTCGGCAAGTCGACAACTATGCGATTGGTTGGCGTAACCTCGCAATTTCACCACACGACATTCGTCCTCCTTGGAATCCCGAGTTCCCATCACCTCCGGCCTGAGTTAACCGTCCACTTTGTCTATACTGACTGCGCACGCCGATGAGGTGACAAGAATAAGGATGGACTGGCAGGCGTTTTGGCTGACAATCCGGCTGGCGGTGGTGGTGGCGGCGGTTCTCACAGTTGTGGGGTTGCCGATCGCCTACTGGATGACCTACTCGCGCTGGCGATGGAAGTTTCTGGTCGAGGCAGTGATCGCACTTCCCATTGTGCTGCCGCCGACGGTGTTGGGATTTTATGTGTTGGTGGCGCTGGGGTCGCACAGTCCGCTGGGACGCTGGTGGCAGGCGCTGACTGGACACACGTTGGCATTTACTTTCACCGGGCTGGTGATTGGATCCATTGTTTATAGTTTGCCATTTGCGGTGCAGCCGTTTGCGGCGGGGTTTGCGGCGGTGGATACGCGGTTGCTGGCAGCGTCGGCGACCTTGGGAGCTTCGAAGCTGCGGACATTCCTGCGAGTAGTGTTGCCGTTGTCGGTGCCTGGACTGATCACGGGCGTGGTGTTGAGTTTCGCGCACACCATGGGCGAGTTTGGGGTGGTGCTGATGGTGGGTGGAAATATTCCGGGGGTGACGCGGACGGTTTCCATCGACATTTATGACCGGGTACAGGCGCTGGATTATGGGTCGGCGAATCAGACGGCGCTGGTGTTGCTGGGGATTTCGTTTGTGGCTATGTGTTTGGTGTATGGGGTGAATCGGAGGGTTTGGGTGTGGTGGAAGTAGCGGCAAAATCTTTTCCACAGAGGGGACAGAAGAACACAGAAAATCGTTTCACTACAGAGACACAGAGACACGGAGAAAACCTTTTAAATGCTTGAAATTCGGATCACGAAGCGATTTGCCGAAGGCGAGCGGGAGTTTGTTATGGAGTCGGAGTGTGTGTGCGCGCCTGGTATCACGATTTTGTTTGGAGCTTCGGGGGCAGGGAAGACGACGCTGCTGGATTGTGTTGCTGGGCTGGGCAGTCCGGACGCGGGGAGGATTGCGGTTGGGAATCGTGTGTTTTTCGATTGTGAGCAGGGCTTAAATCTTGCGGTGCAGCGGCGGGGAGTTGGGTACGTATTTCAGGATCTGGCGCTGTTTCCGCACTTGAGCGCGGAAGAGAACATCGGCTATGGGTTGAGCGGGAAAGAGCGAACAACGCGCACCGGCGAGATCCTGGAATCATTTAGCATTGCGCACCTGCGAAAAAGAAAGCCACGGGAGATTTCTGGCGGGGAGCGGCAGCGGGTGGCGCTGGCGCGGGCGTTGGTGATTGATCCGTGTGTGCTGTTGCTGGATGAGCCGCTGGCGGCGCTCGATGCGCCTACCAAGTCGAAGATGATCAATGATCTGCGGGCGTGGAACCAGGCGCATGGAATTCCCATCATTTATGTGACGCACAGCCGGGAAGAAGTGTTTGCGCTGGGGGAGCGGGTGGTGGTGCTGGAAAACGGCAAGATTGTGGCGCAAGGGACGCCGCATGAAGTCATGACAGCGCCGCGGCAGGAGTCGGTAGCGCAACTGGTGGGGTTCGAGAATGTTTTCGATGCGGCGGTGGTGGCGATACTTGAATATCGAGGAACGATGAGGTGCAGACTTGCTGGCAGCAAAGTTGAACTAGAGACGCCGCTGGTGCGAGTGAAGTCCGGTTCGTCACAGCGTGTGGGGATTCGTGCTGGGGACATCTTGCTGGCAACAATTCGTCCACAAGGGCTGAGCGCGCGGAACGTGCTGCCGGGCCGGGTGCTCTCGCTCGAGGAGCGCGACATGATTGTAGTGGCGCGAGTGGATTGCGGCGTGGATATGACGGTGCATCTTACACTGGCGGCGCGCGATGTGTTGGAGTTGCAGCCAGGACGCGAGGTTTGGCTGGTGGTGAAAACGCATTCCTGTCATGTAATGGCGAAGTAGATGTGATCACGGGCTCCGGGCTCACGGTGAGAGCATTTTCACCGCGGAGGGAGCAAGGGAGCACGGGGAAAAACCACACGGAAACTCACGGTGGCTGAGGAGAGTTTACTGGGCAGTGTCGCGCAGCAAGACTACGTCGGAGGCTTCCGCGCGGCGATTGACTGCGAGTCGCTTGCCGTCGGGCGACCAGCCGAATTCGCTGATGTGGTCGGAAGTGTAGTTGGTGAGCTGATGTCCAGCTGAGCCATCGAGCGGCTGCTGCCAAAGATTGTCGATGCCCTGTTCGCGAATGATGTAAACGACGGACTTGGCGTCCAGAGTGAAAAGCACTCCGCCGGAGTCGAGTGAGCCGACGGCAATTCGAGGATGAGGCGTCAGAAAGTGAGAGGCGGAAGATGAGTTCAAATCAATAAGGGCGATTCTCTTTTCTGAGCGGGTGCCGTCGCCCACGCTCACGTAGGCAATAAGTGCCAGTTGCTGACCATCTGGAGAAACGCCGATGCCTCCGAGATATTGGTAGACGTTGGGGAGTTTGGTTCCACGGACAGCTTCAGGCTGGCCGCCTTCGATGGGCACGCGCATGATGGTGAGGAGGCCGTCCATGTAATAGACCCACTTGCCGTCGGGCGAGCAGGCAGGGGAGCCGTCATGGGCGCCGTAGTCGAGTTGTTTTGGGTTGGAGCCATCGGCATCGATTCGCCAGATGGTGGTGGCGTCGCTGCCGCCGCGGAACCCCCAATTGACTATTACGTGGTCTTGAGGGCAAGCGGCGATGCCGAGCACTGCAGCGGTTGGGTCACTGGCTAGGTTTGCTTTTCTTGTGCCGTCGTCTCCGATTCGCCCTACGCGAGTCCCATCCGACGCGATGATTTCTCCATCTGAAGACCAGGAAAAGAAGCTGGCATCGCCGGCAATGGTGCGGGTCTGCTCGGTGTCGCTGGAGCCGCGCGAGGAGGCGACTTGCAGGGCGTATGTGGTCTTAACCTGCACCGTCGCGGCGGTCTTGCCGTCGGCGGACAAAGTCAAGGTCAAATAGGTATTTGCGTCGCGGGTCACCGGATGCAACTTGCCTCCAGAGATGATCCCGATTTGGTGGCGGCGGAAGTCTGCGCCCTTCTGAGAGTAGAGGATAGCCACGCTTTGCCCCTTCGGCAACCAACGGATATCGTAGAAGAAGCCGCCGGGAATGTTGGCCCAAGCGGTGTTGACTCTGCTGGCCAGGTCGAAGGCTGAAATGGTGTTGGGTTTATCGGTGTATGTGCCAAAGGTGAGAAGGATTCGCTTCCCATCGGGCGACCAGGCGCCGTGCCGGGGGAAATCCAGGTTGCCAACTTTGCCGATGTCTACAACCATTAGGAGGGATTCGTTGCCGCCATCGGGGTTTGCCAGTTGCAGGCGAAACTTTCCGATTTCGGGATCGTTGGCGCGAACGTAGGCAATCTGGCGTCCGTCGGGCGGGGAAAATACATCGGAGTCGATATCTCTTCCCAGAAGCTGTGGAGTGCCGCCCAAGACCGGCAAGCGGTACAAGTCCCAGGCGCTGTCATTGGACAGGCGGCGGAAATAGATATAGTTCGCGTCCAGCGAAAATGACAGCGACGCGTAATCGGAAGACCCAGGGGCCATGATCTGAGTGTCGCTACCGGTCTCGATATTGCGCAGCCAGAGGCTTGGCATGCCGTTTTCGCTTTGAGTGCTGACAACATATTTTCCATCCGGTGAGAGAGCGGTGAGTCCAGCCCTGCCCGTATTTGTGATCTGAGTGACAGTGAAATCGCGGAAGGGTAGAGGTCCGGAGCCGGTCAGAAGCGAGTAGAGGCCAAATCCCGCTGCTAACAGTACGACCAGAGCGATCAGCGCGCCTGCGAGGAGCCCGGTTTTGCTTGGTCGAGTGATGGCAGTGATCGCCGAACTGCTGGCCGGTGGATGCGACGCTGAGCCAACTCCTGATTCCGTGTCCCGCCTCAGGCGCTGCAAGTCGGTACGGATTTCTGAGGCGTGCTGGTAGCGGAGGTTACGATCTTTCTCCAGACATTTGTGGATGATGTCTTCCAGTTTGGGCGGAAGGGCGGGGTTGATCCGCAACATAGGCGCCGGAACACGGTTCAGGATGGCTTCGAAGATGAGGCCGGTGCTATCTCCGGGGAAGGGCAGTGCCCCGGTCGCCATCTCGTAGAGCACAGCACCGAACGAATAGAGGTCAGTGCGGGCGTCGAGTTCCTTGGCGCGGATTTGCTCCGGGGACATATAGGCGACGGTGCCAAGAGCTGAGCCCGGGCTGGTGAGATGAGCTTGCGAGTCGATGGTGGCGGCGGTGGCGTCGGTGCTGGCCCCGGGCTTGCCTGAGACTTTGGCCAGACCGAAATCTAAGACCTTGGCGGTACCACGGTTAGTGACGAAGATGTTGCCCGGCTTGATGTCGCGATGGACGATGTTCTTGGCATGGGCTGCGTCGAGCGCGTCGGCGATCTCGATTCCGAGAGACAACAGCATTTCGATTTCCAGCGGACGGCCGGCGATGCGGTGTTTCAGCGTCATACCTTCCAGGAACTCCATGGCGATGAAGGCATGGCCGTCCTGCTCGCCGATGTCGTAAATAGTGCAGATGTTGGGATGATTGAGCGCGGAAGCGGCCTCGGCTTCTCGTTGAAAACGGGCGAGAGCGTGCGGATCACGGGCGACATCGTCAGGCAGAAACTTGAGAGCGACGAAACGATGGAGGCGCGTGTCCTCGGCTTTGTAAACGACACCCATGCCGCCGCCGCCGATTTTCTCGAGGATGCGGTAGTGCGAGATGGTTTGGCCGATCATTGAGCGCAGAACTGAGCCGTATAGTAGGGCGGCGGGGCGGGGAAGTCAAAGTAGAGAGATTACTTTTTGTAGCGAACACGCGGAAAGGGACGCGTGGCACGCTACAATCCTTCAACATGCGTCATTCATACTATCACTTTGGGGGTATTAACGTGCGAAGATTGCAGGCAGTTGCAATGTTCTTTGTTTTGGACGTTGTGTTGGCGGTGGCTTCGACGGGGCAGACCGCACCCGCGAAGCCGGCTGCTGGCAAGCAGATTACGATTATCCGTGCGGCGCACATGCTAAATGTACGTGACGGCAAAGTACTGTCCGACCAAGCGGTCCTGATCGAGGGAGATCGCATTCGCCAAGTCGGGCCTGCGGCAAGCATTGTTGCCGAGTTCGGCCGCGGCGCCACGGTAGTTGATTTGGGAAATGCGACGTTGTTGCCCGGCCTGATCGACTGCCACAATCACATTCTGGGCAATCCCAAAGATCAATCTTCCACGGCAGATCTGCGGATGTCTTCTCCCCAGCAGGCACTTTGGGGTTTGCACAACCTGCAGATCTGGCTTGCCCACGGATTTACCAGCTTGCGCGATGCCGGCGAATCCGACCTTGCCTATGGACAACTTGCGTTGCGCAACAGCATTAACCAGGGACTGGTACAGGGACCGAGAATTGTTTCCGCCGGCAACTTTATTTCTGTCACAGGCGGCCATGGTGATGCCGATCCGCTGGCTCCTGACCAGGCCCTGCCGCGGCGGCCGAACCTCGCCGACAATGTAGACGAGGTAGGGGACGCCGTCCGCCGCGACATCAAGTATGGCGCCGACTGGATCAAGCTGATGGCGACGGGAGGAGTCATGGATCCGACCAGTGATTTCAATGTGCAGGAACTTAGCGAGGAACAGATGGCCAAGGCGGTGGAAATTGCGCACCGCGCCCACAAGAAGGTCATGGCTCATGCCGAGGGTACGGATGGCATTAAGGCGGCGGCGCGGGCCGGTGTCGATTCCATTGAGCACGGTACGATGCTTGATGAAGAAGGCGCCACGCTCATGGAGCAGAAAGGCACGTGGCTGGTGCCCACGCTCTACACATTTCAGCATGGCGTGGAAGAAGGCGCGTCGCTCGGGGCCGACGCGGCATCCGTCGAAAAGGGGAAAAAGATCCTTGATTACCAGCAGGCCGCGTTTACCCTTGCCTTGAAGCATCATCTGAAGATCGCCTATGGCGTAGATGACGATCCTGATTTCGTATCCAAAGAATTCGGCGCGCTGGTGCGTGGTGGGATGAAGCCGCTGGAGGCGATTCAGGCTGCCACGGTCCGAGGGTCGGAGCTTCTCGGGTTGTCCGACCAGATCGGCACACTGGAGACGGGAAAGTACGCCGACGTGGTTGCGGTTAGCGGCGACCCGCTGACCGATATCCGGGCCATGGAAAGCGTTGTCTTCGTAATGAAAGGCGGGGTGGTGTTCAAGATGCCGGCTCCGAAGTAGGGGCATTCTCGATTCTGGACCAAGACCATGTCATATCACGTAGTGGCTCTCACGATGGCGCAAGTGCGGGGAGGAGCTCTCGGATTCCAGCGCGAGCTGGGCTCCGGCACGCACATGGCGAGCGATTTGAGAGTGTATTCGGCCAGCCCTTTTGATCTTGATGAACGCCGTCGCTTGAAGGATCGATTTGGAGGAGATGTGGTTTACTTCTTCAACGATGCGGCCCGCCGGGAATGCCTGCGCCTCGGGCTCGATGTCCATTTTGTAGGTGAAATCCCTGACGAAGAGTTGCCCCGCAGGCGAGCCCTCGTAGTCGGCAAACCAGAGCCGGTGACTAAAACCTGACCATGGCAGACTCTATGGTTCTTGTTTATCGCGCCCGAGAATAGCTGATTTTTTCGCGCCCAAAGAACTCTGTGCTGCTTTCACATGCTTTTCGATGGCGTCGCGAAGTTCTACGGCGAGTTTTCTAAGCCTGTTTTCAGATCGCGGAGTGTGTGGTTTACCGCAAAGCTCCCGAATTTGTCTGCAAATCTCTTCGATTCGTACTTCGGTATCGACGGGCACCGGAAGAGTCTAGTGCAGTTAATTCCCTTTGAGAAATACACCGCATACTGTATGAGCGAACATGTCCGGGCGACTCGTTTTGAGCAAAATCTTCCTACAGTTGGGACTCAAAGCGAATAGGGTAGCCACATAAGTCTCGCACCATCAAGAAATTGCAAAGACCAGATGCTTCTGATTTTCTCTGGTGATTTGGCAAAGTGCTTGCCTTGGATATGGCATGACAACGAAAAGCGAAGAAGATCAAGAATGGCAAGAGCTGTGCGCTTTGATAGGTAGAGAGAAGGACCCGCAACGCCTATCGCAACTGGTAGATGAACTCATCAAAGTGATGGATCAGCGGAAACAGGGACTCGGAGTGGAGGCGAAGAAGAACTCTGCTTCTAAACCCTCTAGAGGTTAGACATGGCATTTTCGCCGGAACTGGTCCTGGGCAGGGTCAGCTCCAGGGCCGGCGCCGCGCGTCAATCCTGCTCGAGATGGTGGCGGCACAAAGATTGTTAGGGCGTTTTCGGCTTATCGTGTATACTGTAGTTGCGCTAAGTTTGATTCACACGCAACTGAAAGTCGGTACCGCCAACCAGCGTCACCTCTTCCAATAGCTGAGACTCTTCTAAGCACAATTCAGAAATAAGAAAAAGGAAACACTAATGGCAGAAACAGGAACAGTAAAGTGGTTTAACGACGCCAAAGGCTATGGATTTATCAGCCGTCAAAATGGCGAAGACGTTTTCGTGCATTTCTCCGCGATTCAGGCAGGCGGTTTCCGCAGCCTGCAAGAGGGCCAAGCCGTGCAGTTCGACGTGACCAAGGGTCCCAAGGGCTGGCAAGCTGAGAACGTTACCGCTGTCTAATTGACAGACCACGGTGCCCGGAATTCGCAAGGATTCCGGGCATTTTTGCGTTTGCGCGGGCTTCTTCAATTTGGGCTATTTCGATGACGGCCACCCACTGGCCGGTGCGATAGTCTTCGTAGACCAGTTGACCTCCCAGGATCTGAGCTGCGGCGGCGGGCGGAACATCGCGATGGTAGCCGAAGAACTCTGTCTTCCAGCGTTGCCAGGTTGTCCAGCGTTCGAATAGCGGATGAGGCGGCTCGTACTTGGTGGAGAAGACGAGAGCGACGTCGAATTGTGAGCGCAGGTCAGCTGCTCCGAAAAGCTGCTCGGCGGTGAAATCTTCGATGCGGACCACGCGGACGGGGCGGGTAACGTAGCCGAGGTACGGGCGAGTAAGTTCGTCGCTGGCTGGCCAGGCGGTGAGCACTCGCGCCGTGGGATACCGGGCTTCGACAAAAGTCTCTGCGCGTTGGTGTAGCAGGATGTAGTCACGGTAGGCGAGATTGTCCTCGAGCGACAGGCCGTAGGGAGGGTTGGCGAACAACGCCGCGACGAAGGCCAGTCCGATGGCGGCCACGATCGCCGGCCACACCTGGACGCGTCGGCGCAGCGTGGAGACACAGATGAGGATGGCCAGAGGAACTACCGGAAGCATGTAGCGCGCGAGCACAGCGCCGCCGATCACGGCCATGGCGAAGGCGTAGGCGAGAATTACGGAAAGAAAAGCGAACTGCACGGGGAGCGCGATGCGCTGGCGATCGTCGATTGGGTTGCGAAACATGGCTAGCGCGGTCGCTAAACTGAGTAGATAGAGATTCAAGTACGCGAGGAGTTGCCAAAGGCGCATGCCGAAGGCGAGCAGGATGCGCAGTGGGTGCATAGTGGCTTGCACGTTGTAGCGGAAGAATTCGGGGTTGCCGAAGAGGAATCCAGTGCGGTGGTAGTGATAGGCGTACCAGAGAGTGAGAGGGATGGTAGGGGCGAGTAGCGGCAGGTTATGTAGGGTTCTTCGTGAGCCATCCGTGGGGCGAATCCACCTAGCAAGCAGTTCCCAACCGACGAGGGCCAGTGGGGCGAGGATCGCAGTTTCTTTGGCCAGAACCGCGAGGGAAAACCAGATAGCGATTGCCGGCCGGCGGTCTTCTATATAAGCGAGCAAGCCCCAGAAGGTGAATGCGGCGGCAGCCATGTCGAGATGAGCGAGCGAGCTCTGGGTGAAGAAAACCGGATAGAGCGCGGTGCAGATGGCGGAAGCGATTGCAACTTCAGTATTGGCGACTCGTTGCGCCAGACGAAACACCCCGAGCAGCGCGAAGGCTGCGATCACGAGCATGGAGGTGCGAGTTACGACGGGCGTGAATCCCAGAAGCTTCCAAGCGAGTGCGAGATAGGCCATGACAAGCGGAGGGTGGGCGTTCGAGGGCGCGGAAGTCGGAATCACCGATCCGGAGAGCAGCAGGTCATGGGCGGCAGGGATGTAGTATCCGGCTTCGTCCCAGAAATAGGGAAGGCGCAGCAGAGGTGCATGCAACGCGAATAGCGCGAAAAAGAACAGTGCGAAGAGTAGCGGAGTAGGATAGCGGCGCGAGTCGTGGTTGACGGTCACCGGTCGCTATTAGTGAATGGGCCCGGCGGCGGCCATACGGGGATCGAGTTTGATCTCGCCAAAGGCGCTCTCATAGCCGGCGACGTTCTGCTGGAGAATTGCCATAAGGGCCTTGGCCTGTTGTGGGCTCAAATATATACCCTGAATGTTTTTCACCTCGACCTGGCTCTCGGTCTGCTGTTGCATGGTGCCGAACACCAGAAAGAAGTCCCAGACGTTCACCCGCACCTGAACGCTGTTGGCATAGTTCTCGCGATAGTCGGGGGCATTCGTCAACTTGATATTGGGTTGGTTGGGAGCGTTCATGCTGATAGTGTAGCGGGAAAATCGCAGTCGTGTCTCGGCAAACGAGGAAGAGACAAGGACGGGGCACCGTCGGTTAAAATAACTTCAAGCCGGGATGGCGGAATTGGCAGACGCGCTGGACTTAGGATCCAGTGCCCAAAAGGCGTGCAGGTTCAAGTCCTGTTCCCGGCACCAGAGTCCAAACCCATTCCTCAACAGTTAATTAGAGAGTGCGCTTGCGAGGGACGCCCGGATCTTCAGTCCACGGCTCTTTTCACTGCAACCTGAGTGGGAATTCTCAATGAGTGTAATCGCCTATTAGCGACAGCTAACTACTGCAGCTTCGCGTACTCGGCTTTGGCTTGCTTCAGAATGGGGATGTCCGGGTCAGCGTTTTTCCACTCTGCGAAAAGCTCTTCGTAGGCCGCACGGCTTTTGGCAACGTCTCTCTGCATTGCGTACGCGCGGGCCAGGCCCAGTTCCGACGCAACCAGGATCGGGCTCAAAGGGGACACTCCGCGATGCGCCAAAATCGCGCTGAATTCCGCAGCGGCATCTTCCGGGCGCCGGAGGCGGAGATATGCTAAGGCACGGATGTAGTTTGGAAGGAACTCGGCCACCGTGCCGAACTCGAAAGGCTTTACCCGATCAAGAGTGCGCAAGGCAGCTTCAGCATGGCCAGCACTTAACTGAGAAGCGGCGAGGACGAGCGGCGCATCCAATTCGTTCAGCAATGTATCGACGGGGTACTCGGGAAGCAGGCCATCGATGATCTTCTGGGCTTCACCTTCCTGGCCGCTGAGGACCATGACTCTGGCTGCGTTTTGTTTGATTCCCTTTGAATCGGACAACCGGAGCGCCTGGCTGAGGGTTTGTGTGGCGGCGGTACCTTGACCGTACAGGGCTTCGTTTCGTGCGAGATCGAGGAGCATGTCAGCCGCGGCCTCCGACAAACCAGAACCGACCGCTATGTTCACACCGTGTCGTACCCGTTGACGAGCGCTCTCCAGCCGCCCGTCGTAGAGGTCGATGGCCGCCAGGTAAGCGATTACAGATGGATCGTCCGCGTTCTGCACCATCCAGGTCCGCTCTTTTTCGAGCGTCGCTTGATCGGACCGGAGCATTGCAACTCCATAGCGCACTCGGTGGTCATGGAAACTGACCGCTTGATCGGCAGGGATGTGCCGGACGAGGGCCTCTGCCTCGTCGTAGCGGCCTTGTGCGCACAGGTTAACCGACAGGTTGGAGATCGCGTGCGGCAAACTGGGAAAAAGGTCTGTGTTTTTGTGATACTCAACAGTTGCTTTGTCGTACATACCGAGGTCCGAATAAACTCCCCCTAACTGATTGTGGGGGGCAAACTCGTTCGGCTGCAGCTTTTCCCAGGTTTGCAAGGCCTCAACGGCCCTGTAGAGCTCCCCGGTGACATCCCTGTAGTAACCCGCTTCAACACCCGCCTTTTCGCTCTCAGGAAGTCTTTCGCGTAGATCGAAGGCATGCTTTTGATCCTCGACTGACCGCTTTGTCTCGTGCAGGTTGTGATCTGCATACGTCAGTTCCTCCCAAGCATCCACAAAACTGGGATCCAGTTGGGTAGCGCGGCGGAACATGGCGGCGCTCTGCTTAAGCTGGGTTCCGTAGAGCCTCTCGCCCATCAGGTAGGCCTGGTAGGCTGGCAAAGAGGCCGTAGGCAAAGGCGCCGGCGTGTTGCCGGGAGAGTTCGCTGCGTCGCCGGAAAGGTGGAGACGGATGGCTGCAGCAAGCTGACTCGCCGCATGCATCACGTCGTCTTGGCTCTTGGCCTCGCCGTGTTGTTGGGCCACAATCCGGCCTGAGCCGCATTCCCGCACCGAGAGATCGAGCAAATACCCGTTGCCCTGCGGCTTGATTTCTCCATCCGTGAAGAAACTCCCTTTATTGCGTTCACACAGTTGCCTAGCGAGTTCCGGAGTGAAACGTTCATCCGGATTCTTGCCTGTGCTCTGCAACAAGTGTGCCAGTCCATCGGCGTCGGAATCCACAACTCGAACCGCCGGGGAGCGATTCAATTCGGTGGCTACGATGTCAAGCAGCACATCGTCGAAGACAGTGTCACCGGTGGAGTTGGTAAATTCCGCGACGTACAGTGGCGCGCGACCATTCGCGGGCAGAACTGAGCGGGAGCGGTATTTATAAATTCCGACGCCAATTGCGGCCAAGACCCCAAACGCAGCCGCCAAAATCATCCATCTGCGGATGGCGAGACGAGGAAGCAGCGTGGTCTTAATCCCGCTGAGGTTCTTCGTCGCTGTTACTCTTCCCGACTCCGTGTCGCGCTTCACTCGTTGCAGGTCCGCGCGAACGTCGGAGGCGTGCTGATAGCGCAGACTGCGGTCCTTTTCCAGCGCCTTGAGGATCACTGCTTCCAGAACCGGCCTAACTTGTGCATTGATCTGCGATGGAGCAGCCGGCTCCTGGTGCAGGATCGCGCCGCACATCTCCCCGGCGCTCGCCCCATCAAAAGGCGGCTTGCCGGTTGCCATCTCGTACAGCACCGCCCCGTAAGAGAACAAGTCGGTTCGGGCATCCAGTTCTTTCGCTCGCACCTGTTCCGGCGACATATAAGCTACCGTGCCCAACAACGCGCCCGCGCTCGTCAGTTGCGAAGCATCGGAATCGAGCGAAACTGTTAACGAATCGCTTCCAGCCGATGCGGGTTTAGTTACGATCTTCGCCAATCCAAAGTCGAGGATCTTGGGGTGACCAATTTGAGTGACGAAGATGTTCGCGGGCTTGATGTCGCGATGGATAATTCCGGCTGCGTGAGCGGCATCGAGTCCGTCGGCGATTTCGATGGCCAGCGGCAGGAAAGTTTCCATCTCCAGCGGGCGCCCGGCAATACGATGCTTGAGGGTTACGCCCTGCAAAAACTCCATGGCGATGAATTGGCAGTCCTCGTGACGGCCGATTTCATAGATCGTGCAGATGTTGGGGTGGTTCAGCGCGGAAGCGGCACGGGCTTCCCGACGGAAGCGGTCCAGGGCCTGCGGGTTCTGGGCAACATTGTCGGGAAGGAACTTCAGAGCGACGAAGCGCCCAAGATCGAGATCTTCGGCTTTGTAGACCACTCCCATCCCGCCGCCGCCGAGCTTGTCGACGATGCGATAGTGCGAGATGGTCTGCCCGATCATTGCGGCTGAAATCTTAGGACTAGGGATGGGACAAGTCAATGAAGGTGAAGAAGTTGGTGGAATCCGGGAGCGCTAGTTTGGCGTAACATTCCCATTACATTCATTGTCCTCGAACTAGATAAAGAATCGAGGAGTGTGCAAGAAAGGCCGCGCGAGACCGAGCGGCCTTTCTGTTCGTCAATTCCGATTGCGCTTATATCACTGAACCTTTTGCGACGCGAGCGTTAGCGCCGCCGGCTTCGTCTCATCCACGTTCTTTTGTGGTTCTCCACGCGGCGACATCTGCGCGGCCCGGCTCAGCAATTGCTGTTCCTCTGGCGAAAAATTGCTGTATCGTCCAGATTCTACCTGCCGCCGCCGAGCCTCTGGAGGCATGGCACGAAAAGCTTGAATCACGTTTCGCACTTGTTGACGCGGAACTGTATGTTGCTGGTAGTTCGTCAACCAGTAATTTGCAGAGTCGGTTTCTGTGGCCGTCTTGCGGCTCGCGTAATTCACCGTCGAAGTTCTATCGTTTACGCCAGGCGATCTCTCCGGTGCGGGATAGTTCAAATTTTGCCGCTGCGAATTGTCACCCGGATCTCGGCCGGTACCGTTATAGCGATCTGGGTACGCCGGCGCATAACCGTTCGGCCCATAGTTTGGGTAGTACGGATAGTAGGGATAATAGGGATATCCATACCCATATCCATACGGGTAGCCTCCCCAATAGGAACCCCAACCCCAACCAACGCCAACCCCCCAACCCCAACCGGGATAACCCCAACCCCAGCCACGTCCCCAACCTGGGTAACCCCAGCCTCCTCGCCAGCCGCCACCCCATCCGCCGCGCCAGCCACCGCCCCACCCACCACGCCAGCCGCCGCCCCAACCGCCACCACCCCAACCTCCGCGAGCTCCGCCGAAGCCGCCGCCATGGAATCCACCTCCGCCGCCGTGGAAGCCGCCACCACCGCCTCCATGAAATCCACCGCCCCCGCCGCCATGGCCACCTCCGCCGCCGTGGCCACCCGCTGCGAAAGACGACTCAGGTGTGCAGATCAGAACAACCGACGTAACCAGAACACAAAGAACTCTCAATAGCTCGGATTTTTTCATAACCACTCCTTCGCACCGCCCCACCTCTGATTTGATGATACTCCGGCTTGGCAAGTAGCCCAGAAATTTAAGCCATCTGGTTCCCCGGTCGGTGGCCACCTTTTGCGCCGTTTGCTTACGCGCCTGCAAGGCGGCTCAGGTTCAAGTCCTGTTCCCGGCACCATTACGAATCATCCGTTGAAGCCGATCTCATGACTTAGACGGTCTCCTGCGGTATCATGAAGATCGATGCATAAGCTCCATCCTTTTCAGACTGACGATGCGCGCCTTTGGCCAATTTACGAGAAGGTCCTTGCCCGCGAGCGTTTAAGAGACGACGATGCTCTCGCTCTTTACCGCACCGGGGATATTCTGGCGGTTGGCTGGATGGCGAATTCGGTGCGCGAGCGCATGCATGGCGACAGGACTTATTTCAACGTCAACCGCCATCTCAATCCCACCAATGTTTGCGTGGCTGCCTGCCGGCTCTGCGCTTTCGGGAAAAAGAAAGACGCTCCAGGCGCTTACACCATGGCGCTCGAGGAAGCATTTGAAACCGCGGCTTCCGGATATAGCGAGGCGGTCACGGAGTTTCACATTGTTGGCGGATTGCATCCCGATCTTCCGTTTCAGTATTTCCTTGATCTGATTTCCGGCCTGAAGCAGCGCTTTCCAGAGGTTCATCTGAAAGCTTTCACCATGGTGGAAGTAGCTTATCTGGCAAAGCGCGCCAAGCTATCAATTGGGGAGACTCTCGAGCAGTTGAAGAATGCCGGAGTGGACTCGCTCCCCGGTGGCGGTGCAGAGATCTTTGCCGACCGGGTTCGCCACATCATTTGCGATCACAAAATTGATGGCGACCAGTGGCTGGAAACGGCGAAGCTCGCGCACGAGATGGGGCTGAAGTCGAACGCGACCATGCTGTATGGACACGTGGAAAATGACGAAGATCGCGTAGATCATTTGCTGAAACTGCGTGCGCTACAGGATCAGACTGCCGGGTTCCAAACTTTCATTCCGCTGGCGTTCCATCCCGACAATACGCCGTTGCAGCACCTCCCGAAAACTACCGGCATGACCGATATCAAGCAGATTGCGGTCAGCCGTCTGGTATTGGACAACTTTCCCCACATCAAAGCCTACTGGCAAATGATGACGGCGAAGATTGCGCAGATTGCATTGCGCTTTGGCGCGGATGACATCGACGGAACCGTGATCGAAGAGAAGATCTATCACGACGCGGGCGCGACCACCCCACAGGGTATGCGTCGCGAGGAATTGATGCGGCTTATCCGCGAAGCCGGACGGGAACCGGTGGAGCGGGATACGCTGTATCGGCCGGTAACGCGGACGGAGACGTCGGTCACGGTGGCAGTTTAGGCAAGTACGCCGGCACTCGTCATTGGCAACTACGAAGTCTTTCCCCTCTGCTCACTCCCACCGGCGACATCCTTCAACATCGCGTCCCGCAGGAAACGATTGAGCCTGCTTTGATAGCCCTTGCCCGGAATACGCAACCAGGCGATAACGTCCGCATCCAGCCGCACCGTGACTTGGCGCTTAACTGGACGATAGAAAGGATTGCGCACCGCACCTTTCCAGAAGCTTTCCCGCAACCGCGGAATGTCGGAATAATCGATCTCGCTATCCGGCTTCGCCGCGATTGCCGCAATCGCGCGGCGCTGGCGTTGCGTCAGGGATTTACCGGCCACGACTCTTTTGACGTTCTTTTTCATAGCGTTGTCTCGCCTTCGGGTCCGCTTTCCGGGCTGAGATGATGCGGATGATTTCCTCTGCCTCGTCCTCGTCATCGAATCGCACGGTATGTGCCACGATTAACAACAGCATCCCTCCCACCAGCCCAAGTGTCTGCCATCGTCTCTCACCGCTTTCGATTCGATCGTGCTCGACCAGAGCGTCGGGATCGAACACATGCAGAGCAAGCTCGAAGCCTACGCCGTGCTTGCGCCGGTTGCTCGTGGCCTTGGCTGGGTCCCATTCGAAGCGGATCATACCAACAATAATATAACATCATTTGTGTAGTTACAAAAGATGGCCACGATCCAGGCAGGTGATTCCGCCTTTGGGAACTCGCAATCCTGTTCCATAACAGACAAAGCGGGGGGAGCAGCCATGAATTTTCCACTTGCCTCTCTCCTCCCGGGTGTAGAATCGGCTTGTAAGGAACCGGAAATCTTCGCGGGATCTGCTCCCGCGATCCGAGGCCTGGGATGAATGTTCACTTCAGCTATAGGGATCACCGCACTCCCGATGTCGAAAAAGAAATCAACCACTTGATTGAAAAACTGCGTAAGCGGCTCCAGGTCTTCCGGCCGGAGTTGGTACACCTCAAGGGGTCCATTGAACAAAGTTCGCCGCGAGAGGGAACCACGGTTTCATTGAACTTGCGTTTGCCATCGGGCCAGATGGCGGTGCAGAAATCGGCGCACTCTGCAGCGGGTGCTTTGAAAGCGGCGACGGATGACTTGCTGCACCAGCTCAGCAAGCATAAAGATCTGCTGCGCAACTCGCACAAATGGGCGCGCCGCCGGATCGCCGATTTCCATTCAGCGTCGGAGGTTCGGTTTGAAGATACGGTTGCCGCTATGCACGCGCCGACCATTTCCGGGGATGACATTCGCTCCTTCGTCAACGCGAATCTGATCCGGCTGGAGCGCTTTGTCGAGCGGGAATTGTATTTCCGTGAAACCAGCGAAGAAACCTCGGCGGACTGGGTCACTAAAGAGGAAGTCATTGATGAAGCCATCGCACGGGCGCTGGGTGACGGAGCCGACAAGCCGGACCGCGTGGCTCTGGAGCCGTGGTTATACCGGTTGGCGCTGGGGGCCATAGAAGATCTTTGCCGCCGCAGCCCGGAGAGCGCGGCTCCCATTCATCTGGAAGACTCAGCCCGCAAGAGGAACGTGCGCGCCAGCGACGAAGCTGAGTTGCAGTTTCATCAGCCCGACGAAACTTTGACCGGAGAAGACATTATTGCCGACCGGCGGGCCGCTACACCGGAAGACATCGCCTCTTCAGATGAAATGATTGCCCTGGTACAGCTTGCGCTCGACGGAGCCCGGCGTCTTGATCGCGAGTCGTTCGTCTTACATGCCGTGGAGGGGTTTTCGGTGGAGGAGATTGCTACCATCACAGACCGCAACCCGGAAGATGTTGTCAATTCCATTGCCACCGCCCGTGAACATCTGCGCCACTCGGCACCGCTAGCCGGGCGATGGGACAAAGCGAACAGCAGAACGCTGCTGCGGGCTACCGGAACCTGAGCGGTGTGCATGCACTGCTGGTTTTCCAAAGAGCGTCCTTGCCTGTTGGCAGCTTTGGCAAGAAATCGTGTCAAACATCCCGGCGTGATATTCTGGCGCACGCTTCACTAAACACTCCTCTGGAGGCGAGATGACGATTTCACGCCGTGATTTTCTGGGCACTGCGGTCGCAGGTTCACTGTCCCTAGGATTACTCGATCTCAAAAGCGACGGGCAAGAATCGAAGAAGAATGAGGCTGTTTCCTCCGGTAAACGTCCCATCATTATATCCGCCCACAATGGCCTGGCTTATCTCGACGACGCCTACACGTTTCTCGCCGCTGGAGGGGATACGCTCGATGCGGCGCTCAAGGTGGTTAAAGGTCCAGAGGATGATCCTAATGACACCAGCGTCGGCCTCGGCGGCTTGCCCAACGAGGAAGGCGTAGTCGAACTCGACGCCTGTTGCATGCATGGACCGACGCGGCGTGCCGGCTCGGTTGGAGCGGTGCGGAACATTATCAATGTCTCGCAGGTGGCGAAAAAAGTTATGACCGACACCGGCCACGTGATGCTGGTGGGCGAAGGCGCGGAGCGGTTCGCCGTGGCAATGGGCTTTCCCCGAGAGAACCTGCTGACCGATCACTCGCGCAAAATCTGGCTGCTCTGGAAGGAATACCACTCTACGCAAGACTGGTGGGGGCCAGGGCTCGCGGATCCGCATTGGCAGGCTCCTGACGCGAAGCCGCAATCTGAGCTGTGGCAGGAGCGGGTTCGTCGACTGGAAGAACACGCTGCCGATCTTGGAATCGTGCCTGAACTGCGGCAGGAAGCTGTTCGCAAAGTTCTGTTTCCTCCCACCGGTACGATTCACTGTTCAGCGCTTAATGCAAAGGGCGAAATCTCGGGATGCACCACCACCAGCGGTCTTGCGTACAAGCTGCCGGGACGCGTGGGCGATTCGCCGATCATCGGGGCCGGGTGCTACACCGATCAGGATGTGGGATCGGCGGGCGCGACCGGCAGTGGGGAAGAGAACATCAAGGTCGCGGGAGCGCACACCATTATCGAAAACATGCGTAGAGGGATGTCGCCGCAAGAGGCAGGTATGGACACATTGAAGCGCATCGTACGCAATTACAACAACGACATGAATAAGCTGCGCTTCGTAGATATGACGTATTACATCCTGCGCAAAGACGGTGCCTTTGCCGGAGTTTCGCTATGGGAGGGCTACGAGCCGGGCAAGCCGCATACCATTGCGGTACATGACGGAACCAAGCGGTCAGAAAAAACCGTGGCGTTGTTGCAGGGCGTGTCGGTGGATTTTCCCGCAGCACCGAAGGTGCCCGCCGAGGTGATGCAGGAGTTTAAATAGCACGGCTTAGTAAGCCTAGACGCGCTACTTGCGGCCCATGAGGCCGAACGAGAGGCGCGCGCAGGCATCATCATTCTCCAAAATGGAACACCAGTTTGTCCAGTTGTAACCTATGAACGCAGAATTGAAGAACATCTGTTCGGGCGGCTGGACTCCGGGGTGCAGACCATTCATCTCCTGCGTGGTGTTATACACAAAAAACTGAGTGTCGCAGTTGGGATTGCCCGAGTCGGTGCACTGCGGGGATAGATTGACCCAGTAAGTCGTCCCCGGGGTAACCGCCAAAGGAGAGGTCAGGGTTACAGCGGTTTGGTAAGCGACTATAGGGCATTGGCCGTATAACGAATAAGACATGGCTCCGCTGCCGCTGGCCACGCTGGTTCCGCCGTTTCCCGGCGACACGCCAGTGCGAATGTCATAGGTAGCGATATCGGGATCGAAGTCGCCGGAACTTTCCGCAACCGATATGAACAGGATGCCAGTGATCATTCCTCGTGTTGTTGCCGGGATCTTGACCGCTCCGTAAGTAGTGGTGTTTGGTACCGAGAGCGTGTTGCCATTGGCCAACGCCGTGGTATTGGGGTCATTTCCGTCGGGGTCACCTCCGTAGAAGGCGCAAGGCTTGCACAAGCTGGGAACCACAGGTGGGCGGACGCTCTGTGTACTGCAAGCTGCGGCATTTCGATTCCCGCCGAGGGTTAGCATCGGGGCTTTTGCATCCTGTGCGGCGGCACATAGACTGAGGGTGACTAGCAGGCTTAACGCATAAGGGATATTTTTCATAGGCCCTCCTAGGGCTTGCGGAAGGATTCGGACGATACTCGCGGACCTCGCCTCACTACGGCGCTCGCGGAAATTATAGTCCGTTCGCGACTAAAATCAAGCCCGTACTCGGGGCGAGAGCCGCGACCGACGGGCGCTTCGGATCAGATTAGGATGGTTGGCATTCATCCAGCTTCCGTTGCAGAAGTCTCTTCTCCGGGTCTGAGCAGGGCTGTTCCAGCGCCTGGCGGAATTCGATGGAGGTCACGAAACCTACTGAACTATCCCGACTCCGGCTTGGGACGCGGCGGTTCGCAGACTCCGGTCGAGAGTAGCCAGAGGAAGGCCTTCGGTCCGTGCGATCTCAAGATAAATCGAGTCGTAGGCGGTCAAGCGAAAAGACCGAGCCGTTGACAGCACTTGGCGGAAAGGCACGAGGACAGAACTAACCTCAATGGTCCCACCAAGGAGTTGCTCGACAACCGCCAGGCAGCGCGCAACCTGATCAGCCGTAAGATTCCGGCGTCGCTCGCCGACGGCCAACCCGTTGGCCACTTCAAGAGTCCACAGCATGGGTACCAAGGCTCGCTCGCCATGGAGCAGCGCCTGCCTCAGATGTGAAGCATAAGCTGGTACCGGATCATCCAGGAACCAAGCTAGCGCCACCGAGGCGTCGAGAATAAAGCGTTTCACATCCGGCCTTTTTCGATCAAGCGCTTGACACTGAAGCCCTTTGGTCGTTTGACTTGCTTCCTGATGTCTTCGATCTCGTTGAAAATGTCCTGTAAGCTAGCGGAGGGCCGGGCAGGACCCACCACGGCCGCCAGCTTGCCGCGGCGCGTAATCCCGATCTGCTCGCCGGCGGAAGCCCGCTCAACAATTTCGGAGAGTTTTTGCTTGGCTTCAAATAGTCCTAATGTGCGCACATGGTTTCTCCTATCGACCTAGATGGTTATTCTAGATGGATTAGAGAGTTGGCGTCAAGTCGCCCGCAGCGCGTGGTCGTATATCTCCTAAGGCTACGACCAACGACCAAACGATCTACTCTTGCTACGCGAACCTGACCTTCACATCCGGTCCCTTCTCCAAGTGAATGCTGTCAATGAAACGCACCTTGCCGGTCCGCAGGGTCAAGATGACGGATGAGGTTCGTGTTCCCTCGCCGAAGAAGCGTACGCCGCGCATGAGCGCGCCCTCGGTTACGCCGGTGGCGGCAAAGATGAGTTGCTGGCCGGGCGCCAGGTCTTCGGCTTCGTAGATGCGTTTCTTGTCTTTGATACCCATCTTGGCGATGCGTTCTTCAAGCTCGGGCTTGTCGATGACCAGCCGCCCTTGCATGTAGCCGTTCAGGCAACGGATAGCCGCCGCAGTGATCACGCCTTCCGGCGCTCCACCTGAGCCCATGACCGCGTGCACGCCCGTACCAATGACGGCTGCGGCTATTCCGGCGGAGAGATCGCCGTCGCCGATGAGCCTGATGCGCGCGCCGGCGGCGCGGATGTCGGCAATCAGCTTTTCATGGCGGGGACGGTCAAGCACGATGACTACCAGATCTTCGACGTCGCGCCCCAGTCGTTTGGCAATGTTCTTTAGGTTGTCGGCCACGGGAGCATCGAGTTCCACGGCATTCTTGCAAGAAGGACCGACCACGATTTTGTCCATGTAGCAGTCGGGAGCGTTGAGCAGGCCGCCACGCTCCGACGCTGCCAGGACCGTGATTGCCCCCGGCGCGCCGGTGGCGCACAGGTTCGTGCCTTCGAGCGGGTCGACGGCGATGTCGACTTCCGGGACCTCGATGCCATTGGGGAATGCCGCGCCCACTTTCTCGCCGATATAGAGCATGGGAGCTTCGTCGCGCTCGCCTTCGCCGATCACGATGGTGCCGCGCATGGGAATCGAGTCCATGACCTTGCGCATGGCTTCGGTGGCCACCTGATCAGACAACTTGCGTTCGCCCTGACCCATAGTGTGCGCCGAAGCAATGGCTGCGACTTCGACTACGCGCAGGAATCGTGAAGCGAGATCGCTTTCAATGTTCTCGCCAAAACAGCGGACTTTGCCTTCAGTCTTAGGTAGCGTAGCCATGAATGCCTCCGAAAAGAACCGGCTTGTGAATATAGCGCGAAGTGGGGTACGAGGGGAAGCGGGGGATGCGGAATCGATGTCAGTACACCGAGTGCACATCGCTGATGTTGTAAAGGACAAAGTTACAGCCAGTAACCGGATAACAACTCAATATGCCACGCCGGACAATGCGAGATGGACCATCATCAGGGAAAGGGAACTTGAAATCGATGGTGCGAAGCGCTTTGTCCGCCGATTTCAGTTCGCTAGAGCCGCTTACAAATTTGACATCTTCCACCTTGGATGCAGGACCGATAACCAGGAAGAAATCGGCGTTGGAGATCTCTTTGGTAATCTGTTCTACTGCGAATGTGCGCGTGATACCGAGCTCTGCTGCTGGGTTTTCTCCCAAGCCATCGGATTTGCCGACATCGTCGAGCCGATCCAAACGCCGCTGTGTTTCTTCCATATCATCCGGCCGTTTCGATGCACCCAAGGCAAGGCGATACATGCGCGCGGCTTGATCATTCTTTTGCTGCTTTTCATAAAGCTGGCCCAGATGGTCCCCTTCGTCGGGATCTTCAGAAAGCACCCAGCTGCCCTTCAGGTACCTCTCTGCTTTCTCATAATTTCCCATGCGGAAATAGACCCAACCCAGTGTGTCCCAGTAGGCAAAGAGATTTAACGTGTGTTGTAAATCATCCATACTCAAATTGAGAAGTCCCACCTTCGCTGAGGCTACTTCCTCCTCGCGCACAGCCTTCTCGGCGTATTCAAGGGCCAAGGGCAATTGTTTATTAGCATCGGCGAGTTTGTAGCCGATGTCGTTGTACATGAGCGGCTCAGAGCTCATCTCAAGTGTTTTCTTATACGCCGCCAGCGCCTTGGCCTCGTCCCCTGCGTCGAGATAGGCATCGCCCAGCTCCATTTGCAGGCGCGGCTTGTCCGGGTTCAGCCCGAGAGCCACCTCATATGCGGCAGCTGCCTCGGCATAATGCTTCATGTCAAGCAGAACTGTACCGAGGTTCCAAGAGGCTTCTGCATCTTGCGGAGCGATTTTAATGATTTTATGGAGGGTAGTTACAGCCTCGTCGTACTTCTTTGACTGGATCAGGGCATATCCCAGAAGCCTAAGAGGCAACACTTGTGTCGGATCTGAATCAGCGGCTTTGCTAAAAGTCTCCAGCGCCGCATCTGTTTGGAAAGCGTTCATTTGCAAAGTCGCGAGCAGCAACCAGTCACGCGTGAACTTGGGGTCAAGCTCAACCGCGTGTTCAAATAAGGCAATAGCGCCCGGCAGGTCGCCGCGTTGTCCAGCCTCCATCGCGTCCTTCTCTGCTGTCATAGCTGCCGGATTGGCGCTATTGGGCAGAGCCCGAATCTTGGCCATCGCTGCGGCCAACCCCATAGGCTGAGAGTTTGTCCCACCTCTTGACGTCTCCACGTACGCATTGTGGTCATCTTCGACCGCTTTGTTGAATTTCTTGTAGCGCTCGTATTCGCTGACAGGTATTTCGGGAAGCTTGGTGATCAAGCGGCGTTCGGTGACGAGTTTGCCGTCTTTGATGCTGTAGGTTGAGTGATATTCGGCGAAGTCCTCTTTTAGATTTACCGCACTGGGAAGCACGGGCGTATAGCCTTTGGGCAGCTCGACCTGCGAACGAAGGTCGGTTTCGCTGGCTGCACCCAACCAGATGGGGACCGTGGGTTTGGTGTCGTCGGCCCGGTAGGTTGGCAATGCGATAGGCGGAAGCGGAGGGCTGAGGTGATGCTTAGCCCATTCAGGATATTCTTTGCGTTTGTAGTCGTAGCTCACGTGCCAGGGCTCATCGGTCTTTTCTGGCTGGCTGGCAACAACTTCGCTCACGTCACCGGCAAAACCGGTGTTGTAGGAAAACTGTTGCACCAGGTCTTTCCATTGCTGAGCGGGGGTACTGCGGAATGCCTTCCGAAGCAGGACGTCGACGTCCTGACCCTGGATGGATTGTTCGACTTTACCCTCCAGAGTGCCTGTGTCGTCCAGCTTGGCGTCGATATTGAAGGTTCTCAGCGATTTGAATGGCAAGTCCGCCGGGGTGGTTACAAGCCGAGCGGACTGACCGGTCGGCATGACCAGGGCTTGCTTGTTGAGCAGGACGCTGAACAGATATCCGAATGGCGCCACTTCCGCCGTACTGTCGAGCCACAGGAAGTCTTTCCCTTGCGGAACCGCAGTGATCACATGATCAAACTGCATGGGAGACGGGACGTCCGGATCAAGTTCGCGAGAGCTGTTGATCAGGGCAGGGTAGGCTTTTATGCCCACGGCATCGAGCAGGGAAGCCAGCAGCGTGTGCTTATCTTTGCAATCTCCATATTGATTGGCCAGCACGTCGGCCGCGGAATGGGGTTGATACCGGCCGATTCCGAAGCCTACACCAATGTAGCGGAACTGGGTGCTGACGTAGTTGTAGATGGCATGGAGCCTGGCGTTATCGTCCGTGGCGTTCTTGGCTAGCTCGGCGGCCTTGGCGCGAATCTCAGGGCTGGGCTTGACCCGCTCCCGTTGCAGGTTGCTGTACCACGCGCCAATCTCCTCCCAGCTTTGAAATGAGGAAAGTTGAATATCTGGCGGCGGCAGTCTGCCGCGCGAGGCCTGATAGGCCTTCACCTCCTGATCTTTCTTGTCTTCATCGGCGGAGTGGTGTTCGAGCTGCGACCTTGTCCAGGTGAAGATACGGCGTCCAGCTTCTTCGGTAATCACGGGTTTGAATGCTGGGCTTTTCCACTTCACCGCGCGCTCACGGGGCACGCTGATCTGGAATTCCTGGTGCAGAATGATGAAGTCGTCGGAAATGTTGAAGGCGGTCCAAAATTGGCCCGGAATCAGTGGCTTGGTCACGTGCCAGCGAGTTTGAGTCTCCAGTACATCGCCGGCGGTCAAACCTTTAACCGCCACGTGTTTCTCGTGCTGATCGCTATAGAAAGGTGCCTGGCGAGTGATGTCGGAGGGCATGTCGAGAATGTTCTCCGCAGGAGTGACGATTACCGTACCATCGGGCTTTCGCACCCGGACATAGATGATCTCTATAGTTTCCGTTGCCTCCTGGTAGGGAAGCGAGAGGACGCTATAGCGCTGCACTCCGGCATCCGATTGAACGCGCAAACGGAAAGTGATTTCGCGGGTGCCGGTGCCGTCATTTTCAAATACAACTTTGGTGGTGTCTTCCTCGTCAACGAAGGCTTCCTTGGAGTAGTCGGGCTTGAGGTCGGCAGGTTTGGGAGAAGCTTGTGCGGCTGCGGAGACCGCAGTCGTTAAGATCAGCACGAAGAGGCACAGATACTTCAGCATCAACCGGATGTTTGTACATCGCCGGGAGCGAAAAGGCAAGGAGACTCCGCAATGCGATTCCAAGGGGCGTCTGGTCTGGGGCTGCGGAGACTGGTAAAATTGCCTGAACTGATTGTTTGCTGGTCAATGGGGGCTATAGCTCAGCTGGGAGAGCGCATCGTTCGCAACGATGAGGCCGTCGGTTCGATCCCGACTAGCTCCACCAAACTTGAAGAACCAATTTCGAAGATGATGAAGACAACTAACTTGTATCGATGGCGGAGAGCTACCTTGGGCGGAGTCTCGACGGTGGCAACGGTATTTCTTTTCGCGACCGGTGCCTGGGGACAGGCCAGCCAGTGCGTGAAGGGGAAGATTAGCGCTGAGGATTGCTGGGTCGGTCTAGAAGTGTCTGGCAACAGTGTGACGGTTGCGCCTTCCGACGTCGCTTTGTATTCAGGTGCGAAGCTCTCGTGGAAGCGAACCGACACGCCGAATCCTCAGGACAAACCCAATTTTGCGGTTGATTTTTATGACTGCACGCCCTTTGGCGGAGTTATTCATTTTGACCAATCCAGTCCAGCGCCAGCGGCGGACCAGATTCCACTCTCTCAATTCGAACGCTGCAAGTACAAAGTCACGATCGGCAACCTGACGGTCGATGCCGAGGTAATCATCATTGGCGGAGCAAAACATCAGTCCACCTCATGGAGCCGACGGCACCTTGGCCAGTGGTAGATTTCCGCACGGATGGCGGAGCGGTCTGGTGCGCGATTTTGTGAACCTCATCAATACTGCACTGGTTAACCCCATCATGCGCTGCCTGGGAATCAAACAGGTGCGGCCTTCTGGCCCATTGATTATGGCTTAAGGTAGCTGGCTCCAGAGAGGGCATGCAGGGAGTTCGCATCCGTGCCCTGTTTGACTGCGGTCAGGCAATGGTTGTCGTCGATCTTGATCAGTTCAACGTAGGAGTATGGCGTGTTCCCGAAGGCCGTTTCCGGGATGGTCAAACCCTTACCCGCAGCGGAACCGAGCACGCTGACTGTGCCTGGGTAAATCCATTGCGAGTTGTAACCCGGCAGTAGCACGTTCGAGCAGTTGTTGGGGGTCACGGAAGTCCCGCTTACGTTCGTCGACTCGATAGAGCCACTGAAGGTGCCGGAGATGTAGAGAACTGCTCCGTTGGCGCTGAGTCCCATGGTGATTGAGCCGTTGATCGGTGTCCCGCCAGCTGCGGTCAGTGGGCCGTTGGTTATGGTCACGCTTGGATTAGCAGCTGTAAATGCGTCAATCACAGCGCCATTGACGGGGACCAGGCAATCCATGTACACGGTTGCGCTGTCCGGACTGATGGCGATGCCTGTGGGCACGCCGAATAAGTTGAGGTTATTAAAGCAGCTTGAGTTGTACTGCGCGGGTGCGTTAATCGTCCCGCCATTTAACGGATAAAATCCGTAGGAACCATCATCGTAGGTTGCGACGACGTACTTGCCATTGGGCGCAATCGCGAGCCCATCCGCCGTGGCGCCGTTTAGGCCATACCCGGTAGCGCTGCTTTCCGTTGGGGTCAGTGAACATCCGGTGCCGATGATGAAGGTCTCGATCTCTCCGGAACCTGACCAAGCCGCGGCCAGAACATTTCCAGAATGCGCTAAACCGATGCCGTAGAGAGTACCGTTGTAACCGAAAGCGGAGACCACTCTCGTCCCCGAGCGGGTGGCAGCGTTGTAAGCAAAAATATCGCCTGGCCCGGAGCCGCTGACTCCGCCCGCATCGGAAAGAAATATGCATTCATTCTGGCCGTCCACTATGTCGATGTCAGTATTGTGGATGCCAAGGTACCCGCCTCCAATACCGTAGCTGCCAGTGTTGATTTTGGCGGTGTACACGCCGTTCACGAAAACCGATCCGCTGTTGAAGTGGCCATCGTAGCCCAAGGGTACATCGTCATTTAGCACGCTGTAGACAGCTGGGGCGGAGGATTTTGCGGCCTGGGCCTTAGCGATGTGTGCCAAGCTGGTTATGACCACGACAGCGAGAATCAAAAATGTCTTGAGAGTCTTGGTCATTCGGCTATCTCCTCGGCTTGGGACGTTATTCCAAAAATTGCGTTTTGGATTTCTGCCCACCCATTTATCCGCGCCTGTGGCTTGGCTGTGGAGGGGATTCAAATGGAGGAGCGGATTCTCCGCTCCTCCAATCGAAAGAATCAACTACGGAGTTCCAGCGTAGCCGTGGATCACGCCACTCTGGTCGGTATACCGGCCTACTACGATGCCGGCATTGTTGATACCACGAGTCCGGGTCTCGAATGATCCCGGGAAGGTTATGGTGGTGAAAACGTTGTTCTTTGCATGGTATCCGCTGAACGGGCCGGCAGTGTTCGTGCCCCAGAGTCCTACGTATTCGTCACTGTCATTTACGCGGTCGGTTGCGGTAGTGACTCCATCGGCATTGGGATCGTCAATCTGGGTGAACGTGGTACCCACAAGGGCGAAGCCGTGTTCGACACCCGTAGAGTCGTCAAAGATTCCCACCTTCACGCCTTTGTTATTGATGCCGGTGAATTCGGTGAGAATCGATCCGTTGGGAGCGTCGAAGGTGGTGTAGGTGCTCCCGACGAGAGTGAAGCCGTGGTAGACGCCGCCGGAGTCGATATACGCGCCAACGACTTCACCTGCGTCGTTGATGCTCCATGCGTTGGTGGTAGCCGCTCCTGGAGGATCGATGGTGGTTACTTTTAACTTGGAATTGACGATCATCCCGTGAGTAACGCCGGAGCTGTCGGTGTACCAGCCAACCGCCTCGTTCTTGTTGTTGATTCCGTACAGCAAGGTGGCTGTCGAACCCGGAACATCTACGGTGGTAAATTTCTTGTTGATCAGTACGAAACCGTGGCTTACGCCGCCGGTGTCGATGAAGAACCCGACAACGATATTGGCGGTGTTGATGTCATTGCAGTCGGTCTCGGTCGCGTTGGGAACATTAACGCTCTGTAATGCTGCCCGGGCTGGCAGGGCACTCAAAGTGAGAGCAACGGCAATCGTTAGAAAACTGGCAAGCAATCCGATCTTGTTCTTTGTCATTGGAAAGCCTCCTGAGATATTTGGCGACCCATCCTAGTCATGGGTTGGGCCGCTGTCAAGGCCTGTTATGCCCGAATTCCTTGCCAGACAGGGCATCTCGCGGGGTTGGTCGAATTAGGGGATGGGATGGTCAGGTGCAGTGAAATCGTACTTTCTCTGGTGCAGTCATGCTCTGGAACGCGAGACTGACGTTCTTCGGAGTCTGCCTAGGGAGTGCCCATGAAGCCGTGCACTACTCCGCCAAAGTCGGTATAACGTCCGACTACGATTCCAGCTTTGTTGAGACCGAGCACGCGGGTGTCAGAGGCGTCGGTGAAATTGACGGTGCTAAAGACGCCCGCACTCTCCGTGTAACCACTGAACGGGCCCGTTCCGTCGGCGCCGTAGTAGCCCACAATTTCGGCGCCGTCATTGACACGCGTGGCCAGGGTGTCTGCCGCGCCGGGGTACTCGAGCGAATGAAACTTTCCGTTGAACAGGGCGAAACCAAGCTGGTTGCCGTCGGAATTATCGTAGAATCCGACGGTTTGACCGGAGGTGTTGATTCCAGTGATCGCTGTGAGAATTGCGTTCGGGGCGTTGTAGGTGGAGTAAGTGCCGTGCGCATAGGTGAACCCATGGTGCAGCCCACTGCCATCCACAAACGTGCCCACGATGGTTCCTGAATTGTTGATGCTCCAGGCGTTGGTGAGGACAGAGCCGGGAGGATCAAGCGTAGTTACCTTGCCTGCAATGTAGAGAAAGCCATGCGTGATAAAGGTGCTGTCGGTGTACCAGCCCACCGCCTGGTCGAGGTCGTTGATCCCATATAAGAAAGTGGCTTGGGCGCCGGTTACGTCGAAGGTGCGGAAGGATTTGTTAATCAGGGCAAAGCCGTGGTTCACTGCGCCGGAGTCGACATAGTATCCGACCACGATGCCACTCTTATTAATGTCATTGCAGTCGGTTTCGGTGGCGCCGGGAACGTCCACGGTGACCAGCTGTGCATGACTGTAGGGCGCGACGCAGCATAGCAGTAGTAAAGTCAGGAGCGAGATTGCCGTTCTGAAACCAGACATAGGACACCTCTGAATTCGTAGAGCCCTATTCTGTCATTAGTCAGGCAGCGCTTCAATCGCGGCATTCAGGATGAAGTTGTACAGTTTGGTACTGCACGGATGTGTTCATGGGCCGCTCGAAAGGGAGTCCTGGATGTTTCCGGTGTACATCTCGCGGATCGCATCGTCGTGCGATCGTCGTCGTGCCGGTTGAAGATGAGCGGGTCGCAGGACCTGTCCATAAAAGGCCTACCGCAACAGGTGAAGGATGCGCGAGGTTAGTGTAGATTGGAAGGGTGTGGGCGCGTAGCTCAGTTGGTAGAGCAATGCCCTTTTAAGGCATGGGTCGCAGGTTCGAGTCCTGCCGCGCTCACCAGATAATCCTATCGATCCATTGGCCTTTCCGCGGTCCCGCCTGGGTTGGGCTTGGTTGCCCAGAGGATCCAAATGTGTGCTAATATCCTTCGCGCACGAACTTCCCTGGGGCCCGCAGATTAATTCCTTCGTGAGGTCACATATGTTGCGTCTAAGAATTCCCTCTGCATTGAAAGTAACGCTAGCGTCGATCATCCTCATTGCAAATGGCTGGGCGGCCACCGAGCATGTGCTGTGGAACTTTGTCGGCAACCCGGAGGGCGAGACGCCGCAGTCCAACCTCATCGCTGATGCGGCGGGTAACCTTTACGGCACTACGGTATACGGTGGACTTCACAACCAAGGTGCGGTCTTCGAACTGATGCCGCAGGTGAACGGCTACTGGAGTGAAACCGTGCTTTACAGCTTTCCTGGCGGGGAAAGCGGATCTTCCCCGGCGGCCGGTCTCGTGATGGATGCCGCAGGGAACCTCTATGGCACGACCCAGGGTGGGGGTAACGCCGGAGGGAGTTGCGGTCTCGGGGGATGTGGAACCGTGTTCGAACTCTCGCCGGCTGGTGACGGTGCGTGGCAATACAAGTTTCTGCACGCTTTTCAATACACCGATGGAGTTGACTCGACCACGCCGTTAATTCTCGATACAGTCGGCAATCTCTATGGGACAACTTTCAGCGGGGGTGGTTGCTGCGGCACGGTTTTTGAAGTGTCGCGTGATGCCAAGGGCGATTGGAGTGAGACTGTGCTTTACAGCTTTCCTTGTGACAGTGGTTGTTTACAAGGCGGCAATCCTTCGTCGAAACTGATCTTTGATGGTGCTGGTAACTTGTATGGCACGCTGCAAGGGGGGTATTACGGAAAAGGCGCGGTATTCGAGTTAAGCCCAAGCTCTAACGGCCAATGGACGGAAACCACCCTCCACAGCTTTTGCAGCGACTATCCTTCCTGCCCAGATGGATCTGATCCGAACGGCGGTCTAGTTTTCGATCAGGCGGGCAGCTTGTATGGCACAGCCGGAGGAGGGGGAACCGCCAGTGAGAAGGGAGGTTACGGGGTAGTTTTCAAATTGACTCCCGGTACGGGCGGAACTTGGAGCGAGAGCGTGCTCTTTACGTTTCCTGGAGGGAACGGAGGTGTTGGTCCCGATGGCGGAGTTGTATTTGACGCACAAGGGAATCTATATGGAACGACACTGTTGGGAGGCAAGGGCCAATTATGCAATGGCGGCGGTTGCGGGACCGTGTTTGAACTTTCGCCGTCTGCCCGCGGCTGGACGGAAACTGTTGTCCACAATTTCAGGGGCGGCAGCGACGGCGTCCGTCCAAGCACTGGCGTCATCATTGACAGCGATGGAAATCTCTACGGTACTGTGGCAACCTCCGGGGAACCTCTTCAATTCAATTGGGGCGGGATTGTCTTTAAGCTCACTCCATCCTCGGGCGGCTGGCAGGAAACTGTTTACAATTTTTGGACCCGAGATGGCGAATACCCGACGGGAGGCCTGATTACTGATGGAAACCGCAATCTTTTCGGAACCACAGTCCTTGGTGGCATCTACGGATACGGCACGGTATTCGAACTGTCGGTTGTTTCCGGCGGAGGGTTGCGGCATACGATCCTGTACAACTTCAAAGGCGGGACTGACGGCAATGGGCCCGAGAGTCCGTTGATCTTCGACAAAGCAGGAAATCTCTACGGAGTCACATACTATGGCGGCAACACTGGTAACGACGATGGAACTGTTTTCGAGTTGTCCCCAGGCTCTGACGGCAAATGGACGGAATCGATCCTACACGTTTTTCAAGGAACCGACGGTTTTTACCCGGTCGGAAGCCTGGTCATTGATACTTCCGGAAACCTTTACGGCGTGACGTCAGCGGGTGGACCGGGCTGCTGCGGCACAGTATTCGAACTTTCGCCCTCACCTGGCGGCGTTTGGACGGAAAACATTCTTCACAGCTTCACCCAGGCAAATGGAGACGGTGGGAGTCCCCAGGCAGGCGTGATCATGGATTCTTCGGGGAACCTGTATGGAACGACACAGGCCGGCGGGAACCCTGGCAATGGCGGTTATGGTTTCGGTACTGTGTTCGAGCTTTCGCCCGGCTCTGGAGGGCTATGGACGGAGAAGTTGTTGTATACGTTCACTGGCGGCTCGGACGGAGCGTTTCCCTATGCCGCACCGACGCTGGATTCAGCAGGGAACATCTATAGCACGACATCTGCCGGCGGTTCGCAAGAATGTTCCGGAGGATGCGGCGTGGTCTTTGAACTGTCGCCGGAAGCGGGTGGTAGCTGGGAAGAGAGTGTGATCGACGAACTGGACAGCGCTATAGCTAACCCAGAGACGCCAGTGGTCTTCGACGCTCACGGGAACCTGTTCGGTACGTCGTTCCCACAAAACGGATCTGCATACGGCGCGGTCTTTAAACTCGTGCCGACGGGAGGTGGGAAGTGGAAGGAAACGATAACGTTTAGCTTTAATGGTGGTCGGGTGGGCGCATATCCCGGCGGCCCGTTGCTCCTCGACGCCGCCGGAAATATGTATGGGGTCACGAACATCGGCGGACCCGCGGAAGGAGGTCTCGTTTTTGAACTAGCACCCTAGGCCGGGCCGAGGGGAGTTGCGGTTTTTCTCGCCGACACGTGATGGGCTGGGATATCGCGATGCGAACTCCAACCCAACAATGTCGTTAGAAGCCGCCTCCAGTTTGCGTTTGCGCTTTTTCCGCCTCTGCCGCTCCGCGGGCCAAGGCACCTAGAGTTGCCGGTGCGAGTCTCGACTTCCCCCCCGTCGGCTCGTCCGAGTTTGCGCCAACCTTAGGAGGCGCCGTCTCGTACACGCCTGCGGGAATCGGTTTATCTGGGATGGTTTCATATGCGTATCCGGTCAATGTAGCAAATCCGGCAGTCGCATTCAGGCGAGCCCAGCCGTAGTGGGTCTCCCCATTGATCAAGAACTTGACGCCCAGATAACGATTCTTCGCATGTAGCCATAGCCCCTTACTTGAGCTGAAGGTGTTGCCTGTCCCACCGTTAAAACGAGAAGTGGCCATCACACCGTCTTCTTCAAAACGCGCTCGCGCGGTTACGGAACCGATAATCTGTCCGGGCACATCCGCCGCTATAAGGCGGTGAGTGGTCGCGAGGATCAGGTTGCCCGGCTTTGCGATCGCTTCCAGATCATGGAATACATGATCGCCTGAGCTGAAAGAAACGAAGTTGTATGCCGAGACGCTGAGATCAACAATGCCGTCATTGTTCAGGTCGATTGGCAAAAATGAGGGACCGTTGACGTTGCCCACAGTCTGGTTTGTGGGTGTGTAGACGATTTCAGCATTGGCGATGGGCGCAATGGTCAGGCTTCCTAGTCCGATCGCACAGATAGCGGCTGCGGCGACCAGATCGCAATTCGTGTTTGCGGTTGCGCGAGCGGCTGCGACGTAGGTACCAAGTTCATGGTCGAGTTGGGGATGTAAGGGGATTGTCTTTCTCGTCTCCATTGAAGCACTCCGGTTAGGCCGAAATTATATCGCCGGACAGTCAGAAAACAAGGACGCATTTACTGTAGGGAATACGCCTTAGTTCGCGACCCGTTGGCAAACTCAGAATCTTAAACGCGGGGATCGCAGAGAACGGCTGCGGAGTTCGCGGAGACAAGCAAAATATCTACAGCCAGCCCTTGGTTCGGGCGATGCGCGCGGCTTCTATGCGATTGCCGGCGCCTAGTTTACTGATGGCCTCGGAGAGATAGTTGCGCACCGTGCCTTCGGAAAGGTTCAGATCGGCGGCGATATCGCCGCTACCTTTGCCGTCGCCGGCCAGGCGCAGTACCTGGCGCTCGCGGTCGGTGAGGGGATCAGGCTCGGCCCAGGCCTCGGTGGCCAGTTCAGGGTCAATGACGCGCAAGCCCTGCTGTACGCGGCGCACCGCTTCGGCAAGTTCTTCCGCCCGCATGTCTTTTAATAAATATCCTGAAGCTCCGGCTTCGAGCGCACGACGCAGGTAGCCGGCACGAGCAAACGTGGTGAGAATAATGACTCGAGTGCCAGTGTGCCGCCGTTTCAATTCCGCAGCCACGTCGAGGCCGGTCATCTCCGGCATTTCAATATCGGTGATGAAGACGTCTGGTTTGTGTTCCAGCACGGCGCGGAGAGCTTCCTTGCCGTTGCGGGCCCGAGCGACCACGCCGATATCGCCTTCAATCTCGAGCAGCGCGGCAAGCGCTCCTAGAACCATGCCCTGATCTTCGGCGATGACTACACGAATCGTCTTGCGCCCGTTCTTGGAGACTAGGCTCAACTGGTCTCTTTCCTGGGCGCGGGAGTGATCGGAAACTCAATGGTGAGCCGTGTCCCGGGGTTAGTCTCGCGTTGCAAAGTGCCGCCCAGAGCTTCAATACGTTCGCGCATACCGCGCAAGCCGTTGCCTTCCACCGCGTCACCGCCACGGCCGTCATCTTGAATTTCAAAGCGGCAGCTTCCGTTGACCGGCGTCAGGCGCAGCACGCAGTTGCGCGCACCGGCATGGCGCACAACATTGGTGACGGCCTCGCGCACCACCAGCGCAACCACGCTCTCCTGTACGGGGGTGAGACCGACTTCTGCGGACTCAGAATTAACCTTTACGCCGGCGGTTTCCAGAGTTGCCCGGGCCTGTTTGATCTCTGCTTCCAGACTATAGCCGCGATATCCGCGGATGGTGGTGCGCACCTCGGTCAGCGCCTCGCGGGACGTCTTTTCCACGTCGGCGATCTCGGCCTTGGCACGCTCGGGATCGCGATCGATAAGTTTTCCCGCCAACTCCGATTTCAAGATGATCACAGACAGGGTATGACCGAGTACGTCATGCAAGTCGCGGGCGATACGTTCGCGCTCCGCGACTTTGGCCAGATGCTCGATTTCCTCGTTGGCCTTTTTCAGTTGGTAGTACATACGGGTGCGCTGTGCAAAATAAATGTTAGTGCCGCCAACCATTACGGCGAGGCCGGCGGCATAAAACAGAAACCAGCCCGATAAGTGCAGCAACCAGGTCTCAAGGCCAGCCACGGCCACAATCACCGCGATCAACCCGAGGACACTCGCTTCCGTTTCCACAATGTAAGGAAGCACGGCAGCGGCAAAAATGAAGAAGCAGGATGCCCCGCCGTTATAGGGAGCGTAGAGAGTTCCAACGACAATCAGCGCGGCGAGACCGGTCAATTGCCATGGCTTGCGTTCCATCCAAAGCACGCCTAGGTAGAGCGCCAGAAAAATGACGGTGCCCAGCGCGGTAAGCAGCCACTGCTTCCGGCTTGTCGGCTCCAAAATCGGTTGCAGCCAGAAGAAGCCGAAGTACAACAATGGCACGTAAAAGGCCCAACCGTGTTCCGCCTTGGTCGCGACTTTCATTTTCAGCTCTAGGCTACCGCTTTTCAGGGTCATGCGTCAGCTTGTTGTGGTGGTTCGCCCCCCACATCAAGGCGCACGCCAACAGCAGCGAGATCGGCAGCACCACCGCCAGTAAGCCGATCCTGCCCTGGAACACGAGCAGAAGAATGGCTAGCCCGACCAGAATCCAAATTGCCGAATTGCAAGTTCTTGTTTGCATGAAAAACTCCTTCGTAATTCCTAACCGTAAGTCTTGCCTTCATCGCGCTGGAACCCGATGCGGGCTACGCCCAGGCAGATCAGAGTGAATCCGATCAGGACTACCCAGTGGCTGGCGGCCGATTCCTGCTGTTCGGCCCCGACTACTCCGAGCGCGAGTTGCGCGAGGTGATATGGCGGCAGAAAATGAGCAAACTGTTGCAGCACCTTGGGGAGAAGCATTAGTGGAACCCAGAGTCCCGAACAGACCGACAGCGGAAGATAAAACAGCTGGATGATCGGCGCCGCCGAGGTGGGACCGGCGAAGTATCCTATGGCCAATCCCATGGCACAGAAGGGAAGCGAGCCCGCGACCAGAATGCCCAGCAGTTTCATGGTTTGCATTGCCGTGAGATGAACTCCGCCGAGGGTGACTCCCAATGCAAATAGCGATAGCACAACGGCGGCGCTGAAGATCATGCTCATGACTACTTTGGCAGCAAAGTAGGCGAATGGCGGCATGGGGCTGGCGCGCTTCACTTGCAGCCATCCCAGGCCGCGCTCGGTCGCCAATCCCGCAGCCGTGCCAAATAACGAAGCTCCCATCACCCCAAAAGTTCCGAAGGTTGCGATCAGGTAGGTAGCAAAATGGGTGCCGTTCACGGCCGCTTCTTTGCCGTTCAACACCAGGCCGAACAAAATGTAGAACATTACCGGAAAGCCGATCGTCGAAAGCGAGAAAGCTCGCAAGCGCAGGCGGGTAAGGAATTCGAATTTGGCTTCTTTGGCGTAGATGGTCAAAGTCCGGCCAAAGGGTCGCGCTAGAGCGGGCGAGTTGATAGTGGTCGCAACGGTTGCCATTTCATTGCCTCCCTGAAGTCTGTGGTTCGGAACTGCCATTTTGAGTGAGTGCGAGGAACGCTTCTTCGAGGCCAGCGCCGACCACCTCGATGTCGCGCACGGCAGCGTCGCGCAGTAATAGCTCGCGCAGTACCGGTTCCGCTTCGGCCACGCGGATCTCGTATATGTCACGGTCTCTCTTTACTTCTGCGACGCCGGGGAAGCTCTGCAACGTCTCAATGTCCAGACTGCTGACGCAGCGGATGCGTCGACCACAAGTCTTGGCCTTGATCTCGGACGGCGTGCCTTCCGCGATGATTTCGCCGCGGTTGATCACAGCCACGCGGTCGGCCAGCGCGTCCGCTTCTTCTAGATAATGCGTGGTCAGCAGGATGGTCTTGCCGCGTCCCACTAGTTTGCGAATCTGTTCCCAAAGGAGTCGTCGGGCTTCGACGTCCAGGCCGACGGTGGGTTCGTCGAGGAACAAAATATCCGGATCGCCGCACAGGGCCAGGGCAAATAACACACGCTGCTTCTGTCCGCCGGAAAGTTCGCCGAAAGGACGGTCTTTGATCTCTTGCAATCCTGCGATGGCCACAGTCTCCGCCTGCGGCAGCGGGCGAGGATAATAAGAAGAGAACAGATCGATGTGTTCCCGCACTTTCAACGTTTCCGGTACCTTTGCGACCTGCAACATGGCGCCAATCCGGGTGCGGACTTCAGCATGAATGGGATTTCCGCCGAAAACGTTGACTGTTCCTGCGGTGGGCCGCATCAGCCCCAGGAAGAGTTTGACCGCCGTGGTCTTGCCGGCGCCATTCGGTCCGAGCAGCGCCAGTAGTTCGCCGGCGCGCACGGAGAAATCCAGGTTGCGCAGCGCGTGCACTACTCCGAACGTTTTGCTGACTTGCCGCAGTTGTGCGACTACGGTTCGCGAAGAATGAGACCGCACGTCGCGAAGTTCTTGGATTTCGGGCATGGTGGCAAGCATTCTGGCTACCTCATTCCTGCCTGGCGGTTCAGGATCAACCGGGCAAGCTCATCTTCGGAGATTGCGGGTTGTGGCACCAGTGGAGATCATCATCTGCGGACAGTGACAAATGTCATCTGGCGGCGAGGGAATCCTGTCACAATATGATCAGGGGTTTTGAGATGAAGAAGATGACAGCGAGTTTCTTCAAGAAAAATTGCTTCACAGTGATGGATCAAGTTCAGGCTAAGCGGGAAGCTGTGGTCATCACGAAGCGCGGCAAGCCAGTGGCGAAGCTCGTGCCCGCTGACATGGACCACAATGACATCTACAATTTCATGGCAGGTAAGGGTACCATCGCAGGCGATCTTGTTTCGCCCTCTATGGCGGACGAAGAGTGGGGAGAACTCAAGTAATTCTTGGGTTTGAGAACTGACGTTAAGCATGAGACTGCGATCCCCCTAAACTACTTCGCGTACAATTTCCTCAAGATTCACCGTACACTGCGCATGAGTCCAGCAATCGGCTGGCGTGACAGATCGGCTGTGAAGCGTAGAAGACCTTGTAGCTCTCTGGGAAGCCTTCGACCAGCGGAGGGCGGAAAGAGCGGCGTAACTCATGGGGAGGACACTAGACAATATCTACTGGGTAAAATATCTGTTTTCTCTGTGCGGAATCATCGCCTTCATCGGCTCCTTGATTGACAGAAAGTGGGGACAAGCGGCCACGATGGTTCCCATAACAGCCATTCTCTGGCTTTCTGGATATGGTATCGAGCGTCTTTGGCTGTATGCGTTTTTCAGAATTACGAAAAGACCAGAGTTCCCAGACAATTCAAAGTAGCCCACTACCCAAGGGTTGGATAACGGTGACAACTCCTCCGCACAAGGTATAATCCGAAGTTTCATGCCGATTCGACCTGGTATTGAAGTGGCTAGCCTAAGCGATCTGGGTTGCCAGCGCGAGAACAATGAAGACAGCTTTTCCTATTGGGAGCCGGCTAACGATGCCGAATTCACCCAGAAGGGCAGACTGGCGGTGGTGGCCGACGGCATGGGCGGCCACGAA
>Ga0307478_10000170_pt1 | contig 75566 bp, 68 predicted proteins | sample atmos_gasesECM4C_2_FD_203713 | JGI IMG/M metagenome (GOLD analysis project Ga0307478, IMG submission 203713) | Hardwood forest soil microbial communities from Morgan-Monroe State Forest, Indiana, United States - atmos_gasesECM4C_05 | ecosystem: Environmental > Terrestrial > Soil > Temperate...
GCCCGGCTCCTCCCCCCTCCGCCGGGCCGCGCGCCCCAACCCTAAATACCAATCCAATTCCTTCACCCGCTTCGGACTCATACACCGTAATTCCACCAGGGGGATACGATGATCCTTTCCAATGCCATTCTCGCCCATTCGTTGACACGCCCCGCGCAGCTTGATATGTTTCCGGCTCAATCAAAAGCGGGTCTGCGACAGAACTGATCTGCCTGATCTTTCGTTGTCGCCCGGTGCTTTCCGCTCTTAAATTCAAAAACGAGGGAATTCATGAAAATCGATATCTTCTGCCATATCGTCCCGCAAAACTACTACGAGCGGATGCTCAAGCTGCCGGAAAGCGGAACGACAATCAAGCGGCGAACGGCCAACATCCCCGCCATGGTGAATCTGGATGCGCGTTTTCGAATGATGGACCGTTTCGCGGACTACGCTCAGGTGGTGAGCATGGCGGCGCCGCCAATTGAGGCGCTTGGCGATGCAAAAAGCTCACCGGAGCTCGCCCGGATCGCCAATGACGGCATGGCGGAGCTTGTTGATAAGCATCCGGATCGTTTTCCGGGGTTCGTCGCAGCGCTGCCTATGAACAATCCGGATGCCGCCGTGGAGGAAATCGATCGCGCTGTCTTGAAGCTGGGGGCTGCGGGCGTGCAAATCTATTCGAACGTGAATGGCCGCCCGCTCGATGAGCCCGATTTCAAGCCCATCTTCCAAAAATTGGCGGAGCGCAACGTCGCCAGTTGGCTGCATCCAACGCGTTCGGCTAACTTCCCGGACTACGTCACCGAAAAGAAATCAAAGTTTGAGCTTTGGTGGGTCTTCGGATGGCCGTATGAAACTTCGATCGCCATGGCCCGAATCATATTTGCGGGCTATTTCGACCAGTTCCCCAATCTAAAGATCATCACCCATCACCTGGGCGCGATGATTCCCTATTTTTCAGGCCGGACCGGCCCCGGCCTCGATCAGCTCGGCGCCCGCACCGAAGACGAGGATTTGGCCGTCCTTGGCCGGAGCCTCAAGAAGCGCCCACAAGAATATTTCAAGATGTTTTACGCAGACACGGCAACGTTCGGCTCTCGCGCGGCGATGCAGTGCGGGTTGGACTTCTTTGGCGCCGATCAGGTGCTGTTCGCGTCTGATTCCCCGTTCGATCCCGAGAAGGGGCCGGGGTATATTCGCGAGACGATTCGCTGCGTTGAGGAGCTTCAGCTCTCATCCGCGGATCGCGCAAAGATCTACGAAGGAAACGCGCGCAAGATGATGCGTCTGAAGCTGGCCTGAGAAGCACCGCTTCGCGCCGCTATCGCTGATTGCAGGGACGTCAGTTCCGTTTTTTCGCGGTGAGCTCTGCGTCCTCTGTGCTCCCTCGTTTCGTTTCGAGCAACCTCTCACGGCCGTTGCACGTCCCAAACAGTGTTGGCCTCAGCCCCTTTAGGCTTTAGCACGTCGGAATCTTTTCGAAATCCGCGTGTTGCGCTTTCGCGTCCGTGGTAAATTTTTCTTTCGGGTTGTAGCGACGCGAAAGCCTTTCAAGACAGGGCCGCGGAGAAATCTGGAGACATCTCAGGAGAGTAAGTTATGGTGGAGATCCTATCTCACAACACTGGTAACAATCGGCGACGAGTCACGGTGATTTGGGGGATGTTCCTGCTGGTGGCGTGCTCGGTTCTTCCGATCGCTGCCCAGCAAAACGGGCCCATCGCACCACCGCCCGGCTCCATCAAACCGCCGGCCGAAACGACGCCGAAACCAGCGGCCACTCTAGCGCCGCCTGGCCCAGCCGCGGTGAAGCCAACGTCCCTCGGGCCGCCGTCCATGCCCGTTGAAGAAATCATCCAGAAATTCGCGGCCAAAGAAGCGGAGTTCAGGATCGAACGCGACAACTTCACGTATACGCAAACCTTCTTGATCCAGACGCTGGATTCGAGCGGGCGACCTGACGGCGAATACACGAAGACGACTGAAGTCGTGTTTACCCCAGGAGGAAAACGTTATGAGCGTGACACCTATGCTCCTGTCCCTACGCTCGAGCGCATCTCGCTATCGCAACAAGACATCGACGACCTTGAACACATACAACCTTTTGTTCTGACAACAGCGGAACTACCGAAGTACGACATCAAGTACGTAGACCACGTGCCGATCGATGAACTCACCGCCTACGTATTTGACGTGGCCCCCAAAACCATTGAAAAGAACCAGAGGTATTTTCAAGGCCGCATTTGGGTGGAGGACAAAGACCTCGAAATCGTGAAGACCGACGGTAAAGCTGTTCCCGACATCAAAAAGAAAGGTCAGGAGAACGTGTTTCCGAGGTTTGAGACGTTTCGCGAAAACATCGAAGGTCACTACTGGTTTCCCACCTACACGCGCTCCAATGACACACTGCACTTCACCGGTAACGATGTGCCTATTCGCATGACCGTGCGGTACGAGAATTACAAGCGGTTTGGAGTTACCATCAAAATTGGAGCGGCGACAGAAAAGAAAGACGACAACAACAAGTAAGTGTTCAGTCCCTGCAGCTACGCGTAGCGGAACAGAGCCTTGAAACCGTAGTCCATGTGCTGCTGGATGTGGCAGTGGAACAGCGTGAGCCCGGGCTGATCGGCCACGAGGTCCACTGTAGCGCGCCCATAGCCCGGAACGATCACGGTATCTTTCATGATTCCCGCAGTCGTTTTGCCGTTGATCTCGACCAACTCGAACAGGTGGCGATGCAGGTGCAGCGGGTGGTCGTCCTCGCTGCGATTTCGAAAAACCAGGCGATACCGGCTGCCCTGCTTCAACACGAATTCCTGATCGTGCGGGTACTCCTTCCCGTTGACCGTCCAACTGTTGAATAAGCCCGCCCCGCTCGGAATCTTTTGGAAGATCATGTCAATGGTGGAGTCCGGCGGAGGCTGTGATCCGGAGCGCCCGAAAATCGTGTAGTCCCAGGGCGCGTTTGCCGGCGCGACCCACTGCGGTTGTTTGTGCTGGCTCGCGTACTCGACGACGACCCCCATGCCGGCATTGCGGGCGTCATCCGTAGTCGTGCCCAGAATCCATGCCCCAGGCTGATTCATCTCGACAATCGCGTCAATTCGCTCACCTGGTCCTATGTACATCACGTCCACGGATTGCGGCGTGGGAACCGGATTGCCGTCCATCGCGACGATCTGGAATTTGTGGCCCGGCAGAGCGATGCGCCGGTTCATGCTGGCGCTCGCGTTCAGCAAATGGACAAGCACTCGCTGGCCGGGACGCACGCGAATCGGCTCGCCGGCTCCTAAGGCTTTGTCATTGATCGAGAAAAGCTGGTAGCCGACCTCGAGACCGGAAGGATTTGTATCGAGCACCTTGGGCCGCTCGGGCTGCGGACCCGCCGTTGTTTCGTCTTCGTCGTCGTCTTCTTCTGGATTGAAAAATGGTTCCCATTCCCGGAGCGCGAGGAAAACTTCTTGATCGTAGTTTCCTAGATTATTGGCGGACTCAACGAAGAGAAAACCGAATTGGCCCGTGTAGGCTCCGCGGTGCAAGTCCTGTCCGGCCATTGTGTGCGTGTGGTACCAACGGGTCCCGGCAGGTTTCGGCGTGAACTGGTAACGAATGCGCCCGCGCGGGGGAACCATAGGCGTGTTCTCTTCTTCTGCGCCGTCAACTTCCGAGGGCAAGAACAAGCCATGCCAGTGGACCAGCTCCGGAACGTCCGTGTCGTTGATGACCTCGACGGTGACCCGTTTGCCTTCTCGCATTCGCAGCACGGGTCCAGGCGAAGTCCCGTTGTAGCCGATGGTGCTAATGATGCGCGTTGGGGTCAGTTCAACGGTCACAGGTGCAATTCGCAGAGTGAAATCGGCCTTGGAATTGTCGGGCGGTGGTCCCGGCTGCTGCATGGGAGCCATGCTGGTCTGAGATTGGGAAAGCAAGAGCCGCGCTGCGCTGAGCTCCACCGCAGCAATGCCGCCCAATTTCACGAATTGCCTTCGGTTCACGTTTTGCTCCAGCTTGAACGCCTCAAAATCATCAATCCCGCCTTGGGTCGAGCCGCTGAAAAGAAATCCTCTCACGGTGACATCGGCTGGACAAGGCAATCTCGCCGAAATCGCCGATGACAGAGTGCGCCAAGTCACGTAAGGGAAACTCGCCCCGCCGAGTACCTGTCCTCACGTACCAAATGCCGGAACTATTGACCTATTGGACAGCCCAAAATTTCCGGCGATGATTGCGTTTGCAGACTGTTCGCAGACGGGCGCGGAGTTGTGTGGTTGGAAACGTTCATGAGCAAAATCTACGACCCCACCAAGAACTCGCAAGAAGCGCAATCAAGATTCGTTCCCAGCAGCCAGGATACCTCTACCGAAATGGAAATACGTGATCGTCGCGTGGCTCCCAGGCAGGAATTGGACGTCGAGCTGACTGTGTACGGCCGGTCCGCGTACGGCGCCCCGTTCTATGACCGCGCGAAAGCGATCATAGGAAACGCGCGTGGAGGGCTCATCGTACTCCCCGTGCCACTCACTGAAGGGCAAGACTTGCTGCTCATTAATACCAGCAGCTCGCGCGAGCAAATCTGCACCGTCGTGGGCGTCCACATTCGAGATATCCAGATGAGCGAGGTCTCGGTCAGGTTCTCTTCGCCGAATCCAACCTTCTGGAGCACCCCCACCAAGAGCCGCAAGGGCTGAGCAATCCCTTCATTAAGCGAGCCTAAGTGGGCCTGATCGGGCCGCGCTCGCCGTCTTCTCGCTCTCCCAACCGGTGTATTCTGATTCACTCCCAAGTTCCCGACGATTTGTGTTCCCAAAGATAATCGGACGTGTCACAATCAAACGCGCCCGCCCACCGCCCCACACAGGTCAACAACGTGATGTTTTTCGTTTCGGAACAACTGCAGTTCGGCAAGGTCGCCAAACGCCGAAGGCACCGGTCGCCGCGACTAACCATCGGGCTCGCCTCGATTGCGTTCATACTTTTAACTCCTCTGGCATCTACGGCGCAGTCACTCCCCAAGACTGACGAGGTGACACTTGCCGGCGATCAAGTCAATCTCGAAAGCAGTCTGAAAGGCAACACCGGCATTTTGGTTCTGGGCTTCAGCAAAAAGTCCGGAGATCAGGCGAAGGAATGGACGAAGGCGCTGCTATCGGAGTTTTCCGCCGACCGCTCGGTCGTCATTTTTGAAATGCCCATTCTTGAGAGCATGCCGCGACTCGTCCGAGGCATGGCGGTGCGGTCCATGAAAAACGCGTCATCGCCGACGGAACGTCAGCATTTCCTCCCGGTGTTCCATAACGAGATGCAGTGGAAACAGGTCGCGGAGTTTTCGGAGCCGGACGACGCCTACATTGTCGTGCTTGACCGGCAGGGAAAGATCGTCTGGCATGAGCATGGCCCTATCGACGAGAAACGCAAAACAGAGCTGATAGGAAGAATTCGCGCAGTTCTCAGCGCAGCACGTCCCGGCGAGCCGACTACGGTGCTGTTCAGCCCACGCTGAACTGTAGCCCCCGCATTTCAGTCGACACAGATCCAATCAACCGCGACAAAAATGTTCCACGTGGAACATTTTGTAAATGGTTCGAACTGTGGAAATCTGTTCGAACGCGCACGAGTCTGAGTGCCTTGGCTTGGACGGCGGAACCCTGCAGGCTGAAAGCTGTGCCACAGCTCAAATTCGCTTGCGCCGTTCGAACTTTCCTCGCTTCGAGTGGTCTTTCATCGCATAGAGGGCCCGGTCAGCGGCTTCGAGCAACTGCTGCACCGTAACGCCAGATTGCGGGAACGTGGCGATGCCAACACTGAGACTAAGGCGAGGGATTTCCTCTTCCCGATCCAGGCAGTTTCGAACCCGGTCGGCCACTTGTTGAGCCGCGAATGCGTTTGTTTCCGGCAGCACGAGAGCAAATTCGTCGCCACCGTAGCGGGCAGCCGTATCAATGGAACGGCAATTCAGGCGGAGACTTGCGGCGACGCGACACAGCGCTCGGCTTCCGATGACGTGTCCGTGGCGGTCGTTGATCGTTTTGAGGCCATCGAGGTCCATGAGAAGCACCGAAAAAGCCCGGTTGGTTCGCCCCGATCGCTCGAGCTCAGTGTGCAAAACATCCACCAGGTGGCGGTAGTTTGCCAACCCCGTGAGGCTGTCGCTGATCGCCAGGGTGCGAACCTGGCGGAAGAGCCTGGCATTGTCCAGCAAGGTGGCGCCCAGAAGGACGACATAGCTGATGGCGTCGACCAGCTCGGCGACACCTGCCGAGGCATCCAGCAGGCGCGCGGACTGCGATGCGATCAAGTGGCTCATCACATTTAGACCAGCGACCCAGACAAGCGCTGTGTCAAAGGCAAACCGGTCGCGATCCTTGACGCGATCGAGCACGACCGCGGCTGCAAAGAACATCGCTGCGGGGAGCAGCTCCCAGGGGCGCGGCGTGGAACTTTGGGGATGGATCGGCGGCCCGTGCGGGAGAATCAAGAAGCTGGTCGCGACCAGACAAGATGCGCTGATTACTGTGGCGAGCACCGCGGCGACATTCTTCTTCGGGTCGCGCGGCCACGGGAGTAGCTTGTCTATAAAGGACGCGACCAGGAAGAGCAGTCCGAGCAGCGTCTGCCCCACCATCCAGGAGACCGGCACCCGGAGCTGCTCGGTGTGCTTCAGGAAGTGATCGTAAAATTCAGAAATCGCGCCCAGGTGAATGAGCCCGGTGATACCGAACGTCAGTCCCAGCAGCAGCGACAGGCGGTTGCCAGTACCGTAGTAGCGCACCAAGACGCTGGCAGCGATCGTGACACTGAGTATCGCGGAAATAATTTCGGCGCTGGACCAAGCGAGAGGGTTCAAAACAATGTTGAGTTGCTGCAGGAAGCGGCCCACAAGGACAGCGCCGATGCAAGCCACCAGCGCCAACCCCCATGGGCGCACCATACGCCTCAGAGCTGGATGAATATCCAGAAACCCCATGTTTTCTTAGATGCTCCCCACAGCCATTGTGATTTACTTCGCGTGTTGAGAGCATCATGTCCATTAGGGCAGAATTGGAACAGGCGGTTCTGACCTGTCCTTGACTACTGGGATCCATGTATGCTTGCGGCTTGGGGCTGCCACGAACCCAAACGCGGTCCCGGTTCTCTCTAAAGTTTTTCTCTAAACCGGAAACAGCAACGGTTCAGCGGGAGGTTCGGAGGCGATGCTCTCGAGTTGAGGGTAGTGCTGGCGAAGCGGCTCGGGAACTCTTACTTTTGCTCCGGTGAGCAGGCGGACGAGCTGCAACGCGTTCACGACGGCTTTTCCTTCGAAATGATTGTTGGTGATGACGAACGTCGAGTCGCTTCCTTCAGCCACCCGCCGGATGCGTGCGGCCCAGGGGTCAAGTTCCACTTGGCTGTACAGGTAGTTGTATCGCTCCGAAGGCTGCACCTCGGGGTCGTCGCTGAACCAAGTGTCGTAGCGGCGGCCGTGCAGCCGGACGTATGCAACGCGGGCAGTGGCGCGTTCGCTCGGCTCCATGGAGCGGCCGATCACAGGCTGGTCGATATTGCAGAAACCCACTCCGCGCTCCTGGAGCAGCGTGTAGAACGCCTTGTCGCTCCATGAGGCGTGGCGCACTTCAACTACCAGCGGATATTCCGGAAACCGCATCAGCAGCTTGGTGAGGTATGCAGTGTTTTCTTCGGTTCGGTGGAAGGAGAACGGAAATTGAAGCAGCACGGCGCCCAATTTGCCGGCGTCGCGCAGCACGTCGAATCCAGCGCGGACGGAGCGCTCGTCCTCCGCTCCGGCATCGGTATCGTGTGTGAACCTCTGCCAAAGCTTCGCGGTGAACGCAAACCGGGGATTGGCCGAAACAAGCTCGATCCACTGACGGCAATGCTCCGGCTTCAATGGCTGGTAGAACGACGTATTGATTTCGATCGTGTCAAAGAATTGGGCAAGATAAGAGGCCTCGTGGAAGCCGGCCGGCCGGCGCGCAGGGTACACGATGCCTGCCCAGTCGGCGTAGGACCACCCTGCAGGACCGACGCGGACTGTCGAGGTATGTTCCTTCTCAGATTTCGGCGAGCCAGACATCGGCGTAGCTGGTCATCCTCTCGGCTGGATTAGTCCATTGCATGAGCGCTTCGGCATTGGCGTCTTGACATTGGTTTTTCGGTATTAGCCGCTCTCAATTGGATCGAATCTGTCTTTACTAGAGTGCGGCTTCTGCACCGCGCGTGCAAGCGCGTTGCGAATCGAGATCCGAAATAATTTGACATTTCAAATTAATTTCACGTTTGAAATTAGAACCTGGCATTTGCCCCGGAGTTACCCATTCACATCCGGCCACTCATTGGCTTGCTTTACGGAGCGGTGTTGAGTATTTTGTTTCGGTCATCCAGCGGTCATCTAGCGCCCGGTCGGGGAAAATAGCAGAACCATGAGCCGAATCTTTGACGCGATAAAGCATGCGCAGCTTGCTCGTAAGGCCGAAGTCTCGCCTGCGGCCGCAGGACCTGTTGAGGCTACAGACCGGCGCCGCAGCCGCCGGTGGATCCTTGACGTTTCGGTATTCATATACGGGCATGGTCCGGAGAAAGAACCCTTCCATGAGGAAGCGCGCACTCTGAACGTAAACGCGAATGGCGCCCTCTTGTTGCTCAGGGGTCCGGTGCGTGCGGGACAACGACTGCTGCTTACCAACCAGCTGACGCAGAAGGAGCAGGACTGCCGCGTGATCTTTCTTGGTACCGAGCACGTTCAGCACATTGAGGCGGGAATCGCGTTTCCGGAAGCCAATCCCGACTTTTGGCAGCCGACGTCGACAATTGAAGAAGGGCCAGCGCCCGCCGCCTGACAATCTGCGGTCTACACACTCGAAAATCTCAGATTTGATTTGAAATTGGAAATTAAAACATCTTAGGCTCGTGCAAGTTGAACCCCTGGGATTGCTGTGGCATTTCAAGTTTCAAACAGCGAATCGGGAATCCTTCAAAATCGAATGCTGCCGAGCACCCTGACAGTCAGGAAAGTTTCCCAGTGTACAGCGCCATGCCGACCGCGGCGTTCATCTGCATGCGCTCGAGGGCTTGAATTTCTCTGCGGCTGCGAATTCCGCCAGCAGCGGTTATGGAGCGGCGAGTTACGCGGCGGAGGGCTCTGAACCAGGCAAGATTCGTGCCACGCATGGTGCCTTCCGCATCCACGTAGGTGCACAGAAATTCGGACGAGTATTTCTCAAGCTCGGGAATAACTTGTTCTGGACGCAAACGCAATTTCTCCTGCCAGCCGCGCACCAGAATGTTTCCGCGCTCGGTGTCGAGCGCAATCATGACGCGTCGTCGCCCTATTTTTGCGGCGAGCCGCTGCAGGAATGGCGTGTTCACACGGCCACCCTTGAAGGCGCCGCTGCCAACGATGATTTTCTCGGCGCCCCAGCCGGCGATTCGCGCGGCCTGGGCCACCGTGCGAATTCCGCCGCCGACGCGGACACGTAACTTGCGCTTTTCGGCGGCGGCGCACAATTGGTGCACCAGTTTCGCGTTACTTCCCTTGCGCATTGCGGCGTCCAGGTCAATCACGTGAATGAGCGGATGGCCGCCAAAACGGTCGAGCAGGCCGAGGACGTCGTCCACCGCGAGCTTGCGCTCGCGCCCGTGCACGAGTTGGACGGCGCGGCCGTCTTGAAGGTCGATGCAAGGAATTAGCATGCCGGCGCGCTAACCCGTCTGGCGAACCGATACGCCATGGTCGCCGAGGTACCGCTTCAGTGCGCCGAGTCCCTGAATGCTGTCATGGAAAATCGAAGCCGCGAGCGCGGCGTCGGCGCAGCCTTCGCAGAACACTTCGAGAAATGTTTCGGGCGTATCCGCGCCGCCGGAGGCGATCACCGGCACCGATACGGCGCGCGAGATTGCGGCGGTTAGTGCACAGTCAAACCCGGAACGGGTGCCGTCCTTGTCCATCGAGGTGATCAGGATCTCTCCTGCGCCACGCTCAACGCCCTGGTGCGCCCACGCCACCGCGTCGATGCCGGTGGCTACCGAGCCGCCGCGCACGAACGCTTCCCAGCGATCGCCGACGCGCTTTGCGTCAATTGCGAGCACGACTGCCTGCGAGCCGAACTCGGCGGCCAGCACCGTGAGCAGCGCTGGATCTCGAATGGCGGCAGTGTTCACAGTGAGTTTGTCGGCGCCGGCGCGCAGAATGGCGCGGCCTTCATCGACTGTGGCGACGCCTCCCCCGGCCGTCAGGGGAATAGCAAGTTCCGCAGCCACGCGGCGGATCGTCTCAAGGAACGTGGGCCGGTGGTCGCGCGACGCCGCGATGTCCAGAACCACGAGCTCATCGGCGCCCTCGATGTTGTAACGCGCTGCGAGCGCCGCTGGATCTCCGGCATCGCGCAAGTTAACAAAATTCACACCTTTGACGACGCGCGCGCCGTCTGTATCGAGGCATGGAATGATGCGGCGCGCGAGGCTCACCGGTTTTCGTCCGCTTCCCGACCAGCAGCCTGCGGCCCAGGAAGGGGCAGGCTTGCTTGCTGCAGAAAATTCGTAAGGATGCGCGCGCCAACCGGCCCTGATTTTTCAGGATGAAATTGCGTTGCGAACACGTTTCCGTGCTCGAGAATCGCCACGAACGGAGCGCAATGATCGCAGTAAGCAACGCCCGCATCGCCTGCATCGAGCGCTGCATAAGAGTGCGCGAAATAAAAATATGAGTCGGGAGGCACACCTTCGAGCAGCTTGCTCGGCCGGACGCGGCGCAGTTGGTTCCATCCCATGTGCGGCAGCCGATCTGCAGGCGGCAGTGCTGAGACCTTTTGGGAAAAGATCGACAGTCCTGCGTCGCCCGGAGCTTCGTCGCTGGAGGTGAACATCGCCTGCAAGCCGAGGCAAATGCCGAGGAGAGGAGTTCCGCTCGACACGACTCGCTGGAGCGGCTCTACGAGCGAACGCTCGCCCAGTGAACGCATGAGGGCTCCGAAATGGCCCACGCCTGGGAGTATCAGCGCATCGCAACCCTTCAAGGCGTCGGGCGACGACGCGCGGAGCGACTCGACTCCAAGACGCGCGAGCGCCCGCTCGACTGACGGTAGATTTCCAGCTCCGTATTCGATGAGCCCGACGTTCATAAAAGCCCTTTCGTGCTCGGTAGCACGCGCTTCAATTGAGGATCGCGCGTAGCCGCGAATCGCAACGCCCTGGCAAACGCCTTGAAAATCGCCTCCACCTGATGATGCGAGGAACGCCCGTAGAGAAGTCGCAGATGGACATTCGCGCCTGCCGCTTGGGCGAAGCCGCCGAAGAAATCCTCAAGCAACTCGGTTTGAAGGCCGCCCACATGCTTAGCGGAAAATTTCCATTTGCAGACGAGGTGCGGCCGGCCGCTGAAGTCGATCGCGGCCGCTGCAAGGGTTTCATCCATCGGCATCAGAAAATATCCGGCGCGTAAAATGCCGCGTTTCGAGCCTAGGGCTTTGCGCACAGCCTCGCCCAAAACGATGCCTGTGTCTTCGACTGTGTGGTGCTGATCAACCTCCAAGTCGCCGCGAGCCTTGAGCTCCAGATCCATCGCTCCGTGCCGCGCGACAAGCGACAGCATGTGATCGAGGAATGGGATCCCAGTCGAGACGTTCGCGCGGCCCTGCCCGTCGAGGTTCAGCACGGCGCGAATATCCGTCTCGGTCGTGGTGCGGCGCAGTTTGGCCTTCCTCATACCCACAGTTTCTCCAACTCCTGGACGTTGTGCAGGATTTTCAAGGCGCCCAACTCTCTCAGGCGCGCCGCACGCGCACGATGCGCCTCGGTGCCGAACGGCAAAACCCCAAGGAAGGGTACCCGAGCGCGCTTGGCCGAAAGCGCGTCGTCGATGTTGTCTCCGAGGTAGAGAGCCTCGCGACGAGCGGTGCCGTCGAGAAGCAGCCGCAAACCCTCCGGGTCCGGCTTGCCCTTCTTCACATCGTCCATCGTAATCGTCCGGCGAAAAATCGCATTCGCGTTCGTACCGTCGAGCGTGTGGCGCAACTCCTGCCGCGTGCGGCCGGTAAACAGCGCGAGTTCAGCGCGCCGCGACCATCGCACGAGCCGGTCCTGGGTGACGAGCCATTTCTCCCGCGAAACATTTCCGGGGCGGGCCTTCGTTCCCCAATAGAATTTCTGGAATTGCGCCTTCACCTCTTCGTATGGGATGTTGCGGCCAAGCGACGCAATCCAATCGGTCGAGAGCCGCCAGTCGTCGTTGTAGCCGGAACGGTTTTTCCACTGATGAATTTGAGCGTAGGTGATACGCTTGCCCGTAAAAAAGCGCACGGTGTCGAGAATCGACTTGTGAAATGATCCGCGGACGTCGACAAGGACGCCGTCGACGTCAAAAATGATGAGTTTGGGCGCGAGCTTCACAAAATTCCTTCCATGGCTCGGAGTAACTTGCGCGTGTCGGCCCGAGTGCCGGCGCTGATGCGCACGAATCCCTCTCGCGGAAAATCGTGTCGCTCGCGGATTAGAATTCCCTTCTTTTCCAGGGCAACAACCAACCGGTGGGCTCTCCGCCCGAAATCGGCCAGGACAAAATTGGCGCTGCTCGGATAGATTCGCGCGCCGCGGCGAACCAAGCCTTCTTCCAGGATCGTGCGGCTGCGCAGGACTTCTTGCGCATAGCTCCGTAGGAAGCGCGTATCGCGAATTGCAGCTTCCGCCGCCACAAGAGCCGCGGTATTTACCGGGTATGGCGTGCAGGCCCGGCGCATCACCGCGATCATCTCTGCCCGACCGAAAAGGCAACCCACGCGCAAGGCGGCAAGGCCAGCCGACTTTGAGAACGTGCGCGCCACGAGCAGGTTTGGATACCGGCGAATCCACGGGAGAACCGTCAATCCCGAAAAATCGAAATAGGCTTCGTCAACTAGCACCAACGTCCGAGAGACGGCGCGCAGGATTCGGCGGAGCGCATTTTGCCCGACCAAAGTGCCGGTGGGATTGTTGGGATTCGCGATGTAGAGTACGCGCGGGTGATGCTTCGCCGCCGGCCGCCGCAATTCGCGAATCACCACGTCCACGGGGAAACGCATTTCTTCGTCATATCGCAGCGCGATCACGCGCGCGCCCGCGAGTTCGGCAAAGAAGCGATACATGTCAAACGTGGGCTCGACGACTAGGACGGAATCGCCTTTTTCAATGAATGTGTCGGCCATCAGGTGCAACGCATCGTCAATGCCGTTGGTTAGGTGCATCTCGGCCGGCCGCACGTGAAAATAGCGGGCTAAGCGCTTGGTTGTGATCTGATACTCGGGATAGAGCGCCATCTCCTCCTCAGTCATGCGCGAGAGGGCGCGCAGGACCTTCGGTGAGCAGCCCACTAAATTCTCGTTGAAGTCGAGGCGCAATTTCTTCGCTCTGCCCTCCTCCGGCGCACGGTAAGGCGCGAGGCGCAGAACCGCCTTCCGCACCGGAATGACCGGCAATTTCGCTGCCGCGCTCATCTGCGCACCTCGACGGCGCGGGCGTGCGCTTCCAGGCTTTCGGCGCGGGCCATCGCCACTACTACCGGAGCGAGGCGCCTGAGACCGGATCGCGAGATTTCCTGCGTGCTTGAACACTTCACAAAATCCAGAACGCTGAGGCCGCCCCGCGCGCGCGCCCAGCCCGAGGTGGGCAGAACGTGGTTCGTGCCGCTGGCATAGTCTCCGATTGGCTGGGCGCTCCACGGCCCCAGAAACACGCTGCCTGCTTCGGGCAATTTCTTAACCAAAGCTGTGTTCGCGTTTGGAAGGCTCAAATGCTCGGGTGCAACGCGGTTTGCGAATTCGATTGCAGCATTGAGCGAAGGCGCGATGAGAATCGCGCTCGACTCCTGGAGCGATTTCCATGCTAGATTGGTATCAGGAAGATCGCGCAACTGTTTCTCAACCTCAGCTGCAACCGCTTTCGCAAATCGTGCCGATGGTGTGACGAGCAGTGCGATGGCATCCGGATCGTGTTCGGCCTGCGCGAGAAAATCCGCGGCGATGAACCGCGGCTCTCCGTCCGTGGCCAGAATTAAAACTTCGGTTGGGCCTGCCGGCATGTCGATGGCGCAATCGTTGGAAACGAGGCGCTTCGCAGCAGTGACGTAGCGGTTGCCGGGGCCGCAAATCTTGTCCACGCGCGGGATCGACTGAGTTCCGTAAGCAAACGCGCCGATCGCCTGAGCGCCGCCGATGCGCGCAATTTCCTTCACACCCAAAATATCCGCGGCCACAAGAAGCGCGGGACTCGGTCTCGGGCACGCGACGATGATGCGCTTTACGCCCGCTACCTGGGCTGGAATTGCCGTCATCAAGAGCGTCGAAAAAAGTGAGAATCGACCACCGGGGATATAGCAGCCGACGGTCCCAAGCGGCGCGACGCGTTGGCCGACGCGGACTCCTCGCTCGACCGTGATCGTCCACGAGCGAGGTCGCTGCTGCTCGGCGACACGCCGAATGTTGCGCGCCGCATGCTCAATTGCGCGGACCAATTCTCGCGGCAGTCCGCGCCGGGCCGAGCCAATCTCAGCCTGAGTGATCCACACCGACTTGCGCGTCAGGCGCAGCTTGTCAAGACGCATGGTCCAGCGAAAAAGGGCGGCGTCGCCATTTCGGCGAACGTCAGCGACAATGCGGGCCGCAACACGCTCCGCGACGGCGTCGTGCGAGCGGCGCCGCGCCAGGAAGATCGCGGCGACCTCTCGCGTCAGTTTGAGCATGCGTACGATTGCCATCTTCCCTCAGAGCACGATTTTATTCAGCGGATACTCGACAATTCCCTGCGCGCCGGCCGCTTTCAGGCGCGGGATAATCATGCGCACGACGTCTTCGTCAATGATCGTGTTAACCGCGATCCAGTCCGGGTCGCTCAACGTGGAGACCGTCGGATTCTTCAGTGCGGGAAGCACGGCGAGGACCGCACTGAGGTGCTCCTTGCGCACGTTCAGCATGATCCCGACTTTTGTGTAGGCAGCGATCGCGCCCGAGAGCAGCAGGAAAATGTTGGAAATCTTTTCGCATTTCCAGTGGTCCCTTGAAACGTCCTGATTCGCAATGAACACGGTGCGGGATTCCAGAATCGTATCCACAATGCGGAGATGATTCGCCCGGAGCGACGATCCCGTTTCCGTGACTTCCACAATGGCGTCGGCAAGCTGCGGCACTTTTACCTCGGTCGCGCCCCAGGAAAACTCGACGCGCGCGTCCACCTGATTGCGTGCGAGATATTGCTTCGTGAGATTCACGACTTCGGTGGCAATCACTTTTCCCTGAAGATCCTTTACGGACTGAACCGGCCCGTCCTCCGGCACGGCAAGCACCCAACGCACGGAGGAAAGGCTCTGCTTCGAGTACATCAGTTCGCCGATTTCCTCGACCTTGGAGCCTGTCTCGAACACCCAGTCGCGCCCCGTAATTCCCGCGTCGAGCGCCCCCGTTTCCACATACCGCGCCATCTCCTGGGCGCGAACGAGCATGCAGTTGATTTCGGGATCGTCGATTCCAGGGAAATAACTGCGAGGATTGATTGAGATACGCCAGCCGGCCTTAGCAAAGAGTTGAATCGTCGCGTCCTGCAGGCTGCCCTTGGGAATTCCGAGGCGAAGTAGGCTCATCCGCGTCCGTCCTTTCCGTAAACAGCGCCGGGGTCGAACGTTCGCTCAGCGATGATGGTAGCGTCGCCAGCCAGGGAGAGCTGCCGAAAGAAACAGGAGCGGTAGCCTTCGTGGCAGACGCCAGGACCGACAGCGTCCACGCGGATCAGGAGCGCGTCCATGTCGCAATCGACGCGAATCTCACGCACACGCAGGACGTGGCCGCTTTGCTCGCCCTTGCGCCAGAGCTTGTTCCGGGAGCGGCTAAAGAAAGTGACTTCGCCGTTCGATTGCGTAGCGGCGTACGCCTCTCCATTCATAAAACCCAGCATGAGTACGTCGCCCGTGCTTGCGTCCTGAATCACTGCCGGAACCAGTCCGTCGAGCTTCTTGAAATCCAGTTCCATTGCTCCTCCCGAACCGTGGAGCCATTCACTCGAAAAAACGCGGCCAGTGCAAATAAAAAACCCGCTGGCGCTTACCGCACCAGCGGGTCGATGAGTGCGAAATTCGATGCGCTACTCAAGCCTCCGCAGGCACGGTCGGGTACCGTGACGGTGATGATGACCGTGGTGTCGCGCGGAGCACTTCATAACGGGAGAGACTATACAAGAGCACTCGGTCCTCGTCAATAGAGCCCAACTTGGCGCGAATTCCCGGGTAAATTCCGACGTGATACCCTGCGCGGGACGACGTAGCGAAATAAAGCGTTCCAAACGTGATTCGCGTACCGACCGTGGAAATAGGAGACATACGATGCACTCGAAACTCTTGATCGACATGTTTGTGTTGGCGGTGCCGGTAGCCGAAAAGATCCTGCGCCCCATCGTTGTCTACTTCTTCCTGGTGATTGGCTTGCGCCTCGCAGGAAAGCGCGAGCTGGCCCAGCTCAATCCGTTTGACCTGGTCGTGCTTCTCACGCTCTCCAACACCGTGCAAAACGCGATCATCGGAGACGATAACAGCGTAACGGGCGGGATCATCGGTGCGGCGACGCTGCTCTTCGTCAACTACGTCGTCGTGCGCTTTCTTATGCGGCACGACAAGCTCGACCGCCTCGTCGAGGGCGAGCCTGCCGTGCTGATCGATCGCGGCGTGGTCATCGACGACAGCCTCACGAAGGAAGTGCTCTCGCGGCAAACGCTCGAAGCCGCCGCGCACAAGCAGGGCTTTGACAACCTCGGAGAAGTCGAACGGGCCGTGCTCGAACCGAGTGGAACAATTTCCTTTATAGGCAAGAAGCCCGCTCCGGAAGAAACACGGCACCGGGAGTTGCTGGGTAGGCTCGATCAATTGACAAAAGAAGTTGCGACTCTGCGCCTGCGAATCGCTACGCCGGAAGCGTGAACTCGCTTTGCGCCTGGTTCAGTGCATGAGATGCCCCGTGACTGCAAGTCCTAGGCCCGCGACCCCCGATAGCATCCCCAACAGCCAATACAGCCGGTTCTTCGTAAGCAGCGCGAGCGAAGAAATCACCAGCGCAACCTCCAAAAACACTTCTCCCAGATCGAACCGGTCCGCTTTGCGCTGGGCGCGCGCTGATTCACTCTCAAACTCCTTGGCCTGTTCCTCTATTTCCGACTGCTCTTTCGTGTAGCGTTCGGCTTCTTTTTGATACTGCTCGCGCACCTTGACCGCCTGTTCCTGGTCTTTGAATTCAATCAGCGCGAGCATGTCCAAGCCCATCTCGTAGTTGTGCCGGCGAATGTTTTTCGCCTGGTAGTACGCCCACTGATCCGTGGCCCGATTCTGCATCAACAGCTCTTCTGTGTGTGAGCGGTGCCCCAGCAGCGACACGACCGCCACGCACACGGCGAGAATCGCCATCGTTACGGAAATGGGCGCCAGCGACGGGTGCTCCCGTCCGTGTTCTGCATTCTCTTGCAGTTCGCTGAGTTCATCTGACATGAACCTTCGCTCCTTTAAAAACCGTGATTCGTGATTTGTGACTCGCAACTCGTGAACATCAGGTGCGCCTCACTGGCAACGAATCACAGGTTACAAGTCGCGAGTTACGAATCACGGCTTTCATCCCTGTTCATCTGTGTTCATCTGTGGTTCCATTATTCAGCGAGGCTTTCGCGGAAAGCGGAGAGCGTGCGATCGATGTCCGCGTCCGTGTGCGCCGATGAAACAAACAGCGCCTCAAATTGGGAAGGCGCCAGGAAAATGCCGCGATCGAGCAGGCCGCGGAAGAATGCAGCAAAGCGCCGCGTGTCGCATCTCTTCGCGGAGGCATAGTCGGTCACAGGCTCGCGCGAAAAGAAGAGCGTGAGAAGCGACCCAACGCGGACCGCCGTGGCGGGCGCGCCGGTCGCCCGAAGCGCGGCCACGATGCCATCTCCCAAACGCTTCGAACGGGTTTCGAGCTGGTCGTAAAGGCCCGGCGCTGCCAGCAAATCGAGCGATGCGATGCCTGCACTCATGGCCAGCGGATTTCCGGACAGCGTGCCCGCCTGGTAGACGGGTCCCAGCGGCGCAACGCGATCCATCAAATCACGACGTCCTGCGTACGCCGCAACCGGAAGCCCTCCACCAATGATTTTTCCGAGCGTGGTGAGGTCCGGGGTGATGCCGTAGAGGGTCTGTGCGCCGCCGTAGCAAAGGCGGAAGCCAGTGATCACTTCATCGAAGATCAGCAGCGCTCCATTTTTCGATGTGAGATCTCGGAGCGCCTGCAGGAACCCCGGCGCGGGGGGCACCACGCCCATGTTCGCCGCGACCGGCTCGACGATCACGGCGGCGATTTTGTCCCGGCGCGGGCCAAATAGCTTTTCGACAGCTCCTGCGTCATTGTACGGGGCATTCAGCGTCAGCTCGGCAAGCGCTTGCGGCACTCCTGGACAAGCCGCGATGCCGAGTGTCGCGAGTCCCGAGCCTGCTTCCGAGAGAAAACTGTCCGAGTGGCCATGATAGCAGCCTTCAAATTTGATGATCAGGTCGCGCCCGGTCGCCGCGCGCGCCAAACGCGCCGCGCTCATCGTTGCTTCCGTGCCCGAGCTTACAAAACGCATTTTTTCGCACGACGGAATCGCCTTGCGAATCCGCGACGCCAGCTCGACCTCGAGCTCGGTCGGCATACCGTAACTCGTGCCGCGACGCGCCTGATCGGCGACAGCCGCGACGACCTTCGGATGCGCGTGGCCCAGGATCAGCGCGCCCCACGAGCAGACATAATCGATGTACTCGTTTCCGTCCGCGTCCCAGAGGTACGCACCCGACGCGCGATCGACGACGATGGGGTCGCCGCCCACAGCGCGGAACGCCCGCACCGGGCTGTTCACACCGCCCACGAGCACATCCTTCGCCCGGCGGAAGATTTCCTGAGAACGTGGCTTTTCCAATTTGACGGTTTTGGGTGAGCTCATCGCGGTCTGTGCGTGAACGGGATCCAATCAGCAGTGCTTCAGCCAGCGCGCCGCGTCCTTGGCATGATACGTCAGCACAATGCTTGCACCGGCGCGGTGAATTGCGGTCAAAATTTCCATGGCGATTCGCTTTTCGTCGATCCAGCCATTTGCTGCTGCGGCCTTCACCATTGCGAACTCACCGCTGACGTTGTACGCGCCCACAGGCACGCTAAACGTTTTGCGCACCCTGTGAATGATATCGAGGTAGGCAAGAGCAGGCTTGACCATGACCATGTCGGCGCCCTCAGCGAGGTCAAGTTCGACTTCGCGCAGCGCCTCGCGCGCGTTGGCCGGATCCATTTGGTAGCCGCGCCGGTCGCCAAACTGCGGCGCGGATTCCGCCGCCTCGCGAAACGGGCCGTAGAACCCGGAGCAGTATTTGGCGGCGTAACTCATGATCGTGACATCCTGAAAGCCTGCGCCATCGAGGGCCTTGCGAATCGCGCCTACGCGGCCGTCCATCATGTCCGAGGGCGCGACAATATCGGCGCCGGCGCGAGCATGAGAAAGCGCTTCCGCCGCGAGCAACTCGAGTGTCGGATCATTCTGCACTTCGCCGTTTTCGACGATGCCGCAGTGCCCGTGGTCGGTGTACTCGCAGAGGCATACGTCGGTCATTACCAGTAAGTTCAATCTTGCGCGCCGGACGGCTTCGACGGCTCGCTGCACGACGCCATCCGCCGCGTAGGCTTCCGTGCCACGCGCGTCTTTCTTTTCCGGGATGCCGAACAAAATAATTCCGGGAATGCCAAGCTGCTCCACTTCGCGGCATTCTTCCAGAAACGTGTCGACCGACTGCTGCGAGACACCCGGCATCGAGGCAATCGGATTCCGCACGCCTTTGCCCGGGCAAACGAACATCGGATAAATAAATCCATCCGTCGACAGGTGTGTCTCGCGTGCGAGGGAGCGAATCGCTTCCGTGCGCCTCAGGCGGCGCGGTCTCGTGACTGGAAAGCTCATAAATTCCCTGCTTGGGAGCGTGCGCGCTCCGAAAAATAGCCGGCAATCGCCGATGCCATCGATTCCGCCGTCGCTTGCGACGCTTCGATTGCCACGCGCAACCCGGCGTGCCGCAGCGCCGCGGCCGTCACCGGTCCAATGGCTGCAAACGCCGCTTTCGTTGCCAGGCGCGCGAGAGTGTCGCCTCCCAACTCGTTGCGCAGATTTTCAACCGCCGACGGGCTGAAGAACGAGACAACATCGACGTCGGCCCTGCGAATCGCTGCGGCCAGCGCGGGATCGACGGCCCCCCCGCCACCCGTATGATACGCCACAACCTCCGTAACCTTGGCTCCGGCGGCTCTGAGCGCGTCGGGCAGATCAGGCCGCGCGCGCTCGCTGCGTGGCAGAAGGATCTTCTTCCCCGCAAGCTCTGCCGCGAGCTCCTGGGCGAGCGCCGTCCCGACAAATTCCTTCGCCACGTAATCCACCGCAAACCCCTGGGCTGCCGCCACGCTTGCCGTCACCGGCCCGACCGCCGCGCAACAACCCAATCCCTCGTAGCTCTTCTCGACTCCAAGCTTACGGCATCGGCTGGCAAAAAAACGTGCTGCGTTCGCGCTCGTAAACAATATCCAATCAAATTCGTCGAGGGAGCGAATCGCCGCGTCCAGCGTAGTTGTGTCGGTGGGCTCAGAGAAGCTGACCATAGGAAACAGCAACACCGTCGCGCCCATTTCCTCGAGGCGTTTTTTCAAGTCTCGCGCCTGCTCGATAGCGCGCGTGACGACGATTCGTAGTCCGGCAAGAGGCTGGCTTATTGTCATGCGCGCGTCCCACGGCTCTCGCGGTCGAGCAGAGCCGTCGCGCCACTGGCAATCAATTTCTGGGCGACGCGCTTGCCGATCGCCTCCGCCTCTTCCGGTCCTCCCGCATCTTTTTCCCATACACGTTGAGAACCATCCGCCGAGAGTACCGCGACGTCAAGGGCGAGCCTTCCGTTCTCCATACGTGCCCAAGCGCCAATCGGCACCTGACAACCGCCCCCCAGAGCGGCAAGCGCGGCCCGCTCGGCGGTCACCGCAGTGCGCGTCTCCGCATCTTCGAGCGTCGCCAGCACGCGCAACGTCGCAGAGTCTACCGCACGAGCTTCAATTCCGATCGCACCCTGCCCTGCTGCAGGGAGGCTCACGTCGTGCGGCAGCACCTGGCTGATTTGTCCGCTGAGGCCCAAGCGATCCAGCCCAGCCTTCGCAAGCACAATCGCGTCGTAGTCCCCTCGCCTCAGCTTTGCGATTCGCGTGTCCACGTTCCCGCGAAGCTCGCGCATCTGCAAATCGCGCCTCGCATGAAGCAATTGCGATTGCCGGCGCAAGCTGCTTGTGCCGACCCGCGCCTCGCGCGGCAGTGTCTCAAGAGTAGCCCCGTTCGACGACAGCAGCGCATCGCGAACGTCTTCCCGCTTGCCCATCGCCGCGATTGTCAGACCCGCCGGCATCTCGGTGGGCACATCTTTCATGCTGTGCACGGCGAGATCGATACTCTCTTCGAGCAAGGCATCTTCAAGCTCCTTGATGAAGACCCCCTTGGCTCCGATCTGGCTGAAACTGGCTTGTTGAAATTTATCGCCGGTCGTCTTGATGATCACGATTTCCGACTCGACGCCTGCCTTCTCTCGCAAGGCCGCCGAAATGCTTTTCGCTTGCCACAGGGCCAGCGCGCTCCCCCGGGTGCCGATTCGCAACGCCTTCAAGGCTTCTCCCGATCAAGGCGGAACAAATCTCGAAGCGCTTCAAAGTTCTGGAGTTTGCGCCGCAACTCCGGAATGCCGCGCATGCGTTCCGCAGGATGAATCACCACACGGTCGAGCAGCTCTTGCAGTATCCGGGAGATCTCGGCGCGATCTTGCTCCGAAAGGTGCGCCATCGCCGCGAGACGCTCGCGGAGGAAATCCTCTCGCTCAGCCGCCAGCCTGGCTCGTAAGTCTTCAAGCACCGTACCGGCCGCGACGCCGGCTTGCCAGTGCAGGAATTTCTGGACTTGCTCATCGATGATGGTCTCGGCGCGGGGAATTTCGGCGACGCGAGCCTTCTTGTTTTGCTCGACGATTTGCGTCAGGTCGTCGATGTTGTAGAGATACACGTTGTAGAGCTCGCCGACGTCCGAGCCAACATTGCGGGGGACTCCAAGGTCGATGAAGAGCAGCGCCCGGTTACCGCGTGCGGTCATCGCCCGCTCGATGATGGCTCGCGTCAAGACCGGCTCGCTCGCCGAAACCGAAGTGACGATCAAATCCGGCCAATCGAGCGCCGCATTCAGATTTTCCCAAGGAATCGCTTCGCCGCCGAATCGGGCCGCGAGAGCGACAGCGTGCTCAGCCGTCCGGTTCAAAACACGCAACTTCTTGATCCCGCGGTCGCAGAGGTGCCGCACCACCTGTTCGCTGGTATCGCCCGCGCCGACGATGAGCGCGCGATGCTGATTCAGCTTGCCAAAAATGCGTTCGGCAAGCTTCACCCCGGCAAACGCAACTGAAACCGGCCGGGTGCCCAACTCCGTTTCGTTGCGAACGCGCTTGCCGACTTCGAGGGCTGCCTGGAACATGCGGTTCAGGACAGGCCCCGTCTCGCCGCGGTCCAGCGCGATCTGGTAGGCGTCCCGCACCTGACCCAAAATTTCTGCTTCGCCGAGCAGCATCGAATCGAGCCCCGCAGCCACCCGGAACAGATGACGCACCGCGTGACTGTCGCGATGGCGATAAAGCGAGCCATTCAATTCGTTCGGGGAGAGCTGGTGAAAGGACGCCACGAATAGCTCGACGGCTCCGGAGCTGTCAGCCAGGTCTTCGCGCGGGACGCCGTAGAGTTCGCTGCGGTTACAGGTCGACAGCACAAGCGATTCCTCGAGTATGCCGCGCGAGCGCAACTGTTCGGCAGCTACACGGGCTTGCTCGGGGCTGAAAGCGACGCGCTCGCGCAGCTCGACCGAAGCTGTGCGATGGTTCAAGCCGATGAGAACAATTTCCATTTCCAAATGCTCGATCCCGCCCTTGCTCGCAGTCGCTCAGAAGTATCGGTGAAAATGGGATAGGTACCGGTTCACAATACTGTAACTGAAAATCACGAACATGAAATTAAGAATACACAGCGCCGAGGCGCGCGCCCCACGCCAGGCCGCCGTCCGCGACAGCAGCGTGTACCCCAGATAAACGAGCAGGATCAGGACGGTGATAATCACCTTTGGATCGCCGTTCCAGTACTGCCCCTGCAGGCGGTGCGCCCAGATGAGTCCTGCTGTCATGCCCACAGCCAGAGACACGCAGCCGATCAACACGCTACTGCGCGTCATTCGTTCGAGTACTTCGAGCGCCGGGAAGCGCCATCCGACTTCGCCTAGCTTATGCCCGCGCAATCGCCGGTCTTGCACAAGAAATATGATGCTCAGCACAAAGGAAATCGCAAACGCCGAGTACGCCAGGATGTTCAGCGTGACGTGAAACGCAAAAAGTGGTCCCTGCGCTGGAGGTGGGTTCACCGGACGCGCCGCAGGCGGTAAGTGCGCAATGAGGAATACCGCCAGCACAATCGGCAAGACAAACGGCCCAACTGATCGCTGCCGGTGTATCGCCTCCAGCCCCAGGTACGTAGCCGCGAGTAGCCAGGCAAAAAGCGAAAGCGAGCCGAAAAGATCATCGTACGGCACGGCATGAATCAGGTGCGATCGCGCCAGCAATGCAAGGTAATGAAGGACCAGCCCTCCGACGAGGCAAACGGTTGCCCCGATACCCGCCAGGCGCCCGGGCTCGCGCAAATTCCAGATGTACAGCGCGAGGCTTAGCGCATAAAAGAGCAGCGTCGCGACTACGTAGAGACTTGTCATGGTGTACAGGCACCGGCATCTGCGCAGAGAGAGTGCCGTCCCTTCTTCTCTTCGCAAGTATCCGTTGCTTCAGGATTATAGCCAATTCCCGAACACGAAAGCACGCCGCTATCCAGGACACGCAACATGAATGCAACGGTGACTTTTGTTACTATAGAGCGGTACTCTGAACCCTGATGAGCCAGTTGTCCGAGCCCGTGAACCGGAAATCGCTGTTCCTGCGCGCCTGCCGCTGTGAACCTGTAGAGCGCGTCCCGGTATGGATCATGCGCCAGGCGGGGCGGTATCTGCCGGAGTATCGCGCAATTCGCGAGAAGCACAATTTCCTACAGGTCTGCACGACCCCAGAGCTGGCCATCGAGGTATCGCTTCAGCCGCACCGGATCCTAGGCGTGGACGCAGTCATCGTCTTTTCGGATATCTTGATCACCGCAGGAGCAATGGGCGTGCCATTCGAACTGACGGACAAAGGCCCGGTGATCGAGTACCCCCTTCGAACCGCCGCTCAGATCTGCGAGCTTTCGAACTTCGATCCGGAACGCGAAACACGCTTCCTGATGGAAGCAATTCGCGGCCTGGTTCGCGAATTGGGGCCTACGGTGCCGGTTTTAGGTTTTGCGGCGGCGCCCTGGACACTTGCCTGCTACATGGTCGAAGGTCATGGGAAAGACGGCTTCCCTGCCGCCAAAACGATGCTCTATTCCGATCCTGACCTTTTCCGGAACCTGCTGGAACGCATCGCGCACGCCACGGCTCGGTATCTGCGAGCGCAAATCGCGGCGGGCGCAACGGCAGTGCAGCTGTTCGACACCTGGGTAGGTGAACTCACCCGTGAGCAATATAGGGAGTTTGCCCTACCCGCAACGCAACTGCTCATCGAGGAAATCGGTGCGGGGGAAACGCCGGTCATACTGTACACAAAGGCGTCCAGCCACTTGCTGGAGGCAGCAGCAGAATCCGGGGCGAGCGTGCTGAGCGTCGATTGGCGCGAGGACTTGGCTCCACTGAGGGACAAGCTTGGCAACCGTATCGCGCTGCAAGGCAATGTCGACCCATGCGTGCTGCTTGGACCAGCTGAGGGTGCCAGAAGCGCAGCCCGTGAAGCCGTCGAGAGCACCGGCGGCGTCGGGCACATTTTGAACCTCGGGCATGGAATTCTGCAGCAGACGCCGGTGGAAAACGCGCGTGCCTTTGTCCAGGCGGGCCAGAACGTTGCAGTCGCGGCTGGCGCGCGGCTCGAGGGAGCACTTTAGCAGCACAAGCACTCGCCGCTGCGGTACCGCAGTTTTCTGGCACTTAAGATATGAGCGATTCGAGCCTCCATATTCAGCTGAACCGGGAACGCTTCGAGATTTCCGAGGCATTCCTCGAGAAATACAATCGGCCAGGGCCGCGCTACACCAGCTATCCCACGGCGCCGGTTTGGCAGGACGATTTCGGCCCAGACGACCTGGAGCGCTACAGTAAAACGGCCGACGCTGCCGGCACGCCCGTTTCTCTGTACATGCATCTTCCCTTCTGCGAAAGCCTGTGTTTGTTTTGTGCCTGCAATGTGGTCATTACGAAGGATCACGGTGTAGCGCCGCCTTACATCCAAATTCTCGAGCGCGAAATTGAGCACGTCAGCCGCTTCGTGTCCCGCGAGCGACCGGTCGTCCAATTTCACTGGGGCGGCGGCACGCCCACTTATCTGACGCCGGAACAAATGGAGGGCCTCTTCCGATTCACGGCGGAACGGTTTTCATTTGCTCCCGACGCGGAAATAGGCATCGAGATCGACCCGCGCGTGACCTCCCTCGCTCACCTCGAAACCCTGCGGCGGCTCGGTTTCAACCGCTTGAGCATGGGCATCCAGGATTTCCATCCCGAGGTGCAGGAGGCGATTCATCGCATCCAGCCGCTCGAAATGACGCGCGACTTGATCGAGGCGGCGCACCGGCTTGGCTTCGACAGCATCAACGTGGACCTGATCTACGGGTTGCCGTTGCAAACCGCCGAGCGCTTTGGGCACACGGTCGAGCAGGTGGTAGCGCTGTCGCCGGATCGCGTCGCAATGTTCAGCTACGCGCATGTCCCGTGGCTGCGCAAGCAGCAGGGCGCGCTGGCCACCAAGCTCCCCGAGGGCATGGAGAAATTCCGCATTTTCCGGGCAGGCCTCGAACACTTCCTTCATGCCGGGTACGACTACATCGGCATGGATCACTTCGCCAGGCCGAGTGACGAGTTGGCCGTGGCGCAGCGGAACCGCACGCTGCACCGGAATTTTCAGGGCTACACGACCAAAGCGGGTGCCGACCTCTACGGCATGGGCGTCAGCGCGATCAGCAGTATCGGTGCGTGTTATGCGCAGAATGATCGCGACGTTGCTCCCTACAGGGATCGCGTCGAGCGCCGCGGGCTTGCCACAATGCGCGGATACCGGCTCACCGCTGAGGATCTGCTGCGCCGCGCTGTCATCAGCCGCATTTTGTGCCACGCCGCCCTGCACAAGAGCGAAATCGAGCAGGAATTCGGAATCCGCTTTGACCAAACGTTTGCGCCCGAGCTCGCGCGCCTCGAGCCTTTTGTCCTGGATGGGCTTGTACGGCTCGAAGGCGACGTTCTGCGCACAACTCTTCTCGGCCGCATTTTCATTCGCAATATCGCGATGATCTTTGATCCGTACCTTGAAAAGCAAAAGCTCGAAAGCCGCCCTCTCTTCTCGAAGACGCTCTGAGCCACAGATCGAGGCTTCGTGACAACTCCCGCAACGAATCCATTCCCCGTGGTTGTGATTGGCGCGGGAATCTCAGGGCTGGCCTGCGCTTACCGCCTCCAGCTATCCGGAATTCCGGTGCGTGTGTTGGAGTCAGGCGAGCGTCCCGGCGGCGTGATTGCAACGATTAAGAAAGACGGCTTCTACTTCGATCTCGGCCCCCAAAGTTTTCTCTCTACGGGCCCACTGCTCGAACTGATTGACGCGCTTGGGTTGAAGGACCAACTGCTGCGTGCCAACCCGCGTGCGCCGCGTTACATCCTTATGGGCGGACGGCTCGTCGCCGCGCCGCTCTCGCCACCAGCCCTCCTCACAACTCCCTTGTTTGGAGCCGCAACGAAATGGCGGCTCGTTACGGAGATCTTCCGCCATTCCAAGCCTCCCGCGGGCGACGAGTCGGTCGCGTCATTTGTTCGCAGAAAATTCGGCGCTGAAATCCTGGACCGGTTGGTCGCGCCGTTTGTCTCCGGAATATACGCGGGCGATCCGGAGCGGCTCAGTTTGCGCGCGGGGTTCCCAAAATTGCATGAATTTGAAGTGCAACACGGCAGCATTTTGCGCGGCGCGATGAAGTCGCGGCCCACAAAGGATACGCCGCGTCCGGGCCTGTGCTCGTTCCGTGATGGCATGGAGACGCTGCCCCGCGCTCTCGCCGCGCAACTAAGCGACCGTTTGCTTGTCGAAGCGAGCGTCGCCAGTTTGCGATACGGCAAAGCTAGCGGAAAGCCCTGGTTCGAGATCGACGTAGTTCGTCGCGACCGCCGCGAAACGCTGGCGGCGAGCTCCGTTGTGATCGCGACGCCTACCCAGGCCGCGTCGCAAATCCTGCAAAGCGTTGCCCCTGAATTTGCACCCGTCTTTGCGCGGATCGAATACGCGCCGCTAGCCGTGGTTTCCGCGGGCTATCGCCGCGAACAACTTGAGAAGGCAGTGGACGGCTTCGGAGTTCTCGTGCCGCGAAGCGAAGGGCTTAGAGTTCTCGGCACAGTCTTTAGCTCCTCGCTCTTTCCAGGACGCGCACCTGAGGGAATGGTGTGCTTTACCAGCTTCGCCGGAGGCGCCACCGATCCTGGACTGTGCGACCTGAGCGACAGCGAAATCACGCAAATAGATTGCGGCGAAGTGGGACGCGTCCTCGCTATAAAGGGGGAACCAATAACGACAAACGTCCATCGTTATGCACGCGCTTTGCCCCAATACAACCTGGGCCATATCGAAATCGTCAAGTCGCTCGAAACTCTGACGGCGGGCATTTCCGGACTGTTTCTCGCTGGGAATTATTTGTCGGGTCCGTCTATCGGGTCGTGCGTCGAGCAAGCGTATCGGGCCGCGGATGCCGCCCGCGCCTACCTCACATCGGCAGGAGTCAACGGGGCAGGGATCGTCGCCCATGCATAGGGCTAGTGGCACAGCCACTTTTGGCTATATGCGTTTTGCAATCGTCGTTGAATCGAAAGTGCATGTGCGGCCTACAAAACCGCACAGCCAAGAGTGGCTGTGCCACCACGACCCTGCGCCCCCCTGTCGTAGTAAGATGTGGTAACCCGAAAAGCAACCGGGGATCTCATCCAACTGCGCTTTTCCTTCGTACTAAGAAGGAACGGCAAGGAATCGACATTTGCTGCTTGCGGTCGTCCAACCCTGGCCAGAGGGCAAACAGCCGACGGACTCTGCCCTGATGGAACGCATCCTGCAACGCGACTCGACCGCCCTGGAAACCCTTTACGACCGCTACGGCAGGCCTGTGTATTCCCTGGTTCTGCGGATTGCCCAGCATCCCTCGTCGGCCGAAGAAATTGTGCAGGACGTTTTTTTGCAAGTCTGGCGCCGCGCCGACCGATTTCAGGCAGCTCGCGGGCCGCTCGAGCCGTGGCTCTTTACCATGGCTCGGAACCGCGCGCTCGACCATCTGCGTCTTAAGCGCGAGAAGCAGCGCCGCCGCGAAGATCCGGACTCCGAAATTTTTCCTATCGCAGTGGTTCACCCGGATCCCGAAGGCGAGATTGACCGGTCTCGGCGCGCGGAAAAAGTTCGAGCCCTGATGAGGTCTTTGCCTGAGGCGCAGCGCCGCGCAATCGAGTTGGCCTTTTTCGAAGGCATGTCGCACAGCGAAATTGCAGCGTCCATGGGCGAAGCGCTCGGCACGGTGAAGAGTTGGATTCGCGGCGGGCTCCTGAAGCTTCGGAAATCGCTAGGAGAGGCAACGTAAGTGATGAACTGCGAACAACTCGCTCCGCTCTACGAAGAGTACGCCCTCGGCGTGCTGGAGGGCGAAGAGCGCGCCGAACTGGAAGCGCATCTCTCGCGCGCGTGTGTGAACTGCGCGCCCGGAGTCACGCGAGCGCGACTCACGGTGGCGCAACTCGCGCACGCCGTACCGGATGCTCAGCCTTCCGAGGCGCTGCGCGCCAAAATCATGACCGCAGCGAAGGCGTCAGACGACGCGTCACGTACTGTCGCGCCTATCGCCAAGCCGAAACCCGCCGCGCCGCGGCCCATGTTTCCGGCCTGGGCCTGGGCCGCAGCCGCAGCGCTCGCGCTCATCACGGGCTATACGATTCGCCAGATGAGTAACCAGACTGCGCAACTCGCGGAATTGCGCAAAGAAATGAAAATCGCGACGGCGCAGAATCAAGCGCTACAGAGCCAGGTGGAAATGATTCACATGGTCTCGTCGGTCATGTTGTCGCCGGATTCCATGCCGCTCAAGCTCATGCCCAAGGACAAAAACATGCCCATGGTGCACGCCTACTTGCATCCCCACATGGGCGTCGCCATTACGGCCGACCAGATGCCGGCGATGCCCTCGGCGCGCACACTGCAGCTCTGGTTCGTGCCGAAAGCCGGAAAGCCGATGAGCGTCGCGATCTTCCGGCCCGACACTACGGGCCAGATCGCCCTCGTTGCACCCGTCAACATGGCAGTGAACGAAATCGCCGCGCTCGCCGTCACTGAAGAGCCCGCCGGTGGCAGTCCCCAACCCACGAGCGCCATCGCTTGGATGGCTCAGGTCAATTGAATCCGAGCTTCGCGACTTGTGATTCGTGATTCGTGCGTCCGTGACAGCCGCTGTGTCGGAGCTTCTGGCAGCTGATGCACCTTCTGCACTCCCGCTTCCATGAGTTCAAGCGCAAAGGTTTTCCTCACGAATTACGATTCACGAATCACGATTCCACGGGTCACGACGTCTTTTTCCCCTTCAGCCTCACCGCCCGACGCTCTCCCGCTTGCTCAAATCGCCGCCGCTCCTCGCTCGTTTTGATTATCAGCGGCGGCACGGAAACCGGCTTGCCGGCCTCATCGAGCGCCACATATGTAAGAAACGCCGTGGTGGTGTGTTTGCGAACGCCGGCACTGGAATCCTCGGAATAAACGTCGACACCCACCTCCACCGATGTGTGGAACGCTCGATTCACCTGCGCCTCCAGGATAATCAAATCGCCGACGCGCACCGGATTCAGAAAGTCCAGGTGATCCACCGACGCCGTAACCACCTGCCTATGGCAGTGCCGGTGTGCCGCGATGGCGCCAGCAACGTCGATCAGGTGCATAACCCGCCCGCCGAGAATATTTCCGAGCAGATTCGAGTCCTGAGGGAGCACCAGCTCAGTCATTTCGGTGCGCGACGCGCTCACCGGGCGGCCGGGCAACGCATTATTCGAGTGATTTTTCGATTTCGCCGGGGCTGAGGTTCGCTTCATAATTTAGATGGGCTGCAAGTACAGCCCACACCCGAGATGGGTTGGGGCTCCGTCAGTCATTTGGCGTTCCATTGCGTCGCGAATATACTACCTTTCGGCGGGCTCCAAGTAGAGCCCGCACCCGTGCGCTTGCCAATGACCCAACCACAGAAGAAGACGCGCCGCCAACTCCTCGAAGAATTTGTCGCCGCAAAGCCCGCCGACGCATTTGCGCGTTACGGCCTGGCGATGGAGTGCGCGAATTCGGGAGACGCAAACGCTGCCGACGAGCATTTCAAGGCGCTCCTCGGCTCGCACCCCGAATATGTCGCTGGCTATTTTCACTATGGCCAGTTCCTCGCTAAGGCTGGCCGGACCGAAGAGGCCCGCTCCACGCTGAACACCGGCATCGCTACTGCCCGGCGAGCGGGAGACGAACACGCGCGATCCGAGATGGAAGCCGCCCTCGCCGAACTAGGGTGAACCGGATACGCCTAACGCCCAGCGCACAGTCTCCGTCCTTCGTTTTTCTCTGCGTCCTCTGTGTTAAGGTTTTGTAGCCGCTGGAAGAAAATCCAAAACTTAGGACGGAGAATAGATCAGAGAAACCCAAGAGGAACCCTCACCGCTGCCTCAGACTCGATCCTCGCCCGTTACTAGGCGGCACCAGTTTATTTGAGCGCGCTTGCCCGCCTAGTGCCTGGATGCTAGCTTCGAAGATGCGCCTCTCCTCACGGAGACTACCAACACCATGGCCCTGAGCATCGACGATCTCCTGCGCCGCGCCGTCGAAACCAAGGCTTCCGATCTTCATCTGAAGGTCGGAAACCACCCTTGCTTGCGTGTGGACGGTTCCCTCGCGCCACTCACCGACGTCTCGCGCGTTACTCCGGAAGAAATGCTTTCTATGGCGTTCAGCATGATGACCAACCGCCAAAAGCAGAAGTTCAAGGAGACGGCGGAGCTGGACATGGCATACGGCGTAGCTGGGCTTGGCCGTTTCCGCGTGAACGTCTTTCAGCAGCGCGGCAACGTCGGGATGGTCTTGCGCGTCATCCCGACCAAGATTCGCACCATCGAGGAACTCAATCTCCCGCGCGTGATCGAAGCGATTTGCGAAGAGCAGCGTGGCCTGGTCCTCGTTACAGGGACCACCGGCTCCGGCAAATCCACAACCCTTGCGGCGATGATCGACCGGATTAACACGAGCCGAGGCGATCACGTCATCACGATCGAAGACCCTATCGAATTTTTGCATCGCGACAAAAAGAGCTATATCAACCAGCGCGAAGTCGAAGTCGACACCGCGAATTTCTCAACCGCCCTGCGCGCCGCCTTGCGGCAGGACCCGGACGTGATTCTGGTCGGCGAAATGCGCGATCTCGAAACGATCGCCACGGCTCTGCTGGCCGCCGAAACCGGCCATCTCGTCTTCTCAACGTTGCACACACTCGACGCCACGGAGACGATTCAGCGCATCATCGCCGTCTTCCCGCCTCCGGAGCAGAAGCAGATTCGCCTGCAAATGGCAGCCACGCTCAAGGCCGTCGTCAGCCAGCGGCTCGTGCGTAAAGCCGATGACACTGGGCGCGTCCCAGCCGTCGAAGTCATGATCGCCACCGCGTACATTCGCGATTGCATCATCAATCCGGACAAGACGCGCCTGATTCATGACGCGATCGCGGCCGGCACCAGCCAGTACGGCATGCAAACGTTCGATCAATCGCTCTTCGATCTCTACTCGCGCAACCTCATCACCTATGACGAAGCGCTGATTCGCGCGTCCAACCCCGACGACTTCAAGCTGCGCGTCCAGGGCATCCGCTCCGCTTCCGACTCCGCCCGCGAGGAAATGGAACGTACCATGACCGAATTCGAGCGCTTCGGCCACAAATAGTCCGTATCACACGAAATCGTTGCTTCCTTGCGTCTGCCCCTCCTTGCTTCTATGCTCTTTTCATGCGCTCCTCACCTCGCAAGCTATTCGGGGAGGACGAACTCTACGCCGCCGCCGTCCAGAGCCTGGCGCGTCGCGCCTACTCCGTCTACGAGATGCGGACGTATCTCGAGCGCCGCGCCGAAGACAAAGGCGCCGTAGGGCAAGTCCTGGACCGGCTGAAGGAGCACGATTATCTGGACGACGCTCGTTACGCGCGGCAATTCGTCCGGCTTCGCGCGGAGAACCGCAAACAGGGCGCATTTCGCATTGCCCGAGACCTCCGCACGCGCGGCGTTCCCGACCGGCACATCGACGCCGCCCTCGCCGAGAGAGGCGCCACCTCGATCGAAAATGAAATGGTCCGTGCGCGTCTGGAGCGCAAGCTCAAAATGCTGCGCCGCCCGCTCGATGAGCGGCGCACTGCGTCGCTCTATCGCAGCCTGCTACGTGCCGGATTTTCCGCCGACACAATCCGCCGCGAATTGCGTGAACTGACGAAAACGCAGTTGGAAGAGCTCCCCGAAATACCGAGTGAAGAAACGTCTTAAGCGGCTTAAGCGGCGTGGGCCTGCTGCGGCTGCCATCCCTTTAGACTTACGTGAAACGACCGGCCATTGCGCGCAAGGTCGATCTTATCTTCGCGCGCCAGCCATCCGATCGCCCAATCGAAGACAGGCGCCTCGGCGTTCAATTCCTTTTTCAGTTTGGCGAGAGTCATTCCGCCGTTTGACTCGAGTGCGTGCCAGATCGCGCCCGCCATCGTGCCAATCTCTTCATTCATGCGCTTACCCCCTTCTTTCCCATATTCCTTGTTTCCAGGACTTCGATGCCTCCCGCCTGCGCGGGCGCGACATCTCCCTTATGTGTTCGCTGACGCGCCCTTGCGCGGTCGACGCGACGAGGCAATGGTGGCTTGTGCCCGACTTCCTGCTGCAGGACGAAGTAGGTGGGTTCCCCTTTGGCAAGCGTCTGTAGACGCTGCAAGAGCAGCACGCCCAAGCCTTTTTGATATTCGATGGTGTATTCCTCGCAACAGCGGGCGCAGAGCCAGAAGTGCTTTACGCCGTGCCAATGTTTGGGTTGCTGCTCGTGCGGAGAAATCTGGTTAAAACGGAACAGGCGTCCGTGGCCGTAGTCAAAATCAGATGTGCAATCGGGATGAGCGCATTTCAGGTACATCAGGTTCTCTTCCGTGGCCAGCGTCGAGAACTCACACGAGGCCGAAAGTTTAAAATACCCGTCATTATGAGTACCGTCAAACTCAATAATGAGATTCAACGCATCGAAATAGGTTTCATTTATCAGGCAGAGAGTCGGCGGCGGCGCCGTCCTCTGCAAAACCGTTAACACAGAGGGCGCAGAGAAAAGAGGAGAAAACCGCGACAACTCGCCCACGCAAACAAGCATGGCCGAAACAACAGTCCTCGTCTCCTCTTCTGGACTCGAGGTTCTCTGTGCTCACCGTGCTAAATGTTTTTGGGTCGGGGAGTTGCCCGCGTTGCGGGTGCGTCCACCGTCTGCCATAATGACCTCCCGAAGCCGAAGAAACTTATGAGTGATCAAGTTGCTCGAACTGTTTTCCACGAGTCACGAGTCACCAGTCACGAATCACGTCCCCTATGCTGAGCGGTAACGACATTCGCAGCACGTTTCTGAAATATTTCGGCGATCGCGGGCACCGCATCGTGCGCAGCTCTTCGCTCGTTCCCACCAACGACCCGACCTTGCTGTTCACCAACGCCGGGATGAACCAGTTCAAGGATGTTTTCCTGGGTCTTGAACAACGCGACTACACACGCGCAACTTCTTCGCAGAAATGCGTGCGCGCTGGAGGAAAACACAACGACCTCGAGAACGTCGGCTTCACGAACCGCCACCACACGTTCTTCGAGATGCTCGGCAATTTTTCCTTTGGCGACTATTTCAAGAAAGATGCCGTCGCTTACGCCTGGGAATTGATTACTTCCTCGAATTGGTTCGCTATTCCTCTGGAGAAGCTCTATTTCACAGTATTCGGTGGCGCCGAGATTGTGCCGGGAAAGAAACTCGAGACGGACGAAGAAGCGCTGAAACTTTGGCTGAACGTTGGAGCGCCGCGCGACCGCGTGATTCCCGTGCCTGGACTCAAGGAGAATTTTTGGGCCATGGGCGACACTGGACCCTGCGGCCCATGCAGCGAAATTCACTACGACATGGGCCCTGCAGCCTCCGACCAGGGCCATCCCGATTGCAAGTTCGGCTGCGATTGCGGCCGCTACGTCGAAATCTGGAACCTCGTCTTCATGCAGTTTAACCGTGATTCCTCGGGCACAGTCGCGCCACTCCCCAAGCCATCCATCGACACGGGGGCGGGCCTCGAACGCCTCGCTGCCGTTCTGCAGGGCAAAATCAGCAACTACGACACCGATCTCTTCGTACCGCTTATGGAGCGAGCCGCCGAACTCTGCGGGGTCAATTTGGCGAAAGAAGAAGCACTGGAAGAGGGACGAGGCGGCGCTGCGTCCCTACGCGTAGTCGCGGACCACGCCCGAGCGAGCGCATTTCTAATTGCAGATGGAGTTCATGGATCCAATGAGGGTCGTGGTTATGTTCTTCGAAAGATCATTCGACGCGCGATTCATCATGGCCGATTGCTCGGAGCGAGCAAACCCTTTTTAGCTGAGATGAATTCCAACGTAATTGGTTTAATGAAAGAGGCATACCCGGAACTTGCTGAGGCAGAGAAAACAATCAAAGCTGTCGTGCTCGCTGAAGAAATACGCTTTGGGCACACGCTTGAGGTCGGGTCGGAGAAACTAGAGGAAAAAATTCGCGACTTGCCCCCAATGGGCTGGCTCCAAGACGATAGCGGCACTCAGCAGGCGATACGGGCGCGCTATGATGAGACCGCGAATCAGCAACTAAGAGCTGCGTTGTCCCAGACGAGTGTAGGTGTCTTTCCCGGCTCAGCGGCTTTCGAGCTCTACGACACGTTCGGTCTTCCCCCCGACTACATTGCCGATGTTCTCCATGATCGAGGATTGAAATTGGACGAGGCCGGTTTTCAAAAGGCAATGGAAGAGCAGCGCACACGCGCGCGTGCATCCTGGAAAGGCGGGCACAAGGACGTTGCCAATTCCGTGTATGCAAAGCTCGCGGAAACATATCGCACCGAGCCGGATTTCTATTTCGCAACGAGCACAAGAGATTGCCGTATCGAGGCCATTGTCACCAAAGATGGCATGGTGAACGAGTTACCTGCCGGCGCCGAAGGCGAAATCGTTCTCGACCGGACTGTGTTTTACTCCGAATCGGGCGGCCAAGTCTCTGACATCGGCACACTCTGGAACAACGAGCACACAGTCCACGTTGCCGACGTGCGTGGCGCTTATTATCCCGTCGCGGGACTCATCGCGCATCGCGTCGCAGCAAAGGAAAAACTCGCGGTCGGCGACCGCGTCTCGGGTGACGCCGACGCGGCGCGGCGCGAGCACATCAAGCGCAATCACACGGCGACGCACCTGATGCACGCGGCGCTGCGCAACATTCTCGGCACGCACGTCAAGCAAGCCGGCTCGCTCGTCGAGCCCGCGCGCTTGCGATTCGATTTTTCGCACTTTGCCGCGATTGATCTGGCCGAGCTGCGCGACATCGAGCAACAGGTCAACGACGAAATTCTGCTCAACAACGAACTGCAAACGAACATCATGCCCCTGGATGACGCTCTCGCCTCCGGCGCGCTTGCCTTTTTCGGCGACCGCTACCCCGAGCAAAACGTGCGCGTGGTCACCATTCCCGACCCCGCCTCGCCGCGCGGCTTCTACAGTAAGGAGCTTTGCGGCGGCACCCACGTCCACCGCACCGGTGATATCGGCGTCTTCAAGATCGTCGAGGAACAATCCACCGCCGCCGGCGTTCGCCGCATCGAAGCGATCACCGGCACTGCAGCCCTCGCAGCCTACCAGCGCGCTCAAGACCTGCTTCGCGACATCACGGGCCGCCTGGGCGTCAGCGAAGAAAACCTTGCCGCGGCCATCGAGCGAGCCAGCGAAACCCAGCGCCAGCTTGAAAAGCAGCTCGAAGCCCTGAAGCGCAAGGGTGCCCTTTCGCGGCTCGACGACCTGGCGGCTCAGGCCAGGACGATCAAAGGCGTCAAAGTGGTCTCGGCGGAGCTGGAAGGGGTGGACCGGGAGGCCATGCGCCAGTTAGTGGACAGCCTCCGCCAGAAGCTTGGCTCGGGAGTGGTCGTTTTAGGTACAGCCGAGGACGGAAAAGTCGCCCTCTTAGCCGGCGTGACCAAGGATCTCACCTCTAAGCTACACGCAGGAAAGATCATACAGGCTACCGCCAAGGAAGTCGGTGGATCCGGGGGCGGAAGACCGGATTTGGCTGAGGCTGGCGGAAAGGACACATCTGCCCTAAAAAGCGCCCTTGACCACGTGTACCCCCTAATCGAGCAGTTGCTATAATTTACGGAGCGCCAGGAACGTCCAGGGAGGGTGTGGGCTGTACCTACAGCTCACCTACACCCAGTTGCTTCCCTGTCGCAGCGTTCGACGTGTCTCACAGGAAACAGAGTCGCAACTGCCTTCTCAGCGGGTGCGGGCTCTAGTTATTTACCCTGAGCTTCAAAGGGTGGCCCGCCTTGACAAAATGCGTTCACGCACCAATTCGGTGGCTTTCCTGATTGCGATGCTGGCCCTCTGTGTCACCCCGGCACAGGGCCAGATTGTTTCTTATCTGGACTCCACCGGTAAGCGGGTCTTCATCAACGCGGATCCTCGTCCGGTTGCCAAGCCCGCAAAGCCTTCGCAGGCGGAAACAGCCGCTGCAGCGAAGATCCCGGCTACAGGCAAAGCATCGTCTGCGGCGTCTTCGGAGTCTTTTGCCCAGCAGGAAGCCAACCGGCAGAAGATCACGGAGATGATTCGCGAAGTCTCGGCGCGGTATCGAGTTGACCCGTCTCTAGTTCGAGCCGTTATTGAGACGGAGTCGAACTGGAACTCGACCGCGGTTTCGCGAAAGGGAGCGCTCGGGTTGATGCAGCTCTATCCGTCAACCGCGCAAAAATTGGGCGTGAGCGACGCGTTCGATCCGAAGGAAAATCTCGACGGTGGAGTTCGCTATCTACATATGCTCCTGGAGCGTTATAATGGCGACCTCGACAAGGCCCTGGCGGCTTACAATGCCGGCCCGGGCGCGGTGGACCGCGCTGGGGGCGTGCCACGGTATCGGGAAACGCGGGATTACGTGCAGAAGGTGACCGGCTCTTATTTCCAGCCCGGGTCCGATCGAGTTCCCCGTGCCTTCGATCCGCATCGTCAGATCTATCGCACGGTGTCCGAAGACGGACGGGTCGTTTTCACGAACGAGTGAGGCAGACGTTGCGGCCTACCGCCGCTAAATCCTGGCTAAACCCGCGCGTTTCATTCGCGCCCGTCCTGGTTTTGTCGCTCTTCCCTTTCGCCTTAAGAGCAGAAACCAATAACACTCCCGCGCGGCGCCAAGAATCACGGAACCAATTTGCGCGCGCCGAAAAGGACCGCGAGGCTCTCGAAGCTCGCCCTGAAGCCGTCCGCACCTTGAAGGATTACAAGTCCCTGGTCGCCGAATACGAGCGTGTATATCTCATTACGGCCCATGCGATGGAAGTCCCGGCGGCGATCAATGAAGTCGCCGCGCTGTATCGCGCCATGGGTGATCTGTTCGACGTGAAGTACTACCAGCGCTCGATCAATTCCTACCAGTTTTTGCTTAAGGACTATCCAGCCAGCAAACACCGCGAAGATGCGCTGCTGGCGATCGCGCAAATCGAGCAAGACGACCTGCATGATCCCGTCCTGGCGCAAAGGAGTTACGAAGAGTTTCTCGCTTTGCATCCGCGCTCGGCGCACGCAGCGGAAGTTCGGGCTGCTCTCGCGAAACTGGCCGCGGAGAACGCCGCGGCAAAGCCGGCTCCATCAGCGCCGCGTGCTGCGGCCACCCCTCGCCCGGACCGTGTTCCGCCTCAAATGATCTCAGCGGGCAAAACCCCGCCGACAACAGATACGAATCCTGGTACGGGCTCTGTGGACGTTTCGCCCGCATATCCTTCCGTCCCGGAAGTATCGCGAATCCGCACTTGGAACGCCGACACTTACACGCGAATCGTGATTGACGTGGGAGCTCCGGTGAAATATCAGGCGGAGCGCATCACCGGGCCTGACCGGATTTACTTTGACATTGAGGGCGCGAAGGTCGGTTCGGGGATGCTCCGCAGGTCAATCGACCTCCCGAGCGGCGGGTTCCTGAAGAGCGTTCGAATCGCGCAGAACCAGTCTGATATCGTGCGCGTCGTCTTCGAAGTGAGTCGAGTAAAGGACTACTCGGTCTTCCTGCTGCCCAATCCATATCGCTTGGTCGTAGACGTTTACGGCGCGGGTGCGCCGGGCACGGACCAACAAGAAGTTGCGCGCAACGCTGCGCCCCCATCTGCTCCAACAGCGGCGGAGCCCCTGAGTTCGGCAGCCACAAAAGAAGCGGTAAATACGCTGCCACCGAGGAGTGCGACCAAGTCGGCCCGCGGACCGTTCGACAGGCCTGCGCTGGCGCAACAATCAACGAACTCCCAAGCAACGGGCTCTGACGCATCCGCAAGCACGACTGGTCGCAAGAAGAGCAAAATGGCAGCTACGGCCGCCTCAAGCGCGTCTCAGCCCAGCGCGGTGGCAAAGACCGACCCGGCCGGAACAGGTACAGTTGCCGCGCCTTCTGCCGAATCGGAGGCGCCAGCGCTTTCTGCGGCGAATTTGAATAAGCCGAACCGCGCGTCGAAATCGGCGCACGACCAAGCCGAAGAATTGGGCCCGGCTGCCACGCCGGAACTGACCCGGAGCGGGCAACACTCTTTGACGCGCGCCCTGGGCCTCAAAGTCGGCCGGATTGTGATCGACGCCGGGCATGGAGGCCACGACACCGGGACGATCGGGCCTACAGGCCTTATGGAAAAGGACCTGTGCTTGGATGTCGCGCTGCGCCTGGGAAAACTTATTCAACAGCGGCTGCCCGGCGCGGAAGTGGTCTTTACCCGCGACGATGATAGCTTCGTCTCTCTCGAGCGGCGCACGGAGATGGCTAACGAAGCAAAGGCTGACCTGTTCCTGTCGATCCACGCCAATTCGAGCCAGGACACACACGCTCGCGGCATCGAAACCTATTATCTGAATTTCACGGCCTCGAAAGACGCTATGGAGGTCGCCACGCGCGAAAATGCGCTATCGGAGAATTCCGTTCATGACCTTCAGGACATCGTTACAAAGATCGCGCGCAACGAGAAACTCGAGGAGTCACGCGATTTCGCCGAGACCGTGCAAGAATCCCTCTCCAAGCGCATGGAGAACCTAAACCGCGGTGGCGACCGCAGCCGCGGCGTCCGCAAGGCACCGTTCGTCGTGTTGATCGGCGCCGATATGCCATCCGTACTCGCTGAAGTTTCCTTTCTTTCGAACCCGAGCGACGAGCAATGGCTCAAGAAGCCCGAGAATCGCCAGCGGATTGCCGAAGGGCTTTACAAGGGAATTGAAAGCTACCTGCAAAGCACCAACAGCCTCGCCTCCAAGCAGCAAACTCGCTCCGCAGCCGACAACCACCCCGGAGGAGTAGCGCGAACCGGGAACTCGCAGTAAACTTTCAGTGTCTAAGTCTAAGGGCGTGATGCGTCGACTGGTCTGGGTTTGTCTAGGGCTATTTTGTTTTGCCATGGCGGCGCATCCGGCCGCTGCGCAAGGTATTCTTCCGTCCTCGTTCGCGGGCTGGAATGCTTCAGCCCCACCGTCCACGATTCCATCAAGCGGGCTTGATTCCCTGCTGGGACAAGATGCGACAGCTTTTCGCGAATACATTGTAAAATCCGTGGAGCGACGGCCCTATTCACAGGGATCCCAAACGGCCTCGCTGACTTTGTACCGCTTCCGCGACCCCAGTTCCGCATACGGCGCCTATACCTTCCTTCGCAACGATTCCCTGTCTGTCGTCAACCTCGGCTCATATGCGAGCGCGGCGCGGGACCGGGCGCTGATCGTGGTCGGCGAGATGTTGCTCGACGTATCGGCGCCGCCGAAGCAGGCGCGCCCTGCTGATGCCGACCTCAAATCGCTCGCAGATCTTCTCGACAAGAAGGCCGATCACACCCCGTATCCTTTTATCGGTGAGCATCTTCCCGAAAAGGGCCGCGTGAAGGATTCAGAACGGTACGTCATCGGCCCGCTTAGCCTTGCGCATTATGTCCCTCTCGGCACGGACGACTGGATCGGGTTCGACCACAGCGCGGAGACAATACTCGCTCACTACCGGATCACCGGGAAGGACAAGGACGAGACCCTGCTGATTGCGTCCTATCCTACTCAACAAATTGCGGCTGAGAAATTTGCCGGAATGCTGCGGCGGTTTACCTTCGACCCTCCTGGCGGCGTGCAACCTGGACAAAACGTGCTCTTTGGCAAACGAGCCAGTTCCTTCATTGCAGTCGTGGTGGGCGCTCCGTCGCGCGATGCTGCCACTAAGTTACTCGACGAGGTTGCTTACGAAAGCCAGGTGACCTGGAATGAGCCGCATCAGACGCTAACGGAGCCGACGATCAACACTATGATCGTCGGAGCGTTTCTCGGAACCGGTGCCATCATGATGCTTGCTGTGGCGGCCGGAATCGGCTTCGGCGGGATTCGCGTGTTGGTAAAGATTTTCCTTCCGAATAAGGTTTTCGACCGGGACAAGCAAATCGAGATTCTGCAGCTAGGAATATCCAGCAAGCCTATCAAGGCAAAGGACTTCTACTAGACCACGGGCGATTTGCTTAGAGAATATTCTTATAACGCGCTGATTAGAGGGCACTTATCCTCAGAACCTTGGCCTAAGTCATTTCTTCACTTGACATTCACAATTCCGCTCTTCTAGACTGCGCGCGAGGACAAAGAGTTCGGGTGCCTTCCGCGCATAGGCACTGAACTATTCTCCCCTCTAGAAAGCCCGTCCCGTCTAAACGGGACGGGTTTTCTGTTTTCCGCCCACCAAAACTAGCATCCCGAACTCTCTCTCTCAAGTACAAACGTTTTCGTGTCCTCCTGTTTTTCTCCGTGTCCTCTGTGGTAGATCTTTCCCTTTGTGCGCCTGGAAACTGTGAACTCAACACGGAGAACGCATCTATGAGACACGAGACACGCGCCAGTGCCAATTTTTGTCTCTATCAGAGAACAAAGAGGTCGCAGAGAAAAACAAGACAGAGGTCTACGGGTGCGTCGGAGGAGCCGTGGACGACCAGGAATCCGGCGCGGGCGTCCAGGAGCGCGTTCGATAGTCGCTCATCGTCAATCCAATTAGCAGTGCCAGCCAGAAAAATCCCGCAAGCAGAACGACTCGAATGAGGCCGCCGCTGTGCCGCAGATGCATGAAGAACAGGACGACCAGAAGCATTTTTGAGAACGCGATCACCAGCGCCGCGACAGTATTGAGCGGTCCGAGATCGATGTAGGCCACGCCTGTCGTCAGCATTGTGAGTCCGATGAGGCCCAGGAAAACAAAGATATACGTTCTTTGTGGGACGATGTGTTGCGACATTAGTAGCGCCCGCCAATCAAATAAAGCAATGGAAACAAAAAGATCCAGACAATATCGACGAAGTGCCAGTACAAGCCAACGACTTCGACTGGGGCAAAGTAGCTGGCGGTGAAGGCCCCCTTGTGCGCCCGTACTACGAGCCAGAGGAGCAGTCCCATGCCGATGATCATGTGCAGGGCGTGCAGGCCGGTCATGGCAAAGTAGAAAAAGAAATAAATCTGTGCGTGTTCGAGCCCGCCCGGGGCGAGGCGCGAAAGAACAGTTCCCTCAGGCGACCAATCCAGGCCTGGGACAATGTGTTCCACAAACTTTTGGTTGTACTCAACGCCTTTGATGCCCAGGAAGATTCCGCCCAGAATCATCGTAGCGATCAGAAAGATGACCGTAGCCTTGCGGTTGCCTGTCTGTGCGGAGCGCACCGAAAGTGCCATCGTCAGACTGCTCGCCAGCAAGACCATAGTGTTGGTGGCGCCGAGGCGAATGTCGAGTACGTGGCTTCCGCCCTCAAAGGCCGCGAAATACAACCAGCGGTAGATAGCGTATGACGCAAAAAGACCGCCAAAGAACATGATCTCGGTCACGAGAAAAACCCAAATCCCGAGCGTAGCGGCGCTTTGCTGCTGCTCGAGGTCGCCAAACTGGTGCGCTAGACCCGCAGGTTGCGCGTGCGCTTCGGCTTCAGTCACCTGTGGCCTCCTGTGCCTGGGCCGAATATGCGTACGCCTCTTCGTTGACCACGGGAATTTCAGCGAAATTTTCCGGCGGCGGCGGCGACGGCGTCTTCCATTCGAGTCCTGTTGCGCCCCAGGGATTCGACTCTGCCACGGGACCGTAGCGCATCGACCAGATCAGATACACGAGTGGAATCAAATACCCTACCCCGAGGATCGTGGCTCCCGCAGACGACATCACGTTAAGCACCTGAAATTCCGCGGGATAGAACGCGTAGCGGCGCGGCATTCCGAGATAGCCAAGAATGAATTGCGGGAAAAATGTCAGGTTGAAACCGACAAAAACAATCGCTGCGGCGAGCGCTGCCCACGCGTTGGGATACTTGCGGCCGGATATTTTGGGCCACCAGAAATGAATCCCGCCGAGGTAGCCCATCACCGCGCCACCGACCATGATGTAGTGGAAGTGCGCCACGATGAAATATGTACCGTTGAGGTGCACGTCCGTCGCGAGCGACGCGAGGAACAGACCTGTCAGCCCGCCCATCGTGAAGAGGCCAATGAATCCAAGCGCATAGAGCATCGGCGCTTCATAGGAAATCGATCCCTTGTACAGCGTGGAGGTCCAGTTGAACACCTTGATGGCCGACGGGATGGCTACCAAAAAGCTGAGCAGGGAGAAAATCAGGCCCGCATACACCGATTGCCCCGTGACGAACATGTGGTGTCCCCACACCAAGAATCCGAGGACGGCGATGGCTACGCTCGAAAAAGCGACAATTTTGTAGCCGAAAATGCGCTTTCGCGCGAAGCAGGCGATGACTTCGCTGACGACTCCCATTGCCGGCAGGATCATGATGTAGACCGCCGGATGGGAGTAGAACCAGAATAGATGCTGGAACAGCAGCGGATCGCCGCCAAGCTCCGGGCTGAAAATCCCAACGTGGAACAGATGCTCGAGCGCGAGCAGAAAAAGCGTGATCGCCAGCACGGGAGTACCCAGAGTCATGATTATGCTCGTCGCGTACATGGCCCACAGGAAGAGCGGCAGGCGGAACCACGTGAGGCCGGGAGCGCGCATTTTATGAATCGTCACAATGAAGTTGAGCCCGGTGAGAATCGAGGAGAAACCGGTGATGAAGACGCCGACCGCAACGGCAGTCACGTGCGTCTGCGAATATATGCTGCTGTAGGGCGGGTAGAAGGTCCACCCAACATCGACGCCGCCTGCTATAGCCGAGTACAGCGTGAAGGCGCCACCCACGATAAAAATGTACCAGCTCAACAGATTCAGTCTCGGAAAGGCGAGGTCCCTGGCACCGACCATCAACGGAACAAGAAAATTTCCCAGCACTGCCGGGATCGAGGGAATCAAGAAAAAGAAAATCATCACGATGCCGTGCAGCGTGAACAATTTGTTGTAGGTTTCAGGCTGCACCAGCGCGCCCTGTGGCTCAGTCAGATGAATGCGCATCAAAACCGCGAACGATCCGCCGATGACGAAGAAAAACGTGATCGAGACAAGGTACAAGAGCGCTATGCGCTTGTGGTCCAGAGTAAACAGCCAGGACTTCCAGCCATAGTCGGCGTTCAAGTAAGTTCGCTGCGCGTGCACGCGTGGTTCGAGCGTCGCCGTGCTCATGGTTTTGCCGCTTCCTTTGCCTTTGGCTGCGCTGCACCGAGGCTCCGGATGTACGCGACCAAATTATTGAGCTGCTCTTCGGTAAGCTGGCCCTGAAATGTGGGCATGATGGGACTATAACCAGCTACGATCTTCGCTTTGGGTTGCAGAATCGATTCCCGGATGTACCCGTCGTCCGCCGTTACAGTTTCACCGGTCGTGAGATGGACAGGATGTCCGAACACGCCCAGCAAGGACGGTCCCAAGCCGGTGCCATCGGACAAGTGACAAGAGGAGCAGCCACTCGCCTGGAAAACTTTTTCTCCCGCCTGCTCAATCGATTCGCCCGGCGTTCCCCCGGCCAGCCAGCTTTCGTAGGCGTCCGGTTCCTGCACGACGATCGAGCCGATCATCCCTGCGTGGAATGCGCCACAATACTGCGCGCAAAACAGATGGAAAGTTCCCACTTGGGTCGGCTCAAACCAGAGCGACGTATAGCGCCCGGGCAAAACGTCCTTCTTAACTCGGAATGCCGGCACAAAGAAATCGTGGATCACGTCCTCTGACGTCATCGTCAGCCTGACTGGCCGGCCGAGCGGCACGTGCAGTTCGTTGATTTCGCGCTGCCCTTCCGGATGTTCCGCCTTCCACATCCACTGTTTGCCCGTTACAAAGATTTCGAGCGATCCCTTGGGCGCCTCCGAATTCTGGAAATACAAAGTTGAACCCCAGACGAACATCACGGCCACAAGCAGAGTCGGGATGGCGGTCCAGAGCACTTCCAGCGGGACGGAGCCTTCGATAGGTCTGGGGCGCTCATCCGGCGAGCGCCTGCGGTACTTGATCATGAAATAGAAGATCGTTAGGAAAATCAGCGCCGTAAAAAAAAGCGTGATCGCGGTTAGAAAGAAATACAAGTTGTCCACAGATTTCGCGATGCTTGAAGCCTGGTCGGGTTGGAATGGCAGGTTGTGCATCAGCTTCCCGTCGTCGCGTGTTTCGATTTATTCGGCTTGATTCGACCGCCTGGAGCTGCGCTGGCCGCTCGCCGGCGCTCGCGCAGAAACATCAACGTCATGAAAATCCCCAGGATGAGCACCGTCAGCCCACCCGCCGCGCGCAGCACATTCATAACCACGAGGCCGTATTTCCCTGTCATCGGGTCATACTGATAGCAATAGAGCAGCGCTTGGTCGGTGAGGGATCCGATTTTCCCCTGGGAGGCCTCGACCAATCCGAGGCGCACGTCGCGCGCCGGGTATTGCACGCCGTAGAAATAGCGATCGATGCGGCCATCCGGCGTGAGGATCAGAATCGCAGCAGCGTGGGCGTACTGGCGGATCGAAGAATCGTAAGCGTAGCGAAAACCCACCACATTCGTAAGGGCATCAATCGCAGATTGGTCGCCAGTCAGGAAGTGCCAGTGATCCGCCGCTCCCGGACGGCCGTACTGCCCCGCGTAGACATCGCGCTTGGCGCGAGCAAGTTGCGGAGTGTCTTTCGGTTCGAAGCTGACGGTCACCGCCTCGAAATCCCTACCGAGGTTGAGAGAGATAGCCTTCATCGTTCGCAGTTCGCCGTTCAGAACCTCGGTGCAGAGCGCCGGACAATCAAAGTAGACGAGCGACAAGATAACCGGCTTTCCCCCAAAGTAATCGCCAAGTCGCACGGAGTTTCCAGCCTCGTCACGGAACACCAAGTCGGGGGGAATCTGCACATTCAAATTCTGAGTGATGCCCACTTTGCTCAAGATCGCAGGCGTGGCCGGCTGTTGCGCGCACACCGGGAATGCAACCGCAGCAGCGAGGATTGCAATGAGTGCGGCGTAGGTCCTGCAATTCACGGCTTGTTACTCTCCGCGCCCGCAGGCTTAGGCGGGACGGCCGCCTCCGATTCACCTTGCACGGGCACTCCCTTTTTCACGAGCAGCTCCATCGCTTGTTCAATGGGGATACGCACAGTCCCAGAGGAGCGATTTACCCACTCGTACGTCTCGAGGGATTTTTCCTGTTCGTCGCGGTACTTCAGCCAATCCTCCCGCGGATTCACCTGTAATTGTGGCCCGAGGGGCAACTGCCGCGTGTCCGCAAAAGGCGAGTCCGAAGCGGAACTATTCGCCGCGTGGGCCGAGAAGTATCGGAATATGCCCCAGCACACCAGAGACGCAACGACGAGCACCATGCCTAGAATCACGAGGAAAGCGAACACGCCGCGCACATTTGCGTCGCGAGTTTCATAGCCGGGCGAAGCGGCAGAGTTGAGTTGCTTATCCATGCTCGACCGCCTCTCCACCAATGACTTCCAGGCGCGGATCATGAACCGGCAAGATCGGCATGCGCCGTAACTGCCAGATGAAATAAGCGAACCAAATGCCCCCAAAACCAAATGGCAGCGCGATGTTCATCCACGTGAGGCCTATATTCCCGCCGCCAAAAGCCGGCAGCACCATCCAGTACATGTCGACGAGGCGCATCACGAGGAGCAGCACAGCCACGATCAACAGCGAGTGCTTTCTACGCTTCACGTTCCGGAACACGAGCAGGAAAAATGGCAACGCAAAATTCAAAAACACCACCAGCAGGCCTACGACGCCCCAAACTCCCTGCATCCGGCGGATGTACCACGGGATTTCTTCGGAAAGATTGCCGCCCCAGATGATCAGGTACTGCGAGAAGGCCAGATAGGCCCAGAGCATCACAAACGTGAGCAAGAAGCTGCCCAGATCCTGAAAGTGAGAAGGTCGCACGACCTCAGAGAGCGGTTTTTCGTTCGAGAGCCAAATCAACATGAGGACGGCAAACGCAAGAGCGCCGAGCGCTTGTCCTACCATGAAGAGCATTCCGTAAATGGTGGAGTACCAACGCGGCTCGAGGGACATGACCCAATCGACGCTCGCGAATGTAACGGTCAGTCCGTAGAGCACGAGGCCAATCCCGCTCAAACTTTCCATGCGCACCCAAGGGAGAGGGTGGCTCTCGCCAGCGTCCTCCATTCGGGACCACTTGTTCAGGAAATATGCCAATGCAAACCAAACTGCGAAATAAATGATCATCCGCGCAATGAAGAATTCTGAGTTTAGATATGGATGTTTTCGCAGAATGACCGGGTCGGTCTCTCCTGGCCGTGACCAGATGTAGAGTGACTTCATGCCCGCGAGCAGGGGCAGCGCCGCGATCGCCATTAGCGGAAGCGTGCGGCTGCCCGCTTCGAGGATTCTGCGTATGACGAGCGCCCAATTTCCTCCCGTGAGGTTTTGAACCATGAGCAACGCGAGCGATCCCAGCGTGATGCCGATCCAGAACAGATAAGCGACGAGGTACGAACGGAAAAATTCCGGCTTGTCGCCAAGCCCAGGAGCAAGACAAATCACCAGCAGCGTAAGTCCGCCCAGCCCCAGACTCAGGGGCAGGCGATCGAGGCTCAACGTTTTCCTTTGGGCTTCGCTCATTTCGATTGACCCAGCAATTTCTGCCGCTCCTCCTCCGGAATGTCGTTAATTGAAGCTTGCCGGCTCAGCTGCAGCGCGCGAACGTACGCGATGATCGCCCAGCGATCGCGCGGAGCTACGCGGTAACCGTATGGGTACATCACGCCAAAGCCATTCGTGATCACATCGAAGTAATGCCCTGCAGGGGCGGCGCGCAGCCGGTCTTCATGCAACGAGGGCGGGCGGCGGAAACCTCGCTGCACGATCATGCCGTCGCCATCCCCCGCAAATCCGTGGCACGGCGAACAGAAAACATTGAAGCGCTCGCGCCCGCGTTCCACTATTCCTTGAGCCACTGGAAAAGGAAACGCCTCCGATGGCTGGCCGTTCACTTTTCCGGTGTACAGCAACTCCTGCGGGCCGAGCGTCAATTCGCCACGCGGAAACGTCCCCGCGACAGGCTGACGGGCCGATTGGCCATCGCCAAAAAAGTCAGTCTGGTCGTACGGGTTGTAGCGGGGCTGCACATGCATATCCAGACGGCACCCAACGCATAGGCAGGCGAGCCCCAGGGCGGCGAGAACCCAGGGGCACGCGCGATGCCTTCCGCGATGCACGCTATGGCTCAATTCGGTTCACCTCGCGCGGGTTGAGTGCCAGCATGAACTTCCTGGTCTCCTCGAGGTCAAACTTCGGATCGCGCTCCTTGATGCACAGGAAAAACCGGTCGCGGGAGGCCAGCGCAAATCGCGGCACGTTGAACACCGGGTGATACGGCGTCGGTAGTCCGTTCAGCGCGAGCATCCCGAACACTGCTGCGACGGCGGCGAACAAAATTGTCAGTTCAAAAGCAACCGGGACAAACGCCGGCCAGCTATTGAGCGGCCTGCCCCCGACGTTGATTGGGTAACTCACTGCGGCGGCATAATACTGGAGGAAATAGCCCGAGCAACCGCCAATGACGCCCGCGACAAACACGACGAGTGGCAAGCGCGTCCGCTGAAATCCAATCGCCTCCGCTAGCCCCTCAATGGGAAACGGAGCGAAGGCGTCGATGCGGCGATATCCCGCTTCGCGAGTCCGGCGCGCCGCCTCGAGCAATTGCTCCGGTGTGGCGAACTCCGCCATGTATCCGTAGATCGTCTCGGGCTTCTTCATTGCTTTGTCACCGCTTTGCCACTAATTGCGAACGGCACCTTGCTGCCGTCATGAGGCTACTGCCTTCTTCTCCTCCTCGCCCGCCACCAATTCCCGCATCTCGAAAATGGAAATCAGCGGCAAGAAGCGAATAAACAAGAACACAAGCGCCAGGAACAGGCCGATCGATCCGATCAGCGTGAAAACGTCCCACCGAGTCGGGTAATACATTCCCCAGGCGGACGGCAGAAAATCGCGGTGGAGGCTGGTCACCACAATGACGAACCGCTCCAGCCACATGCCCAGGTTGACGACCATCGCGATTGCAAAGAGCGCGCCCACCTTGGCCCGGATTTTTCGGAACCACAGAAATTGCGGCGTCACGATGTTGCAGGCGATCAACAACCAATACATCGGGGCGTACGGCCCTCCCATGCGGTTCAAGATCATGAATCGCTCGTACGGATTGCCGCTGTAGAACGCCGCGAACGCCTCCATCATGTAGCCGTAACCCACGATCAGCCCAGTGGCGAGCATTACCTTACCCATGTTGTCCAGGTGGCGCATGGTGATGAAGTCTTCGAGGCCGAAGAGCTTCCGAACCGGGATCGAAAGCGTCAGCACCATCGCGAAGCCTGCGTAAATCGCACCCGCAACGAAGTACGGAGGAAAAATCGTTGCGTGCCACCCGGGGACGATCCCGTACGCGAAGTCAAAACTCACAATCGTGTGTACAGAAAGAACCAGAGGCGTCGCGAGGCCGGCGAGCAGCAACGAAGCCATTTCGTGGCGGTACCAATGCACCGCCGAGCCACGCCAGCCCATCGCAAGCAGGCCGTAGATCAATTTTGCAGGCCGATTCCTCGCCCGATCCCGCAGTGTCGCTAGGTCCGGAATTAGGCCGATGAACCAAAACAATAACGACACCGTCGCGTAGGTAGATACCGCGAAAGCGTCCCAAACGAGGGGACTCCTGAAATTCGGCCACAGCTTCATCGTGTCCGGGTACGGGAACAGCCAGTAGGCGACCCACGGACGCCCGACGTGGATCAAAGGAAAGATACCGGCGCAGGAGACGGCGAACAGCGTCATCGCTTCTGCAAAGCGATTGATCGAAGTGCGCCATTGCTGACGCAGGAGCAACAGGATCGCGGAAATGAGAGTGCCGGCATGACCGATTCCGATCCACCACACGAAATTGATAATCGCGAAGGCCCATCCCACGGGAATCTGGACGCCCCATATGCCGACGCCCTTAACAAGCAAGTACGTCAACGCCACCATGAGGAGCATCACCAGCGCAAACGAGATGGCGAAGCCGACGATCCACCACAGCGGCGGGCGACGCCGAAGCACAATCGCGCTGATTTTGTCGGTGACGGTAGCAAAGTTGTACCCGGGACCGATGACCGGCGCGGCCGCGAGCTGTTCCGCCAGTTTGTCGCTGGGACTGTCTGCCATGTGTGTTTCTTCCGCTCTAGACGGACGGCGTCTCGATCTCCGGATTCGGATTGCGAAGCTTAGCTAGGTACGTCGTTCGAGGCCGCGTGTTGAGTTCTTCTAGCAACTTGTAGTTCCGGTTTTGGGCCTTCAGCTTGGCGACGCGGCTATTTGGATCGTTGATATTCCCAAAGACGATGGCCTCGGACGGGCAGGTCTGCTGGCAAGCGGTAACAATTTCTCCGTCGCGGACCGGGCGATCTTGCTTTTCTGCTTCGATCTTTGCAGCGTTGATCCGCTGCACGCAGTAGGAGCACTTTTCCATCACGCCGCGGCTGCGCACCGTCACATTGGGATTGCGCATTCCGAACAAGCTGGGCGTGTCCCAATCCGAATAAAGGTAGAAATTGAACCGGCGAACCTTGTAAGGGCAATTGTTGGAACAGTAGCGCGTGCCCACGCACCGGTTGTAGACCATTTCATTCAGGCCCTCTGCGCTGTGCACCGTCGCGGCCACGGGGCAAACGACTTCGCACGGCGCGTTCTCGCAATGCATGCAAAGGACAGGTTGGTGGTAGGTGGCAGGATCTTCGGCGCCACCTTCGTAATAACGGTCGATGCGAATCCAGTGCATCGCGCGACCAATCCTGGTTTCGCGCTTCCCTACTACCGCAATGTTGTTTTCGGATTGGCAGGCCACGACGCAGGCGCCGCAGCCCGTGCAGGCATTGAGATCAATCGCCATGCCCCAGGCATTTCCTTCGTATTTCACTTCGGGATAAAGGGAGAGCGGGTTTTCTTCCGCGTCCACCTGCGCAAACTTCGGATTCTTTTGATATTCGCCCAGCGTTCCGACGCGCAGAGGTTCGCGTCCTTCCATCGAGCTTTGCGTCTGCGTCGCCGCGAGCGCCCATTTCTCGCCGGTTTTTCGAATTTCCAGCCCGGCGCCGATCCAAGGCGTGGAGGACGGCCGAATCCAGCCCGCGTCGAATCCGGCGCCCATCCCAACTCGTCCAGCGCGCCTGCGGCCGTAGCCGAGAAAAACAGTGACGCTCTCGTCTGCGTGTCCCGGCATGACCCAAAGAGGCGCAACAATCGTCCGGCCTTGATATTTCAACTCAACCGCATCCTCGCTTTTCAGGTAATCGCTGACTCGCGAACTATCCCCGAGGCGCTGAGCAGTATGCGGACTCGCCATCGCGACAGCATCCCAAGTGAGTTTGGTCAGCGGCTTGGGCAGTTCCTGCAGCCAGCCGTTATTTGCGAAGCGGCCGTCCCAAACCGTCGGGTCCGGCCGAAAGACAATCTCAAGCATTTGTGGCGTAGCGGTTGGCGCTTCCGCCCCGACGCCAGTTTTCAAGGAAACCTGCTTCGGCGGAAACGCGGTGCCCACAACAACTCCATCGCGCAGCGATTTCTCCCAGAACGCATCGAATCGGGATTCATTCGGGCGCTGCGCCTGCCAATGCTCGTGAACCAAATCGTGGCTCGACTTCGAGGATTGCGCATTGATCACTGCCAGAAAATCGGGCTCGGATTTTCCGTTGTAGAGCGGCGCGATCAGCGGCTGAATGATTGTCACGGTGCCGTCATACGCACGCGCGTCGCCCCAGGATTCCAGCTCATGCGCCTGAGGAATGTGCCAGTGACAGAGCGCGGAGGTTTCATCCTCGTAGAGTCCGAGCCGCGCGGTGAATGCGACCTTAGGCAAGATTTCTCTGAAACCCAAATCGGCGGGAGCGTCATAGGCGGGATTGCAACCCAGAATCAGCAACGTGGTTACGCCACCTGCGCGGATGTCCGCTGCCAGCTCAGCGATGGAATTCCATTGGTTACCGGACGAGGTTTCGAGCGGGTCGGTGAAATAGACCGTCTTACCGAAATTGCCTAGCGCCTGATTGACGGCGTGGGCGAGCGCGTGCAGGATTGGCGGTTGCTGATCCCCGGCCGTCACAAGAGTCGTGCCGACGTGCTGCCGGAGGTCGCGGACGAGGGCTGGAATCCAGCCCGCGGGGACGCTTGGAGCGCTCGCTGGCGCAGCGACCGTGCCAAGCCCGAGTTCGCGCGCAAGCGCCCGCGCGAATCCCTCGATATCGGACGCCCTCATCCGCACGCGGTGGTCAGCCATCGCGCCCGTGTTCGTCGGCGTGGATTCCACTGCGTACAGGCGATTCATCTTCGAGTCAGGGCCGTCGACGCGCCGCCTGCGGGCGAAATCTCGCGCGTAGCGGACGCAGCCCGGCCCCCTCGTCAGGAAGTCCGAGTCCAACGCCAGGATGACATCCGCCTGATCCACCCGGTAAACGCTATTCACGTATTCCCCGAATGCGATCTTGGCGCCTTCGCAAACGTTGTCACGCGTCACCGATTCGTACTGGACCCACTTCGCGGCGGGGTACGTCTTGAGGAACGTCTGAATCTGGTCGCCAAGAGTGGGAGAAGTGACCGTCTGGGTCAGCAACCTGATACCCGATCCCTTGTTTCCTTTTTCCGCATCGAGTGCCGCGGACAGCTCGCTTAGAAATTCCGCCCAACTTCCAATTCGGCCATCGTGAATTTCGGCTTGCGAGCGGTCAGGATCGTAGAGCCCCAGGATCGAAGCTTGTGTAAGAGCGTCAGCGGCGCCGAGGCTGCCCGGATGATCCGGGTTGCCCTCGATCTTCGTCGGTCGCGCCATGTGGCTTTCTACCAACACACCGGTAGCCACTCCACCGAGAGTCACCGCCGTCGCATAGAACAGCGGTTTTCCGGGTACGATTTCTTCCGGCTGGCGCACGTAAGGAACAATTTTCTGCGTGGGGAGCTTCGTGCAACCGGTCAGGCCCGCAAACGCCGCGGATGCCGCCATCACCTTCAGCAGGTCTCGGCGATCGAACTTCGTGTCGGGATCGTTGGCGCCGTGCGGAAACTCGTTTTCCAGATGGTTTCGGAAGTCCGGCGTGTCGGCGAGCTCTTCGAGCCCGCGCCAGAATCGAGGAACTTCGCCTGCCGCGCGCTTTCCTAATGCGATCGCGTCTGCGTCATTCTGCAGGCCATTTTTTCGGTCAGTGTCCATCACGGTTTCCCTATATCTGGTGGGCTGCCAGTACAGCCCGCCCTATCGGTGGCAGGTCGTGCAGTTCGTAAGTCGCTGCACCTTGTATTCCTTCATGAGCCGCAATCCCAAAGCTTCCTGGTCTGGGGGAGGCTCATAAAATGCATTGAACACCTCCGACCGCGGGCGCAGATATTTTTCCGGCGCATTGTGGCACTCGAGGCACCAGCGCATGTACAAAGTTTGCGCGCGCCAAGTGATGTTCATTTCGGCGATGGGGCCGTGGCAGGTTGTGCAGCCAACTCCCTTGGCGACATGAATGCTGTGATTGAAATAGACAAAGTCGGGAACGGCATTCACTCGCGCCCATGCAATCGGGGTTGAATCGCGAAAGCTCGCGCGGACCGGCTCAAGGATCGGGGCATTCGTCCAAATTTGCGAATGGCAGGACATACACGTTTGCGTTGGCGGCATTCCTGCTGACGACGAAACCTCAACCGACGTGTGGCAATAGCGGCAATCCAGGCCGAGCTCTCCAACGTGGTGTTTGTGGCTGAACGGGACCGGTTGCGGGCGGGCGTTATGCACTTCCGTCACGTAGGGCGCCTCGTTCACCACGTCCGCGGCGTATCCCAGAACCGCGATAAGAACCACGGAGCCGTAGATGCTTACGCGGGAGATTGTGTTCGTGCTGCGGTGAAAGATCTGAGCCATACGCGCCGCCCTCGGAGAACTCTATGAGGTAGACGAATTGGGTCGGTCTTAGCGCCTCTCTGCCGGCCGCAAACGCGGCCTCAACCGATTGCGGGATACGGCGCTCTTTCGACCATTGAAGGGATTACAACTTGACAGACTGCCTTGCGTTTTCTTGTTGTTCCTACGGGCTGATCTGCGAACCCCTGATAAAATCGAAAAAAATCATGACAAACCAAGCCTGCTCGTTTCCCGCGCGCCACAATATACCAGCATCGCGAAAACTATGCCACGGGTGCCGCGTTCCCCGGCCTCTCGCGCCCTGCGGGCGGGCAGCTGCCGGCACTTGCTTAACCCCCGTTTCGAACCCGCCGGCAAATCTTTCCCTCCAGAACCGTGCGAGAAAATCACATTCGTTATGATGCGCGATCACAAATGATGATTCCCTCCGAGCTTCCTTTTTTGCAGGATTCCCTACAGGCTATTCTTTGGCTTGCCTTCCCCTCATCGATGTAACGAGCCGGAATGCGTCGGCATCCAAGTAAGCACAAGTGCAAGGCACGCAGTAGCTTGAGAATGCGTTCGTGATTTGATTGTATTTCGGCTGGGCGTCCCTGCCGGCAGTAGGTCGCTGGAGCCCGCTTTAGTCTTAGAGACGCTTGCAGTTCCATTGAGGTCGGATGCATGTGGATTGTTCGGATCGCCCTGACGCGGCCGTACACTTTCATCGTTGCCGCGCTGGCCCTTTTGCTGATGACGCCGATCGTCCTGCAGCGGACGCCCACCGACGTCTTCCCCAATATTGACATCCCCGTCGCCAGCGTTTGCTGGAACTACGCCGGGATGTCGCCGCAACAAATGGAAGACCGCATCGTCTCGCCGTACGAGCGGTTCATGACCACGGTGGTCGACAACATTGAGCACACCGAATCGCAAACCGTGGCCGGCCGCGCGATCATCAAAGTGTTTTTTCAGCCGGGGACCGACGTTCATGTGGCCATTACGCAGATCACAGCGATCTCTCAAACGATGATCCGACAGCTGCCGCCGGGCATTTCTCCCCCGCTTATCATCACGTATTCGGCGTCGACGGTTCCTATCCTCCAATTAGGATTGAAAGGACAAGGCCTGTCCGAGCAGGAACTGTTCGATCTCGGCGCGAATCTCGTCCGCAACCAACTGGCGACCGTGGCCGGCGCAGCCGTTCCGTGGCCTTTTGGCGGAAAGCAGCGACAGGTGTCTGTCAACCTAGACATCCCAGCGCTGCAATCGAAAGGTTTGTCGCCTGTAGATGTCATCAACGCGGTCTCCTCGCAGAATCTCGCGCTCCCTTCCGGCACGGTCAAACTCGGTTCGACAGAGTTCAACGTCGAGATGAACGGCTCGCCCGATACCATCGCCGCGCTGAACGGTCTGCCAATTAAGACCGTCAACGGCGCCACCACTTACGTGCGGGACGTTGCATTCGTCAGCGACGGCTTCTCGCCGCAGGTCAACATCGCGCGCATGGACGGGCAGCGCGGCGTCCTACTGGCGGTCTACAAGACTGGCGACACTTCAACGCTCGATGTTGTGTCGCAAATCTATTCCAAACTGCCGAAAATCAAGAATCTCCTGCCGCCGCAGCTGGTGATCACACCGCTGTTTGATCAGTCGATTTTCGTGCGCGCAGCCGTGCAGGGCGTTCTGCGCGAGGGGCTGGTCGCCGCGTGTCTCACCGCGCTGATGATTCTTCTTTTCCTCGGCAGCTGGCGCAGCACGCTGATCATCGCGGTCTCCATCCCGCTCTCTATTCTGGTCTCGATCACAATGTTGAGCGCGCTTCACGAGACGATCAACCTCATGACACTGGGAGGGTTGGCCCTTGCCGTTGGCATTCTCGTCGACGACGCCACGGTAGCCATTGAGAACATCGAACGCAATCTGGCCCAGGGCAAGGATACGATCCAGGCGATTCTCGATGGGTCGAAGGAGATCGCTGTTCCGGCCCTGGTGTCTACCATGTGCATTTGCATCGTGTTCGTGCCGATGTTTTTCCTAACCGGCGTCGCGAAGTTCCTGTTCGTGCCAATGGCGGAGGCGGTGGTTTTTGCCATGTTGGCTTCTTACGTCCTGTCAAGAACCCTGGTGCCAACATTGGCGATGTATCTGCTCAAGAATCACCATGGCGAGGAGTACGCAACCGGAGACGATGTCTTCTCGCGAATCCAGCGCAGCTTCGCCCGCGGGTTTGACGGCATGCGGGCAAGCTATCGAGCGTCGTTGATTTTTTGCTTGGACCATGCGTGGCTTTTCGTCGCCCTGTTTCTTGTGTTCTGTGTAGGTTCGGCGTCGTTGATCCCGGCGCTTGGCCGTGACTTCTTCCCTTCCGTGGACGCCGGCCTGATCCGCCTACATATGCGCGCCCGCGCGGGACAACGCGTCGAGGAGACCGCCCGGGAGGCCGACGGAGTGGACAACTTGATTCGGCGGGTTATTCCCCCGGAGGATCTCGGCAACATCCTCGACAACATAGGGTTGTTCAACAGCACCATGAACACTGCCTACAGCAACTCCGGCGTAATTGGTGAGTCGGATGCTGAGATCCTGATCAGCCTCAAACCCGAGCGCAAGCGGTCCACGAAATCCTATATTGACGAGTTGCGAGAGCGATTATCCGAAGAATTCACCGGGACGCAGTTCTTTTTTCAGCCGGCGGACATGATCAGTCAAATCCTCGACTTCGGCGTTCCCTCACCGGTTGACGTTCAGCTTATAGGTCCGAACGAGCGAGCCAATTACCTTCTGGCGGAGCAGATTAGCAACCGCTTTCAGCGCATTCCAGGCGCTGTGGACGTCCATGTGCAGCAGTTGCGCTCTTATCCGGCAATCTTCCTGGACGTTGACCGCACACGGGCCCAGTCAGTCGGCTTGAGCGAACAGGATGTGGCCAACAGCGTCCTGCTCACGATGAGTTCGAGCTTCCAGATCAATCCTTCATTTTGGGTGAATCCTGCAAATCGCTACGAATACAACGTTGCCATCCAAGTGCCCCAATACAAGATCGACTCGCTGCAATCTTTGGACAACGTACCGATTTCCTCGCCAACTACAAAGAAGATGCAAGTCTTGGGTAACATGGCGGCGATGAACGTCAACGCCGAACCGGCGCTAATTAGCGAATACGACATCCAGCCCATGATTGACGTGTATGCCTCGGTCGAGGGTCGCGACCTGGGCGGCGTCGATGCGGACATGCAGAAAGTCCTGGCGGACTTTCAAGGCAAGCTTCCCCGCGGTACTCAGCTTGTGCGCCGCGGGCAGGTTGAAACCATGACTTCCTCGTTCGCGGGCTTGGGAGCGGGAGTTGGATTCGCCATAATTCTGGTATATTTGCTTATCGTCGTGAATTTTCAGTCTTGGGTCGACCCCTTTATCATTATCACGGCCCTGCCCGGAGCGCTTGCCGGCATTGTTTGGATTCTCTTGATGACCCACACGACCTTGAGCGTGCCTTCGCTCACCGGGACGATCATGTGCATGGGCGTGGCGACGGCAAACAGTATTCTGATGGTGTCATTCGCGCGGGAGCGGCTGGAGGAGGGGCTCAGCGCGAAGCAAGCCGCTGTGCAGGCGGGATATGTGCGGATTCGGCCTGTATTAATGACGGCTCTTGCGATGATCATTGGAATGGTTCCGCTTTCGCTTGGGCTTGGAGAAGGCGGCGAACAGAACGCCCCTCTGGGACGGGCTGTGATCGGCGGTCTGATTTTTGCCACCGTGGCGACGCTCTTTTTCGTGCCCTGCATATTCTCGCTGGTCCACAAGGGTTACCGGCCGGGCAAGCGCCCCGGCGCTGACCTGGCTGGCGCTTGATAATCGAGTATGAAGTCTGGGAGCAAATCGGGAATGTCGCAAAACCCAATCGAGTTGCGGGACGCGCCGCGGGCTGCGAATGAAACTGGCGACGCACGACGAGGCGCAGGCCCGCTGCTGCGGTGGTTTCTGATTCTGTTCGTTATTTTTGCATTTCTAGGAATCTATGGCGTCTCGCAGCGCGCGACTGAGCACCGAGCACTTGCGCAACAGACGGAACGCATGGCCGTGCCTTATGTCTCGGTGATTCGAGCCACGCCGATCAACTCCGATTCGGAAATGGTTCTCCCGGGAACTCTCAAGCCGTATGTGGAATCTCCCATCTACGCGCGCACAAACGGATACCTCAAGGCTTGGTACAAGGACATCGGCAGCCACGTCACCAAGGGCGAGATTCTCGCCGAAATCGACACGCCCGAAATCGACCAGCAACTTGCGCAGGCCCGCGCTGATCTCGTCACCGCTGAGGCGAACCTCAGCCTCTCTTCTCTGACAGCGGCGCGTTATCAGGACCTGATCAAGACGGACTCCGTTTCGCGGCAGGACCTGGACAACGCCAACGGAGATCTTGCCGCGAAACGCGCCATGGTGCAGTCGGCCGAGGCCAACGTCAAGCGCCTGGAAGAGATGGAATCCTTCAAGCGTGTATACGCGCCTTTCTCCGGGATCATCACGCAGCGGAACGTCGATCCCGGCACGTTGATAAACGCCGGCAACGGCGGGAGTGCTACCAGGCAGATGTTCGACCTAGCGCAGATCGACCCGATGCGCGCTTACGTTTCCGTCCCGCAAGCCGATACTCCATCCATTCATATCGGTTTGAAAGCCTGCCTTTCGCTGACTGAACTGACGGAAAAACAATTCTGCGGCACCGTAGTACGCACAGCGAACGCGATCGAACCGGACACGCGCACGCTCCTGACAGAAGTCGACGTCCCGAACGGCTCAGGAGCCCTGTTGCCCGGAGCTTACGCCCAGGTGCATTTTGACGTGAAGGTCTCGGGCCAACATCTCTCTCTGCCCATCAACGCGCTCCTCTTTCGCCCGGAAGGAACCATCGCGGCCGTTGTCGGACCCGATAGCCGCCTCGTATTCAAGAAACTCACAGTCGGACGGGACCTTGGCAACGCCCTGGAAGTGCTGCAAGGCATAGATTCCGCCGACAAGGTTGTCGTCAACCCCCCGGATGCGCTTGAGTCTAACGAACTCGTCAACGTTGCTCCTCAAGACGCCTTAGGTTCTCCGAAGAGTGGAAACTAAAATCTCGCCGCAACAGGCGGAAGCTGTTACGAAACGTAACAAATAGTGCAACTATTTTGCCTTTCGCCTTGACTTCATTTTTTCCGGCGCGTAACGTGAAATGGCCGCGCTGTTAGATTCGCCCAACCCTCTCATGGCGCGACACGGGAGGGCAGAATGTCGACAGCAGCACGAATTGCTCTTACCCCAAGCTTCGATTCCATTTCCCTCGACAAAAAATCTTTACTAGCGGCAAAACACGGGCCTTCCACAGTCGTTGCTTGCCCCAGAATCTTGCTTGTCGGGCGGCAGGGCGCGTGGTCCGAGATGCTCTTTAAATCGCTTCAGAAATTTGACAGCGAATTGTCTTTCGTTCCGCCGGAATCGGTCACTGTGGATTTTGTGAGGCAAGGCGAATATACCGTGCTCCTCCTCGATTCTACAGTTCCTGCAGATCAGCGGAGAAGCCTTGTCTCCGCCCTCGTTGGGTCGAGTGCTTCCGTTTTTTACACCTTTCCCGTTGAAAATGGCTGCTGGTGGCTCCCCGCATTGCGATCCGGCAAGGACTGCCACGGCGCTCCCGCATTTCGCCGAAGAGAATTTCAGGCTGAGATCGAGCGCATTCTCGGCGACCATTCGCACGTCTAGAAAACCGTGGTTTCATTTTCTCGATGAAATCACGGCAACGGAAAATTGCGACCGCTCATCACGGGTTTGGCTCGCCGAGCACGCAGCGGGCCGTGTCTCGCGCGATCAGCAGTTCCTCATCAGTTGGTATGACGTAGGCGGCGAGCCGTGAGCCGTCTTGGCTGATCACCCCTTCTACGCCATTTGTTTTCTCATTCCGCTTGTCATCCAGCGACAACCCGGCCCATTCGAGGCCTCCGCAAATCTGAGCGCGTACCGAAGGCGAATTCTCCCCTATCCCGCCGGTGAACACGATGGCGTCCGCTCCGCCTATCGCAGCGAGGAAAGAACCTATGTATTTTTTGGCACGGTAGCAAAAAATCTCTATCGCGAGCTTCGCACGGCGATCGCCATGCTGCTGCGCCTCGCTCTGCAAGTCGCGCATGTCGGGGGTGAGCCCTGAGATTCCCAGCAATCCGGACTGCTTGTTCAACAGAGCCTCCGCCTCGTGAAGCGATAGGCCCTCCTTGGCGGCGATAAAGGGCACAATGGCCGGGTCGACGTCGCCCGAGCGCGTCCCCATGACCAAACCTTCGAGCGGCGTCATGCCCATCGAGGTATCGTGTGATCGTCCTCCGCGAATCGCCGACGCCGAACATCCATTGCCAAGGTGAAGGCTCACGATGTGAGTCTGCTCGCGAGTCAAATTGCGAATCGTCCTGTAACGGTATGCGACGTAGCGGTGCGATATGCCATGGAACCCATATCTCCGAACCCGGTAGCGCAGATAGAGATGGTATGGAATTGCGTACAGATACGCATGCTCCGGCAACGAATGATGAAACGCCGTGTCAAAGACCGCGACCTGTGGTACCTGCGAACCTAGCATCTCCTGCATCGCTCGAATTCCCCGAAGGTTGATTGGATTGTGCAGTGGCGCGAGGTCAATGCAATTCTCAATTCCCTTCACGACTTCATCGGTAATGAGAACGGAATCCGTGAAGGACTCGCCGCCGTGCACAACTCGATGTCCGACGGCGTGAATGTCACCCAGACTCTGGATTTCCGAGACTTCCGACTCCGGCGACGCCACCCAACGAACGATGTGATCGAGTGCCGCGCTCATGTCTCCAAGCGTCGCCGTGAACTTCTTCTTCGGCCCGTCGGCTCTCTGGACCGTAACGACTGCCTCGCCGCCGATCCCTTCGACTTCACCGCGCAGCAAGCGTACGTCCGTGTGTTGGCGTATGCGCTCAGGATCAGTGGAGATAATCTGAAACTTTATGCTTGAGCTGCCGGCATTGAGGACAAGGACGTTCATGGAAGTGTGATGGCTCCGCAGTGCCGGATGCCGGCATCAATACGGCCACTTCCAATTCTTGATTTCGGGCATGTCGTCGCCATGTTCACAGATGTATTGGTGGTGATCGATCAGTCTGTCGCGCAGCAATTGCTTGAAGTGCGCCCCCACGTTCCCCAGGCGCGGCACGCGGTCTACCACGTCACCGGCGAGATGGAAGCGATCCATGTCATTCAGCACGGTCATATCGAACGGCGTGGTCGTAGTTCCCTCTTCCTTGTACCCGCGCACGTGAAGATTATCGTGGTTCGTGCGCCGATACGTCAGCCGGTGGATCAGCCACGGGTAACCGTGATACGCAAAGATGATTGGCTTGTCCTTCGTGAACATCGAGTCGAAATCCGCATCGGGCAGGCCGTGCGGATGTTCGCTCGGCGGCTGCAGCGTCATCAGGTCCACGACGTTGACAAAGCGGATGCGCAGATCCAGGAAATGCTGGCGCAGCAAGTCCACGGCCGCAAGCGCTTCGAGCGTGGGGACGTCTCCCGCGCTCGCCATCACCACATCGGGCTCGGCACCCTGATCGTTGCTGGCCCAGGGCCATATTCCGATGCCTTCCGTGCAGTGCTGAACGGCGGCTTGCATGTCCAGCCACTGCAGGGCAGGCTGCTTTCCGGCCACGATCACGTTGACGTATTGCTTGCTGCGCAGGCAGTGATCCGCGACGGACAAAAGAGTATTCGCATCGGGAGGCAGGTATACGCGCACGACGTCGGCCTTCTTGTTCACAACGTGGTCGATGAAGCCAGGGTCCTGGTGTGTGAAGCCGTTGTGATCCTGTCGCCACACATGCGAGGTCAACAAATAATTGAGCGAAGCAATTGGACGGCGCCAGGGAAGCCCGTTTGTTACCTTCAGCCACTTTGCATGCTGGTTGAACATCGAATCCACAATGTGAATAAACGCCTCATAGCAGGCAAAGAAGCCGTGGCGCCCGGTGAGGAGATATCCTTCAAGCCAGCCCTGGCACATGTGCTCGCTCAGGACCTCGAGCACGCGGCCATCCGTCGAAAGATGCTCGTCCGTCGGCAGCAGCGGCTCCATCAAGATTTTGTCTGTGGCCTCATAGATCGCGTCAAGACGGTTGGAAGCCGTCTCGTCGGGTCCAAACACACGAAAGTTTTTGTTACCCAGGTTCAGCTTCATAACGTCGCGCAGAAATTTTCCGAGCTCCCGAGTCGCTTCGGCCAATACAGTTCCCGGCTTTGGCACTCTTACCTGATAGGCGCGGAAATCGGAAAACTCAAGGTCCTTCAGCAGAACGCCTCCGTTGGCATGCGGATTAGCACCCATTCTTCGCTCTCCCCTAGGCGCAAGCTCCGCCAGCTCCGGCAGCAGCGTTCCATTGGGGTCAAATAGCTCTTGGGGGCGATAGCTTTTCATCCATTCTTCGAGCAGCTTCAGGTGCTGCGGATTGGAAGCAACTTCCGAGAGTGGCACTTGGTGCGCGCGCCAGGTGCCTTCGACGGGCTTGCCGTCGACGACGCGCGGGCCGGTCCACCCCTTAGGCGTGCGCAGTATGATCATCGGCCACACGGGCCGGTCCGTTGCGTCCTGAAGCCGCGCCTTCTGTTGTATGGCGCGGATATCTCCAATGACCGTATCCAGCGTCTCTGCCATCAACGCGTGCATCACTCCGGGATCGTTCCCCTCGACAAAGTAAGGGTCATATCCGTTTCCAGCGAATAGTTGGGCGAGTTCGGCATCGGTCATCCTTCCGAGCACAGTGGGATTCGCGATTTTGTAGCCGTTGAGATGCAAGATTGGGAGGACCGCGCCGTCGCGCGCGGGATTCAGGAATTTGTTCGAATGCCAGCTCGCCGCCAGCGCCCCTGTTTCCGCTTCGCCGTCGCCGACAACGCAACAAACCAGCAGGTCCGGATTGTCAAACGCGGCGCCGAATGCATGCGCGATCGAGTACCCCAGTTCGCCACCCTCATGGATCGAACCAGGAGTTTCAGGCGCAGCATGGCTCGGGATCCCGCCGGGAAATGAGAACTGCTTGAACAGGCGCCGCATGCCCTCTTCGTTCCGCGAGATGGCCGGATAAATCTCGCTATACGTCCCTTCCAGATAGGTATTTGCCACCATCCCTGGTCCGCCATGGCCAGGACCGGCGATGTAAATGGCGTTTAGGTCGAGCTTCTTGATCACGCGATTCATATGGACGTAAATGAAATTCAGTCCCGGGGTTGTTCCCCAGTGGCCCAGCAGGCGCGGCTTGACGTGCTCGGTCTTCAGAGGCTCGCGCAAGAGAGGGTTCGCCAGCAGATAGATTTGCCCAACGGACAGGTAGTTCGCCGCACGCCAATAAGCATTGATTTTGGCCAGCTCTTCGCTACTGAGAGAGCGTCCTGGGGCGACAACCTTGATGGAGCTAGGGGTTTGCGTGATGGACATTGGGTTCTCCTTCGGAGCGTTGGTGGGAAGCGCGACGGAGTAACACCTCGATGATGGATCGCTTCGACTCGGAAGTCAGTTCAGCCGGCAGCTTGCGGAAACTAGCGGACCTTCCAACAAACGGTGTCAGGCACGGCCACCGCTCGTACCAAACGGCCATCGCTCTACGATTCTGTGCGATGAGCTCCCGCTGATCTTACACTCAATCGGTTGTCCGCGGTAGCGCCTGGGACTCGCGGAAACCGCATGGTCCATTGTCCGGGGCAGCCGGCCAGTGTATAGTTTCGTAAGATACCTCGAACCCCGCAGAACTAGAGGAGCATCCATGCGCCCGATGGGAAATACGGCGAGAAACCTTGCGTTTGTCGTCGGCTTAATCGTTCTCTCTTCGTCTTATGCTTTTGCTGCAACAGTGACTGGTACCGTAAAGGGACCTGACGCTTCTCCATTCGAGGGCGCGTTTGTGCAGGCTGTCAACGCACAGACGAGAGTCATGGTCAGCGTGCTCGCCGACAAGCAGGGACGTTACCGAATCGAGAATTTGCCCGCCGGCGATTACCAGGTGCGCGTGCGCGCTGTTGGCTTCACGGTTGATCCGCGTAGTGCGGTGACCCTGACCGCGGATCAAAATGCCTCTTTCGACTTTGCGCTGCAAAAAGGGACAGTGCGCTGGAGCGACCTGAACTTGTATCAAGGTAAAAAACTGCTCCCAGAAGGCGCTGGAAAGCAGGTGCTCAGCACGAATTGCTTCATCTGCCATGGATTCCAGACGCGTATGGCCGCAGTTCGCCGCGATGAGGAAGGCTGGCGCGACCGCGTCAACTACATGCGCACCGCGATGGCGTTTCAACTGTCCGAAAGGGTCAACGACGAAAAAGCGAACGCCCTCGTTTCGTATCTGAACAGTGTGTTTGGGCAGGATTCCACCTTCCCGCGGAGTCCGGCGGAACTGCCGGAATATAAGGACACGGTGCGGCCATTCCGCGACGAGGCCATGAACATTGCCTACGTCGAGTACGACGTCTCTGGCTCCAAGGGCCTCCCCTGGAGCGCCGCGCCGGATAAGGATGGAAATTTCTGGATTCCTTTCTACGGGAGAGGAAACGAAGTCGCGCGGCTCAATCCAAAGACTGCCGAAGTGAAGCGATTCCTTCTTCCTTTTGACGAGACTGCTGGCGTCCACTCGGTCCAGCGCGGGCGCGACGGAATGGTCTACTTCACCGAATTTGCTCTGAACCGGCTGGCAAAATTGGACCCAGCCACGGGCAAAATCGTCGAATTCCAAGATTCAGGAGAGGTCCCGGGCGGATTCCGGTCGGACAAGCACACGGTTCGCGTGGATGCGAAGGGAAATCTCTGGTCCTCCGGCAGCCCCCTCAGCAAGTACGATCCCGAGACCGGCAAATTCAAGCACTTCATGGAAGTGCCATCATCCTACGGCATCACCTTCGACAAAGACGGCAACGTTTGGTTCTGCGTGCTTCAGAAAGACGGGAAAATCGGACGGATAGACGCGAAGACGGAAAAAGTGACGCAGTGGTCTCCTCCGACGCAAGGCACCCCGCAGCGGTTGGCGCTCGATTCGGACGGCATCGTTTGGTTCGGCGAACGCACAGGAAACAAGATTGGGCGCTTCGACCCCAAGACCGAAACGTTCAAGGAATATCCCTTGCCGGGGCCGTCCGCTTCTCCTTACGCGATCATCGTCGGTAAGGACAAAGGGATTTGGTACGCCTCAACAGATCAAGACTTGATTGGGCGCCTCGATCCAAATACCGGCGACGTACTTGAGTATCCGTTCCCGCATTCCGAAGCTATGATGCGGGAATTCTTCCTCGACGCCGAGGGACGGATCTGGTTCGCCACGCCCACGAATAACCGCGTCGGTTATTTCTACCTCACCAGCAAGACAGAACGCGCCAGCGAGTAGCGAATCGCGTTAGGACAACACTCGGCGCACATTCAGCCGTTTGACCGGCATCATCTCTGTGTAGCGCCCGGCAGATCAACCACTGAGCCTAAGCCGGCGTAAATGTAGTGGTCGCCAAATGCTTTCTTCAGGGCGGCGAACTCCGGCTCGCCAGTGCAGTGTCCCGGCGCCACCCGTTCGACCTTGTACTGGTCGTGCAGCACGGCGGCAATGCGCTTCACCTCGGGATCGGGTTTCTGGATCTGGTGCAACCCGCCGAACAGGATATTGATGTGAGGATCGAGGGCGGTCGCCTTCTGCACGATGTGCTCCACACCAGGATGCGAGCAACCAACAATCAGAATCACTCCCTGAGGACTCTTGATAGCCAGCGATAGCTCCTTCAGTTCCACGGTGCCGGGAGATGTGGAAACGCCAGGGAGGATAAATATTCCGGGCGCCACTTCAGTCCTTTGGCTGACAGGGATGAAAGTGCCGCCCGGCCAAGGCGTGCCGGCTTCTAGGATCTCTGGTGGATGGCCGCCGTAGTAGCGCATCTCGGCGGGCAACGACGGGTCTTTGCGGTAGAAGTCGTTTTTCGGTCCGCGGGCGAACAATCCCCAGAGCTCGTCCGGCACATAAATCCTGACCTTGGGATTCACCGTCAGCAAATAGGTGATACCGCTGGTGTGATCGGCGTGGCGGTGCGAGATGACCACAAAATCGATGTTCCGCAGGTCTACTCCGAGCGCCTTCACATTGTGTTCGAAGATCGTGGCATTGTTCCCGGTGTCAAACAGGATGCGCTTGCCCCCATACTCCACCAGGGCTGCGAAACCCCAATCCATGGTCAGCGAAGGAGACTTGCCGAACGAGTCGTACAGAATGGTGACGCGGTTTGGCGCTTCTGCGGCAGCCATACTCGGGAGCAGCATAACGATGACCGCCAGGGCGCGTGGCGAAATGTGCCGATTCATCGGTCCTCCTTAGCTCAGGCTTTGCATGGCACTCCAGAGTGCCTCGTCCGCTGCACCGAATGGCAGCGGCCCGCAACCCACAACGTACCGGTCAGCGGTATAATACTATCGATAAGACATTACGCGATCGGACCATGCGTGACCGTCTGTCTCTTGCAGTGAAAGGAGTCTGCCATGAACGCCACTAAGCAAGTCCCAAATCAGAGAAGGCGGGCCATGTTTGCAATATATGTGGCAGTTACCTGGCGGCTTTGACGCTTCGACCGCAGCCGCTGAACTTGCGGCGCGGCGGGCCTCGATCTTGAGCGAGTTATCCTTACGTCACCGGCGGATTAGGCGTTTCCCATTATATCGTTCTGCGATATAATGGATTTCGCTGGAAGCTGTGCGATCGGAGGCGCACGCAACCCTCGCAGTTGGTAGCGAAAGGAGTCGAAAGTGAACGCCGTTAAGCGGGCCCCGGCCCCGCCCGAGGAGGCAGGGCGCGTTTGCCATATGTGTGGCAAGCCTTCGCAGAGACTGATCTGCGAGGAGTGTTCGAAAAGAATTCATCTCGAGGCCATCGCTCGGAAAAAACGAGAGGAGCAAGGCAATTCGTGGGGGCATTGGGAATAGCACCCCCTTGCTGAATTTAGCCCTGTCGGATGACGAGATCCTGACGAGGTCCCGGTGGCGAGGTGAATTTCTGCACCCGCTCAGCCAGATTAGGACGCCGAAGGTGCTGCGGCGGCCTTTGCGTCGATGCGGTTAATCCTGGTCTCGACGTCCTGAATCAGTCCGTCGAGTTTTCCGGTGGGGATACCGAGGGTCTTCTTCGTGCGATTTACGACACTTCCCTTCATCCCCGACAGCCCCACAATTTCGAAACGAGAGTCGTGGATTACGGTCCGCGCCTTTTCAAATACAGGCTGCGCGTTCTTGACCATGGCTTCCACTTCGAATTTCCATCCCGCCCGGCCGTAATCGCCGACCGCCATATTGATGATCGCGCTCGTATCGGAGCTCGCGATCAGATAGCAGCCGAGCAGCGGGCAGCTCTTGAACAGCGTGAGATCGAGCACGCCCTGTGTGATCAGGTCGTTGGCTTCTTCGATCTCGGCGCAATCGCGCGCCCACAAATAGAGTTTCTGCATCATGACCGCGAGCGTTTCTGCAGCTCCGAGCACCGCCCCGCTGACTGCTCCAAAATCGGCAGCGGTGAATGCGGCCTTCGCGCCCGCAGCCAGAGTATGAATAGAAGCTTCCGTTGCGTAAGCGTGGATTTCGCGAGTCTGGATTCTGACGATTGCTTCGAACGCCGCGGCGGGATCGCCCGCTGCAAATGACCCGTCCGCGGCGTTCAGCTTATGTCGCTTCCAGAGGCCTGCGGCCGCCGATCCCCACTTGGAAATCGCGCTTACGCCGGATTTAACCGCTCCCACGAAGGGCGTCACGCTGGTCACTACTTCGCCGATAAAACCGGTCCCCAGCACATGCGCGACTTCCGCGCCAGCGGAACCGCCTAGCACACTTGTGACCATGCTCTGCACCTGCTGGCTCAGCCCCGGCGACGACGCCTGCGCTGGGGCGCCGATCTGCCGAACCTGATTTTTGAAAGTCGACAAGGTGCTCCGGACGCTGTTGAGGTCGGAGAGCGCTTTTGTGGTCTTCACGGTTAGCTTCTGGCCCAAGAACATTGTTTTGGTGTTTTCCTTGATCGCTCTGGCGATTTCCTGGCGTGCTTTGAGCTCCGCAGGATCGATCATCAATTCGCCTCGGCTGTTCAAGCCGCCCTTGCCGGTGATGAGCGCCCCGAGGTCCGCGTCGAGAATTTCGACGGCTTTTTTTCGTTGCGAACGCTCGTGCGCCAGTCTTGGCCCTTGGCTTTCTGCGCCGTTTTCCAAGCCTCAAGCGCCGATATCAGCGCTCTCCTTTCGTTGAGAACGGACCCTGTGGAGTTTTCGAGCGCCAGCTCGTATTTTTTGAACGCCTCGTCGACCGCCTTCAGTTCCTTGCTGCGGGGCCGCGTGAGGGTGGCGGTATCCTTCATCCACTGCGCGAAAGTAATTCTCATCGAAAAACCTCCGTACAAGAGATTTTTAAGGGCCTTACTTCGGCCGCGATTCCGGCGGGACCATGTTGTTCGCGCGATAGTACACCACAAGCTGGCCGTAGTGTTCGCCGCTGTGCTCGGTGGCCATCATCCACATCTGGGAGTTGTGAACCAGTTGGTTTCCCCACGGAAGCTTCATCGTCTTGTCGAGTCCGGCATCGCCCTGCTTCTTAATCAAATCGGCTCCGTCCGCGACGGCCCGCTGGATCAACTTCACCACGTCGGCCTTGGTCTTGTAAACCTCTCTCGACGGGTTTTCTACGTCCTTGCCAAAATCGGGCCCGATGTTTGAACCAGCGATGCTACGGATCAGCTCGTAATCGACTGCGGCGGCGTGCAGAATATTTTGCGCGAACGTGCGCTGGTCTTTTTGCACTTTGAAATCGTACTTCTCTTCGGGAAAATCCTGGGCCATGGCGATAAGCCTGTTCCCGATGTCGTTCCAAACTTCCAGGGTCTCGTCGGTTCGGGAACGAGCAGGCTTCAGGGCTTGATTCTCCGACTGGCCCCGGCTGTAGACACTCGTTCCAGCTGCGGCGAGCACAGCGAGCGCAATAAACGCAAGCAATGCCCACTTCGTCGTAGGTTTCCGCTTTGGATTTGCACTGGCGAAACTAATCTTCGGCATCTTCGACCTCCACTGGTTTTGGTTGGCTACAGCGGGTGCGGGCTCTACTTGGAGCCCGCCAGAATAATTGAGGGCGCCCCTGCCGCTTAGGCGAACGAAATGGTAACTCGTTTTGGTGAGTCGCATCCTACCATCATGAGCATGCAAAACCCTCCCAAATTTTGCCCCCGCAGCCACCCAATTTGGCCTTCGATCCCAACCTCTTAAAAAGGGCGACGTCGGCCCGGCTGACTGTTGGCAATTTCGTTGTGTCCAAAGCGCCAGAAGCGTACGCTTTGCAAGCCAGAAATCCAAAGCAGAGATTCGTCTGTCCCCCGGTAGCAAGACGGACTGGCACCCAAATGAAAAGAGCGCCCCTTCTCATCTTCCTGGTATCCATTCCCCTTTTTACACTTTTTCTGCGCGGACAGAGCGGTCACGAATCCCCGAATCCTCGACGCTTGCAGCCACATTTTAGCGTGGTCGAGGCCGGCATTCCCGAAATGCAAGCTGCAATGGGGCAGGGTCGCGTGACTTCACGCGATTTGGTGAACCAGTACCTGATCCGGATCGCTCTCTACAACAGAAATTTGAATGCAATCATCACTGTGAATCGCAACGCGCTGCGGCAGGCCGAGGAACTCGATCGCGAACGTGCGAAAGGCCATGTGCGAGGCCCCCTCCACGGAATCCCTATCGCGCTTAAGGACAATATTCAAACAACGGACATGCCCACCACAGGCGGGGCGCTGGCCTTTGACTCATTTGTACCGCCGTACGAGGCAGCGCTCACGAAGAACCTGCGAGAGGCTGGCGCCGTCATCATTGCCAAGACCACGATGACGGAACTCGCAAATTGGATCGCGGGCGAACCGACTCCAATGCCGGGCGGCTACAACGCGCTCGTTGGGTACAGCATGAATCCCTACGACCCGCGGCGTGACCCGCGCGATGCCACATTCGACGGCCGTCCCGCTCTCGAGGTACGTGGCTCGAGCTCGGGAGTTGGAACGACAGCGAATTTCTGGGCCGCCAACATTGGAACCGAAACTTCGGGTTCCATCCTTGCGCCGTCGAACCAGACGATGCTTGTGGGCATTAAGCCCACAGTGGGGCGCATCAGCCGCTACGGCATCATACCCATTACAGCCGATCAGGACACAGCAGGTCCGATCGCGAAATCTGTATCAGACGGAGCCATCCTCCTCGGGGTACTGGAGGGCACTAAGCCAGATCCCAACGATCCCGCCACCACGAAGTGCGTCCCCCCGCCCGGCCACGACTACACACGCTTCCTCAAGGCCGATGGCCTGAAGGGCGCACGCGTCGGCATTCCTCGTGCCTTCTACTACGACGCTGTTACGCCACCAGGCGAAAAAGAGCTGCGGGGCGGTCTGAACGCCGATGAGCAAAATGTGATGTCCGAAGCGATCACTGTCTTGAAGAAGCAGGGCGCCGTCGTCGTCGATCCTGCCGAGATTCCTAGCGTCGTTTCGACGGACCCACAGAACAACCTGCTCAACTGGAATACCTGTTCTGGCCAGGAAAATGCCAAAGGCAAAGACGAAAACTGTTCAGTCGCATTGAAGTACGGCATGAAGCGAGACTTCAACAAATGGCTCGCCTCCCTTGGACCTTCCGCGCCAGTAAAGTCCCTCACCGAACTCCGTCAATTCAACCTTTCACACAAAGCGGCTGGCGCCATGAAGTACGGCCAGTCGCAATTGGACATTTCGGACGAGATGGACGTGGACGGGGACCGCGAGCGTTATGAGGCTGACCGTGCGAAGGACCTAAGGCTGGCTGGTACGGACGGAATTGACGCTGTGCTCAAAGAGCAAAATTTGGATGCCCTGCTTTTTCCCGGTGCCACCGGGGCCGCCATCGCGGCAAAGCCCGGCTATCCCTCGGTGATCGTCCCCTTCAGCACGGTTGCGAACGTTCCGAAGGAGCCGTTCCCTGCGGGGTTCAACCCGAAGGCCGCGCCGTTCGGAGTCACTTTCACCGGCACAGCGTGCAGCGAGCCCCGGCTCATCGAACTTGCTTTTGCGTTCGAACATGCAACGCGACGGCGCGCCACCCCTGCTTCAGTACCTTAGCCACCTTTCCCGAAACTCCCGCCGAGAACTATTTCTCCTGCGCGTCGCCTGGTGCGCCGACTCCAGGCGTACCGAGGAAAAGCGTCTTGCCACCCGGAAACGTTACGTCTTTGCCGTTGGCCCTGGCGCTTCCGTCCTTTGCGCGGTAGCCATCGACGACGATCTCCATTCCCGCCGCCACAGCATTCTTGGTAATGCCGCGCCGGAACAAAACATTCGGAGCGCCGCACTCCACCATCCAATTCGTCACTTTGCCGCTCTCGTCCTTGACGTCGATGTGAATCCAAGCGTGCGGATTGATCCACTCCATTTTTGTAACAGTGCCGCGCAGCTTCACTGGTTTGTTGCCGTCAAATTCGGCCGAGAATGAATGGTGCGCCCAAACGGAAGTTGCCGCCGCTAGGAGCGCAACCCCAGCCAAAATCGCTAGTTTGTTTCGTGCGCGCATCTTACTTCTTCTTGTACTGGCCATAGAGCAACTCTTCGGCAAACTCCACGCACTTAAATTCTAAAAGCTGCGCGTTTTTTTCGACGCGACGGTAGAGCGGCATGCTGATCTTCCAGGGCCGGCTAAAAACCGATGGATCTTCGATGGTCGCTTCGTACTGCAGGTGATCGCGGTCGGTGCGAGTGAAGCGCTCGACGACGTGGAGTTTGTCGCTGGCGAAGTCTCCGGCGCGGTCAAACCACGCCAGGCCGTTGAACCCAGTCACGTCAACCACCAACGTGTCTCCTTCCCAATACCCATTGTTCGTGCCCATCCAGGTGTCAGATACCGGCTCGACGGGCTTGCCCATGTTGACCAAGCGATTGGCGCTCGCATATTCGTAAGCGAACAAAATGCCTCTGGGCGACTGCACGATCTGAAACGGGTAGGGCATGTAGTTCGCACGCGGAATACCCGGCATGTAGCATTTGGCTTCGGGGTCGTTGGTGCGCCGGTTGGCGAAGTTGGTTTTCCTTACTTCGAGCGCTGCCGGAAGATACGGAATCGCGCCGCCTTCGACAACGCCCTGGCCGGCAGGCTCGGAGCCAATCGCTCCCGTTTGCCACATCGGTCCGGCCTCCGCGGAGTGGTCCTCAAGGTCCCAGTTGGCGGTATTGAGTGCTTCCCAGATGCCGCTCAAGTCCGCGTGTCCACCGGCGGCCCGAGGGGCGTGATAGGCCTGGCCCCGCAGCGAGGACGGCATGCACGCCAGCAACACTGCGCCTATCTTGAAAGCTATGGGCCGGATTTGCATCGAATAGCTTCTCGGATGCTCCAAACGGAAGCCGTGCCGCTTTGCGAAAACTCACTTCACCGCCGGTTGAGCCTTCTCTTGCGCCTCTTCGGCCCGGGCTCCACTCAGGATATTGGACATCGCGTAGTTGCCCTCGTGACAGGCGTATTCGAAAATCTGGTACCCAGGCTCCTCGGTGATCGGAAACACCACCGCCCAGGATGCTGTGAATGTCTTCGGATCGAACACCGTTACTTCGTATTGGATGGACCGGTCACTCGTGCGTGTGAATCTCTCGACCAGGCGCATATCTTCGCTGTACTTGACGCCATCTCCATTAGGGCCGATGCCGGCGCGTCCGCCAATAAAGTTCGTCGTCTCGACAACGAGCGTGTTGCCCTCCCAATGCCCACGCGGGTCTCCCATATACGTGCGCAGGCTGGCGGGGAGATGCGGATGGGGATTGTTAGGCGGGTCGATCGGGACAATGCGCGTTTCGTGGATCATCTCATAACGAATCACGACCAGCCCGGGCGACTGAAGAATGTCGGTCCCGTTCCCGTACATCACCGGGAGCATGGAGCCGAGGACGCCACGCGTGATGCACCGGGCGTATATGCTCAAATCTTCCCACGATTCCGGACGAAGCCTTAGCCTGGAAGCGTAAATCGCCGCGGCTCGCTGCATCATGGCTTGTTGCGTTAGTGGCGGGAAGTGGCCGTCCTCGGGGTCGACGATCAAGGACGTCTGGCGCGACGTCTGCCGCGCAAATTCGCTCCAGTTCGAATTATACGGCTGGTAATCTACGCCTTCGTGCTGGAGCCAGTAACCGGCCTTGGGAGTGACGCCCGCCTGAATGCTGCTGGCAAGCAGTTCGTTTTCTTTCGCACGCTCAGCGTATTCTTCGTCCGTCAACAGCGTCCGGTTGCCATATCTGCGGGGCCGTTCGTAGGGCACGCCGAAGGAATCGTCGCTGGTCCAGACTCCTTGAAGGTCTGGATCGCCCCATGCGGTTTTCGGAGGCGTCCAGTTTCCGCGAGGAGCCTTCGCTTGCGCGAAAGCCATCCCAGCTGCGATTGCGCACAGGGCCGCGATGCAAACCCCTTTGTACCCGGGAAGCAAAGGGCAAACCTCTTGCGGGGATTATCCAAGATCATGCGCGTCCCGTCGATCCTAATCGTTGTCTACGAACAAAGTACTTCTTTATGAAATCCTTATGAAGCGCTCCTTCAAGTACCGATGCTGCAGCGATTCCGGGCAGCCGAAAATTACCCCGCCCTGGATCTATTCGTCTGCGCTAAAATAGGTAGAATTTTGGAGCCGAGAGCGAGACTTGAACTCGCGACCTGTCGATTACGAATCGACTGCTCTACCAACTGAGCTATCTCGGCTCTTTAGTGAAGTGAACAATTCACTGTAGCATCGCGCGGAAAATAGTGTCAAACGGCCGTACTCGATTGCAAACGCCCGCCGGTCAGCGCGGCAACGATTTGCTTGCCGTGGAAGCGGCCATTTTCGATGAAGATTTCACTGGTATGGTTTCCGCCGATCACAACTCCGGCCACGAAGATTCCGGGAACGTTGCTCTCATGCGTGACAGGGTCCATCGCAGGCTTATTCGTGGCGGGATCGAGCTTGATGCCCAGGGATTTTAGAAATTCGAAGTCCGGGTGGTATCCCGTAAGCGCAAAAACTTGATCCGCAGGCAGCGACCTTTCACCCGCGTGGTTGGAAATCCACACGCGGCCCTCTTCGATGCGCTTCACTTCTGTTTCGAATAAGGCGCGCACCTGCCCTGCCTTGATGCGATTCTCGATGTCTGGCCGGACCCAATATTTGATAGTCGAGCCCAGCTCCGCGCGCCGGTGGACCAGAGTGACATGCGCCCCGTTGCGATAGAGATCGAGCGCAGCTTCCGCCGCCGAGTTTTTCCCGCCAATGACGATTACTTCCCTGCGCCAGAACGGGTGCGCCTCAGTGTAGTAGTGCGAGACGTGCGGCAAATCCTCTCCCGGAATGCCGAGCCGGTTCGGCAGGTCGTAATACCCTGTCGCGACAGCAATTTTCCTGGCCGTGAATTGCGTGGGAATCCCCCGTTCGTCGACCGTGCGCACGCTGAATTTTCCGTCGGCGCCATCGACCCCTTGGACGAGCTGGCCCAGCCGCAAGTCCAGGTCATAGTGTTCGGCGCACTTGCGGTAATACTTGAGGGCCTCGCTTCGCGTGGGCTTCTCTGCGGCGCTCGTGAGCGGCAAATCGCCAATTTCCAGAAGTTCGGGCGTCGTAAAAAACACCATGTTGACCGGATAATGGTAAAGAGAATTGCAAAGGCAGCCTTTGTCTATCACCAGAGGCCGCATTCCCGCGCGCCGCGCCTCGATCGCGCAGGCGAGTCCCGTCGGCCCCGCTCCAACACAAATAAGGTCATAGCTGCTCATAAAATCCAGTCTGCCCCGGCTCAAAATGTTTTGCAACCGAATCGCCCTCGCCGCCAGCCCCGGAAATTTCGGCGGTTCTGTGCAATGCGCTAGTTCACAATCGGTCTCATCTGGGTAACGGTTCGGTATTGCAAGGGCGACGGCGCGCTTAAGATATCCACGGGAGGATCCATGAGCAGCCATCCGGAAACGCAGCCGTTGGAGGTTCGAATCGAAAGACTTGAGAGGCAAAACCGGCTATTCCGGCGCGGTGCGCTTTCGTGCCTGATCGCATTGGTGTCGGTAGGCTTGATGGGACAGACGAAGCACCCGCGCAAAGCGGCGACACCGGCGGCTCCGCTGGTGCCCGAAAAAATCGAAGCGGGAAGCTTTATCATGAAAGACAGCAACGGCAAAATCCGCGCAGAGCTATCCATGGCGGCCACAGGGCCCACTTTCAAGCTGCTCGACGAGAGCGGGACCCCGCTCATGAAGCTTTCCTTGAATGACGGCAGTCCTCAAGGACCTATGATGCTTTTTTCGGACGCCCAGCATCACGCGGGGTTCTCGCTAAGCGTTTTGCAAGGCATGGGCTCCCAGCTATCGTTGGTAGGCGCGCGTCCCGATATTCAGGCGCGCATGGAAGTGGCGCCGGAAGGCACGTCGCTCGAAGTGTCGGACGCCGATGGTTTCACGACGAGCATCGGGAACGGAATGCAAGCCTCGAAGGGCAAGCAGCCAAAGAAAACGACCGCCGCGTCCGTTACCCTCTACGGCAAAGATCGGAAAGTGCTCTGGTCAACTCCTTAGCCCGCTCTGCTGACGAAAAGAGGGTGGGTCAAACCGTTTGCTTTGCGGAATGTGGTTCGGAGCCAATCCGGAGCAGAAAGTCACACTCCTATAAGAACGACGCAATATAAAAGGGCGCCCCTTTTGGAGTAGGTTTTGAGTGCTTGGCTCAACTCCTCCAGAAAGGAACACCCTTTATGACCAGCATCAAATAT
>Ga0307478_10000171_pt1 | contig 75472 bp, 80 predicted proteins | sample atmos_gasesECM4C_2_FD_203713 | JGI IMG/M metagenome (GOLD analysis project Ga0307478, IMG submission 203713) | Hardwood forest soil microbial communities from Morgan-Monroe State Forest, Indiana, United States - atmos_gasesECM4C_05 | ecosystem: Environmental > Terrestrial > Soil > Temperate...
GTCCTTCATCGGCATGACGCGGTAGCCGTCCATGACCGCTTCGAGCGCGCGCACCGGCTCGACCTCCGTGACGATGACATGCGCACCCATGCCGCGCGCGCGCATCGCCAGGCCGCGGCCGCACCAGCCGTAGCCGGCAACGACGAAGACCTTCCCCGCCAGCAGAACGTTGGTCGCGCGGATGATGCCATCGATCGTGCTCTGGCCAGTGCCGTAGCGGTTGTCGAAGAAGTGCTTGGTCATCGCTTCGTTGACGGCGATGATCGGATAGCGCAGCACCTTCTGCTCCGCCATGCTCTTGAGCCGGATGACGCCGGTGGTCGTCTCCTCGGTGCCGCCGATCACATTGCCGATGAGGTCGGTGTGATCTTTGTGCAGGGCCGCGACCAGGTCGGCGCCGTCGTCCATCGTCATCGTCGGCCGGTGTTCGAGGACCGAGGCGATGTGTCGGTAGTAGGTCTCGTTGTCCTCGCCCTTGATGGCGAAGACGCTGATCCCGTGGTCCGCCACCAGCGCGGCCGCCGCCGCATCGGTGGTCGACAGAGGGTTGGAGGCGCAGAGAACCAGATCCGCCCCACCCGCCTTCAGGGTGATGGCCAGGTTAGCGGTCTCCGTGGTGACGTGCAGGCAGGCGCCTAGCCGCTGACCCTTGAGCGGTTGCTCGCGTTTGAACCGCTCGCGGATCGTCTGCAGAACGGGCATCTCCTGGGCGGCCCACTCGATCATGCGCCGGCCGTCCTCGGCGAGTTTCAGGTCCTTGACGTCGTAGCGCTGCGCAGGAATCGTCGCCATGCGCTAGTGCGCCCGTGATCCGTTGAGAGAAATCATGTCCACAAGGGTACTGAACCGCCCCTCGATCTCGCGCAGGTCCGCCTTCACGATGCGGCGGACGCTGAAGTCTTCGACCGCGAGCGAGCCGAGCACGCTGCCGTACAGCATGCCGCGGCGGAGCACACCCTGCTCCTCGCCGGCGCGGGCGATCGCTCCCATCATCCCGCCGGCAAAGGCGTCGCCGGCCCCGGTCGGGTCGCGCACCGTTTCCAGCGGATGGGCGGGTGCCAGGAAAACGCGGTCCTCGGTGAAGAGCAGCGAGCCGTTCTCGCCCCGCTTGATGATGACCTCCCGCGGCCCGTAGGAGAGGACGGCGCGCGCCGCCGACGGCAGGAACCCTTCGCCCGAGAACTGCACCGCTTCCTCATCGTTCATCAGGACGCAGTTGACCCGGCGGAAAAGCCGCTCGAGCCCGGGCCGGGCGGTATCGAGCCACAGCTTCATGGTGTCGCAAGCGATGAATTCCGCGTCGGGCACCTGGTCCAGCACTTCGAGCTGCAGCTCGGGCTGGATGTTGGCGAGGAAGACGACCTTCGAGTCGCGGAAGGCGGGCGGCAGCGCCGGGTGGAAGTCGGCGTAGACGTTGAGCTGGGTGTCGAGGGTCTCCCGGTTCTCCAGCCGGACGCCGGTGTAGCGGGCGGTCCAGCGGAAGGTCTTCCCGGGGCGCACCTGCATCCCGGTGAGGTCGATATGGCGGGATTCCAACAGCTGCCGGTGCTCCGGCGGAAAGTCGTCGCCGACGACCGCCACCAGGCGGACCGGGGCGAACATCGCCGCCGAGAGGCAGAAATAGCTGGCGGCCCCCCCAAGAATCTCGCTCGCCGATTCGGTCGGCGTGTGCACCGCATCGAGCGCGACCGAGCCGACCACGAGGATAGGCCGAACGTCGCGCCCGCTTTTCCACGCCGGAGCGGGCTGATTCATCTCAGAACTTCAAATGGGAAACGACATTGTATTCCGACAGGTTGGCCGCGCCCTTGAGAAATTTCAGCTCGATCAGGAAGCTGATCCCGACCACGCTCCCTCCGAGCTGCTGCACCAGGCTAGCGGTGGTCTTCGCCGTCCCGCCGGTCGCCAGCAGGTCATCGACGATGACCACGGACTGACCCGGCTTGATCGCATCCTTATGGATCTCGAGTACGGCCGACCCATATTCGAGGGCGTAGGCCTCCGAGAGCTTCTGGCCGGGGAGTTTGCCTTCTTTACGGACGGGGATGAAGCCGGCATGCAGCAGGTAGGCAAGGGCGCCGCCGAAGATGAAACCGCGCGACTCGACCCCCACCACCAGCTCGACCGCCCTTCCCCGGTAGGTCTGCGCCATCAGGTCGACCGCCTGCCGGAAGGCACCGGCATCCTGGAGCAGCGTCGTGATGTCCTTGAAGAGGATGCCCTCCTTGGGGAAATTGGGGACGTCGCGGATCTTGTCCGCGAGCGCGCGCACCACGGCGCCATCGTCCGGCACGCGAGTAGTTTAGGGACTGTCAGCGGGCGCCACGAATAATCGCCCACTCCTCGGGGTTCAGCGCGCGCAGCGCGACCAGCGCCACGACATAAACCGCCGCCCCGACGACGATGACGAGGGCCAGCGGCCATGGTCGGATCAGGTAGACGACGATCCCCATGGCCGCCGCGCTGGCAAGCACCCGGGCGCCGCCGCGGCCGATGGAGAGGGGGAGCCGTTGCCGTCGCACCAGCCACCACCCGCCCACGAAGAGCGCAACTTCGGTGACGGTCGAGGCGACGGCCGCGCCCAGATAGCCAAACGGAGGAATCAGCGCCAGGTTGAGGACGACATTGACCGTCAGCGTGAAGAGGGCCAGCCGCGTGAAGTCGAGCTGCCGGTTGATGGCGGTCAAGGTGTAGATGAACGCGTTGTTCACGAAGAGCAGGACGACCGAGGGCGCGAGGATTTGCAACGCCGGGATCGATTGTTCGAACCCCCCGGTGAAATGGACGATCGAGCCGGCCGTCAGCCCCAGCCCGACCGCAAGCGGCAGACCCACAACGGCGAGCATCTTGAACGACTTCTCATAGGCAAAGGCCAGGCGGCGGCGATCACTCGCTCCCAGCAACGACAGCGCCGGGAAGACCACACCCATCACGGACTGGGGAACCCAGGCGACGGCGTCGATGTATTTGTTCGCCGCCGAGTACCAGCCAACCATCTGGAAATTTTTGAAGAGCTGGAGCAGCACGATATCGAGCTGCGCATAGACCGTCGTGATGGTAAAGCCGAGGGCGAGCGGTAGTCCTGCCGCCAGCAGCCGCCGGACGAACGCCGGCTCCAGCCGGACGGTGACCCGCTCGTGCCACCGCCAGCGCAAGACGGCGAACGCAAACAGGCAGGTGAACAGGTAGCTGAGGGTGTAGACCCATAGGAAGGCGTCCCAGGTCGCCCTCCGATTGATGGCGACGAGGGTCAGCCCGAGCAGCACGATCGACTCGGCCACGATCGCGATCGCCTCGTAACCGAGCCGGCCCCGAATGTAGAAGACCGCGCGGAGCAAGCTGGAGTAGCTGGTCGTCAGTAGCAGCGCGGAGGCGGCCAGCGTGTACGGAAACAGCGCCGGGCTCAGGAGACGCAAGGCCAGCGCGAGGACGAGAAGCGCCACGAGGGAAAGCAGGAGCCGGGCGCTCAAGAGGTTCGCCAGGTAACGCGTGAAGGCGCTGCGATCTCGAGACGCGTCCCGGATGAAGACGGTTTGCAGCCCGAGGTCGGCGATGACCCCGACCAGCGTGACGTAGACGATCATGGTGGCGAACCGGCCATAGTTGTCGGCTCCCAGGTGGCGCCAGAGCAGGACGACGACGATGAAGACCGCCAGCTTTGCCACGACGCGCGCCCCAACCACGAGTACGCTGTTGCGGAGGGTGCGGGAGGCGAGACGCTCGCTCACGGCGCGGATTCTAGTTGAGTTCCGCTCTCGATTCTCGACCCCGGACTCGGTCGGAACCTTTTGACCGGCGATTCCGTCATACCTATGGAATGTTTGTTCGCGCGTTGATCGCTTGTCTCCTTGTGACGGTTCTTGCCGGATGCGGTGCCGGCCCGTCGTTGTTCGGGCCATCCACCGGGACGGTCTCGGGTCACGTGCAGCTGCGGGCGTGCGGGGGCGCCTACCTCGACGGACAGACGGCCTGCCCCAGCCATCCCTACGCCGGCGTGACATTGACCTTTACCCCGCTGTCCGGGACAGACAAGGAACAGGCAGCCACGACCGACTCGAGCGGCTCGTATCACATCGACCTGAAGCCCGCGACCTATACCGTGCGAGCGTCGGCGCGTGGTGCTCAGGCCGGCGGCCTGGGCGGGCCGCGCCAGGTCGTCGTCACCGCCGGGAAGACGGTCAGCGCCGACTTCGTCGTCACCATCAATTTGCTCTAGCGCGCGTTCCTTAACATCTGTGGATGCAGACGACCGGCAAGCCTCGCGTCTTTTCCGGCATCCAGCCCAGCGGCGGCCTGCACCTCGGCAACTACCTGGGCGCGATCCGCAACTGGGTCCGCAACCAGGACAAGTACGACAACATTTTTTGCATCGTCGACCTGCATACCATCACCGTTCCCCAAGACCCGGCTGCGCTGCGCGAGAACACCCTCGACCTGGCGGCGGTCTACCTGGCGAGCGGCATCAAGAAAGAGCAGGCGATGTTCGTCCAGTCCCACATCGCAGCGCACGCGGAACTGGCCTGGATCCTCGAATGCTTTACGCCGATGGGTTGGCTTGAACGGATGACCCAGTTCAAGGAGAAGAGCGGACGCGACCGCGAGCGATCGAGCACCGGACTCTTTGCCTATCCCGCGCTCATGGCCGCCGACATCCTCCTCTACGGCACCAACTTCGTACCGGTCGGCGAGGACCAACGGCAGCACATCGAACTGACTCGCGACGTGGCGCAGCGGATGAACCAGCGATTCGGCGAGCTGTTCGTCCTGCCCGAGGCCATGATCCAGGCCGCCGGGGCCCGCATCATGGGTCTCGACGATCCAGAGAAGAAGATGAGTAAGAGCCTGGCGGCCGATGCACCCGGCCACGCGGTCTTCATGCTCGATGCGCCCGACCTGATTCGCAAGAAGTTGGCGCGTGCCCAGACCGACGCCCAGCCTGAGGTGCGCTTCCCCGCGAGCCCGGGCGTCACCAATCTCCTTGAGATTTACCGGACGATTCGGGATGAGGACTGGCCAACCGTCGAGAAGGAATTTGCGGGCAAGTCGTACAGCGTGCTGAAGACCGCCGTCGCCGACGCCGTCATCGAAGCCCTGACGCCGATTCAGCAGCGCTATCGCGAGATCCGGTCCGACGATGCGGCGCTGCTGCTACAGCTTCGCGGAGCCGCCGAGCGCCTGACGCCGATCGCGAACACGACGCTCCACCGGGTCCAGGAAGCGGTCGGCCTACGCTAGCGCGGTTTCAGCAGCTCATCGGACGGTGGGCCCTGGCCGGTGGGTGCCTCAGCGCGCTGGTCGCGTTGGGTCGGGTCGCCGTTAGCTTCGCCACCATCGGGATATCGGGACAGCTGAACGACTTCTACGCCTATTGGGCAGCGGGAGTCCTTTTGAACCGAGGTCAGAATCCCTACGATGTCGCGGCGCTGGCGTCGGTGCAGAAAGCGGCCGGCATATATGTGGAAACGGGCAGCGGCTTCTCTTATCCCCTCTTCTTCGCCCAACTGATGCGGCCGCTTGCCCTCCTGCCGCCGGCGACGGCCGCGACGATTTTCTCGACCCTGAGCCTGGTCGCGCTCGCCTTCGCGGTCGCCATCTTGATGGGATCGCTGCCGCAGTTGCGCTGGCCGCTCGCGCTCGCCGGTGGGGTGGTCGCCGGCCTGTTTCCGCCGGTGATCGGCTCCCTCTATTTCGGTCAGGCGAACCTCTTCGTGTTGCTCTTGCTGGCGATCGCCTACCGCTGTGTCGCGCCGGGAGCCATGCTGGGAATTGCCAGCGCCATCAAGCTCTACCCGGTGGCCGGGTTTCTCGCCGCCCTGACCGAGCGACCGCCGCGCTGGCGCCGGCTGGGCATCGGGCTCGCCGTCCTCGGCGCGCTGCTGCTGTTGCAACTCGGCTCGGCCGGCGGCAGCTTCTCCGGACGAACGGGCTATTTTCTCGGCCCGGACACCTACTGGAGCAACGAGTCGATCAACGGCTGGCTGAGCCGGCTGGGGATCGACTCGACCTGGACCCATGCGCCGTTGCCCGGCTTCCCGGTCGAGGCCGCGATGTTGACCATCGTGCTGCTGCTGGCGGTGATGACCGTCGTGGTGTTGCTGCGAACGCCGACCTACACCTGGGAGGGCGCGCTTGCCCTGAGCCTCTGGCTGGGGGTCGTCACCGCGCCCAAGAACTCACTGTGGAATTTCACACCGCTCCTGCTCGTGATCACGGTTGTCTTCGCACGCCTGGCCGGCCGACGGTGGTTGGCCGCGCTCGGCCTGGTGGCCTGGCTCTTGATCGAGTTGCAGGCCCAACTCGACGGTGCCCGGGAGACGGTCTACCAGGCCAGCCCGGTGCTGGCCTGGTTCTCGTCCGTCGGTCTCTACGGTGCGCTCATCCTGGGGGGAATGTGCGCCTACGTCGTCCTTCGACCCGGACTACCGGCCGACCGGCACCGCTTGCGGAGTCGGGGCTAGGCCGAGCTGCCGGAGCATCCCAAGCTGGTCCTGGACACCCCAGTGCTCGGTCACTTTTCCGTTGACCAGTTTGACGAAGTGCGCTTCCGCCCAGGTCGCGCGCTTCCCGGTGGCTGCCATCCCAAAGATTTCACCCTTGTGCGTGCCGCTGACCGTCACGTAGCTGGCGACAACGTCGCCTTCGCCGATCTGCTGATCGATCTTGTACTTGATATCCGGAAAACCCTTGCGCAGTGCCGACGCCATCGCCTTGATTCCCTCCCGTCCAGCGGGAATGCCCGGCGGAGGTGTGCCATGCTCGATGAAATCCGGCGCGCAGATCTCGTCAACCACCGCGAGCCGACCCTGCTCGAACACTTCGACCGGAATGCGCCGCGAAATCGTCTTGTTCTGTTCGACCGACATATGTGGTGTCTCCTTAGTCCGGCTCCGTATCAGAAAGCCGTGACTGTTTCAAGGTACGACCATCCCGGTCGATCTTCGCCCTGCGTTTGGAGGTTGGCCTCGCGTCAGGCCGTGCCTTGCACCGGGCCTTCGGCAACCTTCTCGGTCACCTTGTACTCGAGATACATTCCGAGCATCAGGCGCGTCTGTGCCTCGAGTGCGGGCAGCACGCTGAACAGCAGACCGACGATCGGATAGAGTCCGAGCTGCAGGTAGGCCCACATCTGGTGGAGGAATCCCCAACTCCGCGGCATCGGCGGATTGATCCGCCGCTCGACCAGGATCAGCGCCGCGATGTTGAGGAACGCGATATTGATCAGGATGAAGGCGTAAAGCGCGAGCCGGTCGGCGGCTGTCGACAGGTTCCAATCCTCCTGGAGGAGCCGTGGAAGCGCCGCGCCGAAAAGCAGCAGCACCGGCAGCGTCGTCCAGGTCAGGTGGTTGAACACCATGTAGCCGTAGCGCCGCGCTCGCAGCCAGAGGGGGATCTCCGCATGGCGAAGCAAGCGGACCGTGACGTAGGGGATGTCGCTCACGCCCCAGGCCCAGCGCTTGATCTGGTTGTACTGGTTGGCGTGGGTCTTGACGCGCTCCCAGGGCAGCCCACGGTCGGAGGCTTCCGGCGCGTCACCGTAAATCGGCAAGAAGACCGGAACCATTTTCAGCTGACCGCTGGTGGCAAAGAACGACTTCCAATAGAAGCGCGAATCCTCCGGGATGACATCGGCATCCCAGTAGTCGGCCTTGATCACCAGGTCCAGCGACATCGAGTAGCTGCTGAAGGCGACCAGGCGGTCGGGACGCGAAGACAGGAACATCTGCCACTGGGTGCAGGCGCTGGCCATGATGCGAACGGCGAAGGGCACCCGCCAGAGGTTGTTGTGGAACATCGGGATCGGCTGGAAGACGCAGTCGAGGCGCTTGGGGTCCTGGACATAGTGGTGGGTGACGTAGGCGAAGTACTGGCGGTGGACGCGGAAATCGGAATCCAGATCGGTCACGATGACGTCCCCGGGGTCAAGACCCATGGCGTCGAGCTCGCGTCGTAGCACCGGCCCGCCGTAGGCCATGGCGGCCGACTTGCCGACCACGATGCCGGGAAGGAGTGGGTCTTTGATATGGAAGAAGGCGCGCAGCTGTCCGCCGAACTCCTCCTGCAAGCGGCCGACCGTTTCCCAGCCGGGCCGGTCGCTCTCCCGGGTGATGATCGCAACCACCTTGTTCTCGGCCGGGTAGTCGGCGTCGGCGATCGCCCGCACCGTCTCCCGCAGGATCGCGTAGGGCTCGGTATAGGTGGGGATCAGGACGGCATGGACGATGCGATGCGGATCGACGGTGTCAGGCCCGACGGCGAGCGCCTCGCAGCGCTGCCACCAGTCCACCTGCATCTCCCGTTTCATCCGGACGTAGGTGCGCCGGATGCCGACCACCACCGTGCCGGTCCGAATGAACCAATAGATGTCGATGATGAAGATCGCAAACGCGATATAGGGGGCGAAGACGAACGACGCCACCACCGGGGCGATCAAGATGGTCCAGGTCAGGGCGCCAGGCGCGACCTCGAGGATGCGCTGGACGCGCCGCTGGCCCCTACTCAGGGATGCAGTCTTTGCCACCTCTTCCTACCCTAGTGCAACGCCACGAGAGAGCCTAGATTGTAGAAGGGGCCCCGCTCCGGCGTGAAAAAGCGGGGAGAAAGTCGATGGGGCCGCCGGCCGCCAAACGCGTATTCGTATTGGGCCGAAGTGGCGAATGGCCCCGGTTGGCGTTATACTGAGGGCCGGGTTAGACGGGCGGTCGTTGTCGCCTGTCCGACGCTCCGCCGAAGGGGTGGCAAGCTGTCGGCCCACCTGTGCAAGCCAGGCCCAATCTTATGCGCCACAAGGAGCGCCATTGACCTTACGGTTACCGCCTGTTGCCGCGGGGTCCCCGTTCGCCCATCGGGCCCCGGACGTGACCGCCATCCGGCTCAAGGCGTGCGCCGCGCCGGAGAGCCAGGCCGAGACCCTCCTCTCCCATCTGGGCCAGGATGCGGTCATCGGGTTGCTCACGGAAGCCACCGAGGGTGATGGCTACGTCGACCTCAAGCACGCGCCGGTGCGGTTCACGCTGAATCTGCAGAAGCGCAGCGAGACCCGGATCGAACGTTTCGGCCTGGTTGGCCAGCTCTTCGGCCTTGCCGGCCGCGACCTGGCCTTCGTGATCGAGCGCGTCCAGCCCGATCCCGATCCGACCAAGGACGCCGGTGATGTGCTGACCATCGAGGTCTCGGAGGTCGTGATGCAGCCCGCCACCTACGTGCCCGAGGAAGACTGGGTGCGGCGCCAGCTGACCGCCCTCGACGAGGCGGCGCAGCTGCCGCTGGTGCTCGCCGGGCAGGCCTTCGCCAACCACGAGCGACAATGGCTCACCTGGCAGGCGGAGCAGGATGCTCGCCCCTACGAGGTCGAGACTGAAGGCGTCATCTGCAGCAAATGCGAGAGCCTCCAGGTCAATGGCGCCAAGTGTGCCAACTGCGGCGCGACCAACGGCGATCGGGCCGCCGGGGCGCTGATCGTCCTCAGCCGCCGTGGCGGGTTCAAGGAGGGTGACCGGGTCGTCATCCGCACCGCCCACGGGGCGGAGCGCGAAGGGACCCTCCTCCGCGGCGAAGGTGGCGCCCGCCGCTGGCTGGTCAAGCTTCGGGAGGAGGGCACCCTCGGGCCGGGGACGATCCGGCCGCAACCGATCACCGCCGTGGTCGAAGTCCAGCAGCGGACCCTGAACGGGTTTCCTGCCGGCGACATCAGTCTGCGGCGGGTCGCGGCGCTTCTGATCGCGCCCGACGAGGTGCTGCCGCCTGGTCTCGGTGACCTCCAACCCTTCGACGAGCGCCTCAACCCCAGTCAGCAGCAGGCCGTTCGCAGCGCCGTCAACCTCTTCCCGGGCAGCATGCAGCTGGTGCAAGGCCCGCCCGGAACGGGCAAGACCACCTCGATCGTCGAAACCGTGCGCCAGCTGGTCGCGCGCGACCCCAACGTCCGGATCCTGATGACCTCGCATGCCAATACCGCGGTCGACAACGCGCAGGAGCGGCTGCAAGGTCTCGATTCGCTGCGAATGGTCCGGATCGCCGAGCCGGAGAAGGTCGACCCCAAGTTCCGCTCCAGCATCGTCGAAGCGGACGACCCGCGCGTGCGCAACGCGCACGTCGTCTTCGGGACCGTCAATCGCATCGCGCTGGCCGCCAAGGAGGCCGAGATGTTCGACTGGCTGATCCTCGACGAGGCCAACAAGGTGCGTTTTACCGAGACGCTGCCGCTCCTCCGTCTGGCGCCGCGCTGGCTGCTGGTCGGTGACCACCGCCAGCTTCCGCCCGTGCTCGATGAGAGCGCCGCGGCCTTTCCCGTCGACGACGATGAGGCGAAGGCGCTGGTGCGCGATGCCAGCTTCTTCGAGCTGAGCTGGGCGGTCCTGCCCGAAACCAACGTGGTCATGCTCGATGAGCAGTACCGGATGGCGGCCCCGATCGGAAGTTATGTCTCGGTCGCCTCCTACGACGGCCGGCTGCGCAACTCGCCGGAAATGGCCGCCCTGCGCTCGCCGCTGCCCTGGCCCTTCAACCGCAACCTCACCTGGCTCACGATCCGCGGCCGGGAAAAGAAGGGCGGATCCGGGAGCATATCGAACCGTGCCGAGATCGAGGCCGTCGGTCGCGTGGTGCGGCACCTGCAGCGGCTGGGGCTCGAGCAGCTGCGGGTGGCCGTCATCGCCATGTACCAGGACCAGGTCACGCAGCTGCGCCGCGAGCTGCGCATGGTGGCGCTGCCGGGGTTGGCGGTTGACACCGTCGACGCCTTCGAAGGCGAGGAGGCGGATGTCGTCATCCTGAGCCTGGTGCGCAGCAACGAGGCCGAGCGGATCGGCTTCTTGAAGAAGGCCCAGCGGCTCAACGTCGCCATCTCGCGCGCCAAGCAACTGCTGGTGGTGGTGGGCGACATCGAGACGATGACCGGTCGCGAGGGACAAGACCTGTACCGGCCGCTGCTGGAGCATGTCGAACGAGAGGGTCGCGTCGCCGGCATCGGCGCCCTGCACGCGATGGATGCGGCGGCCGGTGGCCGCCGAGGCGACCGTCGCCGCCAGCGACCGGGAGCACCGGTCGGGCGGCCGCGCCGCCGTCGGCGGGGATTTACGCCGCGCCCGCTCACGCCCGGAGCGACCGTCGTCACCAATGGCGCACCAGCGCCCGCACCCGACGCGCCGGCCGCCGACGGTGCGGCGGCGCCCCCGCGCAAGTTCCGTCGCCGTCGCGGCCGACGCCGCAGCTCCTTCTCGCCGGGCAATGGGACAGCACACGGTGAGGCGTCGCCAGAGGTTGGTTCTGGGCAGCCACCGGCCGTGAGCCAGGCGGCGGATCGGGAACCCGCGACGCAGGCTGTCGAGCGCGGCAGCTGACGGCCCCGTAGGCAGGACCGGCGTTGGCTCAAACCCAGATTCAGGGTTATCTCGACCTTGCAGACTGGCGCCGCCGGGTGGGCGACCTCTACCGACTCTCGGGCCCCGACGCCCTCGCGCGGTTCCGGCACGGTCGTGACGAACTGTTTCGCACCCATCCCCAATCGCCGCTGAGCGAAGCGGCACGGTTGCGCTTCAACCGGCTGCGGTACTTCGACCCCGACCCGGTGTATCGCGTCAGCGTGCACCTTGACCCGGCGGATGATGGCGACCCGCTCGAAATCGATACCGGGGGCGAGGATCGGGTGATCACCTACCGGCGTGCCGGTTGGTTGCGGTTCCGCCTGGGCGGCGAGGACTGCCGGTTGACGGTCTTCAGCCTGGTTGGCTACGGCGGCGGTCTCTTTCTGCCATTTCGCGATGCGACCTCGGGCCATGAGACATATGGAGGCGGGCGCTATCTCTTCGACACGGTGAAGAACACCGACGGCATGGCGCTCGAGCTGAGGGCCGGGTCGCCAGACGTCACGATCGATTTCAACTTTGCCTACAACCCCTCCTGCGTCTACGACCCGCGCTGGGCCTGCCCGCTGGCGCCCCGCGAGAACTGGCTGGCGGTCCCGATTCGCGCCGGCGAGAAGATGTTTCCGTGAGCAAGACGGCGCTGATCACCGGCGCCTCGGGTGGCATCGGCTACGAGCTGGCGCTGCTGTTTGCCCGCGATGGCTTCGATTGCATTCTGGTGGCCCGCAGCCACGAGAGACTCAACGCGCTGGCCGCGCGCCTGGAAAGCGAGTTTCGGGTCAAAACGTTGGTGCTCCCCAAGGATCTATCAAACCCGAGCGCGGTCGATGCGATCTATGAGGAGGTCAGCGCCGCATCGATGCCGGTCGACGTGCTGGTCAACAACGCCGGGTTCCCCGTCTTTGGTCTCTTCTCCGAGACCGACCTTGACACCGAGCTGGAGATGCTGCAGGTCAACGTCATGGCGCTGACGCAGCTGACCAAGTTGTTCCTTCGCGGAATGCTCGAGCGCCGCTACGGCCGCATCTTGAACCTCGCCTCGACCGCCGCCTTCGAACCCGGACCACTGATGGCCGTCTACTACGCGAGCAAGGCGTACGTACTCTCCTTTTCGGAGGCGCTGGCCAACGAGCTCAGCGGCACGGGCGTGACGGTCACCATCCTGGCTCCGGGACCAACGCGTACCGGCTTTCAGAAGCGGGGTCAATTGGAAGATTCTCGTCTGGTGCAGGGTCAGATCGCCGACGCGCAATCGGTGGCGCTGGCGGGCTACCGCGGTCTGATGGCGGGCAAGACGATCGTCATCCCAGGGTTCACCAACAAGCTGATCCCGTGGATCGTCCGGATCTCACCCCGACGTGTCGTGACCCGCGTGGTGCGGCGAATGCAGGAGCGGGTCCCCCGATAAATCAGTCCGCCCGCCGAAAGCTCGCCGCCAGATGTGACGCCGGCGGGGCGCCTTCCAGCCCCATCTTCAAGTCGTAACGAAGCGTCTCACCCTCCATCCACAGGGATCGGCTGATCGACGTCACTGGTTTGGCCGTCGGCGTGCGCCCGACGGTGTTGCACCCGACATCGATGCGCTGGCCATCGACCCGGCCAAGAGAAATTTCCGCGTACCCAATCGGCTGCGCGATCACGAACTCCACGCGGCCCTCGCCGACGAGGCGAAGGTATCCAGCCTCAGCATGCATCGACTGGCCAGTGTCGGTTGACTCCGTCCGCTGGCTGTAGATCAGGAACGGTTTGCCGTTGTGGGTGAAGCGGATCTCTTCGCGATATCGGAAGGGCTTGATGGTCGGGTACTGCCCCTCGCCCTCCCCGCGCCAGGTGCCCAGTAAGAAGGCAACGGGTGCGAGCGCCGGGTGCATCTCGATGGCGACCATCCGGTTCATGTTAGAGGCTGAAAATGCCCTCGGCAGGACTCGAACCTGCGACGCCCGCCTTAGGACGGCGGCGCTCTGGTCCCCTGAGCTACGAGGGCATGCTCTCGGCGGCGCGCCAGAGAGAGGTTATCATTGACATTCGCCGATCGGGGCGTAGCTCAGCCAGGTTAGAGTGCTCGGTTCGGGACCGAGAGGTCGGAAGTTCAAATCTTCTCGCCCCGACTCCTTTGGATTCGATCTCTCGGGGGCTAGGCCGCTCGAGCGAGCGCCGGCCGGATCGCCGGCAATGCCACGGCCGCGATCAGTTGCTCGCGCTGGAGCCGCCAGATGAGGCGCAACTCCCCCCAGGGGTTGCGGGCAGCCCCAGCCAGCTCGAGGAGTTCGGACGTGGAAAGCGGCATCATCTAGTACAACGTTCGCTCCATTACGGCAGGCCTTGCGCAAGCATCGCGGCGCGTGAGGCATGTACCGAGGGGGAAGAATCCGTGACCGGTCGAACCTTCTTCACGATGCTGCTGTTCGCCGGCATGATCGGGGCGGTCATGTGGTTCTTCATTCTGCCCGCCCTGACCACCTATCGGCCGAGCCTGCCCTGATCAGGTGATGGTGAGCAGCGCAATCCCGGCGACGATCGCGCTGGCGCCGGCCACGCGTACCCAGGCACCGCGACGCTCTCCCAGCCGCCAGATGCCCCAGGCCGTGACCAGGACGATGGCCGATTCGCGCAGCGGCGCGACGATGGCGAGCGGCGCGACACTCAGGGCGAACAGGATCATGAAGTAGGCGGCCGTCATCAATACGGCCACCACCAGCGAGATGCCCGGTTCGTCGGTCAGGCGCGACCCTGGAACGCGACGGACCCTGGTGAACGTGACCAGGAAGATCGCGCCAAAGAGCCAGAGGATCCACCCGTACAGCCACGGAGGACCCAATCGGACCCCGATCCGGTCGAGCGACGTATACGCGGCGATCAGGACGCCCGTCAGGAGCGCGGGCCATAGCGCCGCCCCAGCGTTCGCGGGCCGCCTGACGGCCCAGATGCCGACGAGCAAGAGCGCGATGCCAAGGACTGCGGCGAGGTGAAGGCGCTCGCCCAGCAACAGCAGGCCGACCAGCACCGCCAGCAGAGGCGCCGTGCCGCGAGCGATCGGGTACACGACCGAGAGCTCGCCGCGCTGGTACGCGGCCGAGAGCGTGATGAAGTACGCCAGCTCGAGGGCCGCGGAGCCGATGACGATCAGCCAGCCGATCGGCGGCAGCAAGGGTCGGCCGTTGAGAAACCACGCGACCGCCACCGGAGGGAGCGACGCGACGGTTCCCAGCGTGACCGCGCGTGCGGCGAGCGCCAGGGGATTTTCCGCGGCCTTCAGCATCGCGTTCCAGGCGGCGTGGAACACCGCTGCCAACAGGACCAGCGGCAGGACGGCTAACGGCACGAACGCCCTCTCGCCGGGCTAGGGCCAGAAGAGGTGGCCGAGCAGCATCCCGATGAAGACCGCGACGACGTAGCTGACGCCAGGGTAGGCGCGGATCACCGACCGGACCAGGTTCGTGATCGGATCCCGGCCCTGCCCGAGCGCAACGGTCTCGTTGAGCATCATCAGGAAGACCACGCCGACAAAGAGCGTGGCGATCAGCGACAGGACGGCGCCAGGACTAATTTGCAGCACGCCGAGCCATCAAATCGCGGATCCGGCGCGGGGCGGGCGCGAGGATCCCGGAAGCCGGTCCCCAGAGAAAGTGGCCGACCGTGATGCCAACCAGGATCGCGACCACGAAGGCCAGGCCGGGAACCTCGCGCACCATGTCGCGGAAGTAGTCCGAGATCGGCTTGTTCCCGGTGAAGAGCGCCCAGGTCTCGAAGACGAGGAGGAGGAAGATCACGCCGACGAAGGCGGTCACCAGGAGGGAGAAAAGGTTGCCCCGGTTGAGAATCATCTGGGCCCCCACGCTGCCCTCCCCCGTATACGGGGGAGAGAAGTCATCCTTTCCAGTCGACGAGGAATTCTTTTTCTTTCTCCTCCACCTTCGTGCCGATCATCGGGTGGAGTTCGATGGCCGGTGAGTATCGGCTGGCCGGGACCGTCCGGCCCAGCGCCTCGGCCATGGCACGGACGTAGTGGGGGCCGCCACCACAGCAGATCCCGATGTAGTTGACCCCCAGCGCCTGCGCCTGGCGGGCGTAGTCGGCCATTTCGAAGCGGGTGCAGAGGAAGGACTCCAGCGCAATCGGAAAGACGTTGGTCCCGTCGGCGGTTTTCAACGATTCGAACGTCGGCATCGAGACCTGGGTTTTGTAGGGGACCGGCTGGGCCGCGACGTAGCCGCTGACCGCAGCGCGAACCTGCTCGATGATCGGCAGCATGGTCGCGGGACCGCGATCGCAATTCAACCCGACGATGTCGGCCCCCTGGTCCGCCAGGATCTTGCAGGCGTCGACGTAACCGTAGCCATCCCAGGTCTGGTGCGGCCGCGTCGTGGCCAGGGTGACCATCGCCGGCAGGCCGAGTTCCTTGATGACCTGCAGCGCGATCAGCGCCTCACCAAGATAGTCATTGGTCTCGGCGATGACGAAATCGATGCCCTCCTCCACCGCCCACGAGAGCTGCTCTTCGTACATCGCGCGGACCACCCGGGAGGAGGCCTCCTTGTCCTTCGGGTCGTAGGCCCAGGTGTTGCAGATATCTCCGGCGACCAGCGCGTCGCCCTCCCGTGCCACCTCGTTGGCGATCCGCACCGCCTGCCGGTTCATCCTCTCCAGGTCGTTCTCGCGGCCGACGTCCTTCAGCTTCCCGCGGTGCGCGTAGTAGGTGAGCGCCACCATGACGTCGGCGCCGGCCCGAAGAAATTCGCGGTGCAGCTCGCGCAAGGCGTCGGGAAAATCGAGGACGACTTCAGGCACGTACGGCCCGGCCTTGATGTAGCCACGCCGCTCGAGCTCGAAGACGTAACCCTCCGCCCCGAGCACCACGCCGGCCTTCAGCCGATCGAGGACGCCGCGGGCGCTCCTAGCTGGCACGGCTGACCTTGAAGCGTTCCGGCGCGAAACGCGAGATATCCTCGACCGTCGCGTTCTCGAACACCAGTTCCATCAGGGTGCGCCCGATCAGGGGCGCGAACTTGTAGCCGGTGCCGCGCCAGCCAGTCCCAACAGCTCCACCGGGCAGCCCGGGGATCGGCCCCAGGACGAAGTTGTCATCTGCCACCAGATCATACGAGCACTGGTCGGCGACCTGGACATCGACCATTCGCGCGTCTCTCAACGACGGCATGCACTCGTCGATGAAGCTCTGCACGCTGGTGATCGAGGTGACCTGCGTGCGAACGTCGGGCGGATTGTAGTAGCCGATCTTGACTCCGGGCGTCTTGCCTTCGAGCCACGGGTGGCCGTAGATGCCCACGTCGAGGTAGGCAAAGACGGGAAGACGATCGGGCGCGAACATCGCGCGCTTTTCGGGCGGCGGGATCAGGTACTTGGACTCGCTCGGCCGATCGGGCCGGAGCGGGAGGCGGAGATCGCACCCCTCGATGCGCCCCAGCACCTCGTTGGTGCCCAGCCCGGCAGTGATCACGAGCCGCTGCGCGAGGCGCTCCCCCGCGGCGGTGTCGATGGCGATCGCGCCCGGTCGCCGGCTAATTCGGTGAATCGCCGTGTTTTCCTCGATCAGCACGCCGGCTTCACGGAGGCGCTGGCGCAGCGCGGAGGTGATCGGCGTCACATGGAGGACGCCTGCCTCGACGTCCAGCCGGCCGAGGTCGACGTCGAATTGGGGAAACCGAGCCTCGAGGCCCTCGCGGGTGTAGGCCTCAGCCTTGAGGTGCAGGCCCTCGAGCACCCGGTAGCTCTGCTCCGCGTACGTTTCGGACAGGGCCGGAGTGACGGTGGCTTTGGCGATGTTCAGACAGCCGCATTCGATCAGGAACGCTTCGCCCGTCTGACGCTGGAAATCCAGCCACAACTTTCGCGCCTCGAAGGCCAGCCGCGCGTAAGCCGGATCGAGGTAGTCGTTGCGGATCGACCGCGTCAGGCTGAAGGAGGCCGCCCGTGGATCACCGATGCGCCATTGGTCCAGCAGCAAGACCCTGGCCCCGCGGCGGCGGGCGAAGTCGGCGGTGAACTGGCCCATGACGCCGGCGCCGATGATGGCCAGGTCGTAAACGGTCTCAGCCAAGATCCCTGGGCGCCCGGAGGGTTAGCTCAGCGCTGATCGGCTCAGCCGGCGAGTTCGCCGGATTCCCGGGTGCAGTATCGCGGATAGTGGGCCCGATAGCCGACCAGCCATCCGATCGGGGCGAGCGCCGGGAGTCCGAGCCGTAACCAGAGGGGACGGCTCAGGGGGCGGCTCTCACGGCGGTAGGCCGCCGCGATGACGGCCCACTGCAGCATGTTGCCGATGCCGCGAAGGTGATGCTTGCCATCACGAGCCAGGCCAAAGGTCGTTTCGGAGAACTCTTGCTTCAGCATTCCAGGCCGGAACTCGACCAGCAGGTGCGCCTCGACCTCCCCGCCGTTCCACAGACAGTGTGCCGTTCGTGGTGGCACCGTCAGCTGCTGGCCTGCTCCAAGCTCGAACCGTGCTCCATGGATGGAAAACGACGCGGTTCCAGACAGCACCGTAAACCGCGATTCCTGGATGGGATGGATGTGCGGGTCGCCGACGCTGCCGCCGGGCGCGAGCCAGGACTCGTACTGGACCAGCTCGCCGTGCGTTTCGACGGCAGACTTTAGAAAGCGGATGCGTTCGCCGTGGAGGGGGTTCTCGATAATCGGACCGGCGATGGGCGACGTCACCTCGTTCGAGTGTTTTGCGGAGTATAGAAGATGACGGTTGGCCGCGCAATAAATTGCGCCAAGCTGTGCAATACTGCCGTCAACCCGCCCGTGAAACCCATCGTTTTCGCGAATTTCCTCGCACCGAACATGACCCCCATCTACGCCGACGTGGCGGCGCGCGTCGGGCGGGCGCTCGAGGTGCCGGCGCAGCTGATCGAGGGAAGCGGCTGGGAGCAACTCCAGGATGGCTCCGTCGACGTGGCCTTCCTCTGCGGTCTCCCCTACGTCCGTCTCGTCGGGAAGCGCCCCGGCATGCTTTCGCCGCTAGCGGCTCCGGTCCTGGATGATGCGCGCTGCCAGGACCAGCCGGTTTACTTCTCCGACGTCATCGTGCGTCGTGACAGCCCGTTTCGATCGTTTGGCGACCTCCGGGGCCGCCACTGGGCTTACAACGAGCCCGGCTCGTTCTCGGGCTGCCTGCTGGTCCGCCATCACCTCGTGCAGCTCGGCGAAACGGAGGCATTCTTCGGACGCCTGTCATTCACGGGCCGCCACCAGGAATCGATCCGGCAGGTGCGATCTGGCGAGGTCGATGCCTCTGCGGTTGATTCTCAGGTGCTCGGCGTGGAGCGCCTGCGAGATCCGGAACTCGAAGGTGAACTTCGGGTGATCGAGAGCCTTGGCCCCTCCACCATCCCGCTGGTGGTCGCCACCGCCGCCGTTGCCGCTGATGCGCAGCTGCGGGTTCGCGCTGCGCTTTGCAAGCTCGACCGGGATCCCATCAGCCGGAACGTTCTCGCCAGCGGTCTGATCCGGCGCTTCACGCCGATCGACGACGGAGCCTACGACGACATCCGTCAGAAGCTAGCGGTCGTGGAAAGCGCCGTTCCCGGCGGATAGGTTCAGGCCCTGTCAGCGGCGGGCACCCTCCAGCTCCGCCGGTACTCGCTGGATCGCCGCAACGAAGGATTGCGGGGTGAGGACCCCCCGGAACTGATCCCCGTCGACCACGGCCACCCAGGTGGCCTGGTGGATCAGCATCTGCGAGAAAGCGTCGAAGAGCGTCCGGTCCGCTCCGATGATCGCGTCGAACGGACGAGCGCGGTCCGCAACTCGGCCGTCGCCGTCGGCCCCCTCCTTGGCCAGCTCACCCACCGGCTTGCCGCTGCCGTCGAGGACGACCGCCCGGTCCCACCGGCTATCGAGCAATCGGCGCGCATCGGATAGTGAGTCCTCGGCGTGCACGACCGGCGGGCGCTCCAGGGCATTGAGGTCGATGGGCGTCACGGACAAGCGCTTGAGTCCCCGGTCGGGGCCGAGGAGATCGATCACGAGGTCCGACGCCGGCTTTGCCAGGATCGCTGCGGGCGTATCGTACTGCTCCAGCCGGCCGGCGTTCATGACCGCAATCCGATCGCCGAGCTTGATCGCCTCGTCGATGTCGTGGGTCACAAAGATGACCGTCTTTCGAACCTCGCGTTGAATCCGGAGAAACTCATTCTGCAGGCGTTCGCGCGCGATCCGGTCGATCGCCCCAAAGGGCTCGTCCATCAACAAGATCGGCGGGTCCGCCCCGAGCGCGCGGGCGACGCCGACGCGCTGGCGCTGGCCGCCGGAGAGCTGATGCGGATATCGCCGGGCGAATTGTTTCGGGTCAAGCCCGACCAGCTCCAGCAGCTCGGTGACCCGCTGCGCGATCCTCTTCTTGTCCCAGCCGAGCAGCCGGGGCACGGTCGCGACGTTGTCGGCGATGCTCAAGTGCGGAAAGAGGCCGACATTCTGGATGACGTAGCCCATGCGCAAGCGGAGCGCGACCGGGTCGGTGTGGGTGACGTCCTGCTCGTCGTGAAAGATGCGCCCCTCGGTAGGCTCGATCAGACGGTTGATCATCTTGAGGGTGGTCGTCTTGCCGCAGCCCGATGGCCCGACCAGCATGGTGAGCTGGCCGGTATGGAACTCGATCGTCAAGTCCCGTACCGCCACCTGCCCGCCCGGGTAGCGCTTGGTGACCCCTTCCAGTCGAATCATTAGAAACTCCTACTTTAAATTGATTGGCCGGAATGGCCCTGCTAGCATCGGCGAATGCTCGCCACCGGGGTCGTGGGAGCCGTCGTAGACCCATGGATCCGGTGGTCCTGGGTATCCGGGCACGTCGATGTCATCACTGCCGCGCTCGTCCAGCACATTGAACTCACGGTGATCGCCGTAGGGGTCGGCTTACTGATCGCCGTGCCCCTCGGTCTGGTGGCCTGGCGAAGCCGAGCATTTCGAGGACCGATCTTCTCCCTGACCGGCATCCTCTATACCATCCCGTCGCTCGCGCTCTTCTCGGCGCTGGTGCCGTTTACCGGCTTCAGCATCCTCACCGCCGAGATCGGTCTCGTCAGTTACACGCTGCTGATCCTGATCCGCAACATCGTCGTCGGGCTCAACTCCGTGCCGGATGATGTTCGGGAGGCGGCGCGAGGGATGGGCTACCGGCCCCTTGCCGAGCTGGTTCGGATCGATTTACCGCTCGCCATCCCCGCCATCGTCGGCGGAATGCGCATCGCGACCGTGACTACGATTGGGCTGGTTACGGTAACCGCCCTGATCGGCGAGGGCGGCCTCGGTAGCCTGATCTACGACGGACTCCTCCGCGACTTCAAAACCCCACTCGTCGTGGGCACCCTCCTGTCGGTCGCGCTCGCGTTTGTCGCCGACCTGGGCCTCGCGGGAACCCAGCGCCTGATCACACCCTGGTCGCGTGGGAGAGCAACCACGTGAACTTCGCCAACCAGGTGCTTCAGTGGTTTCTCAACGGCGCCCATTGGCAGGGCGATGGCGGTATCCCCCACCGCACCTTCGAGCATCTCACCATGTCGGGAGCGTCCGTTTTGGTGGCGGCGCTGATCGCCCTCCCGATTGGGATCGCCATCGGCCACTTCGGCCGGGGCGGGATCCTGGCCATCAACATCTCGAATATCGGGCGGGCGGTCCCGTCATTCGCGGTGCTGGTGATCGCGGTCGAGCTGGTCGGCATTGGCGCGCTGCCCGCCTTCATCGCGCTCGTCGCGCTGGCCATCCCCCCGATGGTCACCAACAGTTATATCGGGATGCGTGAGGTCGACGCCGACGTGCGCGAAGCGGCTCGCGGCATGGGCATGCGGGAGCGCGCCGTCCTGTGGCGTGTCGAGCTTCCGATCGCCTTGCCGCTCATCATGGCCGGGATCCGCACCTCCGCCGTGAATGTCGTCGCCACGGCGACGCTGGCCGCGCTGGTCGCCTGGGGCGGTCTGGGGCGATTCATCGTCGACGGATTCGGGCTCCAGGACTACCCGATGATGTTCGCGGGCGCCATCATGGTTGCCATCCTTTCGCTGATCGTGGAATTCTCACTCGCGGGCGCACAGCGGCTGGCCACGCCAGCCGGGCTCCGTCCGTCGAAGTCAATCCAGAAGGAGGAACCGATAGGTACAGTACGCGATACGGCGATGGCGGCGGCGTAGTTTTCGGCAATTCTTGGAGGTGGAGCAATGTATCTAAAGCGAATCATGGTCCTGGGCGCCAGCATGGTCGCCCTGGCACTGGTCACGACCTCGTGCGGCTCGACGGGTGGACCGTCCAGCTCCGCGAGCCCGAAGGGTACGATCACGGTCGCATCCTTCAACTTCTCCGAGAGCATCATCCTGGCCCATATCTATGGTGGCGCTCTCGCAAAGAAGGGCTACACCGTGGTCTACCGCGATAAGCTCGGCAACCGCGAGATCGTGGAGCCGGCCCTCGAGAATGGCCAGATCGATCTCTACGCGGGCTATGCCGCAACCGATCTGACGTTTGTTGAGGGAAAGCAGAGCGTGACCGTCGATGCCGGTTCTGACGCGCAGACCAACGTGCAGAGGCTGAACGCGCTTCTCAATCCTAAGGGCATCAAGGCGCTCGATCCGTCGCCCGCTATCGATCAGAATGCCTTCGCCGTCACCAAGGCAGAGGCGGATCAATACAGCTTGACCAAGCTGTCCGATCTCTCGACGCTGGCGAGCAACTGGACGCTGGGTGGGCCGCCCGAATGCCCACAGCGGCCCTTCTGCCAGCCCGGGTTGAAGGCGACGTACGGCTTGAATTTCAAGGCCTTTAAGTCACTCGATGCCGGTGGGCCGCTGACCTACGCTGCCCTCAAGCAGGGCGCGATCAACATCGGCCTGGTGTTCTCCAGCGACGGCGGCATTGCCGCCAACAATTTCGTCGTCCTGCAAGACGACAAGCATCTCGAGGCGGCCGACAACGTCGTGCCGTTGATCCGGTCCGCTGTGGCCAACAGTGAGGTCACGGCGTTGCTGAACAGCATCGACAGCAAGCTGAACACGCCCGACCTGACCGCCCTGAACAAGAGCGCCGACGTCGACAAGCTGGATCCGGCCGACCTTGCCAAGACCTGGCTCCAGAACCACGGCTTCTAACCGAACTCGCTAGCGCACGCAAGGTAGCCCCGCGCGACCGCGGGGCTACCATACCTCGCATGCCGGAGACCTACCAGTTCGTGACCGACTGGCGCTTCAAGGCGCCGCTCCAGAAGGTCTGGTCGGTCGTGCTCGATATCGAGCGCTATCCGGGCTGGTGGAAGAATTTCCGCCGCGTGCGGATCACGCGCGGCGACGGGAGGTCGGTCGGATCAGTGATTGCCTGCGAGGTGCGCGGCTCGCTGCCGTACTCGCTGACCTATGCCCTCGAAGTGCTGGAGGCCGAGGAGCATCGCCACATCCTGCTGCGCTCGACTGGCGACCTGGTCGGAACCGGGCGCTGGGAATTCTCTGAAGTTGAGCCTGGAACCGTCAAATCTCTTTACTTTTGGGACGTCGCGACGACCAACCCCATCCTCAACCTGCTCGCACCGCTGGCGAAAAGCGCGCTCGCCCGTAATCACGAGCAGGTGATGGCGAATGGCTACGCGGCCCTGCGGCCGCACGTCGAGGGCTAGGCCGAGCTTTTTTTCGTCTTGCGACGCGCCGCCTCGAAGGCGTCGAGTCGTTCCTGGACGGTCTTCTCGTAACCGCGGTCGGAGGGGTGGTAGTAGGTCCGGTCTTTGATGGCATCAGGTAGATGCTGCTGCTCGACCTGAGCCTCGTCGTAATCGTGGGCGTACCGATAGCCCTTGCCGTAGCCGATCTTTCGCATCAGCGGTGTCGGCGCATTTCTGAGATGGAGCGGAACCGGATCGGCGCGGGTGCGCTCGACGTCCTCCTGAACCGACGAGTAGGCCGCGTAGAGGGCATTGCTCTTCGGCGCGGTCGCGAGATAGACGACGGCCTGCGCCAGAGCCAGGTTCGCCTCCGGCATGCCGATGAAGTGGGCGGCCTGCTGGGCCGCCACCGCCTGGGTGAGTGCCTGGGGGTCGGCAAGGCCGATATCTTCCGACGCAAACCGGATCAGCCGGCGAACCACGTAGAGCGGATCCTCGCCCGCCTCGAGCATCCGACCCAGCCAGTAGAGCGAGGCATCGGGGTCGCTGTCGCGCAGGCTCTTGTGCAGCGCCGAAATGATGTTGTAGTGTTCCTCGCCGGCGCGATCGTACAGCAGGTTCTTGCGTTGAACCGCCTCCTCGACGAGTGCGGCTGTGACCAGTCGCCGGCCCTGCTTTGGACGGGCCAGCGCCGCCGCCGCCTCGAGGCCATTGAGGGCGATGCGCGCGTCGCCGTTGGCGACTCGAATCAGCGCCGCACGCGCATCCGCCTCGAGGTCGACGTGCCGATTGCCGAGTCCGCGGTCGGTATCGGAGACCGCGCGGTCGACGATCGCCCCCACCTGGAGGTCGTCGAGCGCGGCGAGCACGAACACCCGCGTTCGTGACAGCAGCGCCGCGTTGACCTCGAAGGAAGGATTTTCGGTGGTGGCGCCGATCAGCGTGATCACCCCCTCCTCGACGTAAGGCAGCACGGCATCCTGCTGGCCCTTGTTGAAGCGATGGATCTCGTCGATGAAGAGGATGGTCCGCTGGCCTGTCTGGGCCTGACGCAGGCGGGCTTCCTCGATGTTGCGCCGGAGGTCGGCGACGCCGGCGCTCACGGCACTGAGCGGGACGAAATGCGACGACGTCACCCGGGCAATCAGCCGGGCCAGTGTCGTCTTCCCGCTGCCGGGTGGTCCCCAGAGGATCATCGATCCCACCCGGTCTTCCTCGATCGCCCGTCGTAGCTCGTGCTCAGGACCGACCAGGTGCTCTTGCCCGACGAACTCGTCGAGCGTCCGCGGCCGCATTCGAGCCGCCAGCGGCTGGTCCTTGGGCGTCGAAGCTTGGGGAGAGGGGAACAACGTCTCCTGAGCCATGGGCTGACTATAGATCTCGCTCTAAGATCGTCCGATGGAAACGCTGAATGCCGCAATCGCGAAGACCACCTTGCCGGTAGAGGACCTGGCGCGCGCACGAGCGTTCTACGCGGAGAAGTTGGGGCTCAGGCCGACCCGGGAGTTCGATGGGGCGCTCTTTTACGAGGGCGAGGGCTTCAGCGGCTTCCTTCTCTTCCCCAGTGAGGCTCGACCATCGGGACATACCCAGATGGCCTGGTTCGTGAAAGACATCGTCGCCAGCGTCGCCAAGCTCAAGAGCCGCGGCGTGCGCTTCGAGGAATACGACTTTCCTGGCCTCAAGACCAACCACGGCATCGCCGATCTCGGGTACGAGAAGGCCGCGTGGTTTCGCGACAGCGAGGGCAACCTGCTGGCCCTCGGCCAGCTTGCCTAAGGGTCTGAGCGGCGTTCGGAAGGGAGACGAGTCCTCCCGAAAAGAAGTAGGTAGATCACGCCGGCGAGCAGGTAGAAGGCGGCGCTGACCGAGAACGCCAGCTGGTAGCCGCCTCGCACCTGCAGGAAGCCGCTGACCAGGGGGCCGATTCCACCCACGCCAATCCCGCTGACCACCACCTGCGCCGTCGCGAGTCGAGCGCGCTCACGCGCATCGACGTACTCCATACCGAAGACCTGGCCCAGGGGTCCCTGGACGTTCAGCACCAACTGGCGGACTGTCATGATCACGACCGCAAGAGGCAGCACCATGATGAAGGCGAGCGCCAGGACGAGGGGCGCGCCGATCAGCTGCGAGATACCGACCGTGCGAGTGATGCCGAACCGCCGGCCAACGGCGGGCGCGGCGAGGGTGACGATCGCCGTGAGGGCAGCGCCTGCGGCAAAGATCACACCAATCGGGCCGGGCGTCAGGCCGAAGCGCTGCAACAGGTAGAGCTGGGTGAAATTGAGGTACATGCCGGCCGCGATTCCAAGCACGAGGCCGGGCAGCAGGATGCGGCCGAAGCGCGCCAGATCGATCTTGAGCAGCTCGCGCACCGGGAAGGCCGCCGCCGGCTTCAGCCGGGCGGCCCGTGACAGCCGCACCATGAAGGGAAGGCTGAGGACCGTGAGGATCGTCATCGCCACGAACGAAGAGCGTATGGCCGGGGCCGAACTGCTCGAGCTGTGCAGCAAGCGAGCCGCCGCCTCGGGAATGATGCCGCCGAGAACGTCACCGACGAGCGCCGCGGCCCAAGCAATCGACTGGTTCAGCGCGAAGAGTGCGACCCGCTCGCTCTCGCCGCTCACCTGGGCCAGCAGTGGACTGCCAAGCACCTGTAAGACGATGACCGCGAGCGCGAAGGTCCCAGCGGCGAGCACGGCGATCAACCGAGATCCGACCAGCGTAAGGACGAGCGAAGCCAGGACGGCGACGGCACCACCCCCGAGGAGAAAGACGCGATAGCCGACGCGGTCGGCCATGGCCGCAAACGGGATCCCAACCAGCAGCAGGGCGACCGCGGGGAGCGAGTTGAAGAGGCCAATCACGTCGTTCGAAAAGCCGAGCGCGCTCATGTAGAGGTTGAACACCAGGTTGAAGATCGCCCAGCCGATGCCGATCAGCAGGGCGTAGGCAAGGAACTGGCGGGCCGCCGGACTGAAAGCGCGAAACCGCGCGAGTGCCCTGCGGATCGGTGCGGCTAACGTTTTGGCAAGGCGTCGGGTGAGTGGATTGCCCGATAGATCTGCTGGCCGATCGCGGCCTGGATCGCTAGCGGATCGTTCTTGCGGTAATCCAGCCAGTAGCGCACCTCAAGGGTCAGACCACCGTCAGCGGCGGGTTGGAGTCCAACGTGGGGAGGTTGGTCCTTGGCGATATCCGGCCGGCTCTTGAGTTCATCTCGGACGCGTTCGACTAGGCCGTCGACGACCACACCATCTGGAACTTTGGCGGTCATCGTGAACATCCGGGTGGGATAGCGGGTCCGGTTGACGATCGTGCCCGTATAGACCAGCGAATTCGGCGTGATCACCTGCTCGCCATCGCTGGTTCGTAGCGTCGTGGCACGCATCTCGATGTTCTCAACGATGCCCGTGTGGTTATCGACCGTGATCTCGTCCCCCAGTCGGAATGGCCGCTCCAGCAGCATGAAGATGCCGGCGATGAAGTTCTTCAGGATGTCCTGGAACGCGAGGCTGAAGGCGAGCGCGAGAAAGCCGAAGCCTCCAAATACCAGGGCGGGGCTGCCGAACCAGCGAGTGAAGAAGGCGATAACGCCCAGCACCACAACCGCCAGGTACGCGATCCGGGAGACGAGTATGGCAACCTGCTGGTCGATGTGCGGCCGCTTGAGCTGGTTTCGCAAAATTCGTCGAGCTACGCTCGCGAGCACGAAGCCCAGCAGGAGAAGGAGAATGCCCTCGACGAATCTGGCCCACTGCTCGTCCCAGTGCTGGGTTATCCAGTCCCACATGGCGCCCATTGTAGGGACGCCCAGGCGTCAGCTCTCGGCGGGAGCTTCGCCCTCGGCGCCGTCCGCGGGCGCCTCGGTCTCGCCGACGGTCGGCACCTCGGCGGCAGCGGGCGCGGCAGCGACTTCCTCGACCTCTTCGCGATGGGCCGCGACCTTGACGATCAGGTCCTCGGGTTCATCGAGAAACTCGCATCCAGGCGGAACCTTCAAGTCTTTGACGCGGATCTCATCGTCGATCTCCTTCAACCCGGAAACATCGACGGTGATGACCGGTGGCAGATCGGTCGGGAGGCATTCGACTTTGAGGGCGTGCAGCCCGCGCTGCAGGTCGGCCTCACCCTTCGCGACCAGCTCGACCACGCCTTCGATCTCGATCGGCACCTCCGACTCGATCTTTTCGGTGAGGTTGACCTGATAGAAGTCCACGTGGAGGAGATCGCCGTCGCGGGGGCTCCGTTGGACCTCGCGAATCAGCGCCTTTCGGACCGGCTCGTCGCCCAGCTGGAGATCGACGAGCTGGTTGCGGCCAACCTTCTGGAACGCCTTGACGAACTCGCGCCCGTCCACCAGCACCGTGACGGCGTCGACGTTGTGGCCGTAAACCACGGCGGGAAGGCGGCCCTGGCGACGCAGCGCCTGGAGGTGGCGGCCACGGTCGAGGCGCGGCTCGAGTTTGAGTGTGACGGGAGTGGCAGTCGCCAGCTAGAATCCTCCTTCGGCTCGAATTGGGCGGCGCCCATCTTAACACAGTGTTTGGCGCCCGCCGAAGGAGCCTTGATCGGAACTTTTGCGCCGTTTGGCCGTTACTGAATGTGCAAGATGGACCTAGAATCGGGTTACAACGGTGCTGGTAGCAACTCTTAGACTGCTGCGCCAGAACGCGCTACGAATTGGGGTGGTCCTGGGGACTTTCGCCTTGGTGGTCGCGTTGATTTTCGTGCAGCAGATGCGCGAGGCGTTCGCCGAGCAGGATTTCCAGGCGGCGCGGGCCCAGGTGCTCGCGGCCCAGAGCCACGCCATCACGGTCGGCCTCGATGCCGCCGAATACTCGGATCTACAGCGCCAGGAACTGACCACCTCGACCGCCACGCCACCCGCCACCTCGGCCCCCTTCAACCAGGATCGGATCGCCTTCTTCACCAGGGCGGCCTCTCAGGAAGTCCAGATCAAGGACCAGCTGGACCAGCGGGTGCAGAAGTTGGTCGCCGAGACGCGAGATGCCGCCCAGACGGTGGTCACCCAGCTTTCGGATGAGATGCAGAAGGCCAAGCAGGCCGGTGTCGACGACCAGCTCCTGGTCGAATTCGATGGCCTGCCATCGAAGGCCCAGATCGAGGTCGACGCGGCGACGACGGTCTCTGCCTATCGCGCGGTCAGTGCCGAGTTGAAGGCGCCGGTCTCAAAGCTGGCCTTGCTGATCGCGGACCAGCAGGCGTCCAACAAACTCGTCGCGCAGTATGTTGCGCAAGCTGCCGCCCAGGATCACGGCGATGCGGCCGTCGCGCGAACCGGCGCCAACGCGGCGCTGACGCAGGTTCAAGCGGACCTCCAGACCGCCAGGATCTTCCAGATGGACGTGTCGGTCGTCGAGCTCCACGTGCAGAACCTGGCCGCGAAGCTGAGCACCGTTACCACCACCGCCGACCTGGAGCAGGTCAACGGCGGACTGCAAGTCCAGGACAAGGTGCTGCAAGACGCGATGACGCGGACCTTGCCGGACAAGGCGATCACGATCTCGCTCAGCGAGCAGGTGATTCGCGCCTATGAGCACGGCCAGCAAGTCTTCTGGAGCTACGTCACGACCGGCCGCCCCGGCCTGGAGACCGATCCCGGCAACTTCAAGGTGTACTGGAAGGTCTCACCCTGGACGATGCATTCGCCCTGGCCGAAAGGCTCCCCATACTGGTACCCCGACAGCAAGGTGCAAATGGTGATGTGGTTCAACGGTGGCGATGGGATCCACGATGCCTCGTGGCGATCCCGCTACGGCCCTGGCACCAACGGCCCGCACTACGACCCGACGGGCGAGGACACGGGCACGCATGGTTGCGTCAACGTCCCCTTCAAAAACATGGTCTGGCTCTGGAACTGGACGCCGACCGGCACCCAGGTCCTCGTCTACTAGGCGCCCGCTTGCGTCCTCTACGCGGTTTGCCGTAGGCCTCCGGTCCGAAGGGCGCAGAGCCTCTTCACGATCGCGGGCGTTACAGAAGGTGGAGCTCTTTCATGGCCATTGCACACCCGACGATGCAGCAGGTCGCCCCGCACACCTGGACCTTCCAGCCATCTGATGTGCCGGTCGCGCCGATGAAGGCGAACTGCCGCGCCTGCCGCCAGGCGGTTGGTATCCTGCGCCCCTCGGCGATGGACATGAAAACCGGAAACTATGTCGTCCGGGGCGAGTGCGAGCGCTGTGGCTCAGAAGTGCTGCTAATCGTCAGCTGACCGGTTCGAATCCCTCCCCCGTCCAGTAGCCGAGCATCTGCTCGGTCTCGTGATACAGCCAGATCAGATGGCGCTCCCGCGCAGCCTCATTCAGGAAGGCGGCCTTGCGTTCCATTGCCTCCAGCGGAAAGAGGTCGAGGGCACTCACCCAGTTGACCTTCAGGAAGGCGCGCATGAACAGGAAGTCGCCGGTGAAAACAACGGTTTGCTCCTGGTCCTGGACGTAGACCGCCTGGTGGCCGGCGGTATGACCGCCGGTGACCCGCACGCGGACACCGGGGGCGACCTCTTGATCGCCGTCGACGATCTGCAGACGCCCCTCCTCCTCGAGCAGGCGGAGATTTTCCGTTTTGTAGGACGGCTTGCTGCGTGGATCCGGCTGGCGCCAGGCTTCCAGCTCTTTCGCCTGGACGACGTGGCGCGCGCGCGGGAAGAGCGGCGTCAGCTCGCCATCGCGTCCGGGCGTGATCAGCGCTCCCACGTGATCGAAGTGCAGGTGGCTGAGCACGACGAGGTCGATGTCCTGCGGCGTGAGCCCGGCGCTCGCCAGCGCGTCCGGCAGACCGGGATCACGCTCGTAGGCGTAGATGTCCCGTTCCTTGTCCGAGAGCTTTGGTCCGATGCCAGCCTCGATCAAGATGTTGGCGTCCGGGGTCCGCACCAGGAGGCAGTTGGTGGCCATCAGGATGCGGTTGCGCGCATCCGGGGTCTTCAGCTTTTCCCACATGACTTTTGGAACCACGCCAAACACCGAACCGCCGTCCATGCGCCAGTGCCCATCGCTCAACAAGTGGAGCTCGAATCGCCCCAGCTGGCGTGGAGCGGCCGCGATCACGCCGCTTTAAAGCCGGCGTTGACGAAGTCGATGATCGATTTGAGGGAGGTTCCCGGACCGAAGATCTCAACAACACCCATCTTCTTCAGCTCCCTGGCATCGTCTTGCGGGATGATGCCCCCACCGAAGACCACGATGTCGGTGGCGTTGCGCTCCTTGAGCAGTTCGAGGATTCGGGGGATGAGCGTCATGTGGGCCCCGCTGTGCAGGCTGACGCCGATGGCATCGACGTCTTCCTGGATGGCAGCCTCCACCACCATCTCCGGGGTCTGCCGAAGTCCAGCGTAAATCACCTCGACCCCGGCGTCGCGCAGCGCGCGCGACACCACTTTCACCCCGCGGTCGTGGCCGTCGAGGCCGACCTTGGCGGTGAGGACTCTGGCCGTCATGGCCGCCATACGTAGAGGAACACGATGACGAGGACCGCCAAGACGGCGAGCACGCGACCGATGACCGAGAAGCGCAGGCGCATCATCTAGAACAGAATCGGCTCGCGGTAGATGCCGAAGACCTCCTTGAGCGCGGCCATGATCTCTCCCTCGGTGGCGTAGGCCTTGACGCAGTTGAGCAGCGGCGGCATCAGGTTTTCCGTGCCACGGGCCGCTGCCTTCAGCTCCTCCAGCCGGCTGGCAACACTGGTGTTATCGCGCCTCGCCCGGACGGCCTTCAAGCGGCGCACCTGACCCTGCTCCGTCTCAGGGCCAATGTGCAGGGTGGGCAGGTCTGCGCTGTCACCGTCCTTGTAGGCATTCATCCCGACGATGATCCGTTCGTTCGCCTCCAGCTTGCGCTCGAACTCGAAGGCGGCATCGGCGATCTCGCGCTGGAAGAATCCGTTCTCGATGCATCGCAGCACGCCGCCTTGCTCATCGATCTGGTCGAAATAACCTTGCGCGCCACGCTCCATCTCGTCGGTGAGCCGTTCGATGAAGTAGGACCCGCCCAGCGGATCGATAGTGTTGGTCACCCCCGTTTCATGCGCCAGCACCTGCTGCGTGCGCAGCGCGATTTGCGCCGCCCGTTCGGTGGGTAGGGCGAGGACCTCATCCATGGAGTTGGTGTGCAACGAGTTCGTCCCGCCCAGCACCGCTGCCATGGCTTCGTAGGCGGTCCGGGTGATGTTGTTCTCCACCTGCTGGCGCGTTAGCGAGACGCCGGCGGTCTGGGTGTGGAAGCGCAGCATCCAGGATTTCGGATCGCGCGCGCCGTACTTGTCGCGCATGATGCGGGCCCAGAGCCGGCGCGCCGCGCGGAACTTCGCGATCTCCTCGAAGAAATCGATGTGCGAATCGAAAAAGAAGGAAAGCCGCGGCGCGAAGTCGTCAACCGGAAGCCCCGCCTTGATCGATGCCTCGACGTAGGCCATGCCGTCAGCCAGGGTGAAGGCGAGTTCCTGGATCGCCGTGGATCCGGCCTCGCGGATGTGATATCCGGAAATGGACACCGCGTTCCAGCGCGGCATGTGGCGCGCGGCGAAGACGATGGTGTCGACCACCAGCCGCATCGATGGCTCGGGCGGGAAGATGTACTCCTTCTGCGCGATGTACTCCTTGAGGATGTCGTTCTGCAAGGTGCCACCCAGCTGGGCCAGGGATACCCCTTCCTTCTCGCCGACCGCGATGTACATCGCGTAGAGGATCGCCGCCGGCGAGTTGATGGTCATCGAGGTGGTGATCTGGTCGAGCCTGATGCCGCTAAAGAGCGTCTCCATGTCTTCCAGCGAGTCGATCGCCACGCCGCAATGGCCGACCTCGCCTTCGCCGAGCGGGTCGTCCGAGTCGTAGCCCATCAGGGTGGGCATGTCGAAGGCCACCGATAGCCCCTTCTGCCCCTGGGCGAGCAGGAATTTGTAGCGGCGGTTCGTCTCCTCCGCCGTGCCGTAACCGGCAAACTGCCGGATCGTCCAGGGCTGCCCGCGGTACATCGAGGGGTAGACGCCGCGCGTAAAGGGGAATTCTCCCGGGTAGCCGAGCTTCTCGTCGTAGCTCCACCCCTCGAGGTCCCCGGGGGTGTACAGCGGCTGCACCGGCACGCCCGACATGGTGGCGGCCTCGTTCGGCGTCAGCTTGCCGTTGCGGTACCGGGCCGCCCATTCCTCATAGGCCGTCTTTCGACGAAGGGCCATCAGCTGCCTCCTTGCGCCCGCTGCGCCAGGACTTCCTCGGCGAGCGCGTACGGATTCAGTTTCCCATTCCGGTTCTCGCGGAGGCGCCGCCCCACCGCGGTATCCCCGTCCAACACCCGCCGCGCGTCTTCGCGGGCACGGTCGGCGACGATGGCGACCACTTCCTGCTTGAGGCGCTGCTGTCGCCGGGTGGCGAGCGTTCCGCTTTCTTTGAGATAGGACTGGTGCTGGAGGACGGCATCCCAGACGGAATCGATCCCCTCCTCCCTCGCGGCGCTGGCCAGGATGATCGGTGGCCGCCACGCCAGCTTGGGTCCAAGCCCGATGGCGTCCTGGATCAGGCGCCGCGTCTTCTCCGCCCCACCCAGGTCGGTCTTGTTGATGACGAAGACGTCGGCGATCTCCAGGATCCCGGCCTTAATGCTCTGCACCGAATCGCCCGACTCCGGCATCATCACGAGGACGACCGTATCGCAGATGGTCGAGATCTCGAGCTCCGACTGGCCGACGCCCACCGTCTCGACCAGGACGACGTCACGACCATAGGCGTCGAGCAGATGGATCGCCTCGCGGGTCGCCCCTGCCAGCCCGCCCAGGTGCCCTCGGGCGCCCATGCTGCGGATGAACACGCCCTTGTCCAGCGTGTGTCGGGCCATCCGAATGCGGTCGCCCAGGACCGCTCCACCGGTGAATGGGCTGCTCGGGTCGACGGCGATCACACCCACCGTTTGCCGCCGGTCGCGAATCACCTTGACCAGCGCGTCGGCGAGGGTGCTCTTGCCCGTGCCCGGCGCGCCCGTCAACCCCACCAGGTAGGCGTTCCCCATATGCGGCTGCAACTCGGCGACCAACTGGCTCGCCTGCGGATCCCGATCTTCCGCCAGGCTGATCGCCCGCGCCAGCGCCCGGACATCGCCGGAAAGCAAGGCGCCGGCCAAACTCATTTCGAATTGAATTATCGCTTAGGGGGCCGGGAAGGTTTTCAGGGTGAAATCCGAGCCTAAGACCACGGTCACACTCGCCCCGCTGGACGGCGCCGGCACGGTGGTCACGACCCCGCCGAAGTAGGCCTGTAGCCACGAGACGGTGGCCGCCGCCTTCCCGCCGGACCCGTCGAGGATCTGGGTCTGGGCGACCCGTTGGGCCGCGCGTGGCCCCAGGGTCGCGGCCCATCCTTCCGCCTTGAGCAGCGACGCGATGATGCTGGCCGGGGTTCCGATCCCATAAGGCAGCCAGTAGCGGCCGCTGCCATCCTGCACCTGGATGGGGATCTGCGTCGCCAGCGCGCTTTGATCTGGAAGCGCCATGGCCACGTAACGCTGCAACGCGCCATAGGTGGGGTCCAGCGGCTGCAGGACGTACTGACCGCCGCTGTTGAAGCCGCTCCGGAGCAGGTTCGACGTGTCGATCGCCACCCGCCGGATGTCCTGGTCGCTGATGTGTCCGGCGAGCGAGGCGAGTTGTTGCATCTCTGAGGGGCGGAGGTTCGTTCGCACGTTGTCCTGCAGCGCACTGAGCAGCGAAAGCAGCCGAGGAATGGCATTGACCGAGAAAACGCGCTGTCGCACCGCCAGCATGATCAGCTGCTGCCGGCGGGAGCGGTCGAAATCGGAGGTGGTCTCGCGGGATCGCGCGTACTCGAGCGCCCGCTCCCCGTCGAATTGTTGCGGGCCCGCCGTGATTCGGATGTGCATCATTCCGGTCGACTCGCCAGCTGGGAAGTACGGGTCATCGAGGGTCGTCGGGACGTCGACCTTGATGCCGCCGAGGGCGTTGACGACGTCGCGGAACGCCTTGAAGTCGACCCCGACCCAGTAGTCGATCGGCTGGCCCGTTATCTGCGAGACCGTCGCCGCCGCCAGGTCGCCACCGCCGGTGTCGGTCTTCAAGTCGCTGCGGACGTTCGGGTAACTCACGTGATCGATGCCGATCGCGTAGGCGCTGTTGAGCTTGCCCATCATGAACCGGTTGTTGGGCAGTGCGGGGATCTTCACCCACAGGTCCCGCGGCAGCGAGATCATGATCGCCTCGCGACTCGCTGGTCGAATCGAGAGCAGCATGACGGAGTCGGTCAGGTACGGCCCGTCGTGGCCGGGTCCGCCATAGCCCAGCAGCAGGATGTTGATGCGCTGGTCGTGCTTGATCTTCCAGCCGAGCGACCCGGGGTCGTCGGTCCCCGCGTGCACCATCGTGATCAGGTCAAGCGGCTGGGCGCGCGGCGAAATGGCATGGATGGCGGTCCAGACCCGGAACACGCCGAGCCCGGCGATCAGCAGCGCAACTCCGGCAAACAGAGCCAGCGCGGCGCGGGCGGATCGCCAGCCGCGTGCCGGGGCCAGCGCAACCGATGCGCGCCGCCGGCGTGTTTCGCTTCCCAAGGGCAGCCGTCAGTCTACCGAAATTGTGTCGCCCCTACCCGCGTCGTTCCTGGCGCTTCGTAAGATGATTTGACGATGCAAGCGAGCCTAATGACTCGGCGCCGCGAAGGCCCGTTCCTGATCCCAGCGCGAGCACTCTTGCTCGCCACGGGACTTATCGCCGTCGGCCTCGGCACCTTCATGTTGCTTCACGAGCGCCACAGTGGTCAGGTCGACGCGTTATATCTCATCGTCGGCTTGATCGTCGGGGTGACCTGGCTCGCCTCCCTCGTGCTGGCTTTCCGAGCCTTCCGCATCGGCATCTTTTTGGCAGCCGCCTTTGCGTTTATCGAATTTGGCGTGACCGCCACCAGCCACTTCGAGGCAGGCGCGGGGGGGGTGGGTACCTTCGTCAAGACCGAGGGACTGTTGGTCGCGACCGCAGCGATGGGCCTGCTCTGCGCCTGCGTTCTGACCGTGGTCAGCGCAGCCGTCGCCTGGGGCGACGCGAGGGGTCGATACCGACGGCTGAACACGCTACCGGTGTTGATAGTGGCGGTAGTCGGAGCGGTCCTGGTGATCCTCCAGGCGACGGATGGTGTCCATCGCGACAGCTTCGGCACGGCGACGACCGAGGACGGTGCGTTCGCCGCCGCGATTACGGCCTCCCTCTGGTTGCTGGGCGGCTTGTGGCTCGCCCGAGCGCGGCGAGTCGGGGCGTTGATCATCATGCTCGCCACCTTCATCGTCTGGTACTCCTTCATCGGGCTGCACCTCCTGAAGGGCGGCACGACCCTTAGCCAGGTGGCCGCCACGAGCGGCGTCATCTGGGCCGTCTTCTGGGCGGCGGCCGCCATCCTGGCGGCGGCATCCTTCGTGGTGGCCCTGGCACTCTTCGTCGTTGCCGTCGTGCAACGGCGGCGCCCGAAGTCCGCGCCGGCGGCGCCGGCCGCCCAGCGCGCGCGCGGATGACCAACTCGACAGGAAACGACCGGCCGTTCCCGTCATTCAGGCATGGAACGTTGGCGTCCGATCGCGGCGGCCGCCGGATGCTGGCTGTGGCAGCAGTTACGCCGGTCGCCCGCGCGGCTGCGCTGGTTGCTCGCCTTCCTGCGCGGGTTGCCCCGGCAGGTCAGGGCCGGGGCTGCGGTGACCATCGTGTTGCTAATGGTGGGTGGCAGCGTCTTGTTTATTCGCAACCCGTCCGGCCCTTTCGGCAAGATCGAGCCGCTGCCCCCCGACGCGGCAACCCTCACCCGGATTCCGGTGCTCGGTCCAGGCCATCGATACCTGTTCTTCCCGATCTCGGGTCGGGTGACAGCCGGCCTGAAGTACCGCTACGTCTTACTCACCCGTTGTGGGCTCGACTACCCGACCGGGCCGGACTTCGACGGCAGCTTTTGGGATTCGGTTGATTCGACGCAGCGGGACAAGCTCGCCAAGCCGCCGGCAGACTTCGCCGCTCCAGAGGACGTTGGATACATGATCCTGGTGTCGCCGAACAGCGCCGAATTTCACTCCTCAGTCGGCGGGGTTGCCCAATACACTCGCCGCACCGCCGCGCTGATCGCGGCGGTCTGCAACTAATCGGGCTGTCGGCTTCCATCCGGGCCGTAGCGATAGAAGCCACGCCCGGTCTTGCGGCCGAAATGACCTGCGTCCACCAGCTGCCGGAGCAGCGGCGGCGCCGCGAATCTCGGATCGTGCAGCCCGTCATAGAGGACGCCGCAGATGTACAGGTGGGTGTCGAGGCCGACGAAGTCGGCCAGCTCCAACGGACCCATCGGGTGGTGCAGGCCAAGCCGCGCGCCCTGGTCGATGTCCTCGCGGGTTCCGAGTCCCTCCATCAGCGCCCGGATCGCCTCGTTGATGAACGGCACCAGCATCCGGTTGACGATGAAGCCGGGATAGTCGAGCGACGTGATGGGCGTCTTGTTCAGCGACCGTGAGAGCTCGATGGTGGTCGCCAGGGTCGCATCCGAGGTATCACGGCCGCGCGTCAGCTCGACCAGCGGCATGACTGGCACCGGGTTGAAAAAGTGCATCCCGATGAACCGATCAGGTCGTTTGGTCGTCGCCGCCATCCGCGTGATCGGAATCGACGAGGTGTTACTGGCGAGGATTGCCTCCGGCCTGCAGATGCCGTCCAGTCGCTTGAACAGATCCTGTTTGGCCTCGAAGTTCTCGGTGATGGCTTCGACCACGAAGTCGGCGCGGCCGGCCGCCTCGAGTGACGTCGTCGCATGCAGACGGCCAAGGGCGGCGTCGCGCTGGGCCGCCTCGAGCTTGCCTTTCTGCACCAGGCTGTCGAGGCGTTTCTTGATGTTCTCGACGCCGCGAGCCACGAGCTTGTCGTCGACCTCCCGAAGCGTCACATCGAAGCCGGATGCGATTGCCGTTTGGGCAATGCCCGCTCCCATCAGACCGGCGCCGGCAACGTAGAGCTGTTTGATCGTCACGCCTTCTCCTTTAGCACCTCACGGGCAATCACCAATCGTTGGATTTCGTTGGTTCCCTCATAAATCTGCGTGATCTTCGCATCCCGCATCATGCGCTCGGCCGGGAAGTCACGAAGGTAGCCATAGCCACCAAGGATCTGCACGGCATCGGTCGTGACCCGCATCGCCGTGTCGGAGGCGAAGAGTTTGGCCATCGACGAGCCGGCCGTAACGCCGAGCATGTCTCGGTCGATCGCGTCACCCGCGGCATAGGTCAAGGCGCGAGCCGCCTCGATCTGGGTCGCCATGTCGGCCAACATGAACTGGATGCCCTGGAATTCCATGATCGGCTTGCCAAACTGGCGTCGCTCACCTGCGTAGCGCCGGGCGAGGTCGAAGGCGCCTTCCGCGATCCCCAGTGCCTGGGCCGCGATCGCTGGGCGGGAGTGGTCGAGCACCTGCATCGCGAGCTTGAACCCTTCGCCCTCCTTGCCGAGCCGGTTCGCCGCCGGCACCACCATGTCTTCGAAAAAGAGCTGGGCGGTCGGTGATCCTCGAATCCCCATCTTTTTCTCCAGCTTGCCCACCTTGAACCCGGGCATCGTCTTTTCGACGACGAAGGCGGAGATATCGCGCGCGGGCGTATCGCCATCCTGGTCGGTGCGCGCGAAGACGACGATCGTGTCCGCGACGCTCCCTCCGGTGATGAACGTTTTGGAACCGTTCATGACGTAGGTGTCACCGCGTTTGATAGCACGGGTCCGCATCCCGCCGGCATCCGAGCCGGAGCCCGATTCGGTCAGCGCGAAGGCCGCCAGTTGCTCGCCGTGTGCCAGCGGCGGCAAGTATCTCCGCTTCTGTTCGTCGGAGCCCCCCAGCCAGATCGGGAGGCTGCCCAACGACTGCACGCTCAGGATCAGCGAGGAGGTGACGCAGAACCGACTGATCTCCTCAATAGCGACCAGCAGCGTGAGCGCGCTGCCGCTCACGCCGCCGTAGTCGGGCGTGAAGGGGATGGCGAGGATGTCGTGTTTGGCGAAGAGGTCTTTGATGTCCCAGGGGAACTCACCGGACTCGTCGATCTCGGCCGCTCTCGGCTCGACGCGTTCCAGGCAGAGATCGTGCACCAGTTCGCGGATCTGCTGCTGCTCCTCGTTCAGCGCGAAGTCCATCAGGCACGCACCAGCTCGCGGGCGATGACCACGCGCTGCACCTGGTTGGTCCCCTCGTAGATCTGGCACGCTTTCGCGTCGCGGACCCTCCGCGCCATTGGATATTCCTCGAGGTAGCCATAGCCCCCGAACACCTGCAGCGCGTCGAGCGTGATGTCCATCGCGGCGTCGGTGCTGAAGAGCTTCGCCATGGACGCCTCTTTGATGAACGGTCGGCCGGCATCGCAAAGCGCGGCGGCTTTCCAGGTCATCCAGCGAGCCGCCCGGATCCTGACCGCCATATCGGCGATCTTGTTCTGGATCGTCTGCAGCTCGGCAATCGGCTTCCCGAACTGCTTGCGTTCTTTCGCGTAGGCGACGGCATCGTCGAGTGCCCCCTGTGCGAGCCCGACCGCCTGCGCACTGATGCCGATCCGGCCACTATCGAGCGCCCGCATGGCGATGCGAAAACCCTGACCCTCATCAGCCAGGCGATCGGCCTCGGCGACGGCGCAGTTCTCCAGGTGGATCTCCGCGATCGCCGAGCCGTTCAGGCCCATCTTCTTGAACCTCGGCCCCACCTTGAGGCCCGGGTTGTCGCCGCCCACCAGGAATGCCGTGATCCCTTCCGCGCCTGACCCCGGTCGGGTCGTGGCCATCACGATGTACAGTCCCGCCTCACCGGCATTCGTGATGAAGATCTTGCTGCCGTTCAGGACATACCCGGAGCGGCTGCGGGTCGCCGTGGTCTTGAGATGGGCCGCGTCGGAGCCGGCTTCCGGCTCGGTCAACGCAAAGGCGGCCAGCTTTCTGCCCTGGGCAAGGTCGGGCAGCCAGCGACGCTTTTGCTCCTCCGTGCCGAAGAGCACGATCGGCTCAGTTCCAACCGAGGCGTGCACGTCCAGGATGCCGGCGGTACTGGCGCTGTAACGCGCGACCTCTTCGACGAAGATGGCAAACGAGAGGTGATCGAGCCCGGCGCCCCCGTACGCCTCCGGCACCAGGATGCCGAGCAGGCCGAGCTGGGCGGCCCTGTCGACGAGGTCACGTGGGAACTCGCCGCTGTGGTCGATGGCGTCGGCGCGCGGCCTAACCTCGCGCTGCGCGAAGTCACGAACGAGTTTTCGTATCTCTTGCTGTTCCGGGGTGAGCGAGAGATCCATCTAGTTCACGCGGATGATGGTGGCCTCGCCCTGCGCCATCCCGGAGCAGATGGCGGCAGCGCCGTAGCCACCGCCGCGCTGGCGGAGCGCGTAGGCCAGGTGCATCAAGATCCGGGCGCCCGAGGCGCCGATCGGATGTCCGACCGCGAGCGCGCCGCCATCGACGTTAACGCGCCGCTCGTCGATACCAAGCAGATCCATGGCGGTACAGGCGACCGCGGCAAACGCCTCGTTGATTTCGAAGAGGTTGATGTCGTCGGTACGCAGGCCGAGCTTCTTCAGCGCCGCCTGGGCCGATGAGGCCGGCACGGTCGCGAGGTACGGCGTGTCGGCGGCCGACTCGCCGTAGGTGAGCCACTGGGCCAACACCGGCAAACCGCGCCGCTTCGCCTCGGCGCCGCTCATGAGGAGAATGGCGCTGGCGCCGTCGTTGACACCAGGAGCGTTGCCGGCCGTGATCGTGCCATCCGCCTGGAACACCGGTTTCAGTCGGGCGAGGCCCTCGATCGTCGTGTCGGGTCGCGGCTGCTCATCGGCCGCGATGGTCACCGTCCCCCTGGGGCTGGGCACCGCCACCGAAACCAATTCGTCGTTGAAATGGCCCGCCTTCAGGCCCGCGGCATAGCGCTGTTGGCTGCCGAACGCGTAGTCGTCCTGCCGCTCGCGCGAGACCTCAAACTCTTTGGCGACGTTGCTGCCCTCGACCGCCATATGGCAACCGTTGGCGGGATCGATCAGGCCGTCGCGCACCATGCTGTCGACCAGGATGGCGTCCCCCAGCCGGTAGCCGAAGCGCGCCTTGTCGAGCAGGTAGGGCGCCTGGCTCATGTTCTCCATGCCGCCGGCGACGACCACCTCGGCATCGCCGTTTCGGATCAGGAGGGCGGCCAGGTTCACGGCCTTGAGCGAGGAGGCACACACCTTGTTGACGCTGAGCGCCGGAACACTGGTCGGCAATCCGGCTTTGATCGCGGCCTGCCGGGCCGGAATCTGGCCCATGCCGGCGGTGATCACGGTGCCCATGATGACCTGGTCGACATCGGCCCCGTCCACCTTGGCCCGCTCGAGCACCTGCTTGATCACGACCGCCCCAAGGTCGGGCGCCGGTAGCGCGGAGAGCCCGCCGCCCAGCTTGCCGAACGGGGTGCGGGCGGCCGCCACCAGCACGACGTCCTCCACGATTGCATTCTAGAAGCGCCATGCGCAGCGGACAAAATCGCGCGCCATATACTTGCGGAGGTGGCGTTCAAACACCTCCTCTCCGGGCGCCGCGGTACGGTTGCCACGATCACCATCAACCGCCCTGACGACCGCAACGCCCTCAGTACCGAAACGGTGGGCGAACTCCGAGAGGCCCTCGCGCAGGCCAAAGGTGACCGGCAAGTCCGCGTCATCGTCATTACCGGCGCCGGCATGGTCTTCAGCGCCGGCGCCGATCTGAACAGCTTTCGTCGCGAGCAGCCGGAGCTGGAGCGCTACGCTCAGCGCCGACAGCTCGCCGACCTCTTTCTCGAGATGACGGAGCTGGGCAAGCCCACGGTGGCCCGCATCAACGGCCACGCGCTGGCTGGCGGCTTCGGATTGGTCGCCTCATGCGATCTCGCCGTTTCGGTCGACGACGCGCAGTTCGGCATGCCAGAGGTCAACGTTGGGATCTTCCCGATGATCATCATGGCCATCGTCTTTCGCAATCTCCCCCGAAAAGCCGCCATGGAATTGATGCTGACCGGCAAACGCATCGATGCGGCAGAGGCGACCCGCCTCGGACTGATCAATCGGCACGTGCCCGCCGAGCGATTGGACGGCGAGGTCGACGCGCTCGCGGATGAGCTCGCCAGCAAGAGCCCGATCGGGATGAAGCTGGGGCTCGAGGCCTTCTACAAAATGCAGGACATGAGCTTCCCGTCGGCGATCGCGTACCTGCAGGACCAGCTCGCCGTGCTGAATCTGAGTGACGACCTGAAGGAAGGGGTGACCGCCTTCTTCGAAAAACGCGAACCGCGATTCACCGGTCGATGAGCATGCCGTCGGTCGAATGGGTGGAGGTCGGTCCGCGCGACGGCCTGCAGAGCTGGCCGGCGACGCTGCCAACACCAGCCAAAGTCGGGCTCATCACCGGCCTGCTCGATTGCGGCTTTCGGCGGGTCGAAGCGACGTCGATGGTGCACCCGAACTGGGTGCCGCAGCTGGCCGATGCCGAGGCCGTGCTGGAGGCGCTCCAGGATCGGCGCGATCAGCTCCGCGTGCTGGTGCCCAACCGCAAGGGCCTCGAGCGGGCGCTCTCGGCCGGGATCCGCAATGTCGCGGTCACGGTTGCGGCCACCAACGGCTACAACCAGCACAACCTCAACCGGACGGTCAAGGACACGCTCTGGGAGATCCAGGAGATCACCGCGCGGGCGAGTCGGGACGGCGTCGTCGTCGACGCCAGCATCAGCGTGGCATTCGGTTGCCCCTACGAGGGCCGGGTGTCGCCCCAGTGGGTGGCCGACGTTGCCGAGGCACTCGCCGATGACAACATCGAGGAGATTTCGCTGGCCGACACGATCGGCGTCGCCAACCCGGCCCAGGTCGAAGCGCTCTTCCAGGACCTGAAAGAGCGCCTCCCGGCGGTTCGTTGGGGCGCGCATTTTCACGACACCCGCGGAACGGCCCTCGCCAACCTTCTATCGGCGCTCGAGACCGGTGTCAATTTATTCGAAGGATCGGTCGGCGGCATCGGCGGCAGTCCCTTCGCACCGGGCGCGGCCGGCAACCTCTGCAGCGAGGACGCGCTCGCCATGCTCGAGGCAATGGGAATCGCGACCGGGGTCGACGTCGTCCGGCTGGTGGAGGTCGCGCGTGGACTCGAACGAACGCTGGGCGCCCCGCTACCAGGCCGGGTGCACGCACTGGCCGAGCCTCAAGCCGGGACGGTCTCGGCATGAGCGACGCCGAGGACGAACTGAAGGTCCGATCTGATACGGCCCGCGCCGGCGGGTCGGCGAAATACGCGGAAAAGCTGCGCCAGGAGCACAAGCTGGCGGTTCGGCGCCGGCTCGAGTTGCTGCTCGACCCAGATTTTCTGATCGAAGACGGGCTGCTGGCGCACAGCGAGGAGCCGGGCTACGGCGCCGACGGGGTGGTCACCGCGATCGGCAGAATCGAGGGGCGCACCGTCTGCGTAATGGCCAACGACCCGACGGTCAAGGCTGGGTCCTGGGGACCGCGGACGGTCGAGAAGATCGTCCGCATTCAGGAGACCGCAGAGCGGCTGCGAGTCCCGATCCTCTACCTGGTCGATTCGGCCGGGGCCCGGATCACCGACCAGGTGGAGATGTTCCCGGGGCGGCGGCACGCGGGGCGCATCTTCTACCAGGAGGTGCAACTGTCCGGCGTGGTGCCCCAGATCTGCCTGCTCTTCGGTCCCTCGGCGGCCGGGGGCGCCTACATCCCCGCCTTCTGCGACATCACGATCATGGTCGAGGGCAACGCCAGCATGTACCTCGGGTCACCGCGGATGGCGGAGATGGTGATCGGCGAGAAGGTGACGCTGGAGGAGATGGGCGGCGCGCGCATGCACGCGACGGTGAGCGGCTTGGCCGACCTCTTGGTGGACTCCGACGAAGACGCGATCGCCGCCGGCCGGCGCTACCTCTCGTATTTCCCGCAGAACTGGACCGAGATGCCTCAACCAGTTCCCTCGGTGGGCGCCCGTGCGACTGTCCCGCTCGACACCCTGGTACCCGAAGACGAGGGGCGCGCCTTCAACATGCAGCAGCTGATCGGCGGCGTCATCGACGAGGGCAGCTTCTTCGAGATCAAGAAGCTCTTCGCCAGGGAGATCATCTGCGGCCTGGCGCGCATCGATGGCCGCGCGGTCGGCGTGATCGCCAATCAGCCAATGCAGAAAGGCGGCATCCTCTTCGTCGACTCGGCCGACAAGGCGGCGCGCTTCATCTGGCTCTGCGACGCCTTCAACATCCCCTTGTTGTTCCTCGCCGACGTGCCGGGCTTCATGATCGGTACCGCGGTGGAGCGGCAGGGCATCATCCGCCACGGCGCCAAGATGATCGCCGCCGTCTCGGAATCAACGGTGCCAAAAATCTCGGTGATCGTGCGCAAGGCCTACGGCGCGGGCCTCTACGCCATGGCAGGTCCGGCGTACTCGCCCAATGCCACGCTGGCGCTGCCCACCGCGATGATCGGGGTGATGGGACCGAGCGCGGCAGTGAACGCCGTCTTCTACAACAAGATCGAGGAACAACAAGAGGCCGAACGCCCGGCGTACGTCGCGAAATTGCAGGAGGAATATCGGAAGGACATCGACCTCTACCGGCTGGCCTCGGACCTGATCGTCGATGCCGTGGTCGCGCCCAGTGATCTTCGCGCCGAGCTCGCGCAACGTTTTGCCGCCTACGCGACGAGCCAGCAGCCGCGCGTCGATCGCAAGCACGGCGTCTTCCCGGTCTGAAACGCGGCCGTTCGTCTACACGGCTTCCGCTGGCGCCCGCTTCGGGATAAGCAGGTAGGTCGCGGCCGCAGCGACCACATTCAGCGCGGCACCGAGGACGAATGGCACCACGATGGAGTGTTCGAGGAGCGGTCCGGACAGGGCGGATCCGATCGGCTGGCCGGCAAAGTTGAGGCTCATCGAGACCGCGAAGGCGCGGCCGAACCACGCGGGATCCGTGCGGCGCTGACGCAGACCAAAAATCGCGACGTTGGCCATGGATCCCATGATGCCCAGGACAGCCGCCATCGCGAACACGATTGGCAGTGTGTTTGCGAACGCCAGGAGGATGAGGATGGGCACTTGGATCACACAGAGGCCGGCGATCAGGGCGCGCTCCCGTCCGTCGGTGCGGAACCGACCCACCAGCAAACCAGCGACCAGTCCGGCCAGCCCGTTGACCGCGAAGATCTGGCCAACAGTCGCCGGGCTGCCATGGAGCTGACGCAGCACGAGCACGGGAACTCCCACGGGAACCACGCCGAATCCCAGGTTGCTGAGAAAGAACACCAATGCCAAACCGCGCAGGCTGGGGTTGCGCAACACATACCGCAGCGCCGCCCACGAATCCGCGAGCAATGTCCCCTTCGGTTCTGCTCGGGCGACTGGCTCACGCACTCCGACGAGGGACAGAGCCGCAATCGCCGCCACGCCGGCGGTCAGGAGCAGTGCGGCCTCCGGCCCGAATCCGGCCACCACGAGGCCGGCCGTCGCCGGACCGATGACGCCGGTGAGTGAGTACAGGCTGGTATCCAGGCCGTTGGCTCGGTCCCAAAGGGCTCGTGGCAGCATGAGCGGAAAGAGGGACCGAGCACCGGTGATGCTCAGGATGTTGCTGACACCCAGGACCGCCACGATCACCAGCAGAAGCGTCGGCGGCAGCCGATGGGTCAGCGATAGCACGACGATCGCCGTCGTCAATCCAGCGGTCACGGCGTAGTCGAAGATCATCAACCGCACTCGTCCCTGGCGGTCCAGCAGGGCGCCGGCAATGGGGCTGAACGCGAGCCCGGGTAGGATCGAGACCAGGACAGTCAGGCCTGCCAGGCTGGGCGACCGATAGCGCTGCAGCACGAAGAGCACCAGGGCGATCTCCCACATCGAACCGCCGAGGCGAGCAAGTAAGGTCCCTAACGCGACACGCGCGAACCCGGGCACCCGGAGGAGTGCCATGTAGGAGAGTTCGACAGATGGCTCCGGCGGCGGGGTCGGACCTAACATCGCCCTGTGGAATCTATCCGATACGTTGCGCTGGGCGACTCGTACACGATCGGCACCGGACTCGAGGACGAGTCGCAGAACTTTCCGAGCCTGCTCGCCAAACAACTCACCAAGGAGACGGGCATCGACGTAGCCCTGGTCAACCTCGGCGTCAATGGATACACGACGGCGGACCTGATTCGCGAGGAACTTCCTGTCGCGCTGACGATACGGCCGGAATTGGTGTCCGTTTTGATCGGCGCCAACGATGTCGTCCAGGGCTCGACCGAGGCTTCATACCGGACACGCTTGGCCGAGATCTATAACGGGCTCGCTGGCCTTGGGCTCCCGGCAGACAGAGTCCTGGCGGTTTCGACCCCAGATTTCTCTGCGTTACCCGGTGCGGCACCGTTCGGCACGGCGCGCGATCTTCGCATGCGGGTCGACGCCTTCAATCGGATTTCCGAGTCCGAAGCCACGGCTCGCGGTTTCCACTACGCCGACATCAGCACCATCAGTCGCGAGGACAGCAACGGGAGAGACTGGCTCGCGGCCGACGGACTTCATCCCGGTCCGGCGCAGCACCGAGCCATCGCTGCGCAGCTCTGGATGGTGCTCCGATCTGCCATTAAGAACCGATGAGAATCCGCTCTTTTTGAGACGGCTTTTGATACCCTCGATTTCCCATGCGGCTGATCGGACCCCGGCTGACTCAAGGCCGCAACGTGGCGCGCGAGACCAAGGTCGCGAGGCTCGGTTCGGCCATCCATCTACGCGGTGTCACTCACTGGTACCGGTCGGGGCGATCGCGGGTGGAGGCGCTGCACGACGTCGAGCTCGAGATCCCGGCGGGCGGATATGTTGCGTTGACCGGACCATCAGGCGCCGGCAAAAGCACGTTGCTCTCGTTGATCGGTGGCCTGGAGCGCCCACAGTCAGGAGTGTTAGCGGTGGGCCAGCACGACTTGCGGGCGCTACGCGCCGATGAGCTCGCTACCTATCGACGGACCAACATCGGGTTCATCTTCCAGCACTTCGGTCTCCTCGACCTGCTTTCCGCGCGGGAGAACATCGAACTGGCGGCAGCGTTATCGGGATCTCCCACTCGACGGCGTCAAGCCCCTGATCTGCTCGAGGAGGTCGGCCTCCTCGATCGTGCCGAGCATCGCCCCGGCGAACTCAGTGGCGGTGAGCGTCAGCGGGTCGCCATCGCGCGCGCCCTCGTCAACGACCCGAGCCTGATCCTGGCCGACGAGCCGACCGGAAATCTCGACGCCGACAGCGCGATGCGCGTGCTCGACCTGCTCGAGCGGGTTCATCTCGAGCGCGGCTGCACCCTGCTCGTCGTGACGCACAACGAGGCGGTCGCGCGGCGCGCGGAACAACGTTTCCGGTTGGATGCCGGACGGCTTCTTCCATGACCTGGCTCGACTCGCTCACCCTCGCCTCGCGCAGCCTCTGGCGGCGCCCCGGCCGGGCGGTGCTGACGATCCTTGCCGTGACCCTCGGTGCGACGCTCCTGGTCGCACTGGCGAGCGTGGCGACCAGCGCCGGCAGCCGCATCGTCAGCAAGTTGACCAACGGCGGACCTGCGACCGCGATCAAGGTATCAGCGGCGAAGGCCGATTCTGATCAGGCCTACACCGATGACCTTCGTGCCGCGGGCCCAAAGCCGATTACCGACGTCACCCTCAATACGCTGCGCCAATCGCCTCACGTCGCGGCCGTGATCCCGGTGATCGCGTCCCGCATCCTCGCGGTCCCGCCGCCATTCGGCACGGCGGCGAGCCCGGTCTCTGGAATTTCGGCCTACGGCGACACCATGGTGGGCGTCGACCTCAGCCAGGCGCGCAATCTGCCGATCACGGTCCTGGCGGGGCGACTGCCGCGGACGGGATCGCTGAACGAGGTGGCGATCACCGAGTCGTACATCGACCACGCGGGCATGAGCCTACAAAGTGCGCTCGGGACCCAGGTCGAGATCGCCGAGCCCCAGGCATATCAGAGTCAGACTGGGCTCCAGTTTCGGGGCCGTTGGGTCCGCGAGGAGATCGTGGGCGTGGTCTCGCAGCAGGTCGGAACCGGTGCGTTCCTGGTTGCGATCGAACAGGCGCGGCTGGCGCAGGCCTGGGCCGTCGCCGGCGTCGACGGCGGCGACGCCTTTCCCCTTCCCACCTCGAAATACGCCGGTATCGTGGTGGTGGCGTCGAGCCTCGATGACGTGCACGCGGTGCGTCAGATGATCACCGGCCTCGGCTACGCGAACACGGCCCCCGAGCACCTGGTTGCCTCGGTCCTCCGGTACCTGCGCGTCGTCGACATCGTCCTGGCTGGGATCGGCGCGATTGCACTCGGCATTGCCGGCCTCGGCGTCGCCAATGCCCTGGTGGCGGCGGTTCGAGAACGCCGGCGCGAGATTGGGGTGTTGAAGGCGATCGGCGCGCGCGATCGCGACATCCTGCGCTGGTTCTTGCTCGAAGCATTCACCGTCGGTCTCGTCGGCGGCGCGATCGGAACGCTGGCCGGACTCCTGATCGCGCTCTGGGTCGGGGTCTCGGTCAACACTTACCTGACCGAGCAAGGCCTGCAAAGCATTCAGTTCGGCGACGTCTCCTGGCCGCTGATCGGAACCGCGATCCTCGGAACATGCCTCGTCGCGATTGCAGCCGGCGTGGTACCCGCGTGGCAGGCGGCGCGCCTCTCCCCGAAAGAGGCGGTCGCCGCGGCATGACACGATCGCTCGCCGCGCGCATCGCGGCCAGTCTGTTGGGAGTGGCATTGACGCTCAGCGCCTGCGCGACGGCGCCGGCCGCCGCGGTTCGAACCTCAACGTCGGAACCCGCACATATCGTCTATGCGGCGATCGGGGCGAGTGAGACCTATGGAATCGGCGCGAACGATCGGTATCGCCAGGCCTGGCCACAGGTCTTCTTCAACGATGTCCTGCCACCGTCGGCGGTTCTCTACAACTTTGGCATCCCGGGTGCCACCACCGCCCAGGCACTGCACGATGAGGTCCCGGCCGCGCTGGCGGTTCACCCCACAGTGGTGACGGTCTGGCTCAACGTCAACGACCTCATCCGCGGCGTATCGCCGGCGGATTACGAGACGCAACTCCGCCAGCTGCTCCACAGCCTGCGGCGCGGTGGACAGACGCGGGTGCTGGTGGCGAACACGCCCGACCTCGGTCAGCTCCCGGCATACCGCGCCTGCTTGCCGAACGCGCCCGCTGGTGGACCTTCCTGTCTAATCCCCGATGGGTTGGTGCCGGCCCCGCAGGTCATCGCGGCGGCGATCGATGCCTATAACGCTGCCATCAGCACCGCCGCCAAGGCGGAAGGGGCGACCCTCGTGGACCTCCACCTCAACGGCACCCAGATCAGTCAGCATCCCGAGTGGCTCAGCGCCGACGGGTTCCATCCAAGCGAGCAAGGCTACGCCGTCATCGCCAAGTTGTTCGAGGACGCCTACCGCCGAGCCGCCTAGGTTGTGGAGCTTCCCGTACGCTCGTCAAATGCCTTGAACTCGGCCATGTGGTCTGGACAGAAGGACCAGCCGACCGCGTCTCCACCTTCACCGGTCCTTCTCCAGACCACGTAGTAACAGTGGCAGCTCCCGTCGGGTCGCCATTCGAAAGGCCCGGAACCCTGCCATATGTTCCGGGCATAGATGCCACCCATGCGTCTCGGCGTTGCGCGCAGGCACTCTCCAGTTCACGTAGCTGCAGCCGCAGCCGTTAGCTCGCGAGGGCCAGGACGCACGAGCTTCAGCCTAAGCGCCAGTCGGCTAGGCGGCCCGCAGGCTGACCTGACATCCCGCGCCTGGATCGAGCTTAAGCGTCAACCGTCCGGTCGTTGCATCCCATTGCGAGCTGGTGAGGCAGGTTCCAGTGACGGCGGGTCCGGTGAGCGTGAGGGCTGACCAGCCGATCTCGACGGGCTGATCGGCGTGCGACCGATCGACGCGGAGGGTCAGGGTCCCGTGAACGCCGTCACCTCGACCCGCATGAACGCCGTCGGGAGCGGCGATCACATAGGGCCGGGCCAGGTGGCGTAATGCGTCCATGTTCACGATCTGGCCACTCGCGTCCACGATGCCCCAGTAGCGATTCTCACGCCACTGCCACCAGGCCCAGCCGATCCCGAGATCGTCCGCCTCGTTGAGCGCGGCGTCGGCATAGGCGTCCGCCGGCTTCTGCGTCAGGTCGTACCCGAGTTCGCCGATCCACAACGGCGCCGGCACCTGGGCGGCTTCCTTGACGCGTTCCTGAAACCGCGACACGAGAAACGTCGGGTCGCCGGTAAAGAAGGGCGGGATCAGGGAGCCCTCGTAGAGGTGCGTGCCGTAGACGAGGTTGGGTGCTTTCAGTGGCACCACCGCCGTATCCAGTGAGAGCAACAGGATGCCCTCGACCAGGAAGAGGTGATTCGAGTCGACCGCGCCGATCGCTTCGATCGCGTCCCTGAACATCGGCCAGAGGAACGACTTTTCGAAGATGCGCGGCGGGATCGGCAGCGGGTGCGCCTCATTGAAGATGTCGTAGCCGGCCACCCCCGGCGTGTCCTTGAAGCGGGTCGCCACCGCTTGCCAGGTTTTGTAGAAATCCTTCTTCCAATCGGACGACAGCCAGAAGTAGGTGTCCGAGGTAAACGCGGCCGGCGATAGCGATGGGCTCCAGGAGTACTGGGGCAGCGGATTCCAATTGGGCACCGGAAGGGTCGCCCACCCTGGCGCTCCCGAATAGCCGAACTGCGGACTCCAGCCGAGCCGGAAGTGCATGTCGAGGACGACATAGAGCCCGTGCCGGTTCAGCAGGTCGACCGTGGTCGCCACGCGCTCCAGGTAGGTGCGGTCGATGTGGCCGCGCTGCGGCTCGAGCTGCGCCCAGTCGATGCCCAGCCGCACCACGTCGAACCCCGCCCGCTGCATCAAGGTGGCGTCCTCCTCGTCGATCGGCGCCGGGGGGTTCTTCGGGTAGGAGACCAGCGCATCAACATTGAACCCGCGGAGCAACACTTTGCGTCCGGAGCCGTCGACGATCTGTCCGTGGTTGACCCGTAGCCAGTTAAGCGACGTGTCGCCATAGTGTGGCGGCAGGACCGATGCCGTCAGGCTTCCCGGCGGCAGGTAGGCCACGATCGTGAGGCCAACGATGATGAGGAGCAGGACGAGACCGGTCAAGCGTAGGCGGCGAAACCGACGTCGCGGGGCGCCGCCCACGAGTTCCGACCGGGCGCCCCGTCCTCGGCCGCGGGTTAGCGAGGTACGGCGCCTGACCGTTGACCGACGGCGGCCCCGGCGGCCGCCACCACCTCCTCGATCGTGTCGCACAACTGCGCCCCCGCCTGCGTCAATGCCTTCAGCTTCGACGCCGCCGTCCCCGTATTGCCCGAGATGATGGCGCCTGCGTGCCCCATCCGCTTCCCCGGGGGGGCCGTGCGCCCACTGATGAAGCCGATCACCGGTTTTCCGAACCCGGGGCCGATCACCTCGTCGGCCGCGGCTTCCTCGTCGCTCCCCCCGATCTCGCCGATCATCACCACGGCGCGCGTGGCCGGATCGTTCTTGAACAGCCGCAGGACCTCGCTGAACGACAGTCCGAGGATGGGATCGCCGCCGATGCCGACTGAGGTGCTCTGGCCAACCCCCGCCTGGCTCAGACCCTGGATGACTTCGTAAGTCAACGTGCCACTGCGCGAGACGATGCCGACCGATCCCTCGCGATTGATGTGGTTGGGAATGATGCCCACCTTGGCCTGGCCCGCGGTGACCAGGCCCGGACAGTTGGGGCCGATGAGCTTCACCCCGGCGTCCTGCACGAAGGCGCGGGCCCGCACCATGTCGTAGAGCGGGATGCCCTCGGTGATACACACGATCAGGCCGATGCCGGCGGCGGCCGCCTCCATGATGGCGTCGGCGGCGAAGGGGGCCGGCACGAAGATGCCGCTGACGTCGGCGCCGGTCTCGCGCCGGGCATCGACCACGGTGTCGAAGATCGGGATGCCGAGTTGCGTGCTGCCACCCTTGCCGGGGCTGACGCCGGCGACGAGGTTGGTTCCATAGGCCTTCATCTGCTCCGCGTGAAAGCTCCCCTCGCGCCCCGTGAGACCCTGGACCAGAACGCGACTGTCTTTCGAGAGGAGGATGCTCATCGGCCGGCGGCCAGCTCGACGATTTTCCGGGCGGCGCCGGTGGCGGTGGCCTCGGGGGTGATGCCAGCCTCGCGAAGCAGCTGCCGCCCTTCCTCTTCGCGCGTGCCGGTCATGCGCACCACCAGCGGCAGCTTGAGATCGAGATCACGCGAGGCGTCGATGATCCCATGTGCCACCTCATCTCCGCGCGTGATCCCACCAAAGATGTTGATCAGGATGCCTTTGACGTGTGGATCGCCGGCCAGCAGCTCGAGCGCGCTGTGGACGACCTCGGCTTTGGCGCCGCCACCGACATCGAGAAAATTCGCGGCGCGACCGCCCTCGCGTTGCACCAGGTCGAGTGTGTTCATCACCAACCCGGCGCCGTTGCCGATGACCCCAATCGATCCATCGAGGCGCACGTAGGTCAGCTTGCGACGGCGCGCTTCCGCTTCGAGCGGATCCTCGTCCGATTCGTCGGCCCCATGCAGATCCTTGTGGCGGAACATGGCGTTTTCGTCGATCTCCAGCTTGCCGTCCGCCGCCACCAGGCCGCCATCCTGGGTGAGCGCGAGTGGATTGATCTCGATGGTGAGCGCATCGTAGGTGCGGGCGAGGGCGTACAGCTTGCCGACCAGCGGCGTCAGTTGCGCCTGCAGGGGGCCAAGCCCGGCTCGAAAGATGAGGTCGCGCACCTCGAAAGGGAGCGGCCCGCGCCACGGGTCGGGGTGGAGTTTGGCGATCGCCTCGGGATGGGTCTGGGCGACCTCCTCGATCTCCATGCCGCCTTGGGCGCTGAGGATGAGCACGGGCTTGCGCGCGTCACGGTCGAGGGTAAGGCCGAGGTACAACTCGCGGGTGATGTCCTGGGCGGTCTCGCACCAGACCTCCTTGACGGTGTAGCCCTTGATCGTCATGCCCAGGATCTCGCCGGCGACCCGCTTCGCGTCGGCCGCCGTTCGGGCGAGCTTGATCCCACCGGCCTTGCCCCGACCACCGACGGGCACCTGCGCCTTGACGGCGATCGGTCCCAGCGCGCCGGCCGCCAGCGCCGCCTCGTCTGGGGTCTTCGCCAGCCGGCCGTCGGGAACCGGAATGCCGGCGGCGCGGAACCGCTCCTTGACCTGGTACTCGAGAAACTTCATAGGGGAATGTTTCCGTGGCGGCGGCGCGGTCGCTCGGCCTGCTTGTCTTTGAGCAGATGGAGCGATCGGATCAAGGTGGGGCGGGTATCCTGCGGCTCGATCACATCGTCGAGGAAGCCGCGCTCGGCGGCGACGTAGGGATTCGCGAACTTCTCCTTGTAATCCTCAACCAATTGCTCAGCCTTCTTGGCCGGGTCCTTGGCCGCCGAGATCTCTCGCTTGAAGATGACGTTGACGGCGGCCTGGGGGCCCATAACCGCGATCTCGGCGGCCGGCCAGGCGTAGTTGAAGTCGGCGCCGATGTGCTTCGACGACATGACGTCGTAGGCGCCTCCGTAGGCCTTGCGGGTGATGACCGTCAGCTTGGGCACCGTCGCTTCCGCGTACGCATACAGGAGCTTGGCGCCGTGGCGGATGATGCCGTTGTACTCCTGCGCCGTCCCCGGCAGGAAGCCGGGCACGTCGACGAACGTGAGCAGCGGGATATTGAAGGCGTCGCAGAAGCGGACGAAGCGGGCCCCCTTGACCGACGCGTTGATGTCCAGCGCTCCGGCAAGGATGCGCGGCTGGTTGCCGACGATCCCGACCACCTCTCCGTCCAGCCGGCCAAAGCCGACGACGAGGTTCTGCGCGAAGTGCTCCTGGACCTCCAGGAAGCTGTCCTGGTCGACGGTGGCGACGATGGCCGCCTTCATGTCATAGGGCTGGTTCGGATTTTCCGGGATCAGCGATAGCAACATCGGGTCACGGCGTTGCGGGTCATCGCGCGGCGCGACCCAGGGCGGACGCTCCCGGTTGCTCCCCGGGAGGTATGAAAGCAGGTGTCGCACGCCGGTGAAGGCGTCGGCCTCCGAGTCGTTGAGGAAGTGCGCGACGCCACTCTTGATGTTGTGGACTTCCGCGCCACCGAGCTCGTCGAAGCCCACGTGCTCACCGGTCGTCACCCGGACCACTTCGGGGCCGGTGATGAACATGTAGCCGAGGTGCTCGACCATGAAGATGAAGTCCGTGATCGCCGGCGAGTAGACGGCGCCGCCGGTGCACGGACCGGCGATCACCGAGAGCTGGGGGACGACACCGGACGATTGAACGTTGCGGTAGAAGATGTCGGCATAGCCGGCGAGGCTGACGACTCCCTCCTGGATGCGGGCGCCGCCGGAGTCGTTGATCCCGACGCACGGCCGACCGGCACGGACGGCGAGATCCATCACCTTGCAGACCTTCTCCGCGAACACCTCCCCAAGTGAGCCGCCGAAGACGCTGGCATCGTGCGAGAAGATGAACAGTTCCCGGCCGTCGACGGTGCCGTAGCCGGTCACGACACCATCGCCGGCGACCTTCTTCTCTCCCATGCCGAAGGCCTCGGTGCGGTGCACCGCGAAGGCGTCGAGCTCGGTGAACGACCCTGGGTCGACGAGCAGGTCGATGCGCTCGCGCGCGGTTAATTTGCCTTTTGGGTGCTGCCTGGAATCGGCATCGCCACCGCGGTGCATGGCATCGTACTTGCGCTTGCGCAGGATGTTGATCTGGCGTTCGGAGGGTGACGGCGCCGCATCGCGGGCGGCTCGGCTGGCCATGGGTTAGCTACGCGACCCGGGTCGATACTCGCCAAAAACATCCCGCAGGACTCCGCACACCTCTCCTATGGTGGCATAGGCCTGCAGGGCAGCCCGCATCGGCGGCAACAGGTTTTGGCTCCCCTCGGCGATCCGGCGCACCTCAGCCAGCCGCGAATCGACCAGCGTCGCGTCACGTTCCGCCCGCAGTCGCCTGAGGCCTTCGACCTGATCGCGCTCGTGTCGGGGACCAATCTTCACGATCTCGACCGACTCCTCCTCACCCTGAAAGCGATTGACACCGACCACGACCCGACGGCCCTCCTCGACGGCCCGCTGGAAGTGGTAGGCGCTCTCCTGGATGGCCTCCTGGGTGAAGGCGGTCTCGATGGCGGCGATCGCCCCGCCCTGACGGTCGACCTCCTCGATCAGCGCGGTGGCCCCCGCCTCGAGCTCGCGCGTGAGCGCCTCGACGAGGTAACTGCCTCCCATCGGATCGGCGACGCCCGCCACGTTGGTCTCGTGGGCGATGATCTGCTGCGTCCGCACCGAGAGGGTGGCCGCCATTTCGGAGGGCAGGCCCAGTGCCTCGTCGAAGGAGTTGGCGTGCAGGCTCTGTGTCCCGCCGAGAACGGCGCTCATCGCCTGCAGCGCGACCCGAACGATGTTGTTGTGGGGCTGCTGCGCGGTCAGCGTGCTCCCCCCCGTCTGGCTGTGGAAGCGAAGGGTTTGCGCCCTGGCATCGCTGACGCCATAGCGCTCCTTGATCAATTTGGCCCATAGGTTGCGCGCCGCACGGAACTTCGCGACCTCTTCGAAGAAGTCGGAAAACACGGCGAAGAAGAAGGACAGCCGCGGCGCAAAATCGGCCACCTGGAGACCGGCGGTCCTGGCCGCGTCGACATAGGCGATCGCGTGGGCCATGGTGAAGCCGAGCTCCTGGACCGCGGTGGCTCCCGCCTCGCGCAGGTGATAGCCCGAGATCGAGATGGTGTTCCAGTTTGGGAGCCGCTGGTGACAGTAGGCGAACAGGTCGGTGGTCAACCGCATCGAGGCGCGCGGCGGAAAGATATAGGTGCCGCGGGCGGCGTATTCCTTGAGGATGTCGTTCTGAACCGTACCCTGCAGCCGCTCGGACGGCACTCCCTGCTGCTCGGCAACCAGTTCGTAAAGAAGCAGGAGGAGCGCCGCCGGGGCGTTGATCGTCATCGAGGTGCTGACCTCGCCGAGCGGAATGCCCTGCAGCAGCGTTTCCATATCTTTCAGTGAGGAGATCGAGACCCCGACCTTACCCACCTCCCCCCGCGCCATCGGGGCGTCAGCGTCGTGGCCCATCTGCGTTGGCAGGTCGAATGCCACTGAGAGGCCAGTCTGGCCCTGCTCCAACAGGTAGAGGAATCGTCGGTTGGTCTCCGCGGCGCTGCCGAAACCGGAATACTGGCGGATCGTCCAGGGGCGCCGGCGGTACATCTGCGGGTAGATGCCGCGCGTGAACGGGTACTCCCCGGGCGGCGGCGCTTCGGGTCCCGCATCGCTGGCCCGGTAGACGGCCTTCAGTGGCAGCCCGCTATCGGTCGTCGGTGCCGGCGGACGGTCTGACGGCTTAGGCGCCGGGCTGGCCATCCGGCTCCACGAACTCGGTGAGCACGCCGCAGACGCTCTTGGGGTGGACGAAGCCGATTCGCGTCCCATGCGTCCCTGGGCGCGCCACCGCATCCAGCAGCTGAGCCCCCGCGGCCCCGGCTCGTTCGAGCGAGGCCGCCACATCCTCGGTGGCATAGGCAACGTGATGAACCGCCTCCCCTCGATCGTTGAGGAATTTACCGACCTTCGACTCGGGATTGAGCGGTGCGATGAGCTCGATCCGGCTCTCGCCAATCGGGATCAGAGCCACCTCGATGCCCTCGTGCTCGAGCCGTTCCCTGCCGCTGACCCGCAACCCGAGCAGCCGTTCGTACACCTGGATCGCCTGGTCGAGATCGCGAACGGCGATCCCGACATGGTCGATCCGGGTCAACATGCCGTTGATTCTAAAGCGGGGTCATTTCCGACTCCGCTTGACAAGGTGTGGACCCTTTGTAGTAGGGTTTAGCACGGCTAGTTACGTTACGGTCCGACTCCCTCTCGCTACTCGGCGTCCTCTACAGCCAGCGTAGACGGCGCATCTGATCCAACTGAGGGGAAGGAGGTTGGACCGTGAACCGCACCGTTGGCATACGGCTGCGTCGGTCGGTCGGACGCGGGGCGATCCTCGCAGTCGGCGTTGGAGGAGCACTCTCCGCGGCACCCCAGCTGCCGGCACCGGTTTCGGCGTCGGTGGCGACATTACCGATTACCGCCCCCATGATGGAGATCGACGATCCGTTGCCGCGGCAACCAAGGGCTGCGGTCATGATCTACGTGGAGGCGACGCCGCCCCCACCGCCGCCGGTCGCGGTGGCAGCGCATGCCGCCGCCCCCACGCGATCCTTCTCAGCGCGCATGTCCAGCAGCGGTCCGGCGTGGGCCGTCGGTCCCGCGTCGGGCGCAGCCAACGGCTTTGCGCCAGGCTATTGCACCTGGTGGGTCGCCCACAAACGCGTCATCCCATGGCGGGGGAATGCCTACCAGTGGTGGTGGAACGCCCGCGCCTTCGGCTTCGCCGAGGGGGCCGCGCCCCGGCCCGGCGCGGTCATGGTCATGGGCATCAGCGGCACCTCGCCGCAAGGCCACGTCGCGTATGTCGAATCGGTTAACCCCAACGGCTCATTCCTGGTGTCGGAGATGAACTGGTGGGGCGTGCCGGGCGGGGGATGGAACCGCGTCGACTACCGAACGATTAGCTCCCTGGGAGGCGTGCTGGGCTTCATCTATTAGCTTGCTTTGACGGAGGCAAGCCTGTCGAGGATCTTCTCGATCTCGGCGTCCTGCGCCGCCAGATGGTCCTGGATTTGCAGCGCCGTGTGCAGCACGGCGTCGGCATCCTCGTAAGTGGCCTCGGCGCGCTTGTCGCTGGCCGCGGCGAGAACGTTCTGGCCCACGATGATGATGCTGAGAAGCACCAGCTGGAGGAAGGTCTGGCTGATCCAGGACACCAGGACCACCGGGTTACCCGACAGGATCGCGGCGGGAAGCGAGACAAGCGCCAGGGCGGCAAAGGCATAGGCGCACCACATGGTGCCGACCCCGTTGGTCACCTTGACCGCCAACCAGGTGTTGAACCGTGTGATTGGGTTGCTGCCTTGCGGCATGAGGTCGCTCACTTTGACCGGTCGTTGCCTCTTGCGCAGTTCTATCCGGGGATGCATGACTGGCGTGAAGATATTTGACATTCGAACAATCTACCCGCTCCGCTTCAGCAGGCCCAGGCGTTTCGCCCGGACCTCGGCGCGGCTGAAGCACCAGACGGAGGTCGGCACCAGGATGAGGCCCATCAGGAGCAGGATGCCGATATCGGGAAGGGCGCCAGCCAGCGACATGCCGCGCAGCAGCGCCTGCCGTACCCCATCGAGGGTGTACGTCAGCGGCGAGAGGATGCCGACGATGTGCAGCGGCGCCGGCAAGACGGAGATCGGGTAATAGACCCCCGAGATCAGCAGCAGGACGCCCTGTACCGCGAAGGCCATCTGCTCGCCTTTCTCGGGAGATAACAGCGGCAGGACCGATGTGAAGATCCCGAGGCCGAGCAGCGGGAGGGTGGCGGCGGCGAAGATCGCCAGCGCGCTCAGCCAGTTGGCGTGCGACAGGTCGAGCTTGAAGAAGAAGACGAGGGCAACGCCGATGGCCGCGGTGCGGGCGATCCCGTAGATCAACGACGCGGCCGACATGCCCAGCAAGTGCGTCAGCCGCTTGATGGGCGCCATGAAGGTGTACTCGATGGTCCCCTCCCACCGCTCCCAGGTGATGGCGAAGGCGATTTCGAAGAACACCAACGACAGGTAGGTCCAGAGCAGGGCCCCCACCAGCAGGTAGAGCTGGGTCTGGTGCAGACTGGCTTGCCCGGCCTTAAGTCCCTGCGTCGCGAGCCCGGCGGCAAGGTAGCCGATGCTGAGCACGCTGACCAGGTTGTAGAGCAGCCAGACGGCCTCCCACAACCAGTAACGTCGATACAGGTTTTTCTGCCGCTCGATGAAGCCGACGAACGCGTTCAGCTCCCAGCGGAGTGAATTGCCAATCATTCGTCCTTTTCCTCCTCGTCTTCCTCGAGCCGCTTTCCGGTGAGCGTCATGAAGGCATCCTCCAGGCTGCCGCCAACCTCGCCCGCATGCGCGCGGATCAGCTCGGCCGGTGTGCCCTCGGCCAGGACGCGGCCCTGGTCGAGCACCAGCACGTGGTCGCACAGCACCTCGGCCTCCTCGAGGTCGTGGGTGCACAGCAGAACGGTGGCCGCCCGATCCCGGCGGATCGTTCGGACCAATTCCTGGACCTCACGCTTCGAGCGTGGATCCAGGCCGGTGGTTGGTTCGTCCATCAACAGGAGCGACGGGGATGTCAGGAAACTGCGGGCGATCGCGATCTTCTGCTGCTGGCCGCGCGACAGCTGCTTCATCGGCTTGTCGAGGGTATCGAGCGGCAGTCCCAGCCGCTTCAGCATGCCCTCCACCCGAGCACGAGTGCCTTTGCCACCGCTGCCATAAAGGCGCGCCGCGTAGAGCATGTTCTCCCACGGACTCATCTCTTTGAAGAACGATGCCTCGACCGAGACGCGGTTGATGTGGCGGCGAACATCGTCCGCCTGCCTCACGACGTCGTAGCCGAATACCGATGCCGTTCCCGCGTCGGGTGTCATGAGCGTGGCCAGAATGCGGATCAGGGTCGACTTGCCGCTTCCGTTCGCCCCCAGGATGCCCGTGATGCGACCGGTGTCGACGTGCATCGACACCTGGTCGAGCGCCAGTTTTTCTTTCTTGGCCTTGCCTCGGCCGAAGGGCCGGCGCGCAGGCTGCCCGAAGCGCTTCGAGATGCCGTGCAGCTCGACCGCTACCGTATTCAATTCGCTTGCCTCGATCGCCATGTCGTTAACTCCTGAAATTGCTGCCGATGAACAACAAAAAACCGTGGGCCGAGGGCCTCACGGTCGAAAGCGCTGTCGTCCGGGTCTAGTTCAGTCGGCTTTCAATGCCATGCGGCCCCATATAGGCAGGCTCCGCCCTCGGTGAAGACGATGGTGCCTGCCTTGCTGCGCCACATAGCCTCCGTACACTACTCCAGCGAGCTGACCGAAGTCAACTCAATGAGCAAGCTTGGGCATGGCGATGGATTTGCGACAGACACCTGTCGTAAGTGTGCCGCAGGATAGAAGCATGGCCGCGTCAGGCGATCGATTGGGGACCCCACTTGAACGGATCAAGGCCGCCCTCGACGAACTGCCGCATTGGCTGACGACCGTAAACGACGCCGCGCTGGGCGAGCCGCTCATCGAGATCCGCAGCGTCATCGATCGATCCGAGGCGGTTTTCGCCGACGGCGTCCGGCGGTTCGACAAATCGCACGAGTACAAGGCCGACGGCGCCCTGTCCGTGATCGACTGGCTGAAATGGAAATGCAAGCTCTCGGGCGGCGCCGCCGCCGAGCGTGTGGAGATCGCCCGTCAGCTTGACAAGTTGCCGGAGACCCAGGCGGCTTTGGTCAGGGGCACGGTGGGATATCAGCACGTCGCGTTGCTAGCCCATGCTGCGCAGCGCGTGGGTGCCGCGGCCGTGCGCAAGGAAGAAGGCTGCCTGCTCCAGGTAGCGCAGACGATGGATCCAGGGAAGTTCACGGGGGTGACCAAGAACTTTGAGCACCGGGTCGACGGCGAGGGCGCCCTGGCGGAGGCCAACCGGGCGTATGCGCGGCGCTACCTACATGTCAGTGAGCCACAGGATGGCCTGGTGCGGATCGACGGCCTGCTCGATGCCGAAGGCGGGGCGACCCTCAAGACCGCGCTACAGCCCTTCATGAAACCGATCAAGGACGATGACCGGAGCTTCGGCCAGCGCCAACACGACGCCCTGATCGAGCTTTGCCGCCAGCGCGGCAGTGACAGGCGCGACAGCGCCGGCCCGCGGCCGCAACTCATCATCCGGGCCAGCCTCGATACGCTGGCCGGAATCCCGGGTGCGCCGGCGGGTGAGCTCGAGGGCGGCGGCACAGTGCCGGCCGCGACGGTGCAGCGCTTTGCGTGTGACTCCGCGATCAGCCGGATCACAGGCCGCGGTGAGCTGGATCACGAGCTCAGCCATGCGACCCGCACCATCCCGCCGTCAACCCGGCGGGCGCTCGAGGCCCGCGACCGGCACTGTGTCTTTCAAGGCTGTGGTCGACAGTTGAACTGGTGCGACGGCCACCACCTGGTCTGGTGGACCAGGGGCGGACCGACGACGTTACCGAACCTGGCGCTGCTTTGCCGGCCACATCACCGAATGGTGCACGAGGAGGGCTGGACGTTGGAGCGAAGAGACGGCCGCTGGATCGCCCGGCCACCGGCGCACCGCGTTCCGGCGAGCTCGCGCTCGGCCTGAGACCTAGACGGTGTCCGGCACCGGCGCTGGCGTCGCGCCGTCCATCGAGTCCGCAAGATACTGAGCGAGATCCTGGACCTGCAACTGGCTTTCGGCGCCCTTGGCCGAGATCCCGTCGCGGAACATCGTCAGGCAGAAGGGGCAGGCGGTCGCGACCCGTGGCGCTTCGGTCCTGAGCGTCTGCTCGACGCGCTCGTGGTTGATGCGCTTGCCGATTTTCTCTTCCATCCACATCCGGCCACCACCCGCGCCGCAGCAGAACCCTCGCTTGCGATGGCGCTCGATCTCCACCAGCTCCGCGCCCGGGATCGCCTCCACAACGGAGCGTGGGGGGTCGTAGATGTCGTTCCAGCGGCCCAGGTAACACGAATCGTGGTACGTGAACTTGCCCTCGATTGACTTGCTCGGCTTGAGGCGGCCTTCCTTGATCAGGCTGGCCAGCAATTCCGTATGGTGCACGACCTCGTATGTCCCCCCAAACTGGGGAAACTCATTCTTGATCGTATTGAAGCAATGCGGGCAGGTCGCGATGACCTTCCGGACTTTCATTGCGTTCATGGCCTCGATGTTCTGCTGCGCTTGCGTCTGGTAGAGGTACTCGTTGCCGATACGCCGGGCCGGGTCGCCGTTGCAGGTCTCTTTCAGGCCGAGAATGGCGAAGTCGACGCCGGCTTTCTGCAGCAGCCCCACGAAGGCCCGGGCGACGGCACGGTTCGCCTCGTCGTAGCTCGCGGCACAGCCCACAAAGTAGAGATATTCGGCGTCGGGATTTTCGTCGATGGTCTTTACGCCAAGGCCCTGCGTCCAATCGACACGCTGGGCTCGGGGCAGGCCGTAGGGGTTGCCCTGGCTCTCGATGCTGCGGAGCGCACCCTGGGCCTCCTTGGGAAATTTGCTCTCTTCCAGCACCAGGCTGCGACGCATGTCGATGATCTTCGGTACGTGCTCGATCAGCACCGGGCATTCCTGCTGGCAGGCGCCGCAGGCCACGCAGGACCAGATTTCATCTTCTTTGATCGCCTCGCCAATTAACTTTTGCGGCGCGGGACGCTGCTCCGCCGGCGCGTCGCGGACGGTCTTGAAGAGATTTTCGCGGGCGTCGACGATGATCATCTTGGGATTCAGCGGCTTGCCGGTCAGAAAGGCGGGGCACTGCTCCTGGCAACGGCCGCATTCGGTGCACGAGTACAGATCCAGCAGATTCTTCCACGACCACTGGGTCACGGCGCTGACCCCGTAGTGTTCGGCGTGCTCGAGATCGATTGGCTGAAGCGCGGCACCGGCCTTGGGCGGCAGCTTGCGGAAGAAAACATTGGGGATGGCAACGAAGATGTGCAGGTGCTTCGAGCTGGGGATGTAGACGAGGAACGCGAGCACCGCCAGGATGTGCATCCAGTAGAAAACCTCGGGCGCCGGAATCGCGGCGCTGCCCTGCCAGCCGAAGCTCTCGAAGGCCCGCGCGATCAGTGAGGACACCGGCCGCCAGGACGCCGACGGATCCCCGCCCTCGGCGACGCGCGCGGCGTTCTGTCCCATCATCCCGACGATGATGGTGGTGATCAGCCCGAGGATGATCAGGGCGTCGATCTCGTTGCTTTCGTGAAACTGGCGCGGCCGGATGACTAGACGGTTGATCAGCGCCATCAGTACGCCGATGAGGACAAGGACGCCAAAAAGATCTTGTAAGAAGGCGATCCATGTGGTGCCGCCGATCACCGCGAGACTGAATCCCGGGAAAATGCCTTCGCCGAAGGCCTGGATAATGGCGGTTAGTAATACGACGAAGCCATAAAAAATGAACAGATGCAGGATGCCCGAGTAGATATTCCGGAACATCCGGGTGTGGAGACCGACATAGCTGAGAACGCCGCGCACGCGCTCCGCGATGTGGTCGAAGCGGTTCTCCGTCGGGCCCAGCCGCAGGATGCGATAGAGTTGGCGCGCCCGGATGGTGAAGTAGACGATCGCGACCAGCAGGACCGCCAGCACCGCGATCGATTTCGCCAGCACCATCGCTGATAATCGTACGGTCTGGCGCTGAGATGAGAGTCCTGGGTCTTACCGGCGGGATCGGATCCGGCAAGTCGGTGGTGGCCCAAATGTTTGCCCGCCTGGGGGCCGCGGTGATCGACGCGGATCAGCTCGCGCGGGAGGTGGTCGAGCCCGGACAGGCCGCCCTGCAGGAGATTGCCACGACATTCGGGCCCGACGTGCTCCTGCCGGACGGCCGCCTCGATCGGCCCAAGCTCGCCAGCATTATTTTTGCGGACCCTGCCGAGCGCGCCAAGCTCGACGCCATCACGCATCCGCGGATCCAGGCCCGGATGGACGCGGAAATCAAGGCTCGACGTGGTGGGCCGGGCGTCCTGATCGTCGACATCCCGCTGCTCTACGAGAACGACCGCACCCATTCGGTGGAGCGGGTGATCGTGGTATGGGTCGATCCGCAGACGCAACTGCGACGAATCCGCCAGCGAGACGGGCTTTCCGCCGAGGCCGCCCGCCAGCGGATCGCGGCGCAGATGCCGCTGGAAGCGAAGCGCGCCCGCGCCGACCATGTCATCGATAACAGCGGGACGCGAGAGGACACCCGCCGCCAGGTCGAAGCCATCTACCACCTGTACGCGCCCGCGGCGATCTCGCCGGCCTGAGGATCAGCCAGCCTTTCGGTGGCGTCCGGCGAGCTCGCGACGCTCCACATGCTCGCGGCGTTCACTCGCCAGCGTCCGCTCTCGCAGATCGATCTCGATCGGTTGCCTGACGCGAACGGCGAACCTTGTGAGCCAGACGACGGCCAGGCCGACCACGAACAGCACGGTGCCGGGGGCCGCATCGGAGAGCTTGCTCTTGAGCCCGATCACCTCGCCGACCCAGCTGCTCGACCCGGCCACGCCGTGGAAGAACAGCAGGATCCCGCCGATGATGCACGCCAGGCCGAGCAGCAGCCCCGCCAGCGAGTAGATCAGCTGGAGCAGAGCCAGCCGGCCCCAGAAGTGCCGTTCGCGCGGATCCGCCGGCAACTCGAGCGCGGCCACGACGAACTGGAGCCAGTTCAAAAGCCTCACTCCTCCCGAAATCCAGCTTAGGCGCGCAACCCTACAAAAACGAAGCGGGCTGCCAAACCGTCGCCGGTTGGTGCCCGCTTCGTGGCGATGCCGTCGTAACTGCTGGCTAGATCGTCGAGTAGTACGCCGCCGGCGATTGTGACGGGTTCGGGGTTGGCGTGGTTGGAGCCGGCGTGGTCGGAGCCGGAGTGCTCGGCGCCTGGCTGCCGGGCGCCTCACCCGATTCGCTGTCTTGCTTGTAGGGGCGGAACTTTAGTCCCGCGCCCACGCGCGACAGGATGGCGTCAGCCTGCGCTTGCGTGAGGGTTCCGGCCTTGACGGCGTTGTCGAGCACGCCTTTGGCCGCATTCTTCATCGCCGCTTTGACGGCGCTATCGGTGACTTTCTGCTGCGCCTCGAGGTCGGTTAATGACTTGCCGGAGCGTAGGGCGCTCTGCAGACTGGCGGTGCTCATGTGCAGCGCCGATGCGGCGGCGTTGAGCTCAGCGGTCGTCAGCGACTGCATTAGGGCTCCATTGCCCTTGAAGCCACCAAAGCCGCCGCCGTGACGGCCGAAGCCGCCCACCGGTCCGAGGCCCTGGCCCGCATTGATGCGCGCCTTCATGGCATCGGCCTGCTGCTGGGTGATCTGGCCATCCTTCAGCATCTGGTCGACGGTCTGCAGCTGCGCTTGCTTGAGCGCGTCCGTGGTCTGCGCAGGCGTCAGGTGCAGGATCCCGGCCAGCTTGTCGATAAAGGTCTGCGCGTAGTTTTTCGAGGCGGTTGGCGATGCGGACGGCGACGGCGCCGCTTCAACGGCCGCCACCCCGACGATCAGGGCAGCCAGGCCGGCCACCGGTAGGACGATCCAACGATTCAACTTCATCCGTGAGCTCTCCTTCCAAGAGGTTGACGACCCATTCATGGTGACGGTCGCCGATTAGAAGAGGGTGAGAGGCAGGGAAGAAGTCCGTAAACCTCCTGGGGAGCGGCAGCAGAGTAACCGTTTCCGTAACAGTCTAGAGAGGGCCTGAATGCCCGCTGAACGGGGATTCGCAAGGAGGACATGGCATGCACGGACGAAGACTATTGACGGTCGGGCTTACGCTGGCCACTTCGGTTGGTCTGGCGCTACCCGCGGTTGGCGTGAACGCCGGGATCGCCCGGGGCTCCTTCCGGGAGACGGATCTCGTCTCCGATATTCAGGGCCGGGCCCTGCATTTCGACCCGAACCTGGTCAACCCGTGGGGCATCTCGGCCAGTGGCTCCAGCCCCATGTGGGTGTCCGATAACAACGCCGGCGTGACGACGCTCTACGACGGCGCCGGGAATGCGTTTCCTCCACCGGCGAATGGCGGCCCACTCGTCGTCAAGATTCCATTACCGGACGGTAGCGACGGGGGTGCCCCGACTGGCACCGTGTTCCAAGGCAACGGCAGCGAGTTCAACGGCGACCGATTCCTCTTCGCGACGGAAGACGGAACGATCGCCGGCTGGAACCCGGCGGTCAACTCGAAGCGGGCCCGCATCGAGGTCGACCGCTCCACCGTCGGCCTGGGTGCCGTCTACAAGGGCCTCGCGATCGGCAACAACGGGGCCGACCACATTTACGCGACGAACTTTCGTTTTGGCACCATCGAGGTCTTCGATAGCACGTACGCGATGGTCGCGCTGAGCGGCTCCTTCACCGATCCTGGCATCCCAGCTGGCTTTGCGCCCTTCAACATCCAAAATCTCAACGGCGTGCTTTATGTGACATACGCCAAGCAGAAGCCGGACAAGCACGACGACCAGTCGGGTCCCGGCTTCGGATTTGTCGATGCCTACGATCTGAATGGGAACCTGCTCCGGAGAGTCGCCTCCGGCGGCGCCCTGAACTCTCCGTGGGGCTTGGCCATCGCGCCGGCCAGCTTCGGGAACTTCCACAACAACGTGCTGGTGGGCAATTTCGGCGACGGCCGGATCAACGCCTTCAACTTGAGCACCGGAGCCTTCCGCGGGCAGCTGAAGAGTGAAACTAGCGCGCCGATTGACATCCCCGGCCTGTGGGGACTGCGGTTCGGCAACGGCGGGGTCGGCGCGAGCCCCAACACACTCTACTTTGCGGCGGGCATCAACGACGAGAAGGATGGCCTGTTCGGCAGCATCGTCAACGTCGATAACTAACTGACCGTCGAATAGCTGGGGCGGCCTCGGGGCCGCCTCAGCTGGTTTGCGTTTCCTGGAGCCCGAGAACCGGCTCGACGCACACGTCACGATCAGCGAACCGGGCCGCCCACTCGGCGCGGGTGGCTGTGCCGAGGACCGCCTGAACGGCGTCGACTGCCACAGGGTCGAACTGCCGGCCCTTCAAGTCGTCTCGGTCGATCGCACGGCAAAACTCCGCCCAGAAGGTGGACTCGAGTGCCGCCACGGTGAGGAATCCGTCGGCCACCGCGTAGACGTGGTAGCAGGGAAGGTCTCCGGTCAGGCTGAGGCCGGCGAGCCCGGCCCGCAGCACCGCTCGCGGCATGGCGGTCCAGCTTCGCATCAGATCGGCCATGGACACCTCGACACGCTGGCCACGCCCGGTCCTTACCCGGCTGGCGAGCGCGGCGGCGATCAGGAACGCCGCGTGCAGCCCGCCGGCGAGGTCGGCGACCAGCAGGCCAGGGATGGCGGGAATGCCGTCGCGGAGCGGCATCAGCGAGAGCGCGCCGCTCACGGCCAGATAGTTCAGATCATGGCCGGCGCGCTGCGCCAGTGGACCATCTGATCCGTAGCCCGTGATCGCGCAATAGACCAGCGCCGGATTGATCGCCGCCAGCTCCGAGTAGCCGAGTTCCATCCGCTCCATTCGCCCGGGGCGAAACCCTTCCACGAGGACATCGGCGTCGAGCACGCGCCCCAGGAACGCCTCGCGGCCGGAGGTCGATCGCAGGTCGAGCGTGAGCAACTCCTTGCCCTGGTGCAACGCGTCGAAGTAGGCTTCGCCGCCAGGCAGGAAACGGATCGGGTCGCCCGACCGCGCTTCGATTTTGATCACGGTGGCGCCCTGCGCCTGAAGCAACTGCGTGCAGTAGCCGCCCGGCAGCAGCCGCGACAAATCCAAAACCCGAACGCCATCGAGCGACATCGCCTGCTAGGTTACTAACGTGCGAAATGCCGACGTGGCCGCGATGCTCAACCGCGTCGCCGACCTACTCGAGATCAGAGGTGAGAACTTCTTCAAGATCCGCGCCTACCGGGAAGCCGTTCGGCAGCTCGACAACCTGACGACCGAGGTCGAGGACCTGATTCACGATGGCCGGCTGAAGGATGTGCCCGGCATCGGTGAGGCGATCGAGAAAAAGATCGTCGAGTACGTCACCACGGGGCAGCTGGAATTCCTGACGAAATTGGAGCAGGAGGTGCCGCCGGCCTTGCTCGAGTTGACGCGCGTTCCCGGGCTCGGACCCCGAACAGCGAAAGACATCTACGACACCCTCGGGATCCTGAGTTTGGACGACCTCGAGCAGGCGGCGCAGACACACCGGCTGCTCGACGTTCGTGGCATCAAGGCGAAAACGGAAGAAAATATCTTGAAGGGCATCGCGATGCTGAAGCGGACCGAGGGCCGCATCTATTTCCCCGAGGCCTGGCTCCTGTCTGATTCTCTTCTGGCAACACTTCGGGCGCAGCCCGGCGTGGTTCGCGCCGAGATCGCCGGCAGCCTGCGCCGCGCCAGCGAAACCGTCGGTGATCTCGATCTGCTGGTCGCGAGCGACGACCCCGAAGCGATGTGCCGTGAATTCGCGCGTCTCCCACAAGTCAGTGACGTCATCGGCCAGGGCGGCACGAAGACCAGCGTTCGGGTGCGCTCCGGGATGCAGGTCGACCTGCGGGCGGTGAAGCCCGACAGTTTCGGCGCTGCCTGGCAGTACTTCACCGGGTCGCAGGCCCACAACGTGCAGTTGCGCGGCCGCGCGCTTCAGATGGGCAAGCTCAAAATCAACGAGTACGGCGTCTTCAAAGAAGACGGCACTCGGATCGCGGGCCAGACCGAAGAGTCCGTCTACGCCGCGGTCGGCTGCTCATGGATCTCGCCCGAGCTGCGGGAGGGACGCGGTGAGATCGAGCTTGCGGCCGAAGGTCCGATGCCGGAGCTGGTGCAGATCGGCGACCTTCGCGGAGACCTTCACACGCATAGCGATTGGAGCGACGGACGCAACGAGATCGCGGTGATGGCCCGAGCCGCAGCCGAGCGCGGGTATCGGTACATCGCCCTGACCGACCACACTCAATCGCTGACGATTGCCCAGGGGCTGACGCCGGAGCGGTTTCGAGCCCGTGCCGTGGAGATCGCCGCCGTCAATGCGCAGTCGGGAATGGCGCGGGTCCTCAATGGCGCCGAAGTCGACATCCTGCCTGATGGCAGCCTCGACCTTCCCGACGAAACGCTGGCATCCCTCGACGTGGTGGTCGCCTCGGTCCATACGGCGCTGGACCAGCCAAAAGATGTCATCACACAACGGGTGCTGCGCGCGCTACGATCGCCGCACGTGGACGTCTTCGCCCACCCCACCTCACGACGGCTCGATCGTCGGGGCGAAACCAGCCTCGATGTGGAGGCAGTGATTGCGGAAGCCGTTAAGACCGGGACCGCCCTGGAAATCAACAGCAGTCCGTTTCGCCTTGATCTCAACGACAGCTGGGCGCGCAAGGCCGCAGAGGCGGGCGCGCTCCTCGCGATCGACAACGACGCCCATTACCCTGCCGAGTACGAGTACGTCCGCTACGGCTGCGCCATCGGACGCAGGGCCGGGCTGACGCCCGATCGCGTTCTGAATACCAGCGACGCCGAAGGCGTCCTCGCGCATTGCCGGGAAAAAGCAGCAAAAGGCGCGGCGAATCTCCGTTGAACGTAGTAACGACGGTGTAATCAAGAGCAGAAGGAGTTTCGGCTGATGCTTCAGGAGCTCGTGATCAAAGTGCCGGCTCCCTTCATGGGCCGGGCCGACGTCGGCTTCTCCACCCGCTACCCGGCCCAGCCGGTGCAGGCCCCGCTCAAGGACGTACCCTTCTTCATCGAAGGGCCATCCGGCCCGATGCGCCGGCTGCAATCGCGGCTGGAACTCTTTCGCCAGAAGCGCACCCTGATTCCGGACGCCCCCGGCGAGGCCTACAGCTGGACCGACTTGATCCCCCTCAACGACGAGCTCTTCATCCTGGCGTTCCGCGACGAGAGCCTGACGGATGGGCCCGACGATGCAGACTCGGAGCATCGCTACATCGTCAATCTCGTTCGGCCCCTGGTCTTTCCTTTCTTACGCGATTGCGTCCGGATCGGCGAGCTGGCGCTGCGCGACAACATCGTGCTCGCCGTGCTCGACCATACGGGCGTCACGGCTGAGCTCGAACTGCGCCGGGCGCAGATCGTGGCGCGCAACGGCTCGATCGTGCTCGGTGATGCGGATCGCGACGCGTAGCTCTTAGGTCTCTGGCACCGCCGACCCCGGACGGCCCGGGCTGATCAAAGGGAAGCCGAGGAGCACGACGGCGAGTACCAGGCTCGCCAGCGGAGGTACAGCCAGCAATAGCCCCTGGATATGTTGGGCCACGATCGGCACATTACTGGGACCTAAGGTGTCGCACATCTCCTGGCAGAAGGTAGTCCCCCACCCGGTGATCAACGGCAAGACTGTCCATGGGACGGATCCGACCACCAGCACGTTGACGGCGAGGGCCAACCAGGAAGGCCACAGCCTGCCCGGACGCAGCAGCAGGGCTGCCGCCGCGAGCGCCAGCATGACCGGACCGAAGAAGATGAGCAGGAGGACGAAGTCGACACCGCGTAAGTCGAAGCAGAACGTGCAACGGCTTGGCCCCGTCAACCGATCGATGAGGTCTGGCACCCCGAGCATGATCGCGAGCAGCGCGGCGATTACCTGGACCGCAAAGACCCGCCGAACAGCCAGGATCAGGCTCGACCGGTCATGATGGGGATTGGCGGCGACGATGCCGATACGACGGGCCGGACGGTTCGATCCTGCTCGCTCGGAGTGCAGCCGGGGCCGGGGCGCTTAGCTTAGGGCGAAGGCGAGGTCGACGGTTTCGCGCTGCCACTCGGCGACGGTGATGGCGTTGCCGTCGCGGTTGGCGAAGGGCACGGAGTCGCCGAGGCGCTCGCCGAGGGCGACGCGGATGCAGACGCAGACGGCTTGGGCGACGGCGTGGCCGTCGGGCTGGCCTTGGGCGACGCGCTGGAAGACGGCGTCGGCGTCGCCGCCGGTACGCAGAAGCTGGGGGCGGGGGTGGGCGCGAGCAGCGTGAGGTTCGTCGGCGAGCTGGCCTTGCCGCCCCCCTCGAGCAGGAGCGCGGCGGGAACCACCAGCAGGCCAATGATGACCGTCACCACGAAGGCAAGCGCCCCCCATTCATGGAGCCAGAAGGCCCGCGACGAGTTACGGATCAGGGCTCTTCGTCCGTCTCCGGCTGGGGCTTGTTGCGTGTGTTAAGAATGCGCACGAAGTCCTGCGCCCGCGCCAGCGCCTTCCAGCGCTCCGGAAAGAAGTCCTGAGCGACGACCTGCTTGGCGGGCAGCTGAAAGACGGTGACGCACCACTTGTTCAAGGTGTGCGACACCTCGACCTCGAAGTCGCCCTCGGTATTCAAATACCGTACGACCCGGTCCTCGTCGGATCTGCGTCTCCCTGAAACTGCCATGTCTGGACCCAAATGCGGTGTCGCTAAAGCCATTCAACGGACCCCTCATTATAGGCTCGGAAACAGCCCCGGGCGAGCGTCAGGCCGGCTTGCGCCCGTCCAGGCTTTCCAGGTAGCTGAGCAGCTCCTCGCGCAGCCCAGGTCGCTCCAGGGCGAACGCGATCGAGGTTTTCAGGAAGCCGCTGACGGTGCCCACATCGTGATACGTCCCCTCGAATTCAAGCCCCAGGACCTGTTCCTGCTGGGCTAGGGTTCGGATCGCGTCGGTCAGCTGGATCTCGCCGCCGACCCCCTCGTGGGTCGTTTCCAGGATCCCGAAGATCGAGGGCTTCAGAATGTAGCGTCCCAGGATGGCCAGGTTGGAGGGCGCCTTCTCCGGGTCCGGTTTTTCCACCATGTCGACGACTTCGTGGATCCGACCCTCGCTCTTTCCAACCTTGACGATCCCGTAGCGGGAGACCTGGTCGGGCTCGACGCGCTGCAGGGCGAGCACCGATACCTGGCGCGGGGCAAACACGTCCATCATCTGCTTGATCGCCGGCGTGTGCGATCGAATGATGTCGTCGGCCAGAAAGACGGCGAAGGGCTCGTTGCCCACGACATCCTTGGCCATCAGGACAGCGTGGCCAAGCCCCAGTGGTTCTTTCTGGTGGATATAGGTGATGTCGACCAGGTCAGAGATCTTGCGAACGAGTTGGAGCTCGCGCGTCTTGCCCCGATCCTTGAGGTAATGCTCCAGTTCAAAGGAAATGTCGAAGTGGTCGACGATGGCTCGCTTGTCGCGACCGGTGACGACGATGATCTGGTCGATGCCTGCGGCGACGGCTTCCTCGACGCCGTACTGGATGATCGGCTTGTCGACGATCGGGAGCATTTCCTTGGGCTGGGCCTTGGTGGCGGGCAAAAAGCGGGTGCCGAGCCCGGCGGCAGGAAAAACTGCTTTACGAATTGGAGTCACGACGTAACTCTACCGCTTGGCCTTCTTCGACTTCTTACTCGCCGCCTGATCGCGTAGCGCGATCTGGATTCGCTTCACGCCCGCATTGTCGACCACCATCTTTGGTGGTCTCGCCTTGCGTTCGCGCGCCCGAAGTCGGGCCGCCTCCTTGGGCGAGAGATCGTCCTCGCCGCTCACAGCGCGAGCTCCGCCTTCGTCGGTTGCGGCCCGCCGACGAGCTGAGCGAATGAGGCGAGCGGGAGGCCGCCGCCAACTCGCATACGAGAAAGCTCGAACAGCTGGCCGGCTGCATGCCAGGTCCCGGACATGGTCGAGACGGCGGTTTCGAACCCATCGCTTTTCGCCTGCGCCATGTCGTACACGTTGAAGCTTCCGTAGGGATAGGCAAAGTCGAGCACGGGGTGGCCGAGCAGGGCCTCCAACATCAGCTTGCTCTGCTTGATCTCCCAACTGGCACGGACGGGCGGCTGTGCCGCCAGTGCGACGTGGTCAACCGTATGCGCGCCGATCGTGAAGCCCATGCTATCGGCGGCGACGATCTGGCTCGGCGTCATATAACCGCCCCATCCCATTCGTCCGCTGACCACAAAGCTGGTGGCGGTGAAGCCGTGGCTCTGCAGGATCGGAATCGCCGCGGTAAAGAAGTCGGCGTACCCGTCATCGAAGGTCAGGACGATGGGCCGTGAGGGCAGCGCGCTGTGGCGCTGAATTGCGACCACCGCCTCGTGGAGCGGGATGACATGGAAACCGTGGTCGGCCAGGTACTGCATCTGGACGCGAAACGCCGCTGGCGGCGTGGAGAGGCCGAACCCGACGCGATCGCGCGGATTCGGATTGGTCCGGATGTAGTGGTAGTAAAGGATGGGTACGAAGGTCATGGGGCCGGTCGCGGTGAGCGATAACGCACTGGTCCGTTTGCCGACGAGCCGGGCCGCCGGCGTCGGGCCGGTCGCCAGGTGCCGCAGGCGCGGCACGATGTAGCCAGCCGGATCGTTGCTGTCGGAGCCTGCCGCCTGCGCCACGATCGAGATGGAGGCCAGCGCCGCCGGGCGCGCGACCACGGTGCCCGGGAGCACCGCGGCGATCAACAGCAGCAGCGCCAGGACGCCCGCGCGCCTGGCACCATTCGTCCACCTTCCCATAGCTGCCAATGTAACGGCCGATTCCTCGGGGAGTTTCGCGACTAGCGGAAGGCCGCGATCGCCGGCTTGACGGCGCCGCGCTGGCGCCAGACCTTAAGGCCCACGAACCCGAGCAGCACCAGGGCGGCGCCGCCCACGACCGGGGTCCACCTGGGATCGAGATTTCCGAGCCGACGGTTCATCTCCGCTTCCAGCCGAACCCAGCCGGTGGGCGCTGGGCTGGCCGGAATCCGCAGTGCCCGGATCAGCCGCCGTTGCAAACGGTCGCGGCGCGCCGCGGCCGGGGTGGCGCGGGGAAAGCTATCGTTGAGGTAGGAGATCAGGGCGAGTGACGCCGACTGCGGATCAGCGACCCCATCGCCAGCGGGCTGAGCAAAGACCACCCGGTCGATGGCGCGAGCCAGGGCTTCGATGTCGTCGGGCCGGGGATTCATCGCCGCTTTTCCTGTTCGCTGAGACGACGGCGCAGGCCGTGGACCGCACGAAAGAGCAGGAGTTTGACGGCCCCTTCGCTTCTGTTCAGGATCACGCCGATCTCCTTGTTCTTGAGCCGGCCCTCGAACTTGAGCAGGACGGCCTCACGCTGGTCGAGCGGGAGCTTCTGCACCGCGCGGTGGAGCTCATCACCCTGCTCCCGGCGCAGCCAGAGTCGCTCCGGATCGTTCTCGCCACTGCCCGCGATCGGGTCGGGCAGCTCGATCCAGGGCGGCCGGCGCCGCCGCTTCGACATCAAATTTGAGGCGACTTTGTAGAGCCATGCTGAATATGGGATTCCTCGCCATTCGAAATCGTCGAGGCCCTCCAGCGCTCGCTGGAACGTCTCGCTCGCCAGGTCCTCCGCCTCCTCGCGCCGGCCGGAGTGGTAGTAGCAGTACGAGTAGATCTGATCGAAGTAGCGGTCGTAGAGCACCGCAAACGCCTTGCGGTCCCGCTTGGCGGCTTCGATCAAGCGCGCCTCGTCTTGCAACTCCGCCGCCGAACGCTGGGTCACGCGGTTGACCTACCCATATATGTGCCGTCCGTGGTGAAGGTTACGCGATCACCCCAAGTTCCTTGCCGACGCTGGCGAAGGCTTCCAGCGCCCGATCGAGCTGGGCGTCGGTATGCACGCTGGTGACGATGGTTCGAATCCGTGCGCGGCCCTCGGCGACGGTCGGGAAGCCGATCCCCTGGGCGAAGACGCCTAGCTTGAACAAGCGGTCCGAGAAGTCCATCGCGACCGCTCCCTTGCCCACGATCACCGGGGTGATCGGTGTCTCGCTGGCCCCGGTTTCGAAGCCGAGACGCTTCAGGCCGTCCTTGAAGCGGGCGGTGTTCTTCCAGAGACGATCGATACGCTCGGGCTCGGCCAGCAGCACGTCGATGGCCGCGATGCAGGCCGCCGCCACGCCAGGCGGATGCGAGGTGCTGAAGAGGAACGGGCGAGCGCGGTGGATCAGGAAATCCCGAACCGTCTGCGGGCCCGCCACGTAGCCGCCCAGGACGCCGATCGCTTTGGACAGCGTCCCCATCTGCAGGTCGACCCGGCCATCGAGCCCGAAGTGGTTGACCGAGCCGCGACCGTTCTTGCCCAGCACGCCGCTGGCATGCGCGTCGTCGACCATGACCAGCGCGCCGAATCGCTCAGCGCGCTCGACGATCGCCGGCAGCGGCGCGATGTCGCCGTCCATGCTGAAGACACCGTCGGTGACGACCAGCTTGACCCGCTTCGCACGGTGCAGCTCGAGATGACGCTCCAGGTCGTCCATGTCGCGATGCTTGAAGATCGAGCGCTCCGCCTTGGATAGCCGGATGCCGTCGATGATCGAGGCGTGGTTCAGCTCGTCGCTGATGATGACGTCGCCCTCCTTCAACATCGACTGCAGGACGCCGAGGTTGGCGGTGAAGCCGGATTGGAGGACGAGCGAGGCCTCCGTGTGCTTGAACTCGGCCAGCCGCCGCTCGAGATGCTCGTGCACCGTCATGGTGCCCGCGATGGTGCGTACCGCGCCCGAGCCGGCGCCCCACTTTTCTGTTGCCTCGATCATCGCGGTCTTCAGCCGCGGGTGGGTCGTCAGCCCCAGGTAGTTGTTCGACGATAGGCTGAGCACCCGCTTGCCGTCGACCACCACCTCGGTGTCCTGCGCTGTGTCCAGCACGCGGAGCGGCCGGAACAGCCCCTGCCGGCGCATCTCGTCCAGCTCGTCTGCCAGGAACTGGGTTCTCTTTTCCGTGATCATGTGATCCTCCTAGCCGCCGTTGGGCAGCAGCACGACTTTGCCCGCCCGTCCGCTCTTCGTCTGGGCCATCGCCTCCTGGAAGTCGTCGAGTGGAAAGCGGTGAGTGATGAGCGGCGAGACATCGACCCGTCCGGTGCTGAGGTAGTTCGAGGTGCGCTCCCACGTGTCCCAGATGCGCCGTCCGAAGATGCCGTAGATCGTGATCCCCTTGGTGATCACGAGATCGTTGAGGTCGAGCGTGACCGGCGAGTCGCCGATGCCCAGCAAACTGATCCATCCGCCATTGTGGAGGACCTGCAGCCCCTGTTGGACCGCCGTCGGGTAGCCCGACATTTCCAGGACGACGTCGACGCCGACCCCACCGTTGATTTTTCGGATCTCGGCGACCGTCTGGTCCGACGGCGTGAAGACGGCGGTCGCACCCATGCGCTCGGCGAGCTCACGTCGATACGAGTTGGGCTCGATGCCGTAAACGGCAGCGGCCCCCTCGGCTCGAGCGATGCCGACCGCGCAGAGGCCAATCGGACCAAGCCCGAAAATCGCCACTGCGTTGTCCTTCAGGGCGCCCGCGGTGGCAGCATGGACCGCATTCCCAAATGGCTCCTGCAGCGCCGCGATTTCCGGGGTCAGGCCCGGGGCGTTCCGCCAGCAGTTTTCGGCGGGGAGCAGCACATAGCGCGCGAAGGAGCCATCGCGATCGACGCCCAACACCCGGACGTTCTCGCAAAGGTGGTAGAGACCGCGCTGGCATTGACGGCAGGTGTGATCGACGACGTGGGTCTCGGCGGCGACGAAGGTGCCAGGAGTCAAGTCGTGGACCTCCGGCCCAACCGCAGCAATCCGGCCCGACATCTCGTGCCCGAAAACCCGCGGCGGATGGATATGGCGGCGAGCCCAATCGTTCCAATCGAAGATATGGACGTCGGTGCCGCAGATCGAGGATGCGGCGACCTCGATCAGCACGTCCTTGCCCTTCGGTTCCGGGATGGCGACCTGGTCGAGCTCGGCGCCCGGGCCGGCAGTGGCTTTCACCACAGCCGTCATGGACGTCATACGCTACATCTTACCGGCGTTCAAACCCGTATTCTGAAGGTCGGAATTCGTCCAGGAGGGTGCCATGCGAGCGTACGTGCTCATCAATGCGTCG
>Ga0307478_10000172_pt1 | contig 75422 bp, 67 predicted proteins | sample atmos_gasesECM4C_2_FD_203713 | JGI IMG/M metagenome (GOLD analysis project Ga0307478, IMG submission 203713) | Hardwood forest soil microbial communities from Morgan-Monroe State Forest, Indiana, United States - atmos_gasesECM4C_05 | ecosystem: Environmental > Terrestrial > Soil > Temperate...
GTGGGGTCGCTCCAGCCCGACTCGGTGTTTTGCCCGCGTCCAAAATTGACTGCCGCGCCATGCGCAACCTCTACGCTCCTACTAACTTCCGTTCACCACTCGGGTGAACGGAACGATGAACAGGGTGGTGATCTGTGTCTTTCATGCACCGTTCACCGTCATTGGGGTCTTCAGAAACTGGAGAGCAATGGCCTTTTACAAGATAGGTATCGAAAAACACGGTTCTATCGGGAGTCAGTTGTGAGAATTCTCTCCGCAGATCGAGCTCTTTTAGCTCTCCGGTACGCCATGAGTCGTACAGGCTTTCAAACCGCCTCCCGTGAAATCGCCGCCGGGCATCGTTCAGGAATTCAAAATCCTCGGTTACCGGCACGACATACTCGCGGTTCTCCCACTTCCTGCGAACCTGGAAATAGCGGAGGACTTCACTGGACACGTCCGATTCAAGCGGCCTCTTTACCAAGGCACGGAAGCGGTCCTCAGCGCTTCGAAAATGGGCGTCCTTCGGTGCGATATATAGAAAGCGAAAGGTCTTTAGCTGTCGAAACAGACCCAGATATGCATTCACGTGCCCCGTGAAAGCTGAAGGCGTTTCGAATCCCGAATCCACAAAGCTCAAGGTGACCACAGGCGGAGTCCCTGGGAGAGAAGACCCAAGAAAGAGCGGAAATTTGTCTACAAAATAGCGAATCGTGGGACGGCTACCAGGAGCGCCTTCGTAAATCTTGGCCGGAAGCAGGTCTTTGGAAACCCCGAGTTTCTCGCAGAAAAAGTTCACCTTGTCTTGCTCGGTTTCAAAATACGTGAGGTCCTGATTGTTCAGGATGAAGTCTAAAAGAACGAGGCGCGTACGGATGAAATCAAACGAATGGTGGCGACGGTTGCGGAGGTTATCCTTCTCAATCTGGCCGTAAATGGTCCTGGAAAATAGATGAAAGACAAACCCTGCGCCCATATAGTCGCGCATGGTGGCGTGCCCATGCTTTAGGAGTTTCTGGGCAAAGGCACTCGACCGCTTGCCGCGCCTAGCCTGTGTGAAATTGAGGAATTGCCGCAGCGTGAAGTAACCCGAGTGGATCGCGACTATATAAATGAAGCGTGACTCCGCTTCGGTGTAGCCGAGTTCTTTGATTCGTTCTATTTGGTCGGGCCTCAGATTCATAGAGACAGAATCTCCGCTGTCAGTTCTTTCTGATCTAGAACACGACGCAGGCCAGGGGCGTCTTGTGCGCGGGCATAAAGAGAGAATCCAGCGCGCACCTTTTCTGCCAGATTGCTTCCCCGATAGTGCTCGGTAGCAAGCTCAAGGTCCACCCGGGCCATATCGCCATCACGGCCTTCGTACTCGATCCGAAGATCGGGGAGCGGAATCTTTCCGCAAACGACTCGAAGACCGTGTTTCTCCGCAATCGCTCTCTTGCTCTCGGTGGAATGCTTTTCCGGGCCGAGCCTCGCCAAGTCTTGAAAAACGCGCTTCTTTAATTCGAAGTCGAGGACAATGCGCGGATTCTTGCCACCATGCCGCTCAATGTCTTGGGCAACTTTGTGATAGAGGCGATAAAGGTCGGCGTCGTGATGGGCTTCGCGCGGTTTCGTAAAGCCGTAATGGGTTGCTTGATTTCTAGGGACCGTTCCGGTTGACCGGAGGAATTGATGGCCCTTCTTGGTCAAAGTCAACAACCGGCGAGGGCCGGTGTCGGAATGCGGAACGGTCTTCTCTGCGACGAGGCCCTGCCGAATGAGGTTTGCCACATCTGGCCTCATCCGGTCCTCGTCTCCGTGATAGCGGAACTCTTCAAGATCCTCGCTCGACACAGCACGGAACTTCCCAAGCTCAGTGAGCGTCCTAATTTCAGAAGATCGGACGGTGTAAGTCCTGCCCCGAAAGTCGTATGCCTTGCGCGGTTCGACACCGCGCTCCGATTCAATTCTCGGTACACGTTCGGGTGTCAGCCGAGCATCATCCTGCGCGTCGCTGCCAGGTCCTTGTCCCCGCGAGGAGTCGGAACGGCCCGTTTGACGGTTACTGGAAGGCCGCTTGGGTGCAGCGTTTCGGGGATCGAGGGATTCGCTGGGCACGTATTCGCGCGACACGCTAATCCACCTCCTCTTCAAGGGATGGAGCGGTTAGTTCCGTCTGCCCGACATGAAGCTGCTTGTCGAGATGTGAGAGTTTTCTGCCGGTGTCTTTGAGGAAGAATTTGCGGTTTAACGCGAAGGCGAGCGCGAAGACGTTGATAAAGAGAACTGCGCAGTAAATCAAGATTGGCGTGCCGTAGAACCGGAACAACACGCTCTTATAGGAAATGAAATAGGTCAGCCTCTGCATAAACCAGAAGCCAAGTCCCAAGACGATGGCGATGGTAAGCATGAGTGCGTTCGCAACCATAGGCGCTCACTTGAAGGCTTGGTCCTCGCGGAAATACGTGATCGCGAGGCCCAGCGGATTGATCGGAATCAATTCGTTCGGAACATTGCTCTTAAAAACGAATACGAAATTGGCAGTATACAGATCGCGCTTAATCTCGCTGTGATCTGATGGCGAGTAATAGACCATATAAAAGTCCACGCGGGCCTTGTACGGCGGCGACTGCATATCTTCGAGAGCGACTTTCTTCACATCAATGTCGATTTCAGGCACGGAGTTGTTCGTGATGAATTTCTTAATGACATCATCCTTGCGATAGGCGTCGAGGATGCCGTCCGCAAGCTTGCCGTCCAGGAAATAGAGAGACTTCGAAAAGTCGTCCTGGATCGTGTACCGATTCCGGCGGTAGTAAAGCGTGCAAAACTGCGAAAGAAAGTATTTGGCCTCGGCATCCTGCGGCTTGTACTCGAAGTTGTGGTAATTGATGGCCTCCGCCCGGCCCAAGTCGTCAATCCGAATGACGAGGGGACGAAAGTTCTGAAAGGTGCGAATCGTTCTGAGGTCCACGAGGGCCAACCCGATGGCTACAAGAGAAATGAGGACCAGCGCGATCTTCAGATAGGTATTGGTCACCATGGGATCGCCATACTGTTCGAGATAGAGCCGTTTGGCATTTTGGAAGGTCGCATCGTTGTTCATCCGAAGACCCTCTCCAGAATTCCGACAGAAGACCCTCCTGCCGTTCCGCTAAAGATATGGTTGGTAAGCGCCGGGATTTTTAGAAGTGCATAGATTGCCGCGAGAAAAGTGATGAAAAGGACCGGGAATGCCTCAATGAGTTGGACGGTCGAGATAGTGCCTTTGGGCTGAAGATCAAAGATGCCCAAGATAAGGTTCGCAATGACGTAAACAACCGCCGCTGCGATTACCTGGTAGAAGGCGTACTGGATAAAGCATTTGAACCAGCCCCAAAAGAGCCATTCCAGCTTCGGGACGATGAAGAACGGTATGAATATAGGTCCGACGAGGACACACACCGCAGTAGCGATGAATCCAAAAGCGATCACGACAATCGCGATTGCCTGGGCTGCCGCGAGCAAAATAATGATGACGACATAAATTATTGTTCCAAGGATGTCCGTGATTCCTGGGGAGTCCATGCGCGTCTCGTAATCGGAAATTCTCTCTTCGACAGTTTGGAGTTCGGTCTGGTTGATTTTATTTGCGAGAAACTGTGACTCGTCGGTGATGAGGTTATGAAAGCTAGCGCCCATGCCCGGAATCGGGGTGCTGTAGTAATTCACCATTGCAAAACCAAAGCTAATGGTCAGAAGCAGGCTTGCGAAGTTGTCGAAATGAAGCATGTGCTTACCGCCAGCGGCGGAGAGTGCCGATTTCACTCCGTACCAAACCACAAGGATTGTGGCGAAGGACCGGAACAGGTTCTGGCCCATGGCGTCGAAGAAGCCAAGATTCTGCGTGAGCAGGTTGTTGATGGCTTGGAAGATGAATTGGAGGTAATCCATCGCAATGGCTCCTTCGACGCGTCGGTTTTGAGCAACTCCTTCTAAGGCATCCGAAAGTTCTGCAGAGAACTCGTCAACGTGCCGTTGACTTGAGCCATATTTCCGGCCAGGTTGGCACGTCGGGAGATATCGGCATTGATGGCATTGGTCGTGGCCTCGCGTTGCTGCTTAGCGATAATGGTTTGCTGTTCGAGAAGCGACGCGAGGAGCTTGTTCGAGTCCTGAAGCGTGCGGAGGGTCAACACTCCAGCCGCATTGATCTTGTTTAAGACGGAGACTTCAGTATTCAGATTCGGGTCTGCGGACAACGAATCCTGTTCGAGGTTTGCAATCTGGGTTTGAATATTCTGAGCGTTTCCACGGATTGATCCGATTGTGGCCATCGCTGTGGTGTTCGCACCGTCAGCGAGTTCAACGGATGCATACTGGGACTTCACTCGTGCCTGTTCGTTGTCTGTCATGCCGGAGATGTAGTCGGGGTTGTATTGCAGCAGTTGGGTTGTGGCCTGCTGGTAGCCCGTGGTTACGGCGGGAAACTGCCCGGAATTGATCCCAGTCACCCATGTTCCGGTGTTTTGATACGTGTTCCCGGCGAGAGTGTTTCTCCATTGTGAAAACTGCGCCTGATAACGGGCAGGCATGTTTTGCAAATTGCGGGACATTTGCAGAGCAAGGTTGTATTGAGTAATGAGCTGGCTGTAGCTGTTCTTCAATTGAACGAGTTGTTGCTGAAGCTCGGCGTAGCGCAATAGAGCGTTCGCGTAATTCGTGGGGTCGTAAACGATCCCGAATCCGAATTGCGCGGAGGCAGTTCCAACGCACAATCCCATAATGAGCAAGAGTGTTAGAGCCCTTCTTTTCATTTCGAATTCTCCTTTCTGATTTGTGAAAAATGTTCTCCTGACCTTCACAGGTCGGGCGGCATTTTGTGATTGTTGTAGTCGGGCATCGCGAGATCACCCGAGAGGTAGACCTTTACGCGGTGCCCTTCCCTGATGGTTACGGTTGGTAGAATGTTGAGAAATTTATCGAGAATCTGCTCAGAAGATTGCGCCATGCTCTGAGCAAAGCCTTGGCGCATGAGATCAGCACCAGAGGCGTTAAATGTGCCCCCGGTTCCTGCCTCTGCTACGGCCCCGAGCGCACCGATAGCTAGTGACGCGCCGAAGATACGAAGGTAGTGGTTGTTTACCTGATCTCGTAGACCGGCGTCGCCGATCTGATTCAGACCCTTGAACTGGTCAAGATTGATGGAATATCCGTCTGGCATGATGAGACGGTGGAAGGCGACGGCAAGTCGGGTCTGGCCGAACGCCTCAACCCGTCTTGTCTCACCAAGAATCTTGGTTCCTGTTGGAATCAGGAGATGTTGGCGGTCGTGGGAGTACACATCGTTTGTCAGCAGGCATTCGACTGGTCCGACGAACTGCCCGTCGAGACGGTTGATGAGAACGGATTCGAGAATCGTTCCTTCAAATAGGATGTAAGTTTTCCCCGCCGCCACGTTCGACGACTTTGGGACGTTGACGGCGGGGCCTGTCGCCTCCTTACTTTCGTTTTTGACTCCGGCTGGACCTGTTGGAATGGAAGAGCCTCCTGACTGCGTAGAACGGGTAGAACTCGGCTGCGCGGTCGCCGGGCCTTGCACTGCGGCGTTGGGTTGAGCGTCCTTTAGGATTTGAGCCACCTCGGCCAATTGAGCTAGGTCAGGCCCCGCAGAAGGAGGAGGTGAAGGAACTGCTTCCTGGTTTTGCGGCGATGGGTCGGAAGGGGCGGAATTTGTATTCTGCGAGCCTTTCCGGTAGCTCAGCGCGATATTGGAGGAGAACAGTGAAACGTATTGCCGTCTTTTGCGCTCCGTCTGAATTGGGTCTTCTGTACTGCCAGGTGTCGAATTGCCGGATGCGTTGCTCGATTGCAGCTGCTGAGGGTCTGGCGATGTACCAAGCAAACGATTCTGTTGTACAAGGGCACTCTGCGCGGCCAGTTGCTCCCTTTGGAGTTCCTGAATTCGGTTCTGTAAGTCGGTGATCTTCGTTTCGTTCACTTCAAGCGGAAGCGGCGTTTGGACCATCGAGGCATTTGTTTTTGGAACTGTCGGCTGTTTTTTCCCACCAGTGAGCCACATGATGATGACCATGAGAACTGCAAGGCCCAAGATGAGCCACGACTGAACATGCTTCGGGAGAAGCCCAGGTGGGTTCGCGGTCTTTTCTTGAATTGGTTCGTTCATCGTTCTCTCCGCGCTTCGTGGATTAGCGTTAGCTTCGCCGCGCGAACGTTATTTTTCGTTTGCCAATGGCGAGGTAACCGTTGTCGATCACTTTGGGGATGATGTAGACACCATTCTCAAGCTGAAAGTTTATGAGGTTCGGCTTGCCATCTTTGATTTCGTAAAGTGCAGGTTTTTCGCGCGCGGCGCACTTGATATAGGTGAAGGACTCGTCGTGGTAGATCGCCGACACAAGAAACGGTTCCTGGGAGCCCTTCTTGTCCAATGAGTAGTCGAACTGGAGCTTCGTCGAGTAGTCTGTTTTGAATTTATTGACTTGCTCGGTTACCTGCGCTTCGGCTGCCTGAATCTGTTCGTCAGCCTGTGCGTGAAGCGCGTCTAACTCCTTCTTGTATGCTTCGGCCTCTCCAGCGCGAACGTAACCTTGCAGAGGACTATTGCTCCCAACGCTCGATTCCTCTTTCGGCTCAACGAAGAGTTTGAGGTCCGGCTCGACGCTAGGCTCACTGCTGATTTCGGTCAGGAGGAATGAATAGACGTGCCCGGATGCAGTAATTAGGTGGAGATCGCTACGTATCCCCGCTTGCGCGGGATGGACGTAGCACAGGTTGTGCGCCCCGTTGATGATCCAGAAGTCTTTGTCGCCGGTCGCAAAATCCAGAATCTCTTCGCTCTGCGGCAACACAATGAGGGTCGAGTACCGGAGCTTTGCGCGGACTGAAATAACGTCCTGCTGAGAGTACTTCACCGTGCGAGCAACGCCAGTTTGGGCAAATACAGGTAACGCCAAGCCGACACCAAACAAGAGAATTGTGAGCGAGAGACTTTTTCTAGGAAACATCACAGGGATTTTCATGCTTGTTCTCCTTTTGAAACCTTGTTTGATCTGGGTGTTCTCATTGCGCCAGTCCCGCTAAAACTTCGAGGCCCTTTTCGAATCCATGTGCCTCGAAAGCTTCCTTCCTTTTGCGGTTGTCAAAGGGGTCGTTTGTGTAGAGCCAGTAGCTCGTCCGGTCAACCGTCAGGTTCGCAACTTTCGCGAGTTCCGGGGTCTTAATCAGGAACTGCTGCTTGGGGATAAGCGTCGAAATGAGATCAACTTCGTTCTCGTTCAAATGGAACTGTCGGCGGTAAAGGTCCCGATCCATGTCAGGATTTGCCAGGAAGATTTTCGTCGGGCAGCTTTCAATAATTACGTCCAACACCTCCGACCGGCGCAGCTCGTCGAGGGATTGGGTAGAGAGTATCATCGCGGCGTTCGCCTTCCTCCAAGTCTTGAGCGCCTCGACGATGTACCTCTGAATGCTCGGATTCTTCAAGAATACCCATGCCTCGTCTATGAAAAACGCTTTGAATACGGTACTGATCTCCCGGTCACTAATGACCGAGTTCGCGCGGTGCAGGATGTAAAACAGAAGAGGTTCGAGAAGTTCCGGGTATTGGCTCATTTTCTGAAAGTCGAAACACTGGAAACGGGAAAAGGAAATCGTGTCTTCCGAATTATCGAAGAGGAATCCGAATTGGCCGCCGCGTGTCCATTTCGCGAGCCTGTCCGCAATACGGTGGCCCAGAGTGTTTGACAAAACTCCAAGCGTTCGGAGCGGTGGGTCAACCGAATACAGATTTTCGATCTGCTGGTAAAGATCCCGTTCTTCGGCGGGGTCTAACTCGACCGCTGAGGAGCCTTGGAGCAAAGCCTTTACAAACAGGGTGAGGAAGTCGAGATTCTCTTTTGTCGGTGGCAGTGAGAACGGATTGATCCTAAAGTCAGGGGAATTGATTCCTACCTTCACGTAAGAACCGCCGAAGAGCTGGGTGAGGCTTTCAAAACTGCCGCCAAGGTCAAAAACGAATGTCCAGGGGTCGTATTTCTGAAGATTGGTGATGAGGAAATTCAGAAGGAATGATTTCCCGGCACCAGTTCGCCCGAGAATCATCGTATGGGCCACGTCCCGGTGGTGCAGGTTGAGGAAGTAGGGCGTGTGATGGTTCGTTTCAAGGACCGCAAGGTATTCCTGGTGGAGGTGGCGATTCTGGTGCTCTCCACAATGCAGGGTGAACAGAAACGAATAGTCCGCATAATTCGAGTTCAGAAGGTACACAGAACGGAGATTGAAGACGTAATTGCCGGGAACGGTTGCGAGGAACGAATTGAGAAGGTTGTATTTCTCTTCGTAGAGTTGTGCGTCATGAACGCTGAATACTTTGTAAAACTCTGCGCATGCCCGTTCCAGCTTTGCCAAATCGCGGTCGTAGATAACGACGGTGAGTGAAAAGTTGCCGAAGTAATTTCCCTTGAGTTCGATCTCCTTGATGCTCTCGCCAAGTTCTCGCACTTGGGATTCTTTCGAGTCGTCCGCCAGAACATCTTGTGCAGGAGCATCGTTCAGATTCACCTGGCTAAAGAATGAGTGCTTGGTGTTGTGAAAATGGCGGCGCTTGGCCTGAATGGTTCTCCGCATCGTTCCCGAGTCTTCCTTTTTCCACTCGGTCACGACGTGGTAGTTCGCCTGGACTTCTAGGAGACGTTCAAAGATCAATGGGAAGCTCTGTGCGGAGGGTTCCTTAAGGGTCAGGACCTTCACGTAAAAGTCGTCGAGGCGAAGGAATCCGCGATGGCACTCAAGATGGGATTCACAGAGGTAGTAGTCCAGAAAAGTGTCGTATTTCAGACGCGCGAACGCAATTTTCTGCGGGTCAAAGTTCAGAGTTTGTTTGAGGACGCGAAATGCTTCCTGTTTGTCGAGCATCCGCATGGGCAGAAAATCGTTTACCTGTAAGATGAAGCTATCGACTTTTTGTCGTAGACCGGCTTGACCCTTGCTGATTTCCCGGTCGAGCAATACCACCTGCTGTCGCCCTGAGAAGTGCGCTCGCAGTTCAGCGAGTGCTTTGGATGGGTGTTTCGGAAACTCCGAAAGCGTGCTGCCAAGCGTTCGTGTGTACCGAAAGCCCTCGAATAGAATCACGAAGTAAATGGAGAGCGAGAAGAGAGTTTCTGATTTTCCGGCAAAATACGCGACGCGGTTTTTGATGGCCGTATCTACGATTGGCTTGCCGTAGAGTTTATAGGGAATCGTTTCGTTGTTCCGTTTAAAGAGATACTGATAAATCCGGTATTTGTCGTCGAACACCTTCAGTGCCGATTCGAGCCGCTTGGTGAAGCCATCGAGCGCATTGCTATCCAGGCATTCGTAATCCACTCCGCGAACTTCGAGGATTACCCCCAAATCTCCCGTCTTGGTCAGGAAAACGTGCGAGTCGATAAACCCGTAGAGGTTCACTTGCTCATTGAATGAGCCTGTTTCCCCGTAGTTCTTGAAGATGCGGCTGAGCCTAAGCATCGGTGAGCCTGCGAATCGAAATCGGGCTGAGTTTTGCCGGGTCGTATTGGTTGCGAAGTTTGGGTGATGTGAGCAAAAATCGGAGAATCTGCGGATCGGTTTGCGTGGCCCATCGGGCCACGAAATAGAGCAGCAAGAACATCAATAGCCCGCCAAGAAGGCTGCCAAGCAGATTGAATGTTCCCGCACCGATACACATCGCGAAGAAGAAAAGCTTCCTCTCGGCTCCCAAGATCGTGAGAGGTCGGGACAACGACCGATGAACCATGTTGATTCGTCTGGTTTCAGGCATGGCATTCCCTCAGTCAAGGGCACCTATCCGGGGAAGAGCCAGGCGAGGAAGTTCACCGCCGCGATTGCCATGCCTACGCCGAAAAGCACACCCGCCAGAACTCTCTTCGAGCCGCCTTCCCCAAAAGCGAACGTCAGGCCGGAGACAACAATCGCGACGAGGGAGAGCCCGCGCGCGATCGTGCTGGTGAACGCCTGTTGAAGAACATTTACGGCGTTCTCCCATGGGGAGTTTCCCTGCGCATAGGCAGGTGCGGCGAGGATTAGGCCCACTGTGACTACCACAATCTGTCTGGAGATAATCTTGAAACGAGCCGCTTTTCGCCAAAGTGTGTTCATGTCTGCGAGTCTCCTTTACTCATGCGCTTGTATAGCGCCTGCTAGTAGATTTCTCGCGTGACCCGTAGCTCCAGAAACTGACGCGACAAACGAAGAACTAGTCCGGTGGCTAAGCGACTGTGTTCGTGGTCAAGGCACACGTGGAACACAAGCTACGTCCAGGGGTTTGTACTTTCGCGTCTAGCCAGTCGTCGGGTGGCCGTCCACGAGACCTGGCGCACTACGGGCGGGTGGGGTTCGCCAAGCTCGCGGGGAGAATCCTGCGAGAACTCCCCTCAATTATATAGAGGGGAAAAAACGCCAAAACCTCACCAAGTAAATGAAAGTTTTTTTGTACGGTATGGAGGGATCAATTGCGGCATGGGGCTTCTATGGCTGGCCCTTCCGTTTCTGCTCCTGAAGGAAGTGACTGTAGGTCCTATAGCAAGGCGAACACGAACTAATGTGAGTGAGAATCGATTCCTCGACCTCGGTCGGCTGATTGGCAAGCAGTTCTAGGGTCGAGTCGGGAGGACATCCTTCGCGCGTTGGATTCGGGAAATCCTCTGCGAAGTGTTCCTTACCGAGACGGAGGAAGTCCTTGTCGGCGGGCGGACTCGATTTGGCTTTCTTCGGTTTGATCCCGGCACCTGGCAGGGGTGAATTCCTAATCATCCCTCCCGGTTTTGTATTTTCAGCCTTTTTCGTGCGCGGTCAAGAGCTTTGCTAAATCGGGCTTCAACCGCATGGCTGGAAAGTCCGTAGCGTTCGCCGATCTCTTTCCAGGACAGGCCCTCAAGCCGACGAAAAGCCACTTCGCGGGTCAGCCGGTCGCATGTGCGCATAATTTCGTCGAGGAGGAGAGCGACTTCGGCCCGCAAAAGATCGCCATGCGAATTCTGGCTTTCGGCCTGCGCGTCGAGAGATTCTTTCAAACTGGCATCCTTGCGCTTCGATTCGCTGACGAGCCGGATATAAGCGCGGAATAAATAAGCGCCGAGATCCCGCACAGCAGAGCCACTGGCCTGTTTGGTTTTCATCGCTTCTGAAACTGAGGCTGCTGCTTGCTCGAAGAGATTCACAGCAACGGCTGGGTCTCCGAGAAGTCTTTCAGCGTAAGGAATGGCCCTAGGCGCAATCCTATTGGCAACAGACAGAACGGTGGGATCAATTTCTCGGCCCGAGAGGTCAACCGAGTTGAGCAAGAATCGGGGACTGGTAGTCGCTTCTCGCCTCGGGCCCAATGGAGGTACCCCTTGTGCCGCCGAGAACCCTTATGAGGGTATAGATGCGGTTGGAAGGTATAGAGTTTCATGCAAGTTATTGATTTGATAGTACTTTGGTACTACTGAGGTACTCTAGCGATCAGCATTGCGCGGGCCCAGGCTTCGTGTCACTTCGCTACCCATCCTTGGGGCGTAAGCACTAGGGCCTGACTGACGGTGGTTTTTCCAGCTCCGTTGAGCGTGCCTGTAATTCCGGGGAAGACCCTCTGAATGTCCGGGTTGTTTGCCCAATCCGCAAGATTGTCGATCCTGTACGTGTAGTAGATTGTCGCCCCTGTCGTCTCGCCAATCTTGTTCGGCCCTTCTGTCTTGCTGACTTTATCCAGGGTCTGTTGTCCAAAGCAAATGTCGCCGAGCGCTTCCTTGTTGGGACCCAAGCCGACAACATCTTTCTCGCGGTAGAATTTCTTGCCCTCATCGGTCAATTCGTAACGAAGTACTTTGGCCTTCGCAGGGCGTCCGCTCAATGTCGTGTATTCGGCTTCTGTGTTCTGGGAATGCACTAAACCAACCTTCTCCAGGGCAGCCATTTCTGATGCTTTGACGTTACCCGCGCGTTGATCGCTGTCTTGGAGGTCTACCGGCCACTTCGTGGAGATGCCAAGGCATAGCTGACCTTTCTTCGCAAGATAAGCATTCGTGGCGTCGGACAAATCCCTGACGTTTGCGTCGCTCTTGCTTCCACAACCGGCCAGAAGGAGAGTTCCAAAAACCATGACCCACAGGACATTGTTTTTCATGGACCTGCTCCACCGACAAGATACTCCTAATTGAAGGAATGGACTCAAAAAAATAGAGGGCATCAGCCTGCGCTGATGCCCTCTTGCAAGCATCAGTTCGGAAGGGAAAAGTTCTCGGAAAGCTCGATGGCATCGGAAGGCGGGCGACACTGCGATGGCGATGCTACGAGGGGGGGAGAGAAAGAATCCTACTTTCTGGCAAGCGTGATTGAGCAAGGACCTGTGCTCGTGCGTGCGCAAGCAGATCGGCGTCTCTACCTGCCACTATGAAGCATGCGTGGGAAACATACGCCCAGCCAAGCACTCCATGTTCGCGCAATTCGGACAGTTTCGCAGTGAGATGGAGGCGTTCAGACCCTCGCCCTACGCATTGATCGAAAACCAGCGTTAACCGATTAGGTCTCTGCTCGGCAAGTTTCTCCAACTCTGCCGCAAACAGAAATTGTGGCGCACGCACTCCGCGCGATGTGCGCATCCTCAGGCCCGTGTCCGGGTCCAGAAATAAGTGGCCACAGGAAGAGTCGCACCCGAGATATACGGATCGGTCAGTGTCGGTTGTGAGAATCTCTGTAGAAATGACTTTCGCGTCAAGGAACAATTCGAGGGCGGCAACGTCATGCTGCGGCACGACCTCTGTAAACATTGGATGTACCGACCACTCGCCGAACCCTTTCAACCAATGAAGGAGTGATTGTTTGACAATATCGTAGGAATCTCCTAGGTAACGCATTCGCATTGAGGGAGACGCTCCTTCCAATATCAGGGTTGCTGACTAAGGAGAACCTGATCTATATCGGGACCCGAGACTCGAAGATATTTGCCGTCATGGTCATAAAACACGTTCCAGCCTTGCCCGAGAAAGCTCGTAAGATTGTCCTCACGAAACCAGCGGACCGGAAAGTGCTTCGTTATGCCCTCTCTTTGTGGGAATTGAAAATCAACGTTCTTCCAAAGGCCGTGCTCTCCGGCAGAATCGGAAGGCGGCGTTTCTGGCAGGAATTCCCACCTTTGAGTGGTAGTTATCCATTGTAAACGACCATCCAGGACTACTATCGGTCTCTGATGATCGCCGAAGAGATGGACTTTCGCGACAGCGGTTAGAGGTAAGCGGAGGTGGTGAGCAGATCTCGTGATCTTGATGCAGTCAGGTTCGGTAGGTCCCTCAACGAAATATTCTTCTTGTTCGATTCGGCGCGGGATGGCCGGGCGAATGTGGATTCTAGCTCCGGGTTGCAGACGACTAATCCACTGAACAGGTCCTGACGGAGCATTGATCCCAAACGCAGTGCGACCAATCGTCGCGTACGCTGCGTTTTCTGCATCCGCTTTCCATTGCATTAGGAGGCCGACCGGAAACCGGACTGTATCATTGTCGATGAGCTTTGCGCAGGTTTGGCATAGCCATATAGCGTTACTCGGGTGGGTCCGTTCTTCGGAAGAGAATGTTGGATTGTAACGTGCACCACCTGGAGACGCCGCAGTTATATGAGCGGCGACGCCTACATTTAATGCTTTTGTGGGATCGACCTGCGGTCCGCTAGTATCCGCGCGGCAGTCGGGTTTGGAACAACGATGCCCGACTCGCTGTGCGACAATCCTCTTTACGTCCTCGGAGAAGTCATCCCTCATGTACGAATGATTATAAATGCTTGCGAGCGTGGCTCAAGTCCACCCGACTTGTCACGCGGCCATAGGCCGAAGCCTATTCCGCGCGGTGTTGCAGTGTGCGAGGTCAAGCTCGATCCCGATGAAGCGGCGGGCCTGGAGCTTTGCAGCCAGCAATGTCGAACCGGAGCCGCAGAACGGATCAAGCACGAGATCGCCGGGGTGCGAAAAGCATCGGATGAGTGGCGTGAGAACGCAGAGTGGTTTCTGAGTCGGATGCAATTTGTTGCCAGAATACTTCCATTTGAGCACATCGGGAATCCGTTGCGTCGGTTGCGCCGGATTGCCCTTCGCGAGCAAATATGCGTTCTCGTGGTGATACCGCAGAAAGCGCTCTGTTGAAGGATATGTCTTGGTAAACGTCAAATGCCCAGCGAGTCTAAAGCCTGCTGCGCGCCAGGCGGTAATAAATTTGTCCGCTTGGTGCCAGCCGTAGAAGCTGACGCAGAAAGAATCGCGGCACAGCAGACGGAAGATTTCAGCGAACGCGGGTGTTAGCCATGTGGCATCGTCGTCGTTGACTACGGTGCGACCGTCACGCGAACGATAGTGCGCGAGATAGGGCGGATCAGTTAGGACGAAATCGACGCTGCCACTGCGCAGCTGCCGCATGACATTGACGCAATCGCCTTGCAGGACCGTATTTATCTGCTGCTCGCTAATGAGCTGTTCGCGCTGCTCTTTATTCATTGTAGTTCTCTCTTTCGTGTTGGGATTTGCTTCCTTCACCAAAACGAGGAAGCAGGACCGACACGAAGAGAACTTGTTGCGGAGGCGTGGCTGGTTAGGGGTGACGCGGATGGCAACACGAATGACAGGAGAAGTTTCTGTACCTGGCGTGAGTGGGTGCAAGCGGAAGCCCGGCGCGGAGCGCGACACTTTCTATGTGTCATTCCCGCCTCGCCAATGCAACTGAAAGCAGCGCACAATTATCTTGCGTGTAGAGCGAATTCGATTGTTGCGTTGACAAGAAGCGCCAGCGTCTTTCCGCTTCATGTGGACCGATTGGCCCGTGCTCCTGAAAAGGAACATCCCGGAGAATTGTAAACATGACATTATCTGGTGAAGGTAATATGTCGGACATTCTGATTCGCAAGTTTGACTTGAACATCGAGAAGATATTGGAAGGCTGGGAAGTTCGTCATGCCATCCGTGAATTAATTGCGAATGCTCTCGATGAACAGGCGTTGACCGACACAGCGGATGTAGCAATCACCAAAGACTTGAAGGGAGTCTGGCACGTCCGAGATTATGGCCGTGGCTTGAAGTATGAACACCTGACTCAGAATGAAAACAAGGAAAAACTACGGAATGCTACCAAAGTGGTTGGGAAGTTTGGCGTCGGCCTAAAGGATGCCTTGGCGACACTATATCGTCGAGGGATTGACGTTGCGATTAGATCGAAGCACGGGGATATCACGCTAGAGGTCACTTCCAAGCACGGATTCGCAGATGTCGCCACTCTACATGCCGTGATTTCCCCTGCCGCCTCTCTGGAACTGGCCGGTACGGACTTCTGCTTCGGCAAGGTCGCAGATGCCGACATTGCTGAAGCCAAGAGGTTTTTTCTCAAGTTCTCTGAAGAAACAGTGCTCGATAGCACAAGCTATGGGCAAATTCTACGGAGAGATACAAAGGGCAAGGCGCGAATCTACGTGAAGGGTCTGCTGGTTGCCGAGGAAGAGGAATTCGCATTTTCTTACAACATCACGTCGCTCACGGCTGCCATGAATCGTGCACTGAACAGAGAAAGGACCAATGTGGGGCGGACGGCGTACGCGGACCGCGTAAAGACGATGCTTTTGGCCTCAGATTCTCGGGACGTTGCTGTGACTCTCGCGGACGACCTGACGCGAATAGAGCAGGGCACAAGCCGGGATGAGGTGAAGTGGATTGATGTTGCCGTCCACGCCTGCCAAATCCTAAATGCGTCTGAGAAAGTAGTCTTTGTAACGGCAGAACAGAGGACTTCAGCTTCCTCTGCCGTCAATCACGCTTTGAACGACGGGTGTAAAGTAGTCACCGTACCTGAGAGCGTAAAGCAGCGGCTGCATGGCATGAAGGACGTTCGTGGCAATCCAGTTCGCGACCTGGATGTGTACAAGCAGGAATTTGCAGAGAGTTTCCAATTCAAATTCGTCGAGCGAAGCAAATTATCAGCTACAGAACGCGCTATCTTCGACATGCGCGAGAAGGTCGCTAAACTCGTTGGGGGTCTCCCTCGCGAAGTGAAAGAGATACTAATCTCGGAAACGATGCGACCAGATTTTGCTTCCACGTGCGATGCGGCTGGGCTGTGGGAACCTGGCAATCGACGAATCATTATCAAACGATCTGAGCTCCGGTCTCTTGAAGCGTTCGCCGGAACTCTGCTCCATGAGATAACGCATGCACGCACAGGGTATGACGATGTTACACGGGAATTCGAGCATGGGCTTACAGAGGCTCTTGGCAAAACATCGGCGCACGCGATCAAGCAATCTGACTGACCATGGGAACATGTGAGGAATAGATGAACAAAAGGTCCAAGGCAAAAGACATTATCCAGGTGTTAGAAAGGCGGGGTTTCTACGCTGAGTGCCCGGCTTGCGAGGAAACAGTCAAATTGAAGAATTGCGAGCTTTTCTATCTTGACGACTTTACGGATGGGGCCAAGGAAGTTTATGAAAGGTTAAAGCAGGAACAGGGAGAGAGGGCTGGAGAACTAGCAAGCCGACGGAAGAAAATCTCATCCAGCTCTGAAGTAGGGGCACACGCAGTGAACATGGGGCTGATTTTAGAACGATTGGCCCCCTGCATGGGTACATTTCGTTTTGATAGGAGTGATTGTCGCTCACTCTTCGATCCGATTGACTACATGATTTTCGAGGGTCTCAGCGAAAAAGAAGCCGTTTCAAGATTGCTCTTCATGGAGATCAAGACTGGTGCGGCATCGCTAAATCGCACGCAAAGGCAACTTCGGTCTCTGGTCAGATCAAAGAAAGTATCCATGTCCGTGTATAAACCGGAGAGCGGCAAATGATTGCTGACATAGTTCGTTTCTTCTCAATCCAAAGGAACATATTCGGACTGTGCCCGTGCTGCGGCGAGCTTTTCAGATTGAGCGATTGTAGGGTCTATCTCAAGACTAAACCACAAAAGGCTTGGATGGATATCCTCGAATCAAGGGACAATCGGTTGGATCGCGAGGAGGAACGAATAGACGAAATCGAAGAAGCTCTTCGAGAGAAGGCACGGGTGGAGGGTCGGCGAATAGCCCGTCGGGCGATCAGGAGAATAGACCCCGTCTTTGCTCCGAGGCGGCTCAATGCTGACGATGCCAAGGTGCTTTTCCATCCTGTGGACTATGTTGTGTTTTGTGGGATGAAGGGCTCAGAAGCGGTAAAGGAAATTGTGTTGCTCGACCGCGAGACCAAGTCCCCGAAGAGGCGGCGCGTGCAGAGAAGCATTGAAAAGGTTATTGAAGCCGGGAAATATGATTGGCTCACAATTCGAGTCCAAAACGACGGCACGATAGTAGAGGAGTGACAAAGTCAGTTTTCAAATCGAAGCGAATTCTCGGGCGATAAATGGAAAAGCTAGAACTCGTTGCTCTACTTTCAAACCGAGAACCTGAGGCCATCATTCGAACGTTGGCGATGATGGCGTATATTCCAGCCATTGGTCGTGTTTTGGAGGAAGGGGGCGTAGATAGGTTCGCGGACCTGATGACTGAAACCGTTCCTAAATTCTATGGTCATGTCACACGCGAACATTTTGACGGCGTCCACGCGCAAACGTGTGATCGGATCATTTCGTCGTTTAAGACTAACCGTAATGAAAAACTCTCTTACGGACAGGCTCAAAAGCCTGTGAACGTTTTCCTCAAAGTGTATGTTGATTGGGCGAAGCGCCCGGATAAGGAACTCGCAGATAAACTCATTCCTTTCCTTCACGTTCCTCTCGATAGCCTCCTAATGCGCTTCATGGCGCGGGAATTCCAGAGGGAATACGAGACGAGAATTGTTTCAGTGCGGCGGCATCTCGCAGAGCGCACTGCCGAGCGTCTCAAGGAACATCTGCCAGGCTCAACTCCTCGGATGGTTGAAAGAGCGCTGCTTGGCGGCCAATTCTCACTCGTTGGAATTAACAAAGAGATTTATCTTGCGTGGCAAGAATTCCTCAGATCACTCTGGCCCGGCAAACCAATTATGCTCGACATCATTTGGGTATTGGAACGCGCAAAGCTGGGGAGCGCGGGAGAGAAGGCAGAAGTATCCTGATACGAGCAAGTCAAATAACCGCCCTACCTAGGCGGGTGGCGCGGATGATTCTTCCGCGCCGACAGAGCTGAGAATGCGAGTGGCAGTTTGCCGGATGTGCTCTAGGCTCTCCGACAGAAGTTTGGCGTCACCTTCGTAAAGCTGGATGTAGTCCTGTGCGGCAGACCCGGTTTCAAGCCCGATTGCTTGGCAGACCACGAACGCTACGGCCTCGGCTTCCGTCTCGCGGCTGCGCTTTGAAGTGCTGGCACGGCGCTCGTCACGGTGCATCAATTCATGCGCGACTTCATGGGCCAGCGTGGCGAATTCCTCGGCGGGCGTCTGGTTCGGCAACAACGTGATCTTGCCGCCTACGGAGGTACCGCGAGCAGGGGTGATGTCTTGCGAGTATTCGAGAAGAATGCCTTGGTCGATGACAAAATTGCCTAGCCGGTCGCGGTATTCGCGGGGATCGCCATTGACGTTGCCAATCTCAGGAAGTTCCTGACCTTCCGTCTGACTAATGTCGAACACATACGCGGCCCGGAAGCCGACAGGGGTTGATGATTCATCGGTTTCGGTTTGTTCCACGGTTTGGCTCTTCGATCGAACGATTGGAGCGAGAATCAAAATTCCCTTCTCGCCTTTCTTTACGAAGCGTCCAAGCTTGTGCCACGTGTGGAAGCCAGCGACGTGCGTAGCTGTTGGGTTCTGAGATGCGATAAGCATCACGTTCCGCAGACTGTACCGATGGAATCGGCCAATCGCCGCGAGGTAATTTCTCAGTGATTCACTGTGGCCCCTTTCGAGAGCTTGACTGAGTTCTTCGATTGCCCTGCTAACGATCTGTTTTGCTTGCTCCACTTTCATGATTGTTCTCCTGTTTCGGGAGCTTCTTGCCCCCTTCACCAAACATCGAGGGGGCAAGGTCCCGAAATAGAGGACGGGAGCGGAGAGATTGGTGTGTCCAGGTTGGAACGGGTCGCACGCTGGAGTGACACAGGCGTTCCGTGGCGCGATGCGTGCTAGTGGAGACCGGAGGCGAGGGGGCTTACTCGCCGGGACGCGGCAATCTCCAAGCGGCCAAAAGAGGAGAGCGGGACAAGTCGGCTGCGAAGTCTGAATCGACCAAGATTGGGCGCGAACGTTGGGTACGCGCAAATCGCTGCAACGATTCTAAGATCTAGAGGAGTATTGGGATCTACTTCGGTCGGTCTCAACTGTGCCTTTTTGCCACGAGGTTCATGTATCTACGCGATGAGTAACTCAAACGTTATATCTCCGAGAGCATGACAGGCGTGTTTTTCGAGAAGCTGCTAAACTTGCCCAACTATGTTGGTGCCTGACAGGTTTCGGACAAATGCCTATCGGGCCTTGCGGCTCTCGGGTGACGCCAGTTTATCCGAGATTCACAAAGCTGCGGGAAGCATGAGGCGCGCGGTTTTGCTAGGTGTCGCGAATACGACCGACGCCGACATGCCACTGTTGGGCGAGATTTCCCGCACGGAGTCCTATATTCGGGCGGCTGTCGGCCGACTTGAGAATCCCACCCAGCGGCTCAGCGATAGGATCTTCTGGTTTCACATGGCACCTGAGTCTCGGGAAACCAAAGTGCAAGCTCCCTCCAGCGTACCGGATGGAGCCGAGCGGGACCATGATGAGGCTCTTCGGGGCCTCTTTGCTGCGTTCGAAGTTAATTTTGACGATGTTGGTATCCCGGTCTGGATCAGAGCGCTCCGAGCATGGCATAAGGTCGTCTCTGGTGACGACTACTGGGTTCGCACTTTGGAAATCGAACAACGTGGGGCTTTCGAGCCAGCGGCATTCCCTTCAGAAGTCGACGTACTGCGTGACGAAGCGGTTGGATTGGCTGCAGAGCCCCTGGTAGTGGCAGCTCGAGATGCCCTTGCTCGCGATGACACACCAACCGTCCGCCGGATTATGACGGCCCTGGAAGCATTGGCCGACACTGGGTCGTGGGCGTCAACTGCCCAACACGATATTGCCTCTCCCGCAGTTGATCGCTTTCAAGCATTGTGCCGCTCCGTTCGCGAAGAGTTTGGCTCAAAGATTATTCGTGAGCAGGATGCTGGCGAGCGTAACAAGAGCATGTGCGACGCGGAACTCAGGCACTTTCGCGCCACAATCGAGCCAGAGCTCCAGAAGGTGATTCAGTTCATGCCACCGAACTACCATGCAGTCCAGGAGTCGCGTGAAGAAACCGCTCTCTGCCTGAGTGCGATCGCAACCGACTACACGTGGGCTGACGATTTTGTCTCATCCGAAAAACTACACGAAGAGGCGCTCAAGCTGGCCCAAGACACAGTAGGTGCAATCCGAATTGAACACGGATTAGCGCAGATTCGTGAGGCAGCCCGCAAGCAGCGAGTTTTCGGGGCGCTTAAGCCCATTGCATCCGCGCCGTCGCTGAGGACAATTAATGGGTTTGGATTCACATTGTACGGTAAATCAGATTACGACGAGGAGAGTCGCTCATATGTGATGACGTATTACTTTGTAGCACTCTTTGTCCCAATCTTCCCAGTCGCGCGCTACCGGGTCATCAACACTGGAGCCAGCGGCTATCGCTTTCTGGGAAAGCTCCCGCTGCGGAAGATTGATCGATGGCACCTCGGCATCGCAGTAACCGCCATAGTCGCTATGATTGTCATTGGAGCATTCAGCTCAAACCAGACCTCGGATTCCACTTACACACCTCAGTCGAGCCCCAGCTATGACTCAACTGACTCTCCGACTACATCCCAGAATTCTCAGTTGTCCGAACTCAAGGCTCGGATTGATTCCGAACGAGCGCAGATGGCGCCGCTCGAAGCACAATTGAAACCTGTAATTGACGAGCTCACTAGCTTGGATGCACAAATGGAAACACTTAACTCTGAGCTTAAATCACTTGATGAACAACAGAAAGCGGGAGTTCAGATTGACATCGACGACTACAACGCCAAGGTGAAGACACACAATGCACTGCTAGCCAAAGTACGTGCGCTAGTTGCAGCCAACAAAAGCGACCTCAAAACTTATAACGACCTGAACGACCAGGATTCAGCTCTCGTAAAACAGTACAATGCGCTCGTGAAGTAGGAATCCGATGAACTCGAAAACGATACCTGCCGAGCTGCCCCTGGAAACGGAGGGGGCATGTGCCCTCGCTCTGGAGTGTTGGCGGCTCAGTCGTACCGGAGAGTTGTTAAGGGACAGCAACGAAGGGGCAGGGATTCGTCACGCCGTCCGTCGTATCACTGAGACACTGAAGGGAATGGGTATCGAAGTGGTGGATTTCTCCGGGCGGCCTTACGATCCCGGGATGGTGCCTGAAGTTCTCGAAGTTCGAGAAGATCACGGGCTACCGGATGGGCACGCTATCATTGACGAGACTGTTGCGCCGACAGTGACCTGGCGCGGACAGGTCATAAAAGCCGGACAAATCATTGTGAAGCGTTCTCCTGTAAAGCCGCAGGAATATATTAAGGTGGTTGAATGACCAAGACAGTTGATTATGGAGTTGATCTGGGAACGACAAACTCCTGCATCGCGCGGTGGGAGGCCGGGGCGGTGAGGGTCTTCCAGAACAACGACCAGATGAACGTGACCCCGTCCGCAGTGCACATCCTGAAGACGGGGCGGGTGATCGTAGGACGCCGGGCGTATGCGGCACTCCTAACGGACCCTGACAACGTAGCCATCGAGTTTAAGCGCTGGATGGGACAGAAGGATCGCAAGCGATTCCCCGCCGCCCAGCGAGAACTCTCGGCAGAGGAGCTTTCTGCAGAAGTCCTAAAGTCTCTGAGAGAAGATGTTCGTAGGCAGACCGGAGTGGATGTGACCACTGCTGTGATCACCGTTCCAGCTGCATTCGGGGCACTTCAATGCGAAGCTACTGCCCGTGCGGCCGAACTTGCAGGACTGCAGGAAGCGCCACTGATTCAGGAACCCATAGCTGCTGCTATCGGCTACGGCGCGCGCCCAGAAAGTGCTAACCAGCGCTGGCTAGTCTTTGACTTGGGCGGTGGAACACTTGATATTGCGGTGGTTTCGACCCGAGAGGGTCGGTTGAATGTTCTTGAACATCGCGGGAACAACCTCCTCGGTGGCAAGGACATCGACCGCTCGATCGTTGAGCACGTATTTCTTCCAGCTCTCGAAGCGAACTACGATCTACGGGCATCCGGGCCGCACGCCGCACGCAGCGCGTTACTTTCCCGACTGAGGGTCAAGGCGGAGGAAGCCAAGATCGACCTATCTACAGACGCCCAAGTTGTCGTTTCGTTGTTCGATCTGGGAAAGGACGACTCCGGAGAGTCTATCGAGATGGAAGTGCCGCTCACGCGTGCGCAGCTTGAGGGACTCATGGACCCCATGTTAGAGAAATGCTGCATCCTTGCGAAAGAAGCGCTGGCAGGTGCGCGCTTAGCTGGAGCAGACTTGGACCGCATTCTCCTTGTTGGTGGTCCGACTCAATCTCCTCTCTTACGTGCGATGTTGGCCGCGCGACTGGGTGCCCCTATAGATTTTTCAGCAGACCCCATGACCGTCGTTGGACGCGGCGCGGCGGTCTATGCATCTACTCTTGAGATGACTAAGAAGTCCACGGTCTCCACGCCCCCCACAACCGGGGACTGCGTGCACCTAAAGTTGGCCTACGATTCGGTCAGCGCTGAGCCGCACTCTACAGTAGCGGGACGCGTGGTGGAAATAACCCGAGATATCGAAATCAAGCTCGACTCAGAAGGCGGGCTCTGGACGAGCGGATGGATCAAGCTGAAAGATGGGTTTTTCGAGATTTCCGTCCCTCTGAAGGAAGGTGACATCACAACCTTTTGGGTCTACGCTCGTGACGGGCGAGGGCAATTACTTGAAACAGATACCCCAGAGTTTCGGGTAAGGCACGGGCTGGTTCCGTCGGCACCACCCCTCCCTCATACACTGTCCTTCGAGGTCGTGAATCCTGGAGGGCATGCGGCACTAGATCCCGTGTTCTCTAAGGGGACCCCTCTGCCAACGGAAAAGACAGTTAAGTACCGCGCGACCCATGCGCTGATCCCAGACAAGCCGGATTCCGACCTTGCGATTAAGCTCTGGGAAGGCGAATTCCTCGACGACCCGGATGCTAACGAATGGGTGGGAAATGTCCTGTTGAGCCACAATGGCGTCCGGCGATCTGTGCCAGAAGGGGCGGAGATCGAGGTGACCATTCAAGTTAACCCGTCGAGGCTCATCACCGTCGAGGCTTTCGTACCACACCTTAATCAACACTTCAGTGGACGCTTGTATGTTCCTCAGCGCGAAGAACAGGACTTTTCGAACCTCTCGCAGACAGTGGTGTCTGAGACCCAGACATACCGCAAGCGGCTCGAAGAGCTGGAGCGCACTTCATCCGACGTGGCCACACAAACGGAACTCGAAGATCTCCGCCGCGATCTTGACGAACTTGATGCCAGGGCACCCTCTACCAGCACCACAGCCGGGAAAGCTGATCCGGACGACGCCAGACGCACCGTCGAGGATTCTAAGACGGTCCGTGGCCGACTTGGACGCCTCGAACGCCGTGCTGCTTCAGATCGGAACCCGGTGGAACAAACAAAGTTCGTAGAACTTGTTGAGGTCGCAGAAGAAGTTGTCGGACAATTTGGTACCTCACTTGAGAAGCAACAACTGGAAATGCTTCGGCGTGAGCTGGAGCGTGCAGCGTCAAAGGGAGATGCCAAGGCGATACAACGGGCAAGTGAGGAAATCGAATCATTACGTTGGCGGGTACTCTTCAAACACGATTGGTTCTGGCGTGAGATCTTTGATTCTCTGAGTCAGCCTAACACCCCTTTTATCGATTCAACCGAAGCACGAAATTTCATTACTAAGGGACATGTAGCAGTTTCTGACGGAAATGGCGAGGGCCTGAGAGAAGTCGTCCGCGCGCTGTGGAAGCTTCAGCCAAAGGGAAATGCCGAAGCGACTCGTGAGCGCGCAGTGCGTTCCGGGCTCCGAAAGTTTTGAATCTGATGATAAAAAAGAGGCCAACCCTCGCAACGGGACACTCATTGGCAGGCCTGCCTGCTGTGACGAAGGTGCTGCACACAGATGATCGGTGTGAACTATACGGTTTGACTTCGTCTGGTGACAATGAGACAACACTGCTGCTTGTGCGCTGCCCCGAGGGCTCTCCGCCGCGTGCGGGTCGCTTGGAAGAGTGGTGGACTACTCAGCCTCCGCAAGTTCTTACTGTCCTCCAACTGCTCACGACCGAGGAGTCTCCTGCGAACTCAACGGGCGCGGTGCTGGGGTTGCGCGGTCGCCGTCTGGAAGACGAGAGCATGATCGAGGCGAAACAGGGCAGTCTCAAGCGTCTGTTCCAAGCTATGCTCGATGTCGTCGACCGAGGCCACTCTGTTCAGATGTACCCGGACTTCAAACCTTCCCTAGCGTGGCTCGCAACCGACGAAAAATCTATGTGCACCTTACTCCCCCTGGATGGTCCAGCGCCAGTGGAGGTGGATCAGGTCCGTCTCGTCGCGAGCGCATTCTATCGATTCACTACTGGTATTGAATACGGGCAACTTGCAGGTGGGGTGCCTGCCCTGCTGCGCTGGTCGAAGTTCGGTGGAGAGGAACTCTCCCGGATCGTTGACAGATGCCTTGCTCCAGCCAGTTCCAAGGCGTGCATAACAACCTTGTCCGGGCTTAACAATGCGCTGGGCCGTGAAAGGGCGGAGGAACTCAGCTCACAGGATAGTTCCTCAAAGATGCGTTCGAGGCCGCCGTCCTCGGCAACAGGACAAGGTCTCGACAAAGTCGCTGGCATGCATGCCCTCAAGGAACTTTTACGTCGTGAGGTTGTCGAGCCGGTTAGGAATCCAGAGCCCTATCGGCGGTACGGTCTCTCTATCCCGAATGGCATCCTTCTCTACGGTCCGCCAGGCTGCGGTAAGACCTACATCGCGCGACAACTCGCCGAGGAGCTTGGGCATTACTTTGTTGAAATCATACCCTCGGAGCTGGCAAGCCCCTACGTCCACCAGAGTGTTATTCGGATTCGTGAGCTATTCGATGCGGCTGCCGAGCAAGCGCCTGCTGTGGTGTTCATCGATGAATTCGAAGCACTAGTTCCATCGAGAGCGGACCTAGGAGGTCACCAGCAATATAAAGCGGAAGAAGTCAACGAGTTCCTGGCGCACTTGAACAGCTGTTCGGAGAAGAAGATCTTTGTGATCGCCGCGACAAACCAACCGGAGAAAATCGATCCGGCGGTACGGCGGACGGGGCGTCTCGACAAACTTATATATGTTGGGCCTCCAGACATAGAAGCTCGCTGCGAGATGCTTGCGCTCCACCTTGAGGGCAGGCCGGTCGCTGCCGACTTCGACCGCAGGGGTTTGGCCGAATCGCTCACTGGTTATTCGGCCAGCGACATACGGTTTCTAGTAGACGAGGCTGCCAGAGACGCACTCAAGCGGCTCCAGGACATCACCAATGAATCCTTTCGATCCGCGATGATCCGAATTCAGCCGTCCGTGACGCCAGAGGTCGAGACACAGTATCAGTCTATTGAGCAGAGAGGCCTATGAGGAGAAAGCTGGGCTTAGGCGAGGCGGTGAATCATGGTCGCTGAAGCATCAGCTCTACTGAAGGCGGCTGATTCCTTACTTGGTTGGTTCGGCTTGCTCCGTAAAGAACAGCTTGAGCGCGGCGAAAGAGAGCGTCGCGCAATCAAGGCGCTGTATGTCGCGTTGAACGAAACAGTTCTGTATTTCCGTCGATTAGATCGACCCTATCTCGCTCGGTCAAGCAAGGAAAAAGTCAAGTTTAGGCGAAACATCGAGACCGAAGAAGCCCTGTCCCGTCTCTGGATGGAAGCATCCATCGAACTTCGTGACATCGACCGAGATCTCGCTGAGCGCTGCTTCTTTAAAGGCAATTACTGGGCTGATAGAGATGGGTGGTCTGATGGCGATGTTCGTAGAGCAAATATAAAGCTCCAAAAACTTCTCGAAGACTCGCAAGCTCTCTTGAGGCCTAAGAAACTTCTAAAATCGACGTCGCGTTAGAGGCTTTGTGTATCTTTACGGTCGGTCTTCCCAAATGCTTACAGCATTCAGGACGCATTGTGGTCAATTCCGAAAGTATCGCGAACTGGCACGACAGCAACCTGGTCTTTGCTTATTTCTGGTCCCAGGATTTCTCAGAAGTTTGCGCAAGGCGAGGAAACGTTGGTACGGAATGGCAGCTCATGCATAATACGGTTGGAGTCGAAGCTACCGCTTCTGAATTTTGGCAAAAGCTAAAGATCCCGCCGCCGTCAAACTTGGACGGAAGGGTGGGAAGGAAATCGCCAAGCGCGGCCCTGAATACTTCAGGCAGCTACAAGCGAGACGCAAAAAGCGCAAAGGCGGTCGGCCTCCCAAGTCCAAGAAACCTCACCTAAGAGCTCATTGAAAAACAACGAGCGCTCGTTGTATGATTGTACCCAGTGCAGGGTGCTATATGATAATTGGCAACCGCCTACGCGCCGTACGCGAAGAGATAAAGCTATCTCAAGGGGACATCGAAAAGCGCACAGGCTTGCTTCGATGCTACATTTCGCGCGTAGAGAACCGGCACACCGTTCCGGCCATTGAAACCTTGGAAAAGATGGCTCGGGCGCTCGAGATTCCTCTCTATCAACTGTTCTATGATGGGGAGCATCCGCCTCCGCTTCCGGATTCTTCTAATCGGCGGACTGCTGCCTGGGACAATTCAGGCAAGGATGGCCGTTACATGATGAAGTTTCGCCAACGGCTCAGCAAGGTCGATGAAGCTGACAGGCGGCTACTTCTCTTCATGGCCCAGAAAATGTCGCGCCACGCCGCCGGTCGGCAAGGAGGCAAGGCGTAATGCGAAGTTCAATTTCTGCTCAGCATTGTGCGCCTTCGACATTCGGCATCAGAGGATTGGTTGCGAACACGGGCAACCGCTTGCAGAGAGAATTAATCAGAAAAGGCATACACCCGTATGGGGCGGGAAGGGGTGGGCCTATGGAATTACAGTGCCCGAACTGCAGGAGCACGGACCTAAAGAAGGTGTCTCTCGTTTACCAAGAGGGGCTTCGCCGCGTGAGAACGCGCATGCGGCTCCGGGGCATGGTGGTCGGGAGTGATGGGCCTGACCTGGTAGTGGGCAGAGCAACCACAGAAGGGATACAACAGACCGATATTTCAAAGATGCTGACTCCTCCAAAGAAATGGTCCTATCGAAGACTCTTCGGCTGGTCTCTCTTGGCGTTCTTATCGGTCGGCTGGATCGTGTTTTATGTGAATACAATTACCACGAACTCCTCGACTCTTTCTTCCTTGCCCCTGGCGATGTACATCGTGTTCTCTGCTAGCGTTTGTGTTTGTCTTCTTGTAGCCTGGTCGAAGCACAACTACTCTACCTACCGCCGACAACGTGCGCAGTGGGATCGATCCTTCATTTGCAAGCGTTGTGGTGCGATAAGCGAACAAGAACTGTAACAGCGCGATCTCTGTTCGGAATGGTTAACCGAATTATTGTCCGGTGATTCAGGTTGACAGTTTCAATCGAGAATCCAAGGAAATGTGTCGGCTTTTACGGCCTGGTAATTTGCATCAAGCGATGGGGCCAGCAAGAGAATAGCAGCGATACGGCGAACCATTTCCTGAACGTATCGCACTTCATCTTTGGTCAGGGCTCGGCCCAATAACTTTTCCTCTCGATAAGACAACCACTTTTTGATTACCTGATAGCCGCCGATTGTGTAGTTCCAAACGTGGATGGGGATGTTGGACCAAAACGCGATGTCATTCAGATAAACATCGCAGGTCGTTTCGCCGAGAGAACTGAAAAGCTGTCTGTCGGCAAGGCCGGATGCCTTTGCGCCGTCGAGGAGGGCTTTACGCTCAATGGCCGAGAATTCGCGCTCGATGAGCTTCCCTTTACCAGGCATGGTGATGCCACCTTTGCCCGCATGGCCCCAACCTGCGGTAAGTGCGAGATCGGACTCCTTGAGATTGCCTCCGCCGACGCGCATGGTAACGCCGCTGAGTCTGTGCTCAAGGCGAATATCGCCGACTGTGACTCCCTTAACCGGAGATTCGCTATCGAATAGCAACGATACTTGGCGGCCAAGCTGCGCTGAACCGGCGAGAAGTTCTTGCGAGTCTGGCAACGGAATGCGCGGCCAGTCTTGGCGGAGGGCCCCCGCGTTTTCGCTGCTGTACTGAACTGAACTCAACGTGGCGAGCGTGCTGTAGAAAATATCCTCGGGTTTGCACCCTAACTTAATCAGAAATTTGTTCGCTCTCTCGGATAGGTTGGCCTGCAGTGAATCCTGTTTGGACTGATACAGCGGAGCCGCGTTGCCTTCCGGAGTTACCATCAGAGGGAACATGCCAGCGTTCGACTCGACGATGTGATGGTCCGTTAGAACTCTTGTGAATTGGGGCTGATAGAAGTCTTCCTTCCTATTGCGCTGACCAGCTGTCAACCACACGTTATCGGGCCTTATTAGCGGGAAATATTCAGATCGTTTTTCGTCGAGAAGTTTGGTTTCAGGTTCCCAATAAAGCCAGCGGACATCAAAAGGTCGGTATTGGTAGCGGACAATATTCTCTGGCTTAAAACCTCGCCGGACGAGGTAGTCACGTACTGATTCTGCATGAAACCGATTCGTCTTCTCAGCCAAACCTTGGTTTTGCTCACGCCATTCCTTGTAACTTATCTCGGGATCAAAGAAGGACCGCATCCGCTTGATCAGTACGTCCTTGTCAAAATCAGTAAGGAGCTTATCCCGGCTGGTCTTCACACCGGGGAAAAATGTCGGGAACAAGTCTGTCAGCAATGGCCAGGAGTTGTAGCCCTTCCCGATTTTGGCTGACATGAAGGACAAACCCATTCCAATGGCTGGTTGGAGATTCGCGTAATTGGACTGGGCAAGGGATTTAAGTAGCTGCTCTCGCTTGGTTTTTCCCCAGAAAGTCTCAAATTGGATCGAATCCGTTGTTGCATGCGATTGTTTTCGTACCATAAGGCTAATTGCTGTGCCGACTTGGATTCCTTCCCGGTTCCATTCAGTTGAAAACACGCTCGGATCGGGTTCGCCGTCCGGAGTCAGTTTTCCGGTCTTGTATTTGTCACCGTTGAGACAGTCGATCCAAATCCGGTCGAATTTCTCCAGATAGCTCTCTCTCATTCCGGTAAACGAGAGTCCGTCGAGCCATGAATAGTTGGAAATGAAGCATACGACGCCGTACCCAGACATTTCGACGATTCTACGTTCAGCCATCCGGAAGAAGCGGACGTAGAGATCGTTTAGACCTTGTCCTTGAGGTGGCGGGGCCTTCTTGGTAGTCCTGTAGGCGGTTGATAATGCGCGTTCTTCTTCTACGGCAACACCGGCTACACCATTGTATGGGGGATTGCCAAGAATGACGAGGATGGGGGTCTGGCGCTTGACGTGTTCAGCGGCGTCTCGTTCTTCTTCGAGTTCCGAGAAGAGGAGCTTCTTTTTTGGCTCCTTAGGAGGTTCCCAGCCGGTCAGAGCGTTGGTGAGATAGACCCCAATGCGCTCATCGCCCTTTTCAGGTAGTGGTGCACCCAGATTCTGGAGCAGTAGACCAAGTTGGAGGTGGGATACGACAAAGGGAGCTGGCAGAAGCTCGAAACCGAAGACACGATTTCTCGCGGCTTCCTTGAGGTCTGCCGCGATGAGGGCGTCGTCCCCGCGCATCTTCAGTGTTTCGTGAATCCTCTTCAAGACTTCGACGAGGTACGAGCCCGTGCCGCAGCAGGGGTCGAGAACGTACACATTCTTGTCGGCGAGGCCGTCGGGTAGGTTGAGCTCTTCGCGAAGCACGGTGTCCACCCGCTCTACCATGTATTTCACAACCTCATGTGGGGTGTACCAAACGCCGAGTTGCTTGCGTAGGTTAGGATCGAACTCCTCAAGGAATGGTTCGTAGAAATATTGCACAGCCGCCGATTCTCGGAATCTTGAGAAAAACTGCGTCCGGTCCACGCGATTCAGAACTGCCGCAGTCCAATCCAGGACTTCGGTCAGGTTTAATGCTTCGAGCTGTCCAGGATCAGCAACTTCATGAAAGAGCTTACGGATCACAGGAACGCGCAGGAGGCGTGCTGTAGTGTTCCAGTCGAAACGGTTTCCTGTGGCGGATGGGTGCTTGCGTGACCAAAGGACCCATGCCGAGAACACACCATAAAAAAGCGTCTGAATCAGACTGGAGTGGAAGAAATGTTCACCCTTCTTCCCTTCAAATTTGAGTCCAAGCGCTTCTTCAAGGGCACTGCGGATGGCAGTGAGTGCATTAAGATCCACGCCTTCGATGCGAGCAAGGGCGTCCCGCGCATAAGAGGCGAGAAAGAAAGCAACGTCTTCTGGCGCTGCAAGCGGGGCAGCGTATAGCATGACTCGCTTTAAGTACTCGGCGAACCGTGATCCATGTACTTCGTCGGTCTTGCGAGGATGCGCAGCGGCTTTCCAGAAATTCGTCTCGCTATCTGCCAGTTCGTATTTTTCGAGGATAGCTGGGCTTCCATCTAAATCAAGCCCAACGAGAATGAACTGACGTAGATTTGTGACAAGCACTTGGCGATATCTGGACAGATAGCGCGTAGCCTGCTCACCGAGCGCCACGCGCATAGCATCTTCGCTCGGAGCCTTCACCTCGATGGCTCCGCGGGAGGGAGGTTGGCCTTCCTTGGGCGCGCGGTCAGACTTTGTGTCGAACTGCTCGGCTGTGAAGAGGCCCCCGTCGGGCAAGCCCGCCCCTTGGTTTTTGATATGAATGATGCAGCGAACGCGCGGCCTTAAGCTCTTGCCGACTTCGTTAAAGAGGGTTTCGAGTGAACCATAGTAAGGGGTTTCGTCCACGGCTGCGCGGGACGAATGAATCTCGTGAACGTCGTAGAGAAACTTTTCGAGTGGCGTCATTTAGGCTACTGCCGTCTGAGTCGCAGAGAAGCAGTACGAACTTGTTATCACAGAGTGACCTCAGCATCAATTACTGCTCGATGCCACTTGTCCAAATCCACAGCGTAATCGAGGAAGTGCCAGCTTAGGATCGGGGTTGCAGTCCTAACTTTGAACGAGCGCTCGGACCCTCACGGTCTGAGAGCAAAACGTTGAACTCTACTACTACACTGGGACTCTGCTGGCCGGTCAAGCGCGAAACTCGCCCGAAGTGGGAAATCAGTTAGTTTTGGTCGCATAATTAAGTACTCCGTCGAGAGATTTTCTCGGGCTCCCAGACCTGAAGCTTAACTCTGAGGTCTTCTATCATTTTCGGAGGCAGGGGAAGCACGGAAAGACCCAGTTCTTTGCCTTGGGCTTCTGGAATATCGTCCTGGCCCTCGGCGTGGTCAGCAGCAAAGTCGCCTCCCGTGAGCACTTCAAAGGTTTGGGATCGGAGGCGAAGCTCTTCGTACATACGCTCATCGTAGGTTCCGGCGAGAAATGGCACCCCAATTTCAAGAGAGACCGTCTTCGCATCGATAGCGGCATCGCGCTCGCGAAAAGTCTTGCTGCCGATACGGTCGGCACGACCAGTGCGCTGCTCAAGCACTGCCGGATTCCATGCAAGATCATAATGAACAACGTGACGGCAGTGTCGGTGAAGGTCTATTCCTTCTTGACCTACTGAGGTACAAATTAAAATCTCAGGCAAGAGTGGAGTGTTGAACCCCGTGAAGATGCGATCACGAGTAGCGATCATGTTGCCTCCGCCGCCTTTGACCAGTGCCACAAACTGTTGGTCTCGCAAGCGGGTTGCCTCGTAGAGAGCACCCCTAGCAGAACTCGGTTCGGCAATGTCACCGCTGGCCGCTTTGAGGTCTTCAAGAAACACAGCAATCCGCTGAGCCATGCTTTCGTGTTGGTTAGGGAGGTCGGCAAAGAATGCTTTGGCCAAAAGCTCTCCCCAGCCGGATTCGTCGAGGTCACTTCGTTGGGGTAGGAGACGTAACAGCACAGACTCGCGAAGCAGGGCGCGCCGGAGAGCCTGAAGAACCAATGCTCTAGTATAGAAGTCGAACTCTCCGGGATGCACTTGAGAGAACTGTTCGGTCCCACCTGGGTCAGTGAGCTGCCAAAGGTAGTCGTGGAGCATACGGAGGGTAGCGGCGATTTTAATGGATGCGCTTTCTTGCCAAAGTCCCTGAGGCGCACCTCCGAGCCAAAGGCTGGGGGCGAGTGCGTAGGAGTCGATCAGTGGAATTTGCTTCTGTGTGCGGGCCCGGCGGCGCGTGGACCTGAGGGCATCCTCAAGATCACTGACCCTGGCCGGAACCGGCTCCCGCTCACTAGCCGTGTATTTGTAGTGACAGCCTCGCTCGTCAAAGGACGAGGTTTCCTCGCTCTGGTCTTCGTGTTCGCCACGGTACTGAAGCCCGTATGGATCAGCAATCCAGTCTGAGTTGCTCATCTGTCTGAGTAACCGGGAGAGCTCAGGGGTCTCGGGGTTAAGCGCAAGAAAGCGCTTGGCAAGAATGTGCTCCGTGGCTCGGTTGAGAAAAACGCGGTCCACGCGCTCGCCAGTTACATCGACTCCGTGAAGAAGGGAGAGACGTGCCAGTTGCGATAGCTCGCTGTCATCGAGGATGAACTGCTCGGGGCGGAATGTGAGCTGCGCTCTATGGGCCCACGCGAAGGACCAAAGCATGCGGTCTAGCCCGAGAACAATGAGGTCGCGGTCGCGCCCGGTCAGTCGGGCGCGCAGCGTCTTAAGTTGGGCTTCACCGCCAAGACATTTTTTCTTGCCAACCGCCAACTCTCCCCGGATTTTGTCGCTGATAATGTCCCGCAGACGTTCGGCGGTGTTAATGCGAAAGCAGAAAATGAGAACTTTCTCACCGCGTTTCCAGTGCTGGAGTGCTTCGCTAACGACAGATGAGACTTTGGGGTGCTTGGGGTCATGGCGCTTGTTCACCATACCGAAGAGGAGATCCAAGTAGAGGCGGCCCGCCTGCGACTCTTTTAAGGACTGCTTAACGCGTCGCCCTTCGGAACTTTCGTGGAGCGTGGAATAGCAACCTGTGATGTCGCTACCGAGAGAGGATCGCCCCTTGCCTTCTTTCATTTCAGATACACACCGCATCAATAGGAATTGGGGCAACTCAGCTTCGCCCCGAATGTCCAGGCCTGGCGCGGCGTGGAGTATATGGCCGTCCGGTCTAGAAAAAAGGGATTCTGGGAGCTGTCCGTATTCAATGCCGATGCGAAAGAGGCGATGATCAGTCTGGCGTCGGTGGCGAATTACCAGCTTACCCAGCTCGGACGAGAGATCAGCGTTATACGCATCAAGGTACAAGGCTTCTTTGAGGAAATGGCGAATGTCAGGGTCCGCGCCGGCGATAGCAGTGGAGATTATCGTTGCTAGCTCCGCGCTGTGGGAGCTGATAACGCCTTCCAATAAGGCAAGAGATCGTACTTTTTTTCGAGCGGCAATTGAGTCAGGCGAATCCCAAGCAGCGTTTAGAGTTTCCTGGGTAACGCGGTGCGGGATTCTCACCCATGTTCGACTGAAAGTGTGACTATGCTTTTCGGAATTGGCGAGTACAGGGCGTATTGTTTCTTCGCGGAATTTCTTGAGGCGGTCACGTCTGGCGAATGACTCGGCTTGAGTTGCACATGGCTGCATGAAGTCCGAGACTTTGAGGATTTCGATCATCTCCTCAGGTCGAAGTTGAAAGGGGGTGGCGGTAAGGAGCAAGGCGCGGCGGACGTGGGGAGCAATGTATTGGCTGAAATTCTCGAAGCCGTTTGTTCCAGCCAGTGGCCCGTTTTTCCAGTTGTGGGCTTCATCCACGACGAGAAGCGGGAAGTCACGCAAGATGCTGCGATGGGTTGCCAGGCGGTAAATGTCTATGAGCTTTCTCTCGACGGTACCAAAAGCATCCTCGCGGTTACGGAAAAATGGCTGAGCCAATTCGCGGCAGTCCGCAAGTAATGATTCCACCCGTTCCAGGTCTTCGGTTCTGAAGGAATTGAGAATACCGAGAAACTGTTCTTCGGTGAATGGAAGACGTTCGTCCTCCTGCCCTGTGAGTTCCGTAAGGCCGTCAGCATGATTCGGCCATTGAGATGGTGCTCCTTTGAGGAGCCGTCTTCGATAGTCGTAATTGAAGCTCACGCCCCAGAAGCGGAATAGGATGCCAAGGGTAAAGCGACGTTTGAGATCATAATCATGAAGTTTGTCGCCGCCGAAAAGCCCCATGCGAGCTACTATGACCTGCGGTTGGCGTCCCGGTTTGCGGAGTGCGACGGCTAAATCGTCCAGCCGGTCCACCTGGCATGGAGAGAAAAAGAGATCGCTGGACTGGTGTTCTGGAAGCACGCAACGTCTCTTGAACTCATCGACTTCGCGGACCCACTTGCGATAGAGGGCGTGATTGTTGGGCGTGAGAATCAGTACGCGCTGATAGCAGCCATCGAGGTCCGCCTCGATTCGCGTCTGCTTGAGGTGGGACAGTATGGAGTACGCCAGGCCGAGGGCGACATATGTTTTGCCCATACCCACCTCATCGGCAAGGATTTGGATTTCACAACGCTGACTGGATCGGGAATTGAAGAATCTCGCTAGTAGAGCGTCGACCGTGTACTGCTGGCGAGCAGCGTCTTGGGGGTCCTTAATACGAGTGCGATCAAGGCCCAAATCGAAATCCTCGGAGCGCGAGATCATACTTTGAGCCTCAGTCCCGCGAGAACGGCCTTTTGGTAGCGCCCGAAGGCCTTGCCTGTGAGCAAGGACTCACGGTGCCCGGAGAAAATCTGTTCCAGAATGCGTGCGGTCTTCTTGGTAGCTTCCTCCAAATGCTTCTCCCAAGCCTGAGAGAGCTTCTGTGGAACAGGAAAAGCTCTTGCAGATCTGAGACACGAAAGGATTTCCACCAGTTGGAAGGCTGCTGCTGTTGGAGTACGGCGGCCTAATTTGGTGGCTTCAAAGATTGTCTGAGCGAGTGCGAAGGGACTGATGGGGCCGAGCAGGGCCAGCCGCATGGACGGTTCGGTCCGAGTAGCAGCTTGGAGGTCTTGGCGCAATCCCGTGAGGGCTTCTATGAATTCGCGGATTTGGTAAGACTGGATTCGTGATTTGTCCACTCCCGCGCCGGGAGCCGCAGGTAGAAGTGCATCGCTATTCTGGCCCATCACGAGGTCGGGGTCGGGAAAGAGCTCTTCCCACGAGATTCTGCCCTGGTAGTAGCAAAGCAGCGACGATTCTTCGATGTTTTTGTTCCCGGGAGAAATGGGCAATAAAGTTCGCGCTGAAGATTCGATGTTCAGCGGGACGGGCCTGCCTGATGGACATTCGCTCCAACAAATCAAGACTTCTTGCTCCGTTAACAGTCGAGTGAGATTTTGAGCAGACAAAGGTACTAGATGAAGTGTTTTTGAGTTGACCCGCGCACTTTCGACCGGGAGGATGGTTTCGCTTGGAATTCCTTCTTTATTCAAAAGCTTCGCGGACCAAGAAAGTTCCCCGCTGGCGGTGGTAACTTCAATACGAAGTTCCAATTCGTCTTCGCGTTTTGCGGCTGGTGAGAGGAGAATTTGCTTGATAAATTCTGGCCATGGTTCGTCTCCAGGACCATTCACCGGGGCACGAAGAGCCCGCGTGTTGCCGTCTCCGAGAAGAATCGCCTGCCCAACAAGTTCGGGGATCAACTTGTCTAGGCTGGCTCCCTGCATGGAACGGCGGAGGACTAACCCAGCCTCAACATTGGCGGCGTGATTGGCCAGAAACCCCCAGCCGTGGGCAGTGAAGTTGGCTGATCCGAGGTATGCTAACGCGGTACGAGTTCCTTCCATCAGAACAACCTTGGCGTGTAGAAGGCGCGTGCCAGTAAAGCCTTCCATCCCACCAATCTCATCGGGCTGGATGATGGGACTGACTGCCTGAGCGGTGGCTTTGACCCCGAGAGCAAGCCAGTCGTACGCTGCGTACCCGAGAGGCAGGACGGGCATGAATTTTCTATCCGGCCCCTCGAAGGCATCCGTTAAGAGCCGTACCTCAGCGTCTGCGGCGAGAACGCCAGACTTTTTGAGCTCTGCCAAGAAAGCCTTCAGAGTGATTCCAGCGTCTTCGGACCAAAAAGGAGAAAGAATGGAGATGCGTTGGATAAGCTCGCCAACTGGCCACCGTGCGAGGTATTCTCGCCAGAGTTTCGTTTGCCCATAAGACCAGAGGAAGGCCGTATTGGGGTCGGTCCCTTCGTTCAACCAAGGCTGTAAAGTTTCGATGGAGCACCCAATAAGACTCTGGGCCTCGTCCGTGAGCCAAGAGGCCAAGGCGGCGCTCATGCCAACCAAAGCCTGAGAAATTATTGCAGCCTCCTTCTGGGAGGTCTGTGATGCAGTGATCACAGCAACGGCTTCGCGGTTTCGGCGATAACCTTGTTCAGTTAAATTGGCGCTCCCAACAATTAGGCGAACACCGCGATCAAAAAGAAGAAGGGTAACTTTGGCGTGGAGGGCTGATCCGCGAGGACTGACGGCTGGTTGAACTGCAAGGCGAAGCGAACGGGGACGGCCATGATACCGGCGAGCCTCTGTGATGATGATGGCCGCATCAAGTTCACAGAGACGTCTTTCAAGGGCTATGCGTGTAGTCCAACTGCGGTCATCCCAGGCACCTAAGCCGAAGGCTGACGGGAGAAAGTCCATCTCCAAGAAATCAGGCTGGAGTTCGTACGTGGTAGTAAGCAGACCTCTCATAGGGCCAAGCTCGGGACGAGAAACGACCTTGTCAATTAGCTTCCGCGAGCTGACGTCTTGGTTATCTTTCATGACTGGGCAGCCTTACTGGGTGTGAAGATCAACGCGTCGGCAGCGCTGAGACGGTAGGCATGGGGTGGAATATTTTGGGGTAGGGTGACTTCCCGGTTCATTCCACCAGTACGAGTCATGGTGAGGTTAATTCGCGAACCGTTGCGTTCAAGCCATGGCATTTTCCGGCGTCCCCTATCAAACTTTCCATGTTGAACGTCAGAGTGCCGGGTAACGACCTCACAGACGAAAGCCTCTATGTCATTCGCAGCAGCGCTGGCTTTTTCAAGAAATCTTCGCACGTCGGACAGGCGCTCAAGCTCGTGTCGAAAAGCTGGTTCCGTTCCGTTATCGAGAATCTCCAGCAATCGGCGCACTTGGTTGGGAAACCGCTGCCTTACCAGCTGCAAGACTCCGTCGCCGTTCAACTCGGTTAGTGTGACGGAGGCAGCTGCGTGGTGACGGCAGAGCCAAAGAAGACGTTCTAGCGCGAGGACAGCCAGCTGATAACAGGATTCAAATTCAAATATGCACACGAGTGCTTCGCGAAGGTCGGCGTGCTGTCCAGTTCTTTTGAGCATTCTAGATATTCGGTCAAGGCGATGTAGCTCAGTTTCCTTGGTGCTCGTATAGGGGTGAAGCTTGAGCAAACCAGCCGTGCAAGACCTAATCGGATTGGAATGCAAAGCGTCGGAAAGGCATTTGGCTTCCGTCGGTTTGATTTTGCCTTCGACATGGGCTCGTTCACCCCAAGCCGCCAGAGTTGCCAGAGGAACGTCCATGTCCTCGAGGACTGCGCGACGGAGGGACCCTGGCAGTTCAGTCTCATCTCGGAAAGCCTCGGCAGTGACTTCCCCTAGTGCCGGGGTAAGTGTGAAGTCTTCGCGATTTAGAAAGCGCATACCGTCCGCAACATTTGCATAGGTACCGATAGCGCCGTACTGGCTTTGGCGCGAGAGAAGTGGATACTTGGCGGTGGCCCGTGTTTGGCCCTGCCGTTCTATTTCAGCAGCCCAGGTCTTTGCGTACGTCACGCCGCGGACTCCGCCTGACCCATCTGGACGTGCGAGCACGTTAGCTAGCGCCCAGAACCGTTCCAGCCGAAGAATTGTCTCCTGGCGGCGTTGAACCGTCTCGCGTGGCGTTGCACTAGTGACATCTCCGCATAGGAGGACTCCTGTACAGATTAGTGCGAAGTACCGGGGGCGTGACGCTACGTTCGTGAGGCCTGGCAGAATCTTGTCGGCAAGGAATAGATAGTTTGCTTCGAAGCCAAGCGGATCGACACTAAATCCAGGCAGGTCGGAGGGGTCGTAGCTTGTTAAGAACGTTTCAATCATCTTGGGCTTCTTTTAATTTCCAGCAGCCATATCTAAATCGCTAATCGACTCGTAGATTCCGAAGCGGTTGACAGTTTACCCGAAAGCTCCTAGTCAGAAATGGCAATCGAGCAACTACAGTTTCACATTGGGAACGCAGGGGATCGGAAACCCGCCAAATGTTGAATGTCGCGTTCCTGAGGATTTCAGGCGGAGACGAAAAGAGCGGGGTGCACTAAAGCCTCTGAATGGAGACCCGATGGCCAACGCGGAACTACACAATACCTCACATAAGTTGTAGTATTGTGCTATGCAAAAAGAGCGGAAAGAGGCCGCCAAGCGGCTCTACGAGATTGCAGAAGACCAGCGGGGTTTCTTCACGACGAAACAGGCCAAAGCCGCTGGGTTTGCGGAGAATACTCACCCGTACCACGTTCAGGCGGGAAACTGGATTCGTGAGCATCGCGGAATCTATCGACTGGCCAGCTTTCCGCGAGGTGAGCGCCCTGATCTGATACTTTGGTCGCTCTGGTCCAGGAATCGTGGGGAGGCCGGGCAGGGAGTCTACAGCCATCAAACTGCTCTGAGCCTTTACGACCTTTCCGATGTAATGCCTGCGAAGCTGCACATGACCGTCCCGAAAAACTTCCGGCGAAACAGCGAAATCCCCCGTGTGCTCGTTCTGCATTTCGCTGATCTCCCCCAGGATGACATTGGAGCTGTTCATGGAGTGCGCGTAACTAAACCTATGCGAACGATTCTTGATCTGCTCGAACGTGGAGAGGTGCCGCCTGCCACTCTTCGACAAGCGCTGCGCGAGGGACTACGGCGAGGGCTGATTCGCAGGAGCGAAATTGCAGAGGCTAGGAAACGTTTCACTGGCGACAAACAACTGCGAACCTTTTTCCAGAAGGTAGCTGCCTAGTGGAATCCAAGAGATACGCGACCGCCGCAGCCTTTCGAAGGGCACTGGAGGACAGGCTTAAGGATATTGCTGGGAAGCAAGGCGTTGACTTGCAGCGTTTGCGGCGTCAGGTTGCCTTTGACCGACTCTTGGCGCGCCTGTTTCATGTGGGGCCGCCCATCGCGCTTCCCTGGGTACTGAAGGGCGGTTACGCGATGGAGCTGCGAATCAAGGCCGCGCGCACGACGAAGGATATTGACCTAACCATGCGCAGCATCTTCAGTTCTGGCGACAAAAAAGGTGACAAGAAGAATCTGGCTGTGTTGGAAAAGCTACAAGAAGCTGCTGGATTCACCAGTGACGACTTCTTCGTTTACGCGATAGGCGAGCCGATTGCCGACCTAGATGCCGCCCCTTATGGTGGCGCAAGATTTCCTGTCGAGGCTCGTCTTGATGGCCGCATCTTCGTGGGATTTCACCTGGACGTAGGAATAGGCGATGCTGTGATGGAGCCGCTCGAAGTCATCGAAGGGCGCGACTGGTTGGGATTTGCTGGTATTGCGAGCCCGTCGCTGTACATGATCTCTCGTGAGCAACAGTTTGCCGAAAAACTTCACGCCTACACCCTGCCTCGACAGGGGGCGGCGAACACTCGTGTGAGGGACCTTGTGGACATGGTTTTGTTGATTCAGTCCGGCACCTTGGCCAAGGCCAAGGTTGCCGAAGCGATCCGTGTCACGTTTGATCGCCGTGCGACTCACGGCGTGCCTTCCCTGCTCCCGCCGCCTCCTACAGATTGGCAGAAACCATACGATTCGCTTGCCAAAGAGTGCCGCCTGACGGGAACTGTAGAGGTAGCTTTTGGAATGTTGAACACCTTTCTGAGCGAGGATGGAATTGTTGAAACTTAACTGCGGGAGTCATAAAAAAGAGCTCCCAGTGAATTTGACTTGGATTGGCAGAGGTACGGCGGTAAGCCATGAAGAAGATTTCTGACGCGACAATCGTTGGACAACAAGGCATCAACTTAATCGAGCGCGTGACGCTGGAGATGGGCTTTGCCTGGAATCCTACGAACATCGATGTCGGCATCGATGGCTATATCGAGATTAGAGACGCAGGGAGCGGCCAAGCGACAAATTGCATCATTCAGGTGCAAAGTAAGGCAACCGAACAGCCATTCGAGGCTGAAACCGCTAACAGCTTCGAGTACCGATGTGCCCCGAAGGACTTGGACTACTGGATGGGCGGAAACGCACCTGTCATTTTAATTCGCTCGCGTCCGAGGACGAACGAGGCGTACTGGGTGTTCGTGAAGGACTATTTCCGGGACCTGGCAACTCGCAAGAGTGGGAAAGTCGTATTCGATAAGACGAGCAACAGATTCGACGTGTCCGCGAGAGATGTGTTGCTCAGGCTTGCAACACCCGCCGATTCTGGACTGTACCTCGGAACGAAACCGAAACAGGAGTTCGTATACTCAAATCTGCTTAAAGTTGCCCCACTGCCGCAGTATTACTACGTCGCCCAGACGGATTACAGAACAGCCGGAGAGCTTTTCGCAAGATTGCATGAAATTACGCTGAACGTTCGAGGGGAATGGCTGTTGGTGAACAAGACTCTGATGTCCTTCCACGACTTGAGGGACCATCCTTGGACCGAAGTGTGCGAGATGGGGACCTGCGAAGAGTTCGAGACTCAGGAATGGGCAGTGACAGAAGACTCGGCACGCCAAAGGCTTTTTGTGCAGCTCCTGAACTCTTGTCTAAAAGAGAAGCTCTTTCCGAAGGGCATCAAATTCTCGCGGGACCATGGATTCTATTATTTTAGAGCGAGTAAGGACCTTTCGGATCGAGAGTACGCTTATCAAAGCCGCGAGAACAGAACTAGTCGCGTTGTCTTCAAGGGCTATCCGAAGAAGAACGATCACACTCAGATGTCGTTCTATCGCCACTCCGCGTTCGAGGGGCGTTTCGTACATTTTGGCTCAGAATGGTATCTCCAGGTTACTCCCAATTATCATTTCACTCGCGATAGCGAGAGGACATCCCTCTATGCTCCTGATTTGCTTTCCGGGATCAAACGTCTTGAGAATAATCAAGCGGTGCACGGACAGGTCGTCATGTGGGCAAGTGTTCTAATGGAGCGGAGCTTATTTGACGCCGGGCCAAGATTCGTTGATTTCACCGAACTGGTGCAGTTTCAACTCGATGTCGGGCTTGATGACAAGTCCTGGTTAAAACATGAAGAATCGGAAAAGCGTAAGGCGCTCGAAGCACCTGAGATAGATACGGAACAACAAACTTTGCTATGAATATTTCTTTCTTCGATGAGCCTGAGTTGGAATTCGGTGCGGGCCGCCATATCGATATTCGATTTGGCATCATGAACTATGGCCCACTGGATTTTTCTTCATCGCTTGCTCCCAAGCAGATAAACCTAGGAGTCGTCGGAAGCAAGGAATCCATTGAGGGAGTCCAGCAATGGCTGGAGCGATGTCGAGTCGAGATTCCCGCGAAACGCAATAAGGAACGGCCTGACAGGCTAAGTAATCAGCCCAATCTATTCCCTCGATTTCCAGGTTTCTCGTCTGACGCGTGTTTCCAAAGCACTCTAGTGATGTCGGACACCCTTTGTCGAGATTTTCAAAAGAGCGCCGTCGCGGAGATCGTAAAGCTTACCGACAGAAGGGCGCGCACCGAGCGTTCGGTGGAACTCTTTCTGGAGGAGATTCGTTATCTTGCACAAAATACTCCGGCGAAAGTGATCATCTGCGCTGTTCCACTGCCACTCCTAGAAGCAATGGGGCCGGGCGAACTAACCGAAGAGGGAGGCGAAGGCGAAACCACGCCCGATATCGCCGGTACTCAAATCGACTTTCACGACATGCTGAAGGCACGTGCAATGCAGCTGTATCGAAAACCGATTCAACTGGTTCTTCCCTCGACTTATGATGCGTCGAAGAGCCGGAAGCAGCGGCGGACAGGGCGACGGCGACAGCTTCAGGATGAAGCGACGAAGGCCTGGAATATCCATACGGCACTTTACTACAAGGCGGACGGAGTACCATGGCGACTTACGCGCGAAAGCCGGGATCTCACGGTTTGTTATGTTGGCGTGAGTTTTTATCGAAGTCTCGATAGGAACAGCCTTCTTACGAGTGTTGCGCAGGTCTTTAATGAGAGAGGGGAAGGAGTTGTTGTTCGAGGGGGCTCTGCATCGATCTCAAAAGACGACCTGCAAGCGCATCTGGATAAGGAGGCTGCATATGGTCTTCTTCGGGATGCGTTGTCTAGTTATCGAGATGTGCATCAGACATTCCCGGCGCGGCTTGTGGTCCATAAAAGTTCTCGATTTGACGAGGGCGAGTGCAAGGGCTTTGAAACCGCGCTGAGAGAGAAAGGCATTTCGACACACGATTTCCTGTGGGTTTCAAATTCTGCGTCCAGGCTTTACCGTGGGGGTGTGTACCCCCCTCTCCGAGGGACACTTGTTTCACTTGATGACAAGGAAATGGTTTTGTATACGCGAGGAAGCGTTGAGTTCTTCGAAACGTATCCCGGCAAGTACCTGCCTGTTCCGTTGAGGCTTCGCTGCGAAAGCACTGAGCAGACTCAGAAGTTTCTCGCGCGGGAGGTGTTGGCACTCAGCAAGATGAACTGGAACAACACGCAATTCGACGGGTCCGAACCTGTAACCCTCCGGGCCTCCCGTAAATGCAGTGGAGTACTGCGCTACTGCTCCGTGGGTCTTCCAATTGAACCTCGTTACAGTTTTTACATGTAGCTGCATTGAGGCCTCCGCGCTGTGCCAGAATGCGCCGGGAGCGCCCGTGCTTCGGAAGCATAGGTGCGGAGCGGCGCGTCCTGGAGTGAACCCCTAAACTGAGACAGAGTCGTTATGCGCAGAGTTTATCAGAACGAGGCTGGGCGAGTAGAATATCCGCATGTCCGAAACCGCCAGTGTCCCCGCAACTGATCCTGCAATCAAAGAAGCTACGTCGAACACCGACCGTTTCTATACACAGGTCAAGAGCCTCCACAACTTCGATAACATCGAAGTCCGCTGCGTAATCAACAATCTTCTCTCGAAGACGCCAGTCGAGGAGTGCCATCTCGCGAACTACATTCGTACCCAGGCCAACGTGGAAACTCTGCTTCTACTCCAACACTCCAAACACGTCCAGACGATCGCGATGATCGCGCGAGCGTTGTTCGAACTGTCGGTCGAAGGCAGACTCCTCGAAGTCGTTCCGAACAGCTGGGCTTTGGTGACGCATCATGCGGAGGTTGAAAAGCTGCGCCTCGCGAATAAGATCATTGCGTTTAAGAATGCGAATCCTGGCGTAACGACGGATACGACGATCTACCAGCAGTACATCGGACACGAGAGCGGGCGGATCACCGCTGTGCAAGGCTCTCTTTGGCCAGGCGTGAAAAAGGTTATGCATTGGTCTGGGATGAATCTGTCTGAGAGATGCGCGTTCCTCAAAGCACCATTCGATCAAATTTATGCAGAAGACTATCCGCGCATCAGTTGGTACGCCCATCCAGGGCTCACCGGCGTCGCAAAGGTTCAGTTCTTGACTTTCATTCACGTATGCGGCTACGCATTCAACCTTGCCGTGAAGTCTTATGAGCAATCGCTGCGAAGCGCAATTCGCGTGTTCATACTCACGAGTGGAAACGACCGCATCGTAGACCGCTTGGAGGTTGCACTCCGGTTTCCTTTTGCCGACACCGATGAACAAGTGGAAGCGTTGAGAAAGCGCGCAGGGCTCTGAGTTCATGAAACGGGCGGACGCAATCGACTACAACGCGTGGCAGCCTCTCACTCACTGGCACTGGCCGTTTCCGGTGCCTTCTAGTTTGTATAATGGCATCCGTGTTGCTTCACGTCCCTCTCTGCCCAGCCGTGACGACGCATTCTTTCGATGGGCGTTCAGCGGTCCAGAGATCGAAAACCTAGAGCGGTGTCCTACTTGGCTCAACCTCAACTTTCGGGACGTTCAGGCGGTGTCCTCATCCAGGCAACACCGTGCCGTTGAGCTAGTAAATAACACTCGGCTCGCGGTCTTGATCGCCGCTCCGGTCGGCTGTGAAGACTCACCGATCCTGCTTCGATACGAAGACCATTTCACAGTCTTTCGTCGGCCGATGATGAAGACGACTCCTTGGGGAAGGATCTGCGGCTTTGAGAATACCTCTCTAGGCGAGATTCGTGCCCTGGTGCGGGGCGTTCACCGCGTGTTTCACGCCAGGGTGACGCGAATGATAAACCCGCTTTACTTCTTTTCTTTGGGGTTGGAATCCACGAATCCTTATATCAGTACATTTCTATGGCTTAGTGGCTTAGATTCCTTGTTGATGGCCGCGACGCGGAAGCAGTTTTGCGACCGACTCGTGAACGTGTTTGGGGCAAAGGCATTCATTCTTCCGCGTTGCGATCCAGGCGGCCAGCCTAATTATCAGGTCGGTGCGATGGTCGAAGATCTGTACACATTTCGCAGCGCGATTGCCCATGGTCAATTGATTCCCAAGAGTCTATTGGCGCAGTGCGCCTTCACAAACGATAGAGCCAAAGTGATCGACTCTTATTCGTCTCCAACGACCGTTGTGGACGTTTTGCGAGAGTGCGCCCTGTTCCTGCTTACAAAAATGCTGAAATTGATCCTCGCTGGCGGATACCTCAAGACCTTTGAAAACGTAAAGAACTGGAGGTTAAAGCTCGATCACCCGATTTGACAGGTCGCGCGTCCGCTAGAGGCCGTGATGCGGAAGCATCGGCGCAAAGCAGGCGCGTCCCCTGTGCCAAAACTGTGCCAGAATCCGAAGTCTTTATGCCATTGGGGTTAGCTTTGAGCGAAAAGCAGATTCCCCAAAGTACTGAAAACACAGAGAAGCCAAAATAGGGAATGGAGCTGTTGGAGTCGGTCGGTCCGCGCCCAAGGCAGGCGCGCTACCAGGCTGCGCTACGCCCCGAAAAGCGTGAATCTTGATTCTAGCCTACTTGGTCTGGGTTTGCCTCTGGGCAATTGGGTCCGTCCACTTCTTTGGAACCCTCACAGCGACTCATAGTTTGGCTTAGTCGAAGGCCCAGCTAGATGGGTAGATGCTGCGCTAGTAGACGTGCGCCGGTTTCTCGTTCACAATGAAACGCGACGAACTAAGGCCAAAGACATAGATTCTGTCCTTCGAGGAGAAACTGACATGCCCCCGGCACCGACGCCGCAGCAGACTAAAATGCCCATCGAGGGCGTGCGCAATCTCGTTGCGGTCGCGAGCGGGAAGGGCGGCGTTGGCAAAACCACGGTGGCGGTGAATCTGGCGCTGGCGCTGAAGCGGCTCGGTGCGTCAGTGGCGTTGCTTGATGCGGACGTGTACGGGCCAAATGTCCCAATCATGCTGGGAACTGAGGAGCAGCCGCAGGCGCTCAGCGAGCGGCAGATTCTTCCCGTCGAGGCGCATGGTCTGAAGCTGATCTCGATGGGCCTGCTCAATCCCGGCGACAAGCCGATGATCTGGCGAGGGCCGATGCTGCACAGCGTCATGCAACAGTTCTTGCACAGCGTGGTGTGGGGAGTGGTGGACTATTTGATCGTCGATCTGCCGCCGGGCACGGGCGACGTGCAGCTTTCGCTGATCCAGATGGTGCCTGTGACTGGAGCCGTGATTGTCACGACGCCGTCGGCGGTGGCGCTCGCCGACGTTCGCAAGGCCATCGAAATGTTCCGCCAGGTTAACGTGGATATCCTGGGGGTCGTCGAGAACATGAGTTACTTCAATTGCCCGCACTGCCGGGGGCGCATCGATGTCTTTGGCCACGGCGAAGGAAAGCGCATCGCGGAAGCGTACGGCGTGCCGCTGCTGGGCGAGATCGAAATCGATCCGCAGATTCGCATCGGAGGCGATACCGGAAATCCGGTTGCGCTCCTGGGGCCGGACGCGCCGGGCGCGAAGAGCCTCTACGCGATGGCGCGCGCCGTTGCTGCGCGCCTCGAAGCGAAGCCTGCCGGGGCTCGCGGCTCTGTTGTTGAAATTGATTGAGGCGGGCCGTGCAACCTTAACAGCCTGGAGAAAAAACGCGCTGTCATTCCGAGGCGAGCTGCGCGCCGAGGAATCTCTCTTTTTCTCGCCATCGAGCGGAAGAGAGATTCCACGCCCGCCGCGGCGGGCTCGGAGACAAAAAAGTGATGTTCCCCGCGCTCTTCAGTTGTCGGTTCGTTTGCGTTCCGCGAGACTCAAGGGCGATAGGACAACGGGGTCCGGATTCCCTCGCCCGAACTTTCGGGGTGACTCGTGTTCGATCAAACACCTCGTCGCCAAAGGGTGCTGCCGCAGCGGCTCGCGTTCGGCAACTTGCCCGTTCCCGGAACGAAAGTCGGCGCCGTCGTCTCGCTCGGACTCGTTGTTCTTTCCTGGCTTGCCATTCCGGTCGCGCGGCCGTTCATTCTCGGCACTGTGGGGCTGGGCGCGGTCGTGGGCGCGTGTCTGTGGTGGCTGCACAACCGTGAATAGGATTTGAGCGAGTGGCTCGAATCGAGGCTGGCGGCCGCTTGTGCGTCGTCGAAGCTGATTGAGGCGGCGTTCTTAGTAGCACAGACTTCAGTCTGTGGTTTTGAAATTCGCGCAGTGAAAACCCACAGACTGAAGTCTGTGCTACTGGCCTACGTTTCTTGTCAGCCGTGAATGCGTGTGTTAGCTTCACTTGTTTCGTTACGCTCCATCCTTTTTTGAGGTGCGTAAATGATTCGCAGTCATCGCGGGCGGATGCCGAAAATTGACGCGTCGGCCTACATCGATCCGCAGGCGGTCGTCATCGGCGATGTGACTATCGGCGAATACTCCAGCGTGTGGCCGTGCACCGTGATTCGCGGCGACGTGCACTGGATCCGCATCGGGAAGCGCACCAATATCCAGGACGGCTGTGTGCTGCACGTGATGAAAGATACGCACCCGCTGATCTTGGGCGATGCCGTGACGATTGGGCACGGCGTCGTCCTGCACGGCTGCACGATCGAGTCGCGCGTCCTGATCGGCATGGGCTCGGTGCTGCTGAACGGCGCGCGCGTCGGCGAAGGCTCAATCATCGCGGCCGGGACGCTGGTGCCAGAGGGCACGGAGGTCCCGCCGGGCAGCCTCTTCATGGGCCATCCCGGGAAATTCCGCCGTGCGCTTACGCCCGAGGACCTCGCGAGCATTGAGGCTTACGCCACGCGCTACGTGGAGTACATGGAGACTTACAAGGCGGAGGCAGGGAAGGCGTGAGCGGCCTGCAAGACTTAACAGAGAGATCGCAAAGGGCACAGAGGACGCAGAGAAACATAAAGGTTTTGACTTCACGGGCCACGGATCGCGGGTCGCGAATCACGAGTTTCTCCATTGGCCGATAAAGCTAAATTCCAAGCAATTAAGGGTGTGCGTGATATCTTGCCGCTGGAGTCCGCGCTGTGGAATCGCGTCGAGCAGACCGCGCGCGAGGTTTTCGGCACCTTCGGCTTCGCGGAAATTCGTCTGCCGATTTTTGAGCAGACAGCGCTATTCGTACGGGCAGTCGGCGGCGACACAGACATCGTTTCTAAGGAAATGTATACCTTCGAGGACTACGAGTTTCCTGAACTTGTGACTCGTAAGACCATCCTGACGCTCAAGCAACCGACGATTCAGGACCCGAGATTCTTTTGGAATTACGAAATGCAAGTTAGTGGATTCCGAGATCTCTTAGAGAAAGGGATGGAGTCCGGGCAGATTCCTAAGTCGCCGGAAAACCTTCAGGCACTCAAGGATATCGGTTCCGTGTTAGATCGTCTAGCCGCTTGGCGGGAGCAGTTTGAGAAAACTCGCTCAGAAGAAGCAAGCCATCAATTCGATGAAGGCGTGATGTTGGTTAGGATGATCCTGACCCGAATAAAGATAGGCGACGAGCTAAGTTTGCGGCCGGAGGCGACGGCCTCCGTTGTGCGTGCATACATCGAGCACGGGATGCAAACTCTGCCCGGAAACGTCAAGCTGTACTACATGGGGCCAATGTTCCGGCGGGAGCGACCGCAAAGAGGGCGGTATCGCCAGTTTTACCAGATTGGGGCGGAGGTGCTGGGGACTTCGGATGCGCCGGGAATTGACGCCGAAGTGATCGAGATGCTTATGGGCTTCTTCGCGCGGCTCAAGCTCAAGGGTGCGGTTCTGCACATCAATTCAATTGGGGATAAAAACTGCCGCCCTGCTTACGTCGAAAAATTACGCGCTGAATTGCTAAAGGTGCGGGAGCAGCTCGGCCCGGACAGCCAGCGGCGCATCGAGACGAATCCGCTGCGCGTGCTGGATTCGAAACTCGAAAGCGAGCAGGCTATCATCGAGAAACTGCCGCGTATCGGAGACCACCTCTGCGCCGACTGCCACGCGCACTACGATGAAGTGAAGCGGCAGCTTACACTGCGCGGCATCGTCTACCAGGAAAACTGGCGGCTCGTGCGCGGGCTCGACTACTACATGCGCACGACATTTGAAATTACCGCACCGGGGCTCGGGTCGCAAAACGCGGTTTGCGGCGGCGGGCGGTATGACGGCCTTGTGGAGCTCCTCGGCGGTCCCGCCGCGACGAAAGGCATCGGATTCGCCATTGGCACCGACCGGCTGGTCCTATCGCTGCAGGAAGCGGGCGAGGGCGAAGTGCGGCAAGGGCTAGACGTGTACCTGGCGTGGTTTGGCGCGGCGGCGCAGTCGGCGGCGATTGGGCTTGCGAAGCGGCTGCGCGAGGCTGGCTTGGTCGTCGAGCTGCCCGCGGTTGAAATGAAATTTGGAAAATCGCTTGGCCTGGCGGATCGACTAAAGGCGCGTCACGCCGTCATTTTGGGCGATGACGAACTCGCTGCAAAGGTCGTCACGGTGAAGCGTCTGTCGGACGGAGTGCAGCAGAAGCTGACGGAGCCGGAATTGCTGCACTATTTGCGAGCAGAAAGCGGGAGCAGTTAAGTGGCGCACGCTTCAGGCTGTGGGGTTAGGCCTTGCGCGGACGAAAACCCACAGGCTGAAGCCTGTGCTACTTTAAACCGCTGCAGCACTGCAATCTGCAGATTCGTGATCGAAAAGAGGGGATCGTAAGCTCTCGTGCTCGATTCACTTGGAACACTGCAACGCACACACTACTGTGGGAATCTGCGCGCGGCGGACGCTGAGAAAGACGTCGTACTGATGGGCTGGGTCCATCGGCGGCGCGATCTTGGCAATCTGCTGTTCATTGATCTGCGCGACCGCACGGGGCTCGCGCAGATTGTGTTCAACAAGGAGCAAGGCGCCGCTGCGCACGCCCGTGCCGAGGAATTGCGCTCGGAATATGTCGTCGCTGTGACCGGGCGCGTGGTGAAGCGCCAGAAGGCCAATCCCGCAATCGCCTCAGGCGAAGTAGAAGTCATCGCCAGCGAGTTGCGCACCCTGAACACGGCAAAGACGCCGCCGTTTGTCGTCGAGGACGAAGTTACCGCGAGCGAAGAAACGCGCTTGCGGTACCGCTATCTCGATCTGCGGCGCACGGAGCCGCAGAGAAAACTTGCGCTGCGCCACCGCGTGATCCTGGAAATTCGAAGGGCGATGGACGAGATGGGCTTTTACGAGATCGAAACGCCCATGCTCACGCGCTCAACTCCTGAGGGCGCGCGCGATTACCTTGTGCCCAGCCGAGTGCATCCGGGGCAGTTTTACGCGCTTCCGCAATCGCCGCAGATTTTCAAACAGATCCTCATGATCAGTGGCCTCGACCGCTATTTCCAGATCGTCAAATGCTTCCGCGACGAGGACTTGCGCGCCGACCGCCAGCCCGAGTTCACGCAGCTCGACCTGGAAATCTCGTTCCCCACGCAGGATGCCGTCTTCGGAGTGATTGAAAACGTGATGGTTCGCGCCTGCGCCGTGGCCGGAATCACCGTGAAAGGTCCGTTTCACCGGATGGAATACAAAGATGCCATTCGCCGGTTCGGCTCCGACAAACCCGACCTGCGCTTCGGCATGGAATTGCACGATGTGACCGAGCATTTTGCTGCCGCTCGCGAGACGCTGCACATCGAAGGAAATGTACAGGCACTCGCGGCGGTCGGCGCAGCTGCATTTTCACGTAAGCAACTCGACGAAATCGCGGAGAAGGCCAAAGCGCTAGGGGCGCGCGGAGTATACACCGTAAAAGTGACCGCCGAGGGCATCACCTCGCCGCTTGAAAAAAATCTTGGCGCCGATGCGCTGAAGAAAATCGCTACGGCGACGGAAGCGAAGCCTGGCGATCTGATTGTTGCGGTCACAGCGAAAGAGCAAATTCCCGGCACGGACGCCGCCGCGCTGATCGCAGGTCAATTGCGTCTGCAGCTCGCCGATCAATTGAAGTTGATCCCAAAGGACTGCTGGGAATTTCTGTGGATCACCGGATTTGCACTGTTCGAATGGAGTCCCACGGAGAAGGCAGTTGTCAGCGCGCAGCACCCGTTTACAGGAATCGTGGAGGAGGACGTTCCCAAACTCGAAGACCCGTCCGACGAGGTGCGATTGTCCATGCGTTCGAAGGGATACGATCTGGTGCTCAATGGCGTCGAGCTGGGCTCGGGCAGCATTCGAATTCACCAGCAGGAATTGCAGGACCGCGTCTTCAAGGCGCTGGGCCTCACTGAGGAGCAACGTCGCAGCCGCTTCGGTTTCTTCCTCGACGCGCTGACGTACGGGACGCCTCCTCACGGTGGCATCGCGCTGGGCCTGGATCGCGTCGTCGCTCTGCTTGCGGGCGAAAAGTCGATCCGCGAAGTGATCGCGTTCCCAAAGACGGCGAAGGCACAAGACTTGATGGCAGAGGCGCCTTCAAACGTAGACAAGGATCAGCTTGATCTACTCGGCATCCAATTGAAGCCGGTCGAGGGGGAATAACGGTTCTCTGAGAAGCGTAGCGCCCACCCTCACGTTGGCATGTGAACGAATCGAAGATGCAACCTGAAGGTTGGCGCTACAATTAGATCCGACACATGTCACGGATACGCATACTTCCGGAGCACGTCGCGAACAAGATCGCTGCGGGCGAAGTAGTCGAGCGGCCCGCTTCGGTGGTCAAGGAGCTGCTCGAGAATGCTCTGGATGCGGGGGCGCGGTCGATTCGGGTAGAAGCTGAATCCGGCGGCAAGCGCATGATTCGCGTGGTCGACGACGGATGCGGCATGGCGCATGACGACGCCCTGCTGGCATTCGAACGCCACGCGACATCGAAGCTGCGCACCGCCGACGATCTGCTCTCGATCGCAACGCTTGGCTTTCGCGGGGAGGCGTTGCCGTCGATCGCGGCTGTTTCACGGCTGCTGCTTGAGACGCGCGCGGCGGATGAAGCGGAAGGAACGCGGGTTGAGTTTGCGGGAGGGAAACTCCTCGGAGTGAATCCGGAAGGCCTGCCGACGGGGACAACCGTCAGCGTGGCCGATCTTTTCTATTGTGTGCCGGCGCGGCGAAATTTTCTGAAATCGGAGACGACGGAGCTTGGCCACATCGCCTCGCTCGTGACGCACTACGCGCTCGCTCATCCCGACAAGCAATTTGTTTTGAAGACTCCGACGCAGGAAATCATTAACGCTACGGCCGTCGAGACGATGACCGAACGCGTCTACCAGCTCTTTGGGCGCCAGGCGCTCGACGAACTGTTTGAGATTCTGCCGGTTTCCTCTCCCGTGCGCGCAGCGATCACCGAGACGGATCTGACGAACGAAGAGCGTGCTGCGCGACTGACGGTGCGCGGGTTTGCCTCGCGGCCCGAGATCCAGCGCAGCAATCGCAACGGAATTTACGTTTTTGTGAACCGTCGGCTTGTTCGCGACCGCTTGATCCTGCACGCGATTCACGAGGCATATCGCAACGTTCTGCCGCCCGCGGTGTTTCCGGCAGTTCTGCTCTTTCTGGATTTGCCGGCCGAAGAAGTGGACGTGAACGTGCACCCGGCGAAAATCGAAGTGCGCTTCCGGCATCCGCAGTTTGTACATGATTTCACTCGGGATTCGATCCGCCAGGCTCTTTCGCGGGCGAGGCCCATTCCGAGCTTCCCGGGCACGGAGGGCGTCTCTGCAGAGGCCGAACCTCGGGATGGCGGGACCACGGCTGTTGCGGCGGTCGCAGGGGCGAATCCGCAAGGGATGGGCCTGCCGCGCGCCATGATTCCACCGCTGAACGCGTCAGGTCCCGGCGGCGCAGCCATCGCCAGCGATTTCGAATTGTCAGCCGCGCCGATGCGCCCCGAAGCGCAACGCTTCCGGTTCGAGGGCGGCATTGGGACCGGTTCGGAGGGATTTTTATCGGCAAGCGTGCCGAACAATGGCGATGCGGCTGGTTCAACGTTTCGAGGCGTTGACTCCACCGTGCCGGCGGAACCCCTTGCGAGTGCCGCGAGCTTGGATGACCTGAAGCCCCTGGGGCAAGTGAATTCGAGCTTTATCGTGGCGGTGAACGGCGAGGGGCTCTGGATCGTGGACCAGCATGTGGCACACGAGCGCGTGCTGTTCGAACAGCACCTTCGCGCGCGCCGAGAGGGGCAGCTGACGGGGCAACGGATGCTGGTGCCGCTGATGGTGGAGCTTTCCCCGAAGCAGATCGTGATTTTCGAACGAATCGCCGAGGAGTTGACAGCCAACGGTTTCGAGGTTGCGCAGATGGGACCGCGCAGCGTGGCGATTCACGCCGCGCCCGCGGGAATCGCTGCCGCGGATGCCGAGCGGCTGCTCATGGAAATCCTCGATGGCACTGAGCGCGAGAATGCGGCCATCTCAATGGACACGCTGCAGGCGAAAATCGCTGCTTCCACATCGTGCCACGCGGCGATCAAGGTGAACATGCCGCTGGACCAGAAAAAAATGGAATGGCTCCTCGCGGAGCTAGCGAAAACGGAGGCGCCCATGAGCTGTCCGCATGGGCGGCCAATCGTTCTGCGCTATTCGGTGCGCGAGATCGAACGCGCATTCAAACGAATTTAACAGCCCTGTGACCGACAAACTGATCATCGCCATCGACGGACCGGTGGGTTCGGGGAAGAGTACAGTCGCGCGACGCGTGGCCGAAATGCTGGGGTTCACGCACCTCGATAGCGGCGCGATGTACCGCGCGGTGGCCTGGAAGGCGCTCCGTGATGGCGTACCGCTCGATTCGCCTGAAAAATTGTCGGAGCTGGCTGAGGCGTCGCGCATTGATCTTGTGTCGCAAGACGGCAGGCTGCGCGTAATGCTCGACGGCGAAGACATTACCGATGCGATTCGGACACAGGAAGTCTCTCGAGCTGCTTCCCTCGTCGCCGTGATCCCTGGCGTGCGTCACCCGATGGTTGCGGAGCAGCGCCGCGCCGGTGAGCGCGGCGGCGTCGTCATGGAAGGGCGCGATATCGGGTCGGTGGTCTTCCCTCACGCGGACCTTAAGGTTTTTCTCGATGCTTCGCCGGAAGTACGCGCTGGCCGCCGCCAACTTGAGTTACGAGAGAGAGGGGAGTCGTTCGAATTTGCCAGAGTGCTTGCCGATGTACGCGAGCGCGACCGCCGCGACCGCGAGCGCAAAGTTTCTCCTCTCGTGCGTGCTGCGGATGCGGTGCTCGTGGACAACACCGCGATGGATGCGGAGGAAACCGCGCGTACCATTGTGTTGCTGGCGAGAGAGAAGGCGAAGGCGGCCACGGGGTGGGCGTGATCTATGGATTGCGTCGACAACGAGCGAAGACTAACCACCGATCCTGGCGATTTGGCCCGAGCTGATAGTTTCCAAGCGAGTGAGACAAGCTGGCATGAAGGGAATTAAGTCTTCTAAGAGAACAGATTTTCCGCAGAAGATAATGACCGCGATCCGGCGATGCGCTAGATTTTGTTGGTATTCAAATCCACGATCTACGGTCAGAATAACGTCGAATTTCGCAGCTTCAGCCGCCATTAAAAGCTGACCGTTTTCAAGTCCTGCGAAGCCAGCATAGCGCGCGGTTTGGCAGTCGTGCACAGCGAGGTAATCGCGGAGTCCTTCATTGACACACTCATCGAGCAGAACCCGCATTCATGCCTTGGAGGACAGGAGTTGCTGGGCTTCTTCGAGTGCGGCAACGGCCATGTCTCGCGAAACCGTAGGGTATCCCTGGAGAAATTCTTCGAGAGTGTAGCCCCTTTCGAGGGAGTCGAATAGCAGTTGGAGCGGCACCCTAGTCCCGCGAAAAACAGGTGTTCCGCCAAGGATATTGGGATTTTTGACGATGACGCTGTTCGTGGCGCTCATGCCATTCTCCATTGGAAGCCAGTATACCATTGCTCGGAGCCCGGTTTTGCCTTCCCGTATGTAACTCACCAGCGACTCAGGGCATTTTTCAGCAGTCCCGAGTCACCGGTCACCCGGCACTTGTCCTTGAGGAAATGAAGCGCACCAAAGAGATCTAGCTCGGGCTGGACATTGAGGCGAGGAATTCGGCGTTGGACTTGGACTTGGCCAGGCGGCCGAGGAGCAATTCCATTGCCTCGACGGGCGAGAGAGGATTCAAGACCTTTCGCAGCACCCACACGCGATTGAGTTCGTCGGGCGGCATCAGCAATTCTTCCTTGCGAGTGCCGGAGCGGTTGATGTCGATGGCGGGGAAGATGCGCTTGTCGACGAGGCGGCGATCGAGATTGATTTCCATGTTGCCGGTGCCCTTGAACTCCTCGAAGATCACGTCGTCCATGCGGCTGCCGGTGTCGATGAGTGCGGTCGCGCAGATGGTGAGCGAGCCGCCTTCCTCGACATTGCGCGCGGCGGCGAAGAAACGCCGGGGCCGCTGCAGCGCGTTGGCATCGATACCGCCCGAAAGAACCTTGCCCGAAGGCGGCGTGACGGCGTTGTAGGCGCGCGCGAGACGCGTGATCGAGTCGAGAAGGATGACCACGTCGCGCTTGTGCTCGACAAGGCGCTTGGCCTTCTCGAGTACCATTTCCGCAACCTGAATGTGGCGTTGCGGCGGCTCATCGAACGTCGAGCTGATGACTTCGCCTTTTACCGTGCGCTGCATGTCGGTCACTTCTTCGGGCCGCTCGTCGATCAGGAGGACGATCAGCGCGACCTCCGGGTGATTCGTGGTCACGGAGTTCGCGATGGCCTGCAGCATCATGGTCTTTCCGGTGCGCGGTGGCGCCACGATCAATCCGCGCTGTCCCTTGCCGACCGGGCAGAGCAGGTCCAAAACGCGGCCGGTGAGGTTCTCGCGGACCGTTTCCATTTTCAGGCGGCCCTGCGGATAAAGAGGCGTGAGGTTGTCGAAGAAGATTTTGTTTCGCGCGACCTCGGGGTCTTCGAAATTGACGGCCTCTACCTTGATCAGCGCGAAATAGCGCTCGCCATCTTTTGGAGGACGAACCTGCCCCGATACGGTGTCGCCGGTGCGCAGATCGAATTTCCGAATCTGCGACGGGGATACGTAGATGTCGTCCGGCCCAGGGAGGTAGTTGTACTCCGGCGCGCGCAGGAAGCCAAAGCCGTCGGGCAGGCATTCGAGAACGCCTTCGGAGAAAATCAGGCCGTTCTTTTCGGTCTGGGCGCGGAGGATCTGAAAGATCAACTCCTGCTTGCGCATGCCGCTCGATCCCGGGATGGCCAAGTCCTTGGCGATCTTGGCGAGATCGGTAATATTTTTTTCTTTCAGTTCTGCAAGACTAATGCTCATCGTTTTCATTTCCTTAATTCAATTGAAGATAAGCCTAAGCTCAGGCCAGGACTGCCTCAGCGGCGGACACCGGGCAGGCACAACTCATTTTCCGGCCGGGTTAGCCAAACTGGAAAATCGGGCTCCGATACAAAGCCGATAAAATTGGGCCATGGGTGCTGCGAGTACAGCTGCGCTCCGCATCTCAAAGCGTCACGCTGGCTCGTTCGAGTGCCGTACCTCGGGGCGGAGGAGCCGAGGTTCCCTCAATTGGTCAATTCTTGATCGCTCTCGGATTCCGTTTCAAACTTCGCCGCCACTTCAGGGACATCGTCGTGCGTTGCAGGTGTCAGGGGCCGTTCCAAGGCGATTTCCAGAACTTCGTCCATGCTCTCGACAAAACGGATAGTCAGGTCGGCCTGAATTTCGGCCGGAATGTCGGCCAAATCCTTTTCATTATCCTTCGGCAGGATTACCGTGCGGATGCCGATCCGGTGAGCCGCCAGCAATTTTTCCTTCATGCCGCCGATGGGAAGCACCTTGCCGCGAAGCGTAATTTCGCCCGTCATCGCTACGTCACAGCGGACTGGGATGCGGGTGAGGGCGCTCACGATGGAGGTAGCGATGGTGATTCCGGCGGACGGCCCGTCCTTCGGGATCGCACCCTCCGGGACATGCACGTGAATATCGACGTGGCGGTAGAAATCGCGCGGCAGACCAAACGTCGAAGTCCGCGAGCGCACATAGCTCATTGCCGCCTGGGCCGATTCCTGCATCACGTCGCCGAGCTTGCCGGTTGGCGTCAGGCGTCCCTTGCCCTGCATGATCGCTACTTCCGTCGCAAGCACCGATCCGCCGACTTCGGTCCACGCCAGGCCGGTGGCCAGGCCAATCTCGTTCTTCTTCTCGTCCCAGATCTCGCGGTATTTGATGACGCCGAGGAAGTCCCCGATGTTTTCGGGCGTGATGCCGATGGAGAACTCTTTTCCATCTTTCACGACGCGCCGCGCAATCTTGCGGCAGATGCTGGAGATTTCGCGCTCGAGACTGCGTACGCCGGCTTCATGTGTGTAGTGCCGGATGATGTGAGTGATGGCCTCATCGGTGAAGGTCACGTTCGATTCCGCCAGGCCGGCCGCCTCACGCGACTTGCGCACCAGGAAACGCTTGGCGATCTGAGCCTTCTCGGCTTCCGTGTAGCCCGGCAGGCGCAGGATTTCCATGCGGTCCTGCAGAGGCTGGGGAATTGTGTGCAAAACGTTGGCAGTGCAGACAAACATGACCTTCGAGAGGTCGTATTCGACGTCAAGATAGTGGTCGGTGAAGGCGTGGTTAAGCTCGGGGTCTAGAACTTCCATGAGCGCCGCCGAGGGGTCGCCGCGGAAGTCGGTAGACATCTTGTCCACTTCGTCAAGCACAAAAATGGGATTGACGGTCCCAGCCTTTTTCATCATCTGGATGATCTGGCCGGGAAGCGCGCCGATATAGGTGCGGCGGTGGCCGCGGATTTCTGCCTCGTCGCGCACGCCACCGAGGGATACGCGAATGAACTTGCGTCCAGTCGCGCGCCCGATGGACATCGCCAGCGAGGTTTTCCCCACGCCCGGCGGCCCGACGAAACAAAGGATGGAACCCTTGGGATTCTTCACCAGCTGCCGCACGGCCAGAAATTCAAGGATGCGCTCCTTGACCTTCTCCAGCCCGTAGTGTTCTTCCTCGAGGATCTGCTCAGCGAGCGCGATGTCACGAATTTCCTTTGATCTCTTCTTCCACGGCACGGCGAGCAGCCAATCCAGGTAGTTCCGGCTGACCGTTGATTCCGCGGACATCGGCGGCATCATCTCGAGGCGCTTCAATTCCTGCGTCGCTTTTTCGTGCGCGTCCTTCGGCATGCCGGCGGTGTCGATCTTCTTCTTCAGCTCTTCGAGCTCGTTCTTTTCGCCACGCCCGAGTTCCTTGTGGATCGCTTTCAGTTTTTCGTTCAGGTAGTACTCTTTCTGGGCGCGTTCCATCTGCCGCTTCACGCGGGTATTGATGTTGCGGTCGACGTTGAGCTTTTCAATTTCGCTTTCGAGGATTTCGCCGACGCGGGTCAAACGGTCGAGCGGATCAAAATTTTCGAGCAGTTCCTGCTTTTCCTCGACTGGGATTTGCAGGTTCGACGCGATCGTGTCGGAAAGCTTTGCAGGGTCGTCGACGCGCGTTGCGGCGATCATGGTGTCGTAGTTCAGACTCTGGGACAGTTTGACGTACTGCTCGAACAGCCCTGTGACCTTTGTCACGGCCTGCTCGATCTGCGGCGAAGGCTCTGCCTTGTTGGGAATCACCTTCAAGGTCGCACGGAAAAAGCCCTCGTCCGTTGAAACTTGCACAGCCTTCGCGCGCTCGACGCCTTCCACCAGGACGCGCAAGTTGCCGTCAGGGAGGCGCACGCTTTGCACGATGTTGGCGAGTGTGCCGACACTGTAAATTTCCTCGGGCTTCGGATCATCCACAGAAGCGTCGTGCTGCGTGGCGAGGAAAATCTTCTTGTCGGTGGCCAAAGCCTCTTCGAGCGCGCGCAGCGAACTTTCCCGGCCCACGATAAAGGGGTTCATCATTTGCGGGAAGATCACGAGATCGCGCACCGGCATCATCGGCACACGCCTCTGTTCATTCTTTTCTCGGGTAAACATGGGTTCCGTAACTATGTTACAGCTCCTTAAGCGACCTGTTTATTGCGGGGCAGCAAATACGCTTCCAGCGTCTGCGCCCGCGTCATCCTGCTTTTTCGAGCAGCGACCAATTGATTTCGCGGCTGCGGACCATTTCTGCGGTCACGAGGAATTCGCGGAGTTTGCGCTGGGCCGGCAGGTGGTACATCAGCTCGAGCATCAGATCTTCGAGAATCATGCGCAGCCCGCGCGCTCCGACCTTGCGCTGCAGAGCCAGGTCCGCCACGGTCTCAAGGGCGTCGTCCGAAAACCGCAGCCGCACATTCTCAAATTCGAAGAGTCTCTGATATTGACGGATGAGAGCGTTTTTCGGTTCCGTCAAGATTTGCATGAGCGCGGCCTTATCGAGATCGCCCAGGACGCCAACCACCGGCAACCGGCCGACGAATTCCGGAATCAGTCCATAGCGAATGAGGTCGGTCGGCTGCACCTGGCTAAGTAATTCGATGTTGCGTCGCTGCGCCGTGGATGGCTGCGCATCTGTGTGGAACCCGAGCGATTTCTGGCCGATTCGCCGTTCGATCGTCTTTTCGAGGCCCACAAAGGCGCCGCCGCAGATGAACAGAATATTCGTCGTGTCGACGGGCGTAAATTCCTGGTGCGGATGTTTGCGCCCGCCTTGCGGCGGCACATTTGCAACCGTGCCCTCGAGAATCTTCAGCAGGGCCTGCTGCACGCCCTCGCCCGAAACGTCGCGCGTGATCGATGGGTTCTCATCCTTCTTGGAAATCTTGTCGATCTCGTCGATATAGATAATTCCTTGCTGCGTCTTAGTCACGTCGCCATCGGCCGCTTGTAAGAGCTTCAAGATGATGTTCTCGACGTCCTCGCCGACATAGCCCGCTTCGGTCAGGGTTGTGGCGTCGACGATGGCGAAGGGCACGTCCAGCATGCGCGAGAGCGTTTGCGCCAGCAGCGTCTTGCCGGTCCCTGTGGGGCCGATCAGCAGGATGTTGGACTTGGTCAATTCGACGTCACCCGGCTGGCGGTTCAGGAAGATGCGCTTGTAATGGTTGTAGACCGCCACGGCCAGCTTCTTTTTCGTTTTGTCCTGGCCGATGACGTAGCCGTCGAGAAACGATTTGATCTCCGGTGGCCGCGGCAGGCGCTTGTTGGTCGGATTCGATTGCTCGCGCTTCTCTTCCTCGAGAATCTGTTCGCAGACCGTCACACATTCGTTGCAGATGTAAGCGCGGGGGTAGTCCGAGGGAGAGCTGATCAACTTCTCGACCTGCTCCTGCGTCTTATGGCAGAAGGAACAACGCAGTGGCTCGTCAGTGCTGAGTTTTCTCAACGGTGTGATGCCCCCGGGCGGCTGGAAGAGTTCCCGCGCCCCACAAACTATTCTAGGCCTCTTTGCCGGTTCCGTATACTGCCGCGCGTCGCCGTGCTGCTAACTTTTTGGAACGCGCTAGCGGTGCTTGACAATAATCTCGTCGATCAATCCATATTCTTTGGATTGCGCCGCGGACATAATGAAATCACGCTCGACGTCGCGTTCAATTTTCTCGAGCGGCTGGCTACTGTGCTGCGCCAGCAGATTGTTGATGACCGAGCGCATCCGCAGAATTTCCTTCGCATGGATGTCAATGTCAGTGGCCTGGCCCGAGAGGCCGGACATCCACGGCTGGTGAATCAGGATGCGCGAGTTGGGCAAAGAAAAACGCTTCTTCGGCGCGCCGGCAGTCAGCAGCAGCGCGGCGATCGAAGCGGCTTGGCCGACACAAATTGTCACCACGCTGGGACGCACGAACTGCATCGTATCGTAGATTGCCATTCCCGCCGTGATCGATCCGCCCGGTGAGTTGATGTAAAGGGAAATGTCTTTCTCGGGATCTTCCGCTTCCAAGAACAGCAGTTGAGCGGTCACAAGGTTCGCGACGTGATCGTCAATCGGCGTGCCGATGAAGATGATGTTGTCCCGCAGCAAGCGGGAATAAATATCGTAGGCTCGCTCTCCCCGGTTCGTTTGCTCCACGACCATGGGGATGAGAGTTGTCGCGCGGGGCGTCGGGTCGTCTTTTTCGTTCATTATGATTTTTTTAGGGTGCGTGGGGGAACCCGTCCGGAGCCAATTTATTTCTCCTTGGAAATTGTCCGGATCCGGGAATTTTTGAAGAGCCAGTCCAGAGTTTTTTCACTCCGCAACCTGGATTTCATCCTATCCAGCGCACCTTGCCTTGTCAAGTTAGCGCGCATCGCTGTAGCCGATTCGCCACTGCGTTGCGCCAGCGCCGCAATGTCCTTTTCCAAGTCTTCTTCGCTCACATCGATGTTTTCCGCGGAGGCAATCCTGTCGAGCAGCAATTCCCCCTTCACATCTTCCGTGGAACGCTCCCGCTGGCGGTTTCTCAGGGCCACCCAGTCCACATTTACGGCGCGTGGGTCGACTCCCTGCGCGGCAAGCGACCGCACGGTGCGCTCAAGCCTGGAGTCCATTTGATGCTCGACGAGCGCTTGCGGGACCGGGAAGTCGTGCGACTGCACGATTTTCGCGAGCAGCTTCTCGCGCGCCTGGTCGTTTTGACGCTGGGTGCGAGCTGCTTCCAGGTCTGCGCGGATTTTCGTCCGCAATTCGTCGAGAGATTTCGCGTCGCTCACATCCTTTGCGAAGTCGTCACTTAGGTCGGGCCGCTTTTTCTCCTTGATTCCCAGGACTTCGACCGCGTAGGAATAGGTTTTCCCCTTAAGCTTCGGATCGGGATAGTCGGCGGGATACACCACATCAAAATTCTTGCGATCGCCGGTGTTCGCGCCGCGCAAGTTCTGGTTGAACGCGTCCATGGTCTCTTCGCCGCCCACATGGCAGAGGACGCTCTCGGCTTCGAGTGTTTCGCCGCCTCCCGCGGGGATGCCCTTCAGTTTGAGCTGAGCGTAGTCTCCGTCCGCGATCGGCCGGCCTTCGACAGGAACGAAAGTGGCGGCGCGGTCACGAAGTTCCTCCAGCGCTTTGTCGACGTCGGAGTCCTCGATCTTCAGATCGTCGACCTCGACTTCGAGGTCCTTGTACGCTCCTAGCTCGAAATCGGGGAGGACTTCAAACGTCGCCCGAAATTTCACCGGCCCGGCTTCTGCGAAGTCGACTTTGTCGACCTCCGGCCGCGTCACCGGCACCATCTTCTGTTCTGTGACCGCGCGCTCGATTTGCTCAGGGACGAGGGATTGCAGGACTTCACTCTTAATGTCGTCGGCAAATCTGCGGCGGATCAGTGTGACCGGCGCTTTGCCGGGGCGAAATCCCGGGACGCGGGCGACGCGGGCAAATTCCTTTGCAACGCGCTCGACCGCCTTCTGCACCGTTTCCGCAGGGATTTCCAGCTCTAATTCGCGCCGGCAAGTCGCTTCACTCATGGTTGGACCCGTAGGATTGCAGCTTGCGCTGTCGGGTTATCGAAGACTCCTCAGAAATTGCCCAAACGTTCGGACTTCAGTCTCTGCCGCTTCTCGGTCCGGAAAAGGAAACGGGAAAGTACTTCAAGCGGGGCACGACGGAATTTTGAGTATAGGGAAATTCCACTGCCGCGTCAACTTGGACCGCGATTCAAAGGAATTTCCGAGGTGAAAAATTTCTTAAGCACGCCCAACGTTGATTCGAAGTCGCTTTGCTCGTTGATTGATACGCGTTGACATCCTGGCGAGCGATTGCGACTTCCGGAACGCTTTCCTAGACTGGAGGCAGTCGCACTCCGGCACAATTTGCGGTTGACGGCGGGTGATTTTGGCATGGCAGCCGTCCTCGAAGAGCACCTAACAGTCGCCCGCAGGGCAGATCGATGAGCCAGCTTTCCTCCAAGCAGATCGGCCGCTTTTCCACGACGCAGATCACGATTCTTCTTTTCGCCGCGTGCGCCATCGTCTACGCAATGTCGCCACAGGGAAGACATCAGCCCGACTTGTTGCAGTGGGGAGAGGTCACGAGAGTGGCTTTGAACGTGGCCCAGCGGGGAACTTTCGCGGATCCATTTCAATCCTTGCCTACAGGCCCAACCGCTCATACGGCACCGGCGTACGTCATGTTATTTGCGGCGGTGGCCAAGCTCTTCGGGACGGGAAGAGCGGGGGCAAGCGTGCTGTGGGCGTTGAATATTGGATTTCTCGCGCTTCAGTTAGCGCTGATGCCCGTTCTTTCGGAGCGCTTGGGACTCGGCGTCCAACCGGGGATCCTCGCGGCGGTGTTGGCGGCGCTGATCCAGCCTTATCGAATCCTAATCCAGTGGGAATCAATTTTCACGGGCGCGCTGCTGGTGGTGCTGTGCATATTCACGATGGACTGCTTGCGAGTGCACCGCGACTGGCGACACTCGGCGTTGCTGGGTTTCGGTTGGGGCATAGCGATTCTCGCAAGTCCTCAGTGCGTCTTGTTGTTGCTGGTGTGGCCGTTTGTTGCAGCGGGTGAAAATTCGCCACGCCAGCAGTGGCGAAGGGCGAGCCGCGTGCTGCTGGTCGTGCTCGCTGGCGCGGCGGTGACCTGCCTGCCGTGGTTTATCCGCAACTATCAGCGCTTCCAGGCGGTCTTTTTCGTTCGCGACAATTTTGGGCTCGAGTTGTACGTGTCCAACAACCCGTGCGCCCAGCCGACCATGCTCGCGAATCTCGTGTCCGGCTGCCACCAACGGACCCACCCGAATCCAAATCCTGACATTGCGGGCGAAATCATCGACAAAGGAGAAGTCCAATTCAACCGGGACCGGTTGCGTCAGGCGCTGGCCTGGATCGATTCAAACCCGCACGCATTTGCCTGGCTCAGCGCGCAGCGATTCGCGCGATATTGGTTTCCCTATCTGGCGAGTTATCGCTATGCGATTCCTACTGGCGTTATCAGCATATTTTCTTTGGTGGGGCTGGCGTTGATGTTTCGCAGGCAGCGGCAAAGCTTCTGGCTGCTCGGTTCCACTCTGCTGGTGTATCCGCTGGTCCACTACGTCGTGCAATTTGAGGCGCGTTACCGCTACCCGATCTTCTGGGCGACGTTCCTCCCCGTTGCATACGCAATTCTCGAGATGGTTCGCATGTTGCAAGGAGAGCGCAAGCCGCAAGCCGAGCCTTCAGTACTTCAACCTGTGTCTGGGAACGTTGCAACCACGCGCGGTTTGGCCGAGTGACGCAGTTCGGCTCCACCGGCGTCTCAGCCGTCTCAACGCCTCACAGATTTACCAAGAACTCGAAATGCGGAAGAAGGGATTTAATGTAACATGTAATTTTGTAGCGGATAAATGCATATTCTGTACCTTATTTGTTTGAACCCATGTACCTTTTGTTGGTAGGATGGGTACAGAGGTGAGACCTTGAAGGCGACCGCCACGCTGTACATCCTGCCCAACTCAAACGGGACCCGCGAACGACTTGAATTCAAGAAAACCAAGAATGCTCGGGACGTTGAGTCTGCGGTGCCACAGCCGCAACTCCCGACCGGATACGCGGGGAAATTCTATCTCCGGTCAACGAAGAACGGCAAACGTGTCTGGCAGAGTTACGAGACTCTCGATCTAGCCCTGGCCGCGCGGGATCAATTCATCGTCGCGCACGACCGGAAACGCGAGGGGCTTCCTGCCGTCAAGCCCGAAGAGGTTGCTGTCGCTATTCTGAAGCCATCCTATGCCAAGGGCACCATCGCAGCCGCCGTAGAGGAGTTCATTGAGTATAGCGAATCCCGAATTGATGACTGGCGCAAGGGCGCGGATAACGGGCTCGCGCCGAATTCGTTCGTGGCGTATCGGAAGGCCGTGCGAGATTTTGCAAAGTCCTGCGCCGAGTTCGGCGCAACCAAGATGTCAGAATTCCGCGACGGCGGGCGCGGCAAGGCGATCCTGTTGCATTTCAAAAAATGGCTCGACTCGAATGTCAACCGTCGTGCGGGCAAGGCTGCACATGGTGATGCTCGGAAATTCGTTATCCTTGATACCTTTCTGGCCCGCTACGGAGTCAAACTCTCAAAGGATCGCAAGTTCAATCCAAATGATCCCGGCCTACTTGATTACCGCGACGTTCCGCGTGTGAAGAAATCACGAATCAGCGATGTGACGTACTACACTCCACGCGATCTTCGCGCCATGCTTGAAGCTACTGCTTCCTATGACCGCGAGAAGTCGATCTACGATGCCGATGATTTGAAGGAATTGGTTCTGACGTTTGCGTTAACCGGCTGCCGCGACGAGGAAATTCAACATCTGACTTGGGCGGACATCAACTTCAAGAACGGCGATGGCCGAGGAAAGATCACGATTCAGGACAAGCAGCAGTTTGGGTGGAGAGTGAAGGACCACGAGAAGCGTATCATCATGATGCCGGATGAATTGCGCAACTGGTTGCAGGCGCGACAGGCCCGCACGTCGAAGCACGAGGAACTGGTGTTTCCCAGTTCGGTCGGCAAACCCAATCAGAATTTTGCCGATCACATCGTCGGATTGCAGAAGCGCGCCGTGGCCTCGGGCTACACCTTTAGTCGCCCCGAATGCCAGAAGCACATCCTCCATAATTTTAGGAAGACGTATGCCACGCTGCAGATGTTGATTCATGGAGCCACACCGCGAGAAATTCAAGCGGACCTGGGGCACTCTGAACTCACAACGACGGAGCGCTACTTGGCCGACACCCGCGAGGATCGGGAACGGGTCACGAAAGAGTACGCAAAACTTCTGAAGGACTACGCGAAGCCGAAAAAGTTTTCTTGACATTCGCGGACAATCGCACTATATTAACTAAGGTATAAAAACTTAAGTCGGCTGGCTGCCACCCTCAAAAGTCATCGGTGGGTGAGAGGGAATTCCAAGGGTCGCCAGAACAACCGCCCCACAACAAGCGACTGTCGTAACGTAAGACAGACAACGCACCTCGCCTCAAGCGGATTCACCTTTACCCTCGGTGACCCGTTGGGCGTGGAACTTGAAACAAAGGTTCCACGTCCATGCCTCGAAAGCCAAAGAAAAAAATCCCTGCTCCAGTCGTGCCTGTTGTCATTCCCGCTGACGCTGTCTTTATTACTGCCCGCGAATTGGCTGGGCTCCTGCGAAAGTCTCTCAAGAGCATTTATCGCCTCGCCAAGAAAAACCAAATTGCACACATCCACGATGGCGGACTGCGTTTCGACCGCAAGAGCGTTGAGGCGTACTTAGCCGCTCGACTCATCCCCGCCGTTTCGCCCGTCCATGTAAAGACAAGGCGGGCAGCATGAGTGCCACAGTCCACATCGACGAACTGACTCCCGAGACCCGTGCTCGTGTCCTGAAACAAATTTCCGACAACGAGAGCAGCGGCACAGCACTCGCAATATTCGAACCGAAGTCCTACACGCCCGCTGAGATGCTCATTCTGTCCCGCATCGATAGCATCTCAGCCAAATTGAAGACGCTCGAAGATGATATTCGTCTGCTCTGGATTGACTTCGATAACTTGAAAACTGGCGAGACCATCTTGGGTTGCCGCACGAAGAAACATAGATGCTGATTTTCTTTGCATCGCAGGCTAACGTGAAATCCTTCACGCGGACAACGGTTCTTCTGACACAAGCTCAGGCCGAGGGTCTTAAGCGGGCAGCGGAGAATGACCCGGTGGGCTTGCGAGTTTCTCAACTCATTCGAGTGTTCATCGACGAAGGGCTCCGACGCCGGGCCGCACATGCAAACGCACTCCGTGACCGACGACAGCAAGGCAACGGGCACGTGGCGTTTCAAAACAGCGAGCCACGTGCTGCTGGGCCAGCAGCGGGCTGGTCCAATGGGATTTACTCCGTCCGTGCCGGAAGACTGGCTGCGGCGGAGAGCCACCCGCACGCGCACGGAGAGAATTCCCGCCAGCGGCAGCGGCATCGAACCTGGTCCTTATCCTGCCCGCCCACCAGAGGTGCAGGGGACGACTCGGAGAGAACAGCGAGCCAGAAGAGCCAGCGGCAAATGGAGCCGCGCTTGGTTCCAGCCGCCGAGCGCAAGGTGGGATATGGCGGTTTCGGAGAGAGGCGCGGCCGGGGGTCCCATTGCCGCTCGGATCGAAGTGACCAAGCCCCCCGCGGTGAATATTTTTGTCTGGTGGCTTAGGCAACTCGCTAAAGTTTTACATTCTGAGGTTTACTTTTGAAAACGGTGATTTTATGAGCTTAAAATTGATTAACTCTAATATTTACGTATGGTTATGCGGGTGTCTCCGTTCAATCTTCCTTTCAAGAACCGGCCGGAAACCGGCTAACGACCATCTAGAAACCAGTCAGCGAAATAAAGGCGGTAGACCACCCGTGCCGATTGATATGAACGAGGTCTTGCGCCTGCGCCACATGGACTGGAGTTTCAGCCGGATCGCGCGCCATCTGCGGCCGCGTCCCGCGGTCAGCACACTGATTTCGCGGTTTAAGAAATGGGACCGCACGCATCCCGCGCCACTACCGACACCGACACCCGTCCCGCCGGTTCCCGTGGTCATCAGCAAGCCTGTCATTGCGCAACCCGCACCGAGCCCTGCGCCCGCGCCTGTCCTGCCACCGCCCGAACCGTACGGGCTTGACTCAATCCCAGCGGGATGCAAGGCGTTCTTCTTGGTGTGCGGCGAATTGAACGCGATCTACGCGCATGGGTACGCTCAGCCGGCGGTTGGAATCGAGACGTGGCATCACGCGTACGCATCCCTACCTGCATTTCAGGCCGCTGAGCGAATTTGGGTAGTCGTCACCGCAAACGATGAGCACCGAGCCTTCGTGTTATCTTTGGCGGCGGATACCACGATCCGTGAACGATTCGTGATTTCGGTCGGGGAGGTTCACGGCAACATGAATCACGTACAGTCGATCTGCAAACGTCGGTTTCTTTGGGAGCGGGCGAAGCACTCGGCCTCAATCATGGACCCCGCGTTTCGATTGGCCGACAGATCGGACTTTGAAAAGGTTCATGGGTTTCAGCCGATTCCGCAACCGAACCAAACCGACAAACTCGCCGCGTTGGTGGCATCGCCTTCGGAGCCTGACAGGTCTCATTCTTTCGGGCACGATCCGTGGCCACGGAAAAATTAACACACTTTTTGCGTGAAAATGTAGCAGGGAGATGTAGCAAGAAAATTAAGCGCCGCATTCTGAGTGTAATAGGCTCGTGGAGTAGAGCCAAAAGTTCTAAGCCATATGAAATCGCTGGCGCGCCGTATCGCTTACCGGCCATAATCAGCCACGCTGACGTGAGCAAAACGTGATGGATAGGGGATCCTTTTGGAACCGAGGCTAGGGAAATTCGCCCCCAATACCCCTATCCGCTGGCCGAGTGCCTCAACTACGCCCACCGATCCTTAGTTTTCAAATGTCATGATTGAGACCGATACCGGCCTGAGTCCGCTGAGCCAGGCAGCGTTGCGCGGGCCGGCCGCATTTGCTGTCCCTTTGTAGCAGGCGATTGAACTGAGTTAGCGGCGCTAGCACTGGTCTGAATTCCAGCGCGCACCAGGCTCTCTTCAGCGCACACTGGGTTCCCTCGCATGAATCCCTACGTGCAGTTTTTGGGATACTTGGCCTGACATTCACCCGTCTTGGCGCCGCATTCCGGCGGAAGCGAGTGGATGCCAGGCCAAATCTTCAGTTGCCGGCCCCGGCAGCTCCCTTGGTCACAATCGTCTGCTGCCGGTTTAGCGCGAGCTGTTCTTTTTCATACTCGGTATACACGAATTCATGGCCGTCGGGGCGCCCGGGATAAAACCACTTCAGGATCGCAATCGGCTTCCCGACACCCTCATCTGCCACCACAACTACTGTGTCCCCAGTTGGTTTTGGGCGTTCGATTGAGTTGGTCAGAAGAGTTGCATACACATGACTTCCGTCCCAGCTTGAAATTTGCACGAGGTTCAGGTTGTCCGTGTTGCGCAACTTGAACAGATAGGTTCCAGCCGGCAGAGTCTGGCCGGGGATCTCGACCGGCTTGCTGAACGTCATTTTCGTGAACTGATCCATCCCGGCCGCGTGAGCGACGACTTCACCGAACAGAATGGTGGTAAGAACTAAACCCATTAAAAGAGCAAATTTATTGATTCTCATTTCCCATCTCCTATTGATTTGGCAATCGCTTTCAACATCCCTTAGAACATGAACTTCAGGAGCTTCCCGGTTACTTTCACCGGACACTTCGCTGCCTTGTATGAGCCCTGGCCAACGACTTTGGCCGAATGTGTGACAACATGCTCGGCCCCAAAAGACTGAACCGAAGCGGCCAAACTAAACGCAAGCGCAGCCATGAACCTCTTCATGACCTTGTCCTTTCCGGGTGGTGCCGCTGACTCCCGTCGAACGCCGGTGGAGGGAATTCCACAACGAAGCTTCCGTGGGCCGCTGACCGTCACCGCGCCATCGTTTTCACGTGATGGACAAAGCACGGCGGATGCCACACTGAGAGGACCGGCGATTTTTTCTACAACTAGCTATGTCTTTATGCAGTTAGCCCGATCCGCAAGCCTGGCTCGATAAAGGTGTCGAAGCTGTCGGAGGCGTCAGCGCGCTAGCACCGTGACGTCAGTGCGACACGTTCGATGCTTTCTCCTGTGTGGGTGCTGTGTATAGGTCTCCATCAACGTGCTCCGCGGTCACAGAGCTTCCCTGGTTTGGTCATTGGAATCCCCAGAATGAGAATCTCGGCCAAAGTGCTGGTCTCACCCCGTGTCCTCAATGAGCTGCCGGCGACCGCCCTGCCGGTGTGAAGCGCCGGATCAGCAGTAAGAACGGAACCGCAGCCAGAGTGAGCCAGGCGATGACCCGAAAGCAGTCCGTGAAGGACAACAAGCTCACCTGACGCTGTAACTGCTGGTAAACGTACCCTTGAGCCGCGCTCGCGGCGTCGGAGCCTGAAAAACCCTTCGTCACCAGATAGCTCGTCAGCGTGGCGGCACGTCCCACTAACTGTTGGGACGTGTCGCCAATTGCTGATCCGAGAATTGTTTGGTGAAACTGGTGCCGTCGTTCCGTCGCGGTCGTGATGAAGGCAATCCCGAAGCTGCCTCCCCAATTTCGGAAAAGGTTTGTGAGACTGGATGCTTTGTTGTTCTGGTCTGTGAATAGGCGAGAATGCTGACCGGCACGAAGAAGAAGCCGTAGCCGAGTCCTTGATAGCCCTGGCCAGGGCATAGTGCGCGTAGTCAGTCGCGGGAGTAAACGTGCTGAAATACCACATCGCCGCAGCGACAATGATGAGACTCATCGTCAGCAAGGCGCGAGCGGACACAATCTGTCGCTGAATCAGTTGAGCGGCGACCGGAGCGAATGCCGTGATGACGAGTGCGCCAGGGCTCAATACGAGCCCAGCGTCCGTAGCCCGATAACCGTACAGTGATTGCAGGATCTGAGGGATTAGTGTGGCGCTCCCAAAAGATCCGAATCCAAAGACAAAGAAGAGCGCAATCGCGATGGCGAAGTTGCGGCTCGTCATCAGCCGAAACTCGATCACTGGTTCCTTCACGCGCAATTCCCAAACCACAGTTCCGATCCATTCCGCAACAGCGATGACCAACAGGGACGTGATAAAGGCGCTTCGAAACCAGTCGTCGATTTGGCCGCGGCCCAGCGCTACTTCAAGGCTCGCTGAGGCCAAAGCAATCAGGGCGATTCCGACTCCGTCGATATTCAGTTTTCCGTTGGTTCGAATGGATGCGCTCTCGGCTTCGAACGCAGGGGGATCCGTGACCAGCCGGCTACTCAGATAGCTCGCAGCAGCGGTTCCGCCTCGTTGGCGTTGGCCTGAGCAACTTTCACGATCCCGAGGATGCATCTGCGCAGCCGGCTCTTTTCACGTAATCGGGCTTTGTCTGGAAAGGAGATCGAACTCATAAGTCAGCTAGTTGTTTTCTTCTCGAAGGAAGGCAAGCCATTAAAAGCTCGTTGTTCTGCCTGTGGGACGGGTGCTCGACGAAGAGTCGTTGCTACGAACGGGAACGAAATAGAAGTGTTTTGTCCCACCTGTCAGTCATCCCTTCTTCTGGTGGCTAATGCCTCAGAATTGAAGCGAATCCTGGGCCGCGCTGCAGCTCTTGTTAAAACCCCGAGCCGGAAAAGACGCCGCGCCTAGGCGCGAGCAGCCGCCGCCAGAGCTTTCTTCAATTCGAACCATTCGTGGACGCGTTTCAATCCCTCAACGCCATCTACTGAACTAGAGCAAACATGCAAGGACGTGAGCGTAGTGGCGACATTTCGTCTTCCGTCAGCTGTTCGCCTCGGAGCATCTTGAGCGGAATTTCGTCCGCTATTTGAAACAGTTTCTCTAGGTCTTGGACGATTAACTTAGGGCTATGCTCGTACGCTGTGAAGTTCGGTCTGAAAAGAATATCTCCCGAACAGACTATGAAGTTGTCGACAGCCGCCCGGTCGCATCCTTCATGGCATACGACCGGGCTTTCTGTTTTGACCAAGTGACGCTCGCACGCGCCGAGACACCGGATTAGATGTGCTCAGCTGGCTCTTTTTTACCTAACCACACAGCGTTATCGAACGGCCCGGTGCGACACTCATGCTAGGTGCCCGCTTTCTTGCATTGCGGGTTCAGGTTGATGCTGCAGAAGAATTCGGAAACCGAGTCCGTGCGTAATCAGCAGCAGCGGCACTATCAAAGTCGGAAGGAAGAATGCGGCTCCCAACTGCCCCGCCAATAGTCCGGCGTGATTGGCCTGGTAGAATGCGTTGACGATATCGGCGAATCCCCAGAGGCTGAAGATCCATGCGGCGGCAACGCCAGCTGCGCTGGGCAGCAACAGCAGCGAAAGCAACGCGAGTATCGCTGCAATGACGTCCCCATACGCTGCGGAATGCGCGAAGGCAGCCGGCAGATCGGGTGACACGACGCCGGGAACTAGGAATGCCAGCCCGATGAACCGGAAGCTGTGCAGGATTAGCAGAGGCCGCAACCCTTCCGCCCGTTGCCGGAAGCGGAGCCCCGGCCAGATATACCGAGCGGTGACTATTCCCCAGGCGATGAAACTGAATGCGATGCTCATAAAAAACCAGATCATTTGTTGTGGCACGATAATGTCTCCTTTTTAGAATTCCAGTACTTGACTGTGGCCTGTTATTGCGAGATGGGTCTTGTCGCGGCCCGATGCCGCTGGTTTTGCGCCGTCGGCGATACCGTGCTCGCGCCGCCACACTTTGGAGTCGGTCGCGAACTGAGGCTCCTGTGGGAACGGACGACGCAGTTCGCGGTCGTATCGGTTCAAATTGAAACCCGCGCTGAGCGGTGTCAACATGAACCGCGCGAACTCGCGAAGCCAGTTGCCGAAGGTCCGCTGGTTGCGGAACGGTGCCGCATAACGACGAGCGATCGTCTCGAAGTCTTCGGCGGGGCGGCCGGTCACATCGAGCACATCGGTCGTTGGTGCGCTCAGCTCGAAAGCGCCGCGCTCGTGGTCGTCAATGTAGTAGCGAATGCCACTGAACAGGTCGATTGGATAGCCGCCGATTCGCGCGGCCTTCATGAACAGCCAAGTTGGTGTCGGCACGAACCTGACTGGCCGCCCAACGGCTCGGCCGATCGCCTTGGCCATGTCCTCCGCGCCTAGAAGCTCTGGCCCAGTGGGGCGGTAGCTCTTCCCGGCGTGTCGCGCAGGATCCATCAAGGCCGCGACGGCGACTCGCGCTATGTCCTCATTGGAAGGTGGCGCGTTGCGGCTATTGCCGGACATCCAGGGAAAGATGCCGAGGTGCACGGCCGAGCCAATCGTCGCCAGGTAGGCATCAGCGAAGATGCCCGGCCTGACGATCGTATGTGTGACTCCCGGCGTCATCGAGAACAGTCGATCGACAAGCCAGTGCTGGCGAGTCATGAGCGAGGGATGGGAAGGGCTCGCCAGCCATTGGGTCATACCGACGATGTGTTCGAGCCGAGCCTCCTTCGCGGCCACTGCGAAGGCGACTGCGCCCTGAATCATGTACGGATCGAAGGGTGGACAATAATAAGCGCGCTGCACGTCCTTCAGCGCATCGGCCACGCGCTCGACATCGCTCATGTCGGCAACCGCGATCTCGGCCCCGAGCGCCCTCAGCCCCGCGCTGCGGCCATCTTCCCGGCGCACCAAGCCGCGCACGGGATAGCCCGCCTTCAGCAATTCGGTAACGGCTACGCTACCGGTTTTCCCGGTCGCGCCAGTCACGAGAATCCTTGGCTTAGTCATGATCGTCTCCTTTTTGTTCAATCCAAGAGCTGGTACCAGCGGGTACCATACGTTGATTAGACGCGGCATCTTATCGATGGTTACAAAGAAATTCAGCCTGGGCCACGCGGCTCACATTATCGTGGTACCCATGGGTACCACAAAAGCCTTATACGATGGTACTATGAGGTACCGGCGTTATGAAGGTGAGCTGATGGCTAGAGCAAAGATGTCAAAGCGCCGCCAGGAAAGCGGTGACGAAACCGCGGTGCGCAAGCGCATCCTTGAGGCGGCCTTTGCGGCGTTCATGAAGAGCGGCTACGCAGCGGCCAGCACACTTGAAATCGCGACACGCGCGCGCGTTTCGAAGCGAGAACTTTACGCGCTAGTTGGCAACAAACAGAAAATGCTGATCGCCTGCATCCGCGAGCGCGCCAAGCGACTGGAGGTGCCCGCCGACCTGCCCGTACTGCGCGATCGTGAGACCCTAGCGCAGGTGCTGGCCTCCTTCGGGGCGAAGCTCGTCCGCGAGGTAAGCGATCCCACGGTCATTGGGGTATTCCGACTGGCAATTGCCGAGGCGGTCCACGCCCCCGAGGTGGCGCGTGCCCTCGACTCTACAGGACGCGAGGCAAGCCGCGCCGCCCTGCGTAAAATCGTGGCCCAGGCCCAGGCGTCCGGCCTGCTCACAGGCCGCCCAGCCGAACTTGCCGGGCAGTTCGCCGGGCTGCTCTGGCGCGATTTGATGGTCAGCCTGCTGCTCGGCGTCGCCAAGCGGCCGAAGCCCCGCGAAAGCGCGCGCCGTGCCCGCGACGCCGCAGCCGCCTTCCTACAACTTCATCCGGAATGACGCGCCAGCAACCTGATGCCCCCAGCACTAATCCTGGTATCACGAGGGTTAGTTCCGCCTGGAGCGGGGTCAGTCTCCGAGTAGCGCCAGCGCAAACCGGAAGTAAGCCCCGTAGCTAATGGAAATCATGAGATCGCGTTTCAGCTGCAGTAATCGAAATGGGTAGGGCGAGAAGCCTTGATCCAGCATCAGTTTTTCCCAGAGCGCGCGACTGTCGTATTCAGGGACACCCCATTCTTCGTCGTGATAGGCGCGAAGAAGCGGATCGCCTTGTGCCCAGGCGCAGCGATGCGGCGTTCCGGCGCTCATCGTTACACAGCTACGATGCCGCCGTCGACTGGCAGATCGATGCCCGTGACGTAGCTGCTTTCGTCGGACGCCAGGAACAGAACGGCCGAGGCTATCTCTTCTGGCCGTCCAATCCGCCCCATCGGCGTCATGGCTTTGAACTGGTCCTTCATCGCATCGACGTTCGCACCGAATTGCCCTTCGAGAATGGGGGTGTCGGTCGCGCCTGGGCTGACCATATTAGTGCGGATGCCCTTGCCGGCGAACTCACCGGTCCAGGTGCGGACAAAGGAACGCAGGGCCGCCTTAGTGGCGCTATACGTCGAATAGATAGGAATTCCCTTTTGCCAGGCGCCGGAGCCATTGACGATGATCGAGCCACCGTCCTTCATTAGAGGAAGGGCCTTTTGCACGGTAAAGTAAACGCCCCGGGCATTTATGCCGAAGGTCTTGTCGTAGTGCTCGGCCGTAACGGCGGGAGTAGGTACCGGCTCCACAACTCCGGCATTCGCAAACACGATATCCAGCTTGCCCTTCTTGGCCGCGATGATTTGATAGAGCCGGTCAAGGTCATCTGGGTTCGCAACGTCCCCTTTAACGGCGGTTACGTTTGAGCCGATTTCAGAGACGGCTTTGTCCAGTTCGGTTTGCCGTCGGGCGGTAATAAAGACATAGGCGCCCTCCTTCACGAAGCGCTTGGCGGTGGCGAGGCCAATTCCGCTGCTTCCTCCCGTGATGACAGCGATCTTTCCTTCGAGTCTAGGCATTGCTATGCTCCTTTACATTTGCTTGCGTTGCGGTCCACAATATCTGTACCTATCGGATCAGATGTCAAGGTATCAGATTCAGATGCAGATTTCCAAACCTTTCGGTTAAAAAGGGCGTCAACCAACTGTATGGAAAACGCGGAAGCGATTGAATCCAAGATGGGCCGCCCACGCGGCTTCGATGAGAATGCCGCGCTAGAGGCGGCGATGCGGGTTTTTTGGGAGAAGAGCTACGAGGGCGCGACGCTGTCCGACCTTACATCCGCGATGGGCATAAACAGATCCAGCATGTATGCCGCCTTCGGTGATAAGGCAGCGCTGTTCCGGCGGACTATGGAGCGATACCGAGAAGGACCCATGCGTTATATGCGCGATGCGCTGGAGAAACCGGTTTTGCGCGATGCCGTGGCGTCTTTGCTGCACGGCACTGTCCTTTTCTTGTCTAAGCCCGGTCACCCTCGCGGGTGCTTCTCGGTCCAGGCCGCGCTCGCTTGTGGGGTCGATGCGGAGCCCATTCAACAGGCAATGGTCGAATGGCGCAAGGCCGGAGAAGAGGCACTGCGAAAGAGGTTTGTGATGGCCCGGAGAGCGGGCCAGCTGCCAAAGGACATCAGCCCCGCCGACTTTGCGCGTTTCATTGCGACCGTTATGGCTGGCCTCGCCGTGCAGGCCGTGAACGGCACAACACGCGATGAGATGAAACGGACTGCCGATTTAATGCTGAAGGCGATTGGGCTGGCGTAGAGACCAAGATTGAGTAGGTGACTCGTACCCTTTATTTGTAGAGCCAAGGCTTATAGGCAATCTCGATGATGTATCCGTCCGGGTCGCCGATGTTTGCCGCGAAGTAGTCGGCGCGCCATTCGGGCCGAAGGCTCGGTTCCTTGTTTGAAGTAGCCCCCGCGTCTATCGCCGCCTTGAAGCAGGCCCTGACAGCGTCCGCGCTCTTGGCGGTGAATGCGACGTAAAGGTCTTTGGCGACTTCGCCATTCTTCAGCCAGAAACCCGGATTGCTATTGATCGCGAAACCGTGCAGTTGATCGAACTTGTAG